>ERZ834722.411-NODE-411-length-46959-cov-9.455142_pt1 | contig 46959 bp, 70 predicted proteins | sample MGYA00519576_ERZ834722 | MGnify/ENA primary metagenome ERZ834722 (study PRJEB31850, sample SAMEA3708759) | human gut metagenome | biome: human gut; feature: human-associated habitat; material: faeces | place: China | collected 2014 ...
TTATCATTTTTAGTATAAAATATATCATCTCTATGTTTAAGCATAATATAATTATTAAATATTTTTTTATTTATTGGTATTGTAATTTGTTCAAATAACCTAAATTTATTAATTAAATCTTGATCATTTGAACTATATATTTCGTTAAACATTTTAAATAATATATTAGATTTATCATTATAAAAAGTTTGAAACATATTATTAATTTTAAATATATAAAAGGTACGCATATATTATCACCATCAATATTATAAAATTAATTTTTTAAATAATTTGTCAAAAAAAGAACTAAATCAAAGATTTAATTCTTTCAACCATAGAATCAAGATCTACTTTACAATATTTTAACAATTCATCTTTTGATGCACTCTTTCCAAATTCATTTACAGTTAATAAATAATCTGTACTTATTACAAATTTTTCCCATCCAAGAGAACTTTCATATTCTATTACAAATATTTTAGCAGTTACTGGGAATAAATCACTTTTATATGCATCTGTTTGTTCTAAAAATTTTTCCATACATGGCATACTTACAACTCTAACACCAAGTCCTTCAGATTTTAATCTTTCTTTTATTGAATTTGCAACTTGAACTTCTGCTCCTGTTGCAATTAAAACAATATCAATATTACCATCTGGATCTGATTCTATATATCCACCTTTTGAAACAGATAACATATTTGTTCCATTTTGTGGTTTTACCTCTGTTTTTGCAAGTGATATAACAGCTGGCTTTTTATCTTTAATTATGCATTGCCAAGAGCCTATTATTTCCTTTATATCAGCAGGTCTGTATACGTAAAGATTTGGCATTGCCCTTAGAGATGCTAATTGTTCAACAGGTTGATGAGTTGGTCCATCAAATGAATTTGTTATTGAATCATGTGTAAATATATAAGTCACAGGTAAATTCATAAAAGCACTCATTCTAATTGATGGTTTCATATAATCTGAAAATGCCATAAATGTTGAAGCAAATGGTAAAAATCCTGATAATGCAAGTCCATTACTAATTGCTCCGCAAGCATTTTCTCTAACACCATATAATATATTTTTACCTTTAAAATTACTATATGAAATATCTTCTTTTCCATTTAAATAAGCAAGTGTACTAGATGATGTATCTGCATTACCACCTACAAAATTCCATATACTATTTGAAATAATATTCATAACTTTAGAATTGCTTTCTCTTAATGTTTCTTTTTGTTCATAGTTAATATCAAAGTCAACTTTAGTTAAATCAAAGTTAATACTATTATATATTAACGATTCAAATTCAAGAACTTCATTACTATTCATTTCTTTTTTATATTCACTATAAATTTTATCCCATTCATCGTTTAAACTAGTACCTCTATTAACAACCTGATTTCTAATATTTTCAGCAGGTTCTTTAAGTAATGTAAATGGAAGTCCTTCTACTCCTAATCCTCTTTTTATTTGTTCATAATCATCTTTAGTAAGTTCTCCTGAATAAATACTAGAATTTCCCTCTAATTTAGATCCTTCTCCTATTACTGTATTAACAATAATTATACTTGGCATATTTTGATTTTTTTTAGCTTTTATTATTGCTTTATTTATTTCAGTTATTGAAGTTCCTTTTTTTACATATAATACTTGCCATCCTGCTGATGCAAATCTTGAAGATACACTTTCTGTGAATGTTTTATTCGTATTTGAATCCCTAGTAGATTTATTTGAATCGTATAAAACTATTAATTTTCCTAGTTTTAAATTACCTGCGAATGAAGCTGCTTCATAAGAAATACCTTCCATTAAATCTCCATCTGAAACTAATGCATAAGTATAATAATCAATTAATTTTTTAGTTTTCTTATCAAATTTATTTTTTGTTTTTTTATTAAATTTTTCTGAAAGTATCTTTTCAGCAAGTGCCATACCAACTATTGTTCCAAATCCCTCTCCTAAACATCCAGTGCTTGCATCTACTCCCATAGTTGTTATTTCAGGATATGATGGAGTTTTACTATTTAATTTTCCATAATTTTTTAAGTCATCTATACTAAATTGATATCCACTTAAGAAAAGCATTGCATAAAGAAGTGCTGAACCACCTCCTGCGCTCATCACAAATCTATCCCTATTTATCCAATTATAATTAGATGGATTCACTCTTAATTGTTTTGTATACAATGTATATAAAATAGGTGCTGCACTAAGTGTCATTCCAGGATGACCTGCTTTTGCATTTTGTATTATATCTAACGATAATCCTTTTAATACTGCTAGTGATTTATTATCCATATGTATCACCCAATCCCTTTACTATGATAATTATAGCAAAAAAAAAAGAAATAATAAATAGTATTAGAAAATAATTTCTTCCTTATTATTATTTTTTACTAAATTATTATCAACTTGATCTGCTCTTTCTATCATTAATATAAATCCTAATACCCCTACAATAATAACAATTAAATAACCTAAATATTTTTTCATACTATCCCTTCTTTCTGTAATCATCTTATCACGAACAGGTGTTCGTGTCAATAACATTTCGAACAATTGTTTGACATTTTACATTTTATATGTTAAAATGAAATTGTTATAAGGAGAGATATAATGGAAAAGTTAACAAGTAAACAAAATAATGTATTAGATTATTTAAAACAATTCCTTGCAAAAAAAGGATATCCACCTACTGTAAGAGAAATATGTGCCGCACTTAATTTATCTTCACCAGCAACTGTTCATGCACATTTAAATACATTAGAAGAAAAAGGATATATTTCAAAAGGTAATTCAAAAAATAGAGCTATTGAATTACTTGTAAAAAATGAATATGAAGAAGCAGACAGTATGGATATTCCACTTTTAGGTAAAGTTGCTGCTGGTAACCCTATAGAAGCAATTGAAATGCCTGATGAATATTTTACTGTACCATCTTACTTAATCCCTGCAAAAAGAGAAGTATTTGCTCTTAGAGTAAATGGTGAATCAATGATTAATGCCGGTATTCATGATAACGATATAGTAATAATTCAAAGACAACAAACAGCAAACAATGGTGATATGGTAGTTGCTATGACTGATGATTATGGTGTTACATTAAAAACATTTTATAAAGAGAATGGATATTTCCGTCTTCAACCAGAAAACGATACAATGGCTCCAATAATATTAGATAGTGTTACCATAGTTGGAAAAGCAATTGGATTATATAGAAAAATATAAAAAGGAATTTTTATAAAATCCCCTTGATCTATATAAACGCTTGCTAAAGAAGCAGTAGCGTACAATAATTACAGGTTATTTAATAACCTGTTTTTCTTTTTCTACACTATTAATAGAATATTCAATAAAATTTAAAATATTCATTATTCAATAATAATATATTTATACTTCAAATATATGTATAGACTAATGTATTATACAAGTTCATATTTTCTTACTATTATTCTATTATCTGAACAATATTCAATTGTATACTTATTTTTTTACATATTATTACTGTTTTTATTCCTTTCTATCACCTATATGTTTTAATATTAAAATTATTCCTTTTTATCTTTATTTTTATTTCTCCATTTATATCTGTCCTATATATTTTTGAATTATCTAAATTATTTAACACTTCTTTATTTGGATGACCATATCTGTTATTCTTGCCAACACTTATAACACTATATTTAGGATTCGTTTCATCTATAAAATTTTTATCACTACTTGTTTTACTTCCATGATGACCAATTTTTAATACATCAATTTTTGAAACATTATATTTTTCTAATATATCTTTTTCTTTCTCTACTCCTGCATCTCCCATAAACATAAACCTATAACCATTTAACTTCGTATATATAACATTACTATTTTCATTTTCATTATCATATTCTTTTGTTTGTAAAAAATGGAGTTTATTATTATCAACATTTAATTCTTTAATATAGGAATAATACTTTATCTTCTTTTTGTCTAAGACTTCTATTAATTCGTTTTCCAAATCATTATATGGGCCACAATTAAAGATTACTTTCTCTACTTTAAAGTTTTCTACTAAATTAATCGCTTCTCCCATATGATCATAATCACCATGTGATAACATACGTTTATACATACAAATTTGAGCAAAAAAAGATTGCAAATTGCAATCCAATTATTTTTTATAAAATTTTAATGTTTTAAATTAATTGTTTTTTGACTACCAATATAATAATAAATTCTTTCCCCATATCCATTTGTTGCTTCTATATCTTTCAATCCTATTAATTCTTCTGAAGTATTAATATTCGGTAATATACATTTTGTTACTTGAGCTGTATCAATAATTTCAAAATTACCATTTGTTCTCTTAATAACATTGAAATTGTGAGCTTCTTCTTGTCCATTTTCTTTTTTTATTTTACCTCCAACCATATATACTTCATATCCAAGAAAACTTAAAATATTTTGTTCTAAAAATGCATATTCTGTACATGCAGCTAAACCAGCTCCTTTTATATCTGATAAATTTAATCTTATATTCCCTATCTCATCTAATTTATCCCAATCAATAGAATTTCTGTATCTTTCTGATTCCTGCCTGTATTTTTCATCTTTTGTATTATAAAAAGCAATATTGTATAAATAAGCTTTACCAAATTCTGTAATATCACCATCAAAGTTAGAACATTTATAATTCATTATAATATATGGCAGATTCTCTCTCAAAAAATATGGTTGATTAGGAAGTTTTTCTTTATAAAAATCATATAATTGTTTATATGGTGAATCTTCATTTATAGAAAAATAATTTCTAATTATTCTCATCATATAGTTTATACTAAATCCTTTTTTATCCATATTATCTCTAATTAAATTAATTATAGCATCATATACTTCTGTATTATCATGATAATAAACAATATCAACTATTCTATTTCCTGTAAAAGAAACATCCATGTTTTTGTTTATAAATCCTTCATGAAAAATAATCACATCTGTATTATTTTCCTTTATTGTTTCATGTTTAGATATACAATAATTATCTGAATTTAAATATTCAATTTGACTTTTTATGATTTCTTCATTTGTTTTTCCCTGCTTAATTAAATCTCTCAACTCTTCAACATTTTTAAACATGTTATCACATCCTATAAATATTATATCATACTAATTCATATTCTCTAGCAATTATTCTATCATCTGAACAATATTTTATAACATATTCATTATCTTGTTTACAAATAATAATTCCTACTGTATTATTTTCGTCAATTGTTTTTACATTTTTATCAATGTAATTCATATAAGTCATAATTTGACCTGTATGTTCTTTCTTGAGTTCAGTAACCTTTAATTCTACTACTACATAACATTTATACTTAATATTATATAGAAGTAAGTCTATATAGTTATATCTATCATTTAACTTAATGGGATACTCACTTTTAATAAATGTAAATCCATTCCCTAATTCATCTAAAAAATTTTCGATATCTTCCAAAATTAATTTTTGTAATACTTTCTCTGAAAATATATTATAGTTATTGCTATTTTTAATCAAAATTGGATTCTTTACGAAATCAACAATATTAGATTCTTTTTGCTCTATTAATTTATTTTTAGTGAATTCCGGAAGTCTTTCATATTCATTCGATTTTATTCTTTTTCTTAACTGTCTAATAGATAGATTATTTAATTCAGTTATTTTAATATAGTATTGAAATTTATTATCATCAAACCAAAGAATTTCACAATAATGACTCCAACTTAATTTGGCAGACAGTGTCTGCCACTTTTGAGAAACTTTATAAAATTGTCTCATATTTCTTAAATTTCTTTGACTATACCCTGGACCTAAATCTTCAGTCAATCTTAATGAATACTCTTTAATAATACTTTCTCCATATTGATTACCTGCATCTAATAATAATTTGCCAACATTATAGTAAGTATTTAAATCACTTTTATTGATTGAATAACTTTTAACTTTTCTATTTATCTTATTATTTATTAATTCATTTTTTATCTCATTATAATAATTCATATCTACTCCTTTCTATGGACTACAAGCCTTAAGTTTTAATTTATTATTTTTAATCTTAAACATAATACTTCCATCACGATCTGTTCTATATATTTTTGAATTATCTAAATTATTTAACACTTCTTTATTTGGATGACCATATCTGTTATTCTTGCCAACACTTATAACACTATATTTAGGATTCGTTTCATCTATAAAATTTTTATCACTACTTGTTTTACTTCCATGATGACCAATTTTTAATACATCAATTTTTGAAACATTATATTTTTCTAATATATCTTTTTCTTTCTCTACTCCTGCATCTCCCATAAACATAAACCTATAACCATTTAACTTCGTATATATAACATTACTATTTTCATTTTCATTATCATATTCTTTTGTTTGTAAAAAATGGAGTTTATTATTATCAACATTTAATTCTTTAATATAGGAATAATACTTTATCTTCTTTTTGTCTAAGACTTCTATTAATTCGTTTTCCAAATCATTATATGGGCCACAATTAAAGATTACTTTCTCTACTTTAAAGTTTTCTACTAAATTAATCGCTTCTCCCATATGATCATAATCACCATGTGGTGATTTATTTTTATGCACATACATAAAAGGTAAGGACATTAATGTCCTTACCAATTTTATTTAAAAAAAATAATTTTTTTCACTTTTTTGTTGACATTGCCCCCCCAATGTGATATACTTAATATGTAAGGAGGTGAGAGAATGCTACAAATTAAAAAAGTTGATATGAGCCTTGAAACAGCATACCAACTTTATGAATTAGGATTTGCCGTAATCTACAAAAACGGAAATATCCTATTAGTGAAAGAGGATTAATTCCTCTCTCACTAATTATTATATACTAAATTGAAAAATAATGCAATGGTAGTATATAGGGAGGGATTATGAAAGAAGAAAAGAAATTTAATCAAAATGAGTATGTTAATGAATATAAAAAGAAACACTACTCACCACTTAAAATCAATTTAAAGAAAGAAGAAAAGGAAGAACTTGATAAATTATTAGCCGAGGAAGGATTAACTCAAACTCAATTTATTAGAAATGCCATAGAGGATTTAAAGGCAAAAAAAAAGAGGTAGTGACATTTGTGTCATTACCTTTTTTCTTATCTACCTACACCTCTATTAACAAGTGCTTGAACTGCTGCATATCTTGATCCTAATCTCTCTTGTCTAGTTGTGCCATTTCCAAATTCACCGGACCAAACACGTCTTGCTAGTTCCTCATCAGATACACCTGGAAATGGATTCGCACTATTAGATGTTGGAGCGGTTACTTTACCAATAGCGGGATTAACAATACATCCTCTAAATGTATAACCACTACCTAATCCCCATCTACCATTACTATTGCTTCTTGTACTATTCCAGAAAGCACTTGATCCATAACCTGATTCACTTGTATAAATAGTATTACTATCAATAATCTTTTCAACGATAGCAACATGTCCTGCACCATCACCACCTGATAATGTAGATCCTTTTTGCCATACCATAATACCACCTAATGTAGGAACTGGTGATATTTCTAATCCATAGGTATTTCTTGCTCTTTCAATAAAGTTTTCTGCATTACAATTTAATGATGGATATTTCATTGCTCCAATTATTTCATTGAAACGTCCGCAAGCATATCCTACACAGTTAGCAAGTACATTACATTTACTATCTGTTGGGCTTCCCTGAATACATGTAGAATATCCGCCTCTGCTTCGTGTAATAAAGAACTTATTACCTGCACCTGGCTTACTTGTTCTCATTGAAAAGTTTTCGCCGGCTCCAATACCTTCTGGCTCCTCTGCATTTTCATTTTCTATTGTACCGTCTTCGACTAATACATCTAATCCATCCTCATTAAATGTAGTTTGGATTTCTAATTCTGTATTTTCTTCTACGATTTCAACATTTTTTTCATCTTCCATAGATAAAACCTCCAATCTATACAAAAAAGGACTTATTCGCCCTCTTTTATATCATTCTCATGTTTTTCTGATGTTTCTTTTGATTTGCCCTTGTTAAAGTCATTTAAGCCGTTAGAACTCAAACTAACTACTATTGAATTTAAAAGATAAAGAACTATATCTTTATAATTAAATGATTCTGTAACTACATTCGTCATCATTATTAGAAATGCTGCAATAAAAAAACTCCAATATTTAGTTGGAATTTTATTTATAAACTTTATTTCTTTTGTGAATTCAACGACCATGTAGACTGCTCCTACTAACCCACTAAATGTTAGTAGAACTTCCCAGGTTAGAAAAGTATCCATTATATCTTACCTTCTTTCACTAAATTATCAAACATTTCATCAACATAACTATCTCCACCTAGATCGTTATACTTTTTCTTTGATTCATGCAATATTAATTTTTCTTCTACTGTTGGGGTATAACCATTTTTAATTTTTGACATTAATGAAACTAAATCTGCTTTACATCTTGCTAGTGTTTCTTGATTTAAGTTTTCTTTCAATGAATCCATTTTGCCATTAAATTGTTTTCTGATATTATCTAATTTCGCCTCTATATTATCCTTTTTTCGTGCATTAGAACTTTGAATAAGAGTTGTTATTACAACTCCAACAGTCGTAATAGCCGTTACAATAATGGTATCCATTATTCATTATCTGTGGGCTTTTTAGGGAACTCGACATTATATGGAAATCCCTCCTGTTTAGTAATATCTCTTAATTGCTGACGATATTTAGCCCATTTACCATTAGTTATACTTGATAAAATAGAGAAAAAACTTTTGATTACTTGTAAGATGTTTAACATTGTTATTTCTTCGGGAAATTCAAATGAAAATCTGTCAATAGCCAGTTCTTTGTCGCTTTCATTCAATAATTCGTTTCTTTTCGCCCTTATTTCTGTTGCTAGAACATCTTTTTCATACTGGATAGCATAATTGTACCATTTTTCGTAATTTTTGCTTATATCTGCTCCTAACGTGCTCCTATAAGTTGTTTTGATATTGTATGCATCATATTCGTATGATATATTTTCATTTTCATCTTTTTCCTCTTTATGATTTTTAGTATCAAAAAAGACAACGTTGCATTCGTTGCCTTGAATATTATTGATTTCAAAATCATTTTGAGGAAGCCTGTCGCTTCTTACTTTCATTACTAACGACCTCCTTACATTTATTGTAATTGATATACGGCTTAATGTATTTTTGCTGATAATTGTATGAATTACAATGTTTCAACCATCCAGAATAGGATAACATTGATGCCGCATCATGAAAATTAAGTTCTTTCTTTTTCGATATTTTCTTTGCTCGCCTTTTGATTCGTAAAAAGTTACTTTTTCTTAAAGTAGAATACCCTCGATAAAATCTATATCCTAAAAAGTCTAACGGACGACTATCTGTTTTAAATAATTGCCAGTTTTCTTTAATTCTTAAATGTTCTTTTGCTAGAAAATCATCGATTGATAATTTTATTTTATGCAATTGCTTTTTATTATTAGAAAATAGCACCATATCGTCCATATAACGAACATAGTATTTAACTTTTAATTCTTCTTTAATAAAATGATCCAAATCACTCAAATAAAAGTTAGCAAACCATTGTGATGTATAATTTCCAATCGGAACACCCTCATCAGAACTATCAATTATTAAATCAATAAGCCATAATGTTTCTCGATCTTTTATTTTTTTTCTAAACTTTTGTTTTAATATAGTCTTATCAATTGATGGATAAAACTTTTTTACATCAAGTTTCAAGCAATATTTGGTATATTTACGATCATCTACCAGGATCTTATCAAGATGCCTTTTACCATACAATATTCCCCTATTTTTAACTGATGCACAACAGAATTCATACATTCCTTTCATAAGTATTGGCTCCAGTTGAAGCATCAAAGCCCAATGTACTACTTGATCAGGATAGAATTGAGGCTTATATATAATCCTTTCCTTTTTTCTTGCTCCGTCCAGTATTTTCATTTCAACATAAGGCGATGGAATATAAGTGTGTTCTTTTAGCATCTTTTGAACTTGCATAGCATAATAAGTTGGGGAATCTAATATTTTCTCTACGTTTTTTCTTTTTGATTTACCCTTTGCGGCATGCATTACTGCTGATTCAATATTTCCTAATTGAATTATTTTTTCGTAAATATTACCTACTCTTTTCATTTTTGATCTTTTCCTCTGATATTTCTGGAATTCTTATATTTGTCTGCCGAGTTTTCGAGAAATTCTATATTCAAGAGATAAACCTACTAGCCCAGCCCAGAACGACTAATTTTTACCAAGTGGTAAGGAAGATGACATGTAATAAAATTTATTTTTTCATATAAGTAGACGAGCCCCGATGTTGTAATTCGTATTACTAGATGTATTGTTCATATTCCAATACCACAAGCCGGCATTAGTATTATTATTATAATTGCCGCCGACCAAAGCAAAGTGAACTCCTCACCGAAACCGGACGCTCTACATGTCAAATCCCTATATTTTAATTTTCAAAAAACATTTTATCGACTTACGTCGATTCTTATATTGGGGGCTGGTCGCCCCCATTCCCCCACTTAATCCTGGTATTTAAGAAGACGAGCCCCGATGTAGTAAGACGTACTACTAGATGCATTGTACAGACTCCAAGACCACAAGCCGGCAGCAGTATCATTAGTATAAGCGCCGCCGACCAAAGCAATTCTATTCCCAGTATTTTGATAATAATAATCAGTCATATAAGTAGAACTTGCACCTCCAACTTCTGTTGTTAATGCAAATAAAGGATTTTCTTTATCATATCCAAGTGACATCGCATACCCATTTGTATTTGAATTTGCATATCCTAACTCCTTATATGGAGCTGCAAAAGTATCAGATACATATTCACTTGGATTAGTACATACATAAGACTGATTTTCTTTTATATTAATACCATCAACAAATTGCCATATATTACCGAATATATTCTCGATTCCACGATATATTATAGCATGTTTACTATCATTATTCAAGCATCCTGATTTCATTCCTAAACTATCACATTGCCCTGATTTTTGTCCTGTCGTCCATAAAACGTTATTTAAAGCAATATTTACTGGATCTCCATCAAAGGTTATTGCGGTACCTGTTATTCCACCACTATTGTAAGCCTCTTTGCTTAAAATTGTTCTATTTTTTGCTACACTCCAATTCCATGCTGAACTTGTACCTATGCTCACTTGCTGACCTACAATAAAACTATTAGCAGCACTTGTATTAATAATAATTCTATTTGTATTGTTCTCTGCAACTAATGCCTTATCAGCATCACTAACTCTACATCCTACAATACCATTACCAAGTTTACTTTGTGAGTTATAATCAGCATATTCTACTAAATATAGCATTTGCAATAAGAAATAATGATAATCCATTTGACACCATTTATCACCTTTTGCTTTTGCCAAAGATCTAAATGCTGCAATATTTCTTAGTACCTCTGGAACTTGACCAGTAACACTATGTAACGATGTTCCATCATAACTTGCATCATATCTTCCAACAAAGAATTCTGGACTTTTAATATAATCTGCTAAATGGTGTCTTGAAATGTTGATATATTCGTATCCATCTTTTACATAACGTTTCCAATAAAACTCTGGAATTCGTGTCATTACCTCGCCATTATTACCTGTAAAATCAAAGGTTGGATCACCAATAAATGCTTTGACCTCATTTGTGCTTGGATCTACATTACAAGTAATTATATCTGACCATGGATAAATATTATCAAAGTCATTAACTACTGCATCGCCATTTTTAGTAGCATTTGCTATTTTACCAATTCCACTTCCTGTTCTTTCCCAGGCACTTGAACTATTTTGATTGACTCTACGTCTTACACCATAATATACATAATTTTCTAATTCGTCGATATTAGTAATTTCTGTTGAGCCATCTTCGCCCTTTGGTATTTTGAAGTTTAATCTTGCTTTATGAGCCGTTCCTACGTTTGTTACTGTGGCTTTTTGACCTGCTGCAACTGTTTCTACTGTCCCAACCTCAATCGTTCCAGCATCGCCAGCTTTTGCCATCAATTGCCATACTGTGTCATCTGTTCCGGGCTCTATATTTGTATTATCCTTTAAAGCCGTGTAAGAATTACCATTATGAGATACTACATCGATTCTGCTAGAGTTATTATGATACTTTGTTGTGTTGTTCCAAGTACCCGCAACATAAAAACTTGTACCTTTATAAAACTCTATATCGTCGAATGATAAATTAAGATCTTCCATTTACTCCACCTCATCTTTCGTATGGGTATATTCATTTGTTAAATGAAATTGCCCTGTAAATGTTTTCTTTAGTTTTTTCTTTTCTGCTACAACCTCAAAATCAAAACCATATATTTTATTCATTTCTAATTTGTCTGTATCGCCAGGCTCGAACTTTAAAACATACTTTTTGATTTCTTCTGAATACTCGATCCCATCACCAATTTTCTTTTGCAAGATAACATTACTTGAATTCGCATTTTCTTTTACTGTGAAATACAACTCCTCAATTTTTCCTACATAACCGGTAATAGTTATCGATAACGATTTATAATCGCCTCTAGGAAATTCTATAAGCATTTTCTATCCTCCTATACTTTTATCCAATTTAACCAGGACTTATTATTCATAGTTCTTACATAAATATCGTTAGATGTCCCATCAAAAAAGAATTGTTTGTTATACAATTCTCTTTCATCTGTTCCATTTCTCGATATATTAAGTAAATAACCAAATTCGCTATTATTTGGTGTATTATGACATTTTATACATGTTGCAAAATATGTTCTTGAAATACAACTATTTAGATCCTTTTGAGTTAACAGTTTAGAATCGGATTCAAACGTTCCATGAATACCAAATAATTCTTTTCTTATTTCAAATAATCCCTCACCCATTTTAATATCTCTTTTAATAAGTGTTTCACTATCACTTATTAATTTATCAGATGCGACAATTTCAAATTCATAATTATTATGATATGAAAAATCACTGCCAATTAAGAAATTGGATTGTGAAAAAGTTTTATCATTAACTGTTGGATTTAATTCTTTATATGCACTCCAAGTTCCATCTTTTATTCTAGTTCTATAACGAACTAATAATGTATTTAATAATTCACCAAATGATTTACTAAAATACTGCCCTGTATAAGTTAAATATACTTTTGACGATGTAGATGACTCTCTCTTAACTTTTACGTCTGTAAAGGCTAACTTAATGTAGTCTATCAATGTTTTAGAAACGTTTAGAGTCGTGGATAGTCCTCTACTATCTGTTACCACAATTGTAAACTTACCACTTTCAACCTTATTAAACGTTGCTGATGATGATGTAGAATTTTTACCATCATCACATTTTATAGAATAACTTTTGATAGATGATGAGTTTAATGCGGTCGCATTTATAGTAATTTTTGCATTACTATAATATTTAACAAGTTTATTTTCATTACCTGTTAAATTCTTCGTTTTTGCATTTGCATCAACTATTGATACTGATACACTAGGATTACTATTAACAACATAAGCATTAAATCTACAAGTTGATGTACCTATTAAAGTATCACCTGAATATGTATAGCATGTTATTGTTCCCCATCCACTTGTTGTATTTGGTATTTGTGAGAATAAAGATGTTGGTGTTTGCCATCCAACACTCGTGGCTCCCGTTTTATTAGCAATCGTTCCTGATTGATTACCAAACGAATAAGTAAGTGTATGAGTAAATGAACTTGAATTTCTATTAATATTTATTGTTGCTGCACTACCGATATTAAAATCAGTACATGATACTGATGATGTTCTTGGTATTCTATTTAATCCTGTTCCAAAACTACCACTAGGTTTAACGAATTGCCCCCAAGATGAATTAACTCCCCAAGACCATATAATATCTATCCATCTTGTACCATCTGAATTGTGATAAACATTAAATTCCTGATTGGTAATAAGCCAAATAGTTCCACCTTGGTAGTTAACTCCTGCTGAAAAATTATTTGTTCCTACACCACTAATTCCAATATAAGAACCAAAATCAGTCCATGCAATCGTATAATTTGTTCCTGGTGTTTGAACATACATTCCTAAACCGACTCTAGTGTAGTTATTGGCTATATCTTGATAGACTTGTTTATGATAAACATATAAGTTAATGTTAAATCCACTACCATAGTTAGATCTACCGCTTTTGACTAATACTGCTGTCCCACCATTCACTATCTATCACCATCCTTGCCAATGTCCCATAATAACTTGTTCGTTATTTTCGATTTCTTTTTCAAATTTAATACCTAACATATCAAATTCTTCTGTAACTGCAAAAACGGGACTCTCGCCTCCGTCTTTATCATATTTAGCAACTAACTTGTCATAAGAATATAAATAAGATCCTTTGTTATTATATAAAGCATTGAATTCGTCTTGATCATTTGCAATTCTCATACCTTCATCTGTAATTTCAAACATAGTATTCTTTAATCGATTCATACCATTTTCAACCAATGATCTAATATTGATTGATAATGATTCACTTGTTGCAACTAGATCTAATTGTTGTTGCTTTAATAATTCCATATTTTCATTTAATATCTGCTTATCATGATTGAAATCAGATGCCTTAACACATGCTTGAATATTATTCTCATTTAATTCTATTGAAGCATTGATTCTTCCAAGCTCTGTTGCTAGTCCATTGATTCTTTGAACATCCATTGTTCCTGATGTGATTTTATCGGCTACTATTTGACCATCAATAGTTATTGCGGTCCCATAATCGCCGTTAATTCCCGTTTTAGAGTGAGCAAATCCATTTAAGTTCCATTGCCAAACATTACGTGCTGTTGATTCGTCTTCGGTATCCATTATTAAAATTCTATCTGGATAGATTCTAACATGTCCTCCAAATCCGTTATTAATCAAAGCCGTTGCTGCTTGTCTTGCTTGATCTAATAAACTAGACGTGCTCTTTTGAATCTCATAAGTAATACTTTGAGTTTGATTAGATACATAATCGGCTTTAGGATCACCAATTTCAAAAGATGTATATCTATTTAATAAGCAATCATATTCAACTGTAATAACACGAATTTTATATTCATATCCTAATGCTTGTACTGTAACAGTATCACCAAGTCTTACAGACTCAAAATTACTATATTTATACCTATATTCTTCTGTTTTAGATAGTTCTAGCCAATTGACTCTAACACTAATTGATGGCTTATCTATTTCCTGTTTAGTAAATAATTCATTGGCTGCATCTCTTAATTTTTGATAAGCCTGTTCTTCTGTCGTATCTTCATCCACCTTAATATCGCCAAATTCATATTTAGCAACAATTGGATTTCTATAAGTTTTAATCAATGGTGAATCGACATAATATTCTGGTAATAATAACTCGTTAGCACCCTGTGGGACTACACGAGTTATAACAGAGGTGAAATCAATTGATATTTCAATATCTTTGATATTTTTACCATGTTTGATATAAACACCTTTATCTTCGCCTCTTTGTTTATGATAGATAATTCTAAAATTATCTCTTTCAATTTCGCCACCCCATCTTTTAACAACACAGTTATCGGCTCCTAAAATAGCATCGACAATATTCTTACGAACATATCTTGCCGAATTATCTGGAATTAAATCACCAGTTACACTAAACTTTGTCGGAAACATTGCATTTTCTAAAAGCCAAGCAATAGCATTAACTCCTGTCTTTTTAGTTGGTGCAACGTCCATTAAAAAGTTTTCTGATAAATCATAAAATATATGCACCGCATATACATTTATCTTTGTTAAAGTAGGTTTTACTTTTTTGATTCTAAATAACTGATAACTGCTATCGTATGGTGCCTTGATAACGTTATCTACAACAAGATATTCAGCATTTTGCCCTTTTAAGGCATAATCAAAAGATAATTCAAAACTACCATTTAATGATTCTTTAATCTTAGGTGATGTTTTAAAGTCTGATAGAATACCAAGACCATTATTATTAAAATCATCACAATCATTTTTATAAATTCTTATCATAAATAAGTTTCCTGATATTTGATCTTAATATTTAATAAATTACCTGTAATTTGAAATTTATTAAGACCTGGAATTAATTCTGGAAAGTCGCCATTTGTTTTAGGAAGAGCATTTTCCTCACCCTCCATCACAACTTGTAACTCGGAATCAATCATAATAGTCGTTTTTAAATTTTTTATTTTAAATGTTTTTCCATTAATAGTTAAATCAATATCACCAGTACCTGTTAAATAGATAATTGGTAATGCCCTCGCATTGCCACCGATTCTAAACATAAATTCTTTATCTCGATAGATTAGAGTCTTTTTATCTCTACTCTTTTTAAATGGCTGAACTTCAAAATTTAAAATAAAGTTTCGCCAATATGTAGCAATTTGTGATAATTCAATATTATTTTTCAAAGTCACATCATATTCACGTTCTAACTCATTTGATAATACTAACTTGCCACTACCACTTAACCAGGATAAATCTTTATATACATCGTCCTCCATGTAACATTCAATGGCTTTTGTATAACTATCATAACAATCGTCTGTACTTGTTAAGGATCCACTCCTTCCAGGTAATGACTCAATTGTTATTCTTTTTCTTGGAATAACTATATCGGGGAAGCCACCGCAACCTATTCCATAGTCCCTTGAATCGTACATCTTACCATTCTTGATAAATATAAAATAATTCATTAAGCATTCCCCTTTCCATAGTTGATTTTCATTCTATAAAATTCTAATTCTTCTGATAAATCTTCAATATCTTGTTCTCTGTTATTATTAAAGTTTTCGATATTTAGATAAATTGGTGCAACTTGTCCTGGATCGTATGATGAGGTATCAGTAATATTATTAGTTGGTCTATTTGATTCATTAGAATAAGCATTATACATGCTTGTATCAAATTTCAAATCAGTAGATACACCCGAATGAATAGCATCATTTAATGAACTTGCAATTTGCTTTGTTTCTTCAATTAAATCTGGACTAGCCTTTTTTAATGAAGATGTTAATCCGCTGATCATATCTGGCATCCAACTTTCATATTCTCTCAATGGACCTTCATCTGGTCTTGAAAAGTGCAAGAAACTTTTGATTTTATTTGCAATACCACTAACTGCATCTTTAACTTTATTAGCCATAGATTTAATTCCATTTGCAAGACCACTAATCATATCTTTACCCCAATTTAGCATTTGACCTGGAACATTTTTAATACCATTTATTACAGTACTACCTATTTCTTTCGCTTTATTTGCTAATGATCCAAGCATACCACCTATTCCACTTATTAATTTGCCTAATAATTCTTTTCCTAAATTAAATATATTACTATACCATTTTTTAACACCATCTATCAATGATCCTATTATTTTAGGAATTGCTGCAAGCAATTGTGGAATCGCCTGTATTAATCCTGCTGCTAATTTTATAATAAGTACAATTCCTATTTCAATAATTTTAGGTAAATTATTGACTATTGCATTTATTAGCTTATCAATTATTATAGGAATTTTCTCTATTAAAATTGGAAGAGCCTGGATAAGCCCATCTGCTAAACCAATAATTAGTTGTATTCCTGCATCTATTATAAGATCAATGTTATCAAGTAAAGCCATTACTGCATCTATAAGTCCCTGGATAATAATAGGAATTAATGTAGGTAATTGCTCCCCAAGACATTGTGCTAGACCAGTGATTATTTGAATTATCGCCGTAATAAACCCTGGAAGATTATTCGCAATTATTGTAATTAATTGAGTGACGATAGTAACAATTGTATTTGATATACTTGTGGCATTAGTAGAAATATAAGTAATAATAGATGAAATTATAGTATTTATAGTTGTCATCAATTGTGGGATTAATTGAATGATTATTGGACCTATTTGAGCCAACAATTCTGGTAATACGGTATTAATAAAAGATAAAACTAAATCACTAATACCTGTAATTATAGTGCTTACTCTTGGAAGAATATTATTCAATAGTCCTCCAACTCTCTCACCAGATTCATCTACTGTTCCAATTAATGAATCAATTAAATTATTTACTAATTGATCGAAATCGGCATTATCATCTGCAATTCCAGTAATTAAATTACTCCATGCTGATTTTGTTGCTGATGCAGATCCTGAAATAGTAAACATTGCTTCCTTTGCCGTTGTTCCTGTTATTCCTAATTCTCCCTGTATAACATGAATAGCATTATATACATCGCTTAAATTATTAATATCATATTTAACACCAGTTAGTTTCTCGGCATCAGAAAGCAAACGCTCCATTTCGGTTTTAGTTCCACCATACCCTAATTTCAAGTTATCTAACATAGTATAATTTTGTTTAGCAAATCCCTGGTAAGCATTTTGGATATTTTCTATTGATGTACCCATTTTACTAGCATTGTCGCTCATATCAGTAACTGCCATATCACCAACTTTTGCGGCTTCAATGGTATCGCCACCTAATGATTGAAGCAAACTTGCACTAAAACCTGTGATTGTTTCCATATATTGATTTGCATTAAATCCAGATGTTTTATATGCATTATTTGCATTTGCTACAACTAATTTTTGAGATTGTTCTAGTTTAGCATATTCCCCTCTTACATCATCGACTGATTTACCTACTAATTCGGCGTATTCTTCAATTGACTTTGCACCTTTAGCACCAAGCAAAGTTTCGACTCCACCGATTAGTTGCTCATAATCAGCATAACTTGTAAGAGCTTGCTTTCCTATATTTACAAACGTACTTCCAATAGATTTTGCAAGATTAACAATTTCCTTTAATCCCGATTTAATAAAGTCACTTAATAGATTGGCTTTAATTAGATCTTTAAAGGTTATTGATTTTTTTCCCGCATCTTCTTCGGCTTCTCCAAATTTCTCAACCTCTTTAGTTGCGGAATTAAGTTTCGATTCGTTATTATTTATTTCTGCTGATAAATTTTTAATTTCACTTTTTAGATTTTTTGCTTGAGTAGAGCCTTTTCCCTGTTCCAAAACGGTACTAATATATTGCCTTTTTAAACTTTCTAAACGACTTTTTTGGTCGCTTATAGTTGTTGTTAATGTCCCGTATGCAGAGTTTAATTCTCGACTTTTCCTTTCATTATCTTTTAAGGCTTCTTCCTGTTCTACTAAGGCTTTTTCTGTTTTATCAATAGCATTTGTTATCTTTTGATGTTCCAATTCCGCATCAGTAAGTTTATTTTTATACTTTGCTGCCTCTGCTGAATTTTCACCCATTATATTTTTAACTTTTTCGTATGCTACTCTAGTTTCTTCAACCTTTTGTCTTGATAATTCTTCTTGTTCTTTTAATGTCTGTAATTTATTTTTATAGTCATTAACAGTTGAACCAGAATTTTTTAAAACCTCGTTCTCAAGATTAAGTTCCTTTTTCATTGATGATAATGCGGTATTCATTTCTCTAATAGATTTAGTAAAACCATCATCGAGAATACTAAATTCCAATTCTACTCCGGTTTTTTTACTCGCCACAAAATCACCTCTCTTTCGGATTGTTTTCCCACTTATTAAATGTCATTTTGTTAAAATATACAGATTCTAAAAAGTTAATATCTTGATTCCAAAAGTCCTCACTAGGTATTTTCGCATTGAGCACATAAAGTGTATAAATATCCGCAATCGTACATATATCTAATGTCGCTGTAAGATATTTATCTTTCTTATTAGCGGTTACCTTTCTTAAAGACTTTTGGAATTTTAGTTTTTTGAATCAGCATTTAATCCTGTTAATTCTTTAAATAATGTCATATCTCTTTTGTAATCAAAAGGAATTGCATCTATAAAATCAAAATACGACATTTTATTAGTTGGATTAGTCCCTAAATAACCAACATAAATTAGTTGGACCATAACCTCATGCTCAAAGGTTTGCTTCTTAACTAATGCTTCCATTAAATCCTTTGAATTTTCATAATGATTTTGAAAATCAAATAAATTCTTATAAGTGATTTTTAGATTATTGATTATAGTGCCATCTTCTAATCTAATAGCCCTTTTAGGTAATTTTTCTGTTTCAACTTTTGGTGTTTCCGTTATTTCTTCTTTTGATATTTCTTTATTTTCAACATTTGTTTCTACGTTTTGAATTGGTGTTTCATTAACAACCGATTCTGTATTAGTAATGTTTTCTTGCATCTGAAATACCTCCTTTTAAAAAAAATAAGCCCTACATAATGTAGGGCTCTACTTACTACGCAGTTGGAGCTTTAACCATTGATGGTGTAAATTCTTCTAACCATTTATCACCAATTGATGTCTTATCAACTTCACTAGCACATGCTTCATAGTAGAATTCGTTATTTTCATCTTTATAAGCATTGAATTCTAATTCAACCTCTGCAACTTCCTCTGATGTATTATCAATAGTTTTTGCAAAACCAGTTGTGAATGCAATTTTTGGTAAACAAATATACTTTTCTTCATCAGTAAATAAATCAATTGCTTTAGTAGTTAAGCACATATCTGGTGTATTAGTTGTATCAGAAATACCATAAACACCTGGTTTTAATCCTTCATTGTTTAAGCCAAATACAGTTCTGGCAATTGCTAAAGGCATGTGAACTGAAATAGTACCTGTTAATTTAGTAATTTTCTTAACACTTTTTTGTTCTACTCCTTCACAATTTTTAACTATTGTTTTATATTCTGATGAAATTTCTAGTTTACCTGTGCATCCTAATTTTGTAGCCTTTTCTATTGCTAAAGCACCGGTTTTACGATCGTATGATTTAACATGTGTTTCTGTGATTTTACATTCATCAAAAACTTGTAATGTATTACTTGCCATTGCTTAATCCCTCCTTAATTTTTCCTTCAAGCAATTTTGCTAATTCATCAACGATTGGCTCTCTTGCACTTTCTGCTCCTTCTTCAAAAAATAAGTTAGGTGCATTGTGTTTCGATGTACCTTCACCAAAAGCTGGGAAATATAAATACCCGAAAAATGGTGATCGTGATGTTTTAATTGCGAATCCTAAATTCATTTTAGTAAAAGTTAAACTTAACGAATACTTTGCATGAGTTCGAGGATAGCCTTTATATTTTTTGTTATTGTTGACACCTACTGGCATCCTTTCTGTTATTTTGTCAATGACAATATTAGCACCTTGATTATGTAAATAATCATTCATGATGCTCTCTGCAAGATCTGGAATCTTCATGATAGAATCAACTAATTTTTGAAGATCATCATCCTTTAATTTGAATATTGTTTCCATTAACTAATAAACACACTTTCTTTTTTTAGGACGTGCAAACCTTAAATTTAATGAATTAACTATATCGCCACCTGCAACTTTTTTTAATCTTCCATAATCACCATCGTCAAAGAAAAGACCTGTTTCTTCCAATGCGTCGATTATTGCTACTTCGTCAAAATCTTCTGTTTCATTAACAAAAACAAACTCTATTATTTGATGAAATATGTGTTTATCTTGTTTTCTCAAGCTATGAGGATAATAAACACAATATTTGTTGTAGCCTTTTAATTCATCTGGATCAGCATCATATTGAAATGGCTCGTATCCGATTTCTATTAACTTATTAACTATTTTTTCATCTGTCATAATGTCACCTTCTGTAAATAAAGATAATTACTAAATTTGTCACTATCTTCGCATAAATAACACTCATAGAATTCATTATTTAACTCAATAATATAATCTGTATTAAATGCAATTTTAGGTGTCTTTACTTTCATATCAAGCTTTTTACTTTTAGATTCTGCAAAGTCATAATCTTGCTGCCTTTTATATGCTAATTCATAATTTAATTTGCCTTTATAAGTTTTTTCATCACCGATTTTCTTTTTAGAAGCATTATATTTTGGTGTCAAAGAATAATATTTCAAAATACCATCGTTATACGTCTGGTGTTTTACCATAATCGTCAACGGCATGTGCTATTTGAAACCTCAATAGATCGTCCTGGAAATTATGATTAAATGCTTCAATACTATAATTTCTGGCGTATCTACAATATTCTTTTAATAATCTTTTTGCTTCTATATCGGTATTAAAATCGATGGCGGAATCACCACTAATAGTTTTAAGGTGATTCTGTCCATCGATTATATAATCTCTTATTGTAAGGTTAGTGTCCTCATCATCCCAAGTGATAGCCAAGTGTCTTTTGATTTCTTCAAAATATGGAAATTTCTCTTTTAGCGATTTTTCCATGATCTATCACCTCACATTTCATTAAACAGTTGGTGTTGTAATTTTAGAAATATCAAGATAGATGAATGATGTATTATCTAATGGCATACCTGTACCATATAATTTAGCAAGATATACAGTTTCATCTTCTAGGAAATGATATTCTTCTGATTTATCAATTTTGTTTTGTGAGCCTAAACCTAGGAAATATTTTTTACCAATACCGATAACTGCTTTACCTTTAGCAACTTCGCATGATTGTACAAATTCGATAGGGAATGGTAAATTGTTTACCCAACGTCCATCATCTGTACGATAATAAATTTTAGGTAATACTTTAGAATAATAATCGTATGGGTTAACGATAAATAAAGCACTTGCAACTTTTCTCTTACCATCATTAGTTAAATCAGCCATTAAACCACCTAATGTAACTAAATCTAAATCAGTAATTTCTTTTGCTGTTTTTTGTGGATATACACCTTCTACAACACTACCTTTTAGGTCTCTATCCATACCGATTGGCTTATCTTTACCATCACCTGTAACAATAGCATTTTCAAGACCAATTGATAATGATTCTAGTAAGAATCTTCTTACAAACATATCAAGATATGTAGGTCCAAGATCTAAATGTGCTTTAGCAACAGGAATATATGCTGATAACTTTTTAGCATCAGTTGTAATTTTCTTAAATGCTGATGCTAATTGTTTTTTGATTTGATCTGTTAAAGCACCCCACCATGCTGCTTCTACATCACCATTGCGAACAATGATTTCTGTAATACCTGTAACATTTTGGAAATTAATTTTTTGTAACAATTCATGATCATGTTCTAATTCATCGAACACACTATCAATAATTGTTCTTGGCATTTCAATATCAGTTAATGCTGATTTTGTTTTCATAGCATTTGCTAATGATTTATAATATTTTTCCTCGGCTGATGTTAATACTCTAACACCTCTTTTTGATAATATTTCTTTGTCATTACTTGCGATTGCTGATTCATATTCTGCCTTAACCTCATCTGCTAATACATTAAAATAACTTGTGATTTCATCCACGAATTCTTCGGCTTTTCCTTCTCTGATAGCATTTAATGCTTTACTTTTTAATTCATCTTTTGTAATAGTTTCTAAATCCTTGTTTTTCATTAAAATCCCTCCAATTACTTCAAATTAAAAAGTGATTTAATATCACTTTCCTCTTTGCTATTATTTTCAACTATTTTATTTGAAACAATTAAATTTGTTTCATTTACCACTTTTGATTTTTCTTTTGAATTTTTTACGATTCTTACTAGACTTGAAAGAGCATTTTGTTGAATCTCTTTGCTATCTTCTTTTAGCTCGATAATTTTATCACAGAAGCCTTTTTCTAATGCTTCTTGAGCGGTTAAATAAGTTTCCTCATCAAGTAAGTTTCGCAATTCTTCTTCTGTTATTTTTACTTTTGATAAATAACATTGAATTACCGCATCCATTATCTTATCCATATCAGAAGCAACTTTTCTTAATTCGTTAGCATTTCCGACACCAAGAGTCCAACAATTATGAATCATCATAAGAGTATTACTTGGCATGACAATTTCATCACCTGCCATTGCAATTATAGATGCTGCGGAAGCGGCAATGGCATCAACATACGTTACTATTTTTGATGTCTTGCTTTTTTCTCTTAACAAATTATAAATTGCTACACCTGTGAAAGTATCTCCACCTAACGAATTGATGTGCACGTTGATTGTTTTTGCATTTGTTTCGTCTAGTTTTTTACGAATATCATTTGCTGATACATCTTCATCCCACCAAGCAAAATCTACTATATCACCATAGATAAATAATTCTGCTTCTTCGGTTTCTTCGTTATCTATGAATTTCATAAATGTTTGTTTCATGCCTGTTCACCTTCTTTCTCATTTTCTTTGCTTAAATCTGCACTATAATTTTTAGTTATATAGTGTGTATTAGCCCATTCCTCATCTACCTGATCGAATTTTACAATTTTTCTTACCTCATTAGGACTATAACCATTCCTAATAAGTGCCTCTTGATTAGATGCCGTTTCTAATATGTCGATGTGTTTTAATGACGATGTATCAATTCTTAAACATGTTCCAGATAAATATGCATCTTTTCCATATAATTTACGATTGATTTCATCTTCAAACATATTTGATATTGGATCTAAACAAAAAGTTTGAAAACTCTCGATAGAACTTTTTAAATCTGCTAGATTTCCCATAAGTAAACCTTTTGGAATATTAAAAGCAATTCCTGTTATAGAAAATATTTCATCAATAAGTTTGTTAATTTCTTCACTATTAGTTGTCGATTTCAATTTATCTGATTCAATAAATTGGAATCCGTCTTCAACTGGCATTACTGCATTAGTAGAATCAAAATAACTCTTAAATTTATCGTGAATATATTGTCTTAACTTTTCTTGGTCATTAAACCTTTGCGAAAAAGCCGTTGATAATTTAACTTGACCTTTTATACCTCCCCTTTTACTATAATCTTTCATTGCATGAGATAATAGTTTTCCGTAAGAAGAATATAAACCGTCAATAAGTTCCGACACTTTACGATAATTTAATTTTGTATAAAATACCTCATTTTGAAAATATTTTTTTCTCATCGTTAATGTACCGATTTGAACATCAGTAAAATCATTAGGATATAACACTTTATCGCCTTTAATAAATGAATCTGCAACATAAAAATATCCATTAGCCTGGATAATTAAAACATCGTTGTTATAAACGAGGTTATATATTGCTTGATTCCAGAATTCCTGTGCATTTTGATTTGGATTAGGCTCAATATTAAATAAATAATAATTATCCTTCTTAATTTCTTTGTTTTTGTGATAAGTCTTAAATGTACTATTCGCTAAACCTTTAGAAATAAGATTGATTGCACTAAATATAGCCAATTCTTTATAATACACTTCAAGCAAAACATCTGAATCAAAGGTTTCGGATAAATCGGCGATTCCATCTTTGGTAAAAGCAAATTTTAACCAATTAAAAAATCCCATAAAATCCCACCTTTCCTAAAATGTTATTGCACCAAGTAATTCTGCTCCGCTTGTATCAAACGGAATTTCATTTTCAATACTAATTGCTGCAACAAGTGCCATGAAACCATCTGTTTTTCTTAATTTAGGCTCGATTTTTTTATAAGATTTATTACCTTTTTTATCAACATCAACATAGGTATTGTTGGTGTACCATCTCATCATCGGATCATCGCCATAAATTATTTTGTGATTAGCAAATATCTCATCAATTAGTGGGGCAACTTTGTTATGTGTAATGTAACCATTACCTATCAACACGAGTAGTCCGTCTGGATGTTCTTTGTCTTGCGGATAAATACCGTATTTATTAAATGTATCTTTTAATACATTATAACGGAATCTATCCATCGCAATTCTTTTAATTCCATATTTTTTTAGAGCATTTAAAAACCAACATACGACTAATTCCGGATCTATTGTATTTCCATTAGTAATCTCTGCTATGCCTTTATCAATTGCTAAATCAATATCGAACTTAATAGCCTTTAAATTAGGGCTTTTGCCACAAATAAAAGTATGATGTAACCAGATATATTTATTATCTTTCTTGAATAATAGTCCTACTGCACAAAAATCTCGTACCTCCGCATAGTCGATTCCACCGACTGCGGTATAATTCTCTAAATTTGGTATTTCTTGATTGGTAGCCTCTATATCTTCCCATTTAGCAACTGCGGTTGCTTCATCACGATGTGGTAAATTCATTCTTTTAGTCATGAATTCATTTCTTTCGTGAGGACGAATTTGCATTGATTGATATTTATCAAGCATTTCTTGTTTTAATTCTGGTAAATAGTTAATCGCTGGACATGGCTTTTCCCACATCTTTGGATTATCAACTTCTTCTGGATCATCTAGTTCACATACGAACGGGAACATTCTTGAATTCGGTATTGAGCCATCTAAAACACAAGCGGCTTCACCATCGTATGAATCTAAAACTCCATCTCTTACATTACCATCAGTCGTAATCATAAATGTACGACTATCTGGCTTCTTACCAAAACCTGATGTATGAACGTCAATATTCTTAAAACTTTCGTAAGCGTGAATCTCATCGAAAATTAAACAGCCTGGACGACCACCATCTTTAGTTTTTGGATTGGATGTATAGAATTTTAGCCTTGATCGTGTTTTTTTAAATGTGATTTTTTCCTTTGTATAAACAAATTTACTTGCTAATTTAGCATTGTGAGGATCATCAATTACATTGTAAACATCTTCAAAAGATGTCATTGCTTGTTCTTCACTATTTGCTATGATTTCAACATTATAACTCATAACATTATTGATATTTGAAATCAGAATAAAAGCAAGAGCGGATATTAAACCATTTTTTCCATTTCCACGTCCTAATTTAAGATAAAATTCTTTAAAAACCAATTTATTATCGGCTTTATAACGTAAAAAAATACATGCTAAGATGTATTTTTGGAACGGAAATAATTTAAAAAAATATTTTTCAATGGCTCTTATCGATTTTTCGATTTTCTCATCTTCAAAGTAAACATCTTCATTGAGTTTAGCCTTAACTAACTCAATATTTTGTCTGACTTTGTTGCAAACTATAATCTTACCAGATTCTACTAAATCAAAATATTCTTGTACATACTTATTACTACAACTCGTCATCATCATCACCATCATCTGGCGATTTTGTAAGCATCTTTGACGGCTTTAATCCAAGTGCATCAAGTAGTTTTAGCATTTGTGCATTCGTACGATTCATAAGATCAATACTAGGATTGCTCTTACGACCTTTTTGTCCACCGCCGTTGTCATATTCCAAAGATACACCTCTATCTTCGATGTCCTGGGCGAGTTTGCATTTGGTATCATACATCGTAATGTAATCTCTTAATAGATCCTCTGTGTAATCGTTATAATTATCAGCAAGTTCTAATTGCTCTTTTAAACTTTTATAGATTTTCCCTCTTGTACCGGATAATCTCTTTTTTGATTTTTTAGTTTCTTGAGCGGCTGCCATATACACCACCCCCCTTCACATGAATTTTTTTGAAATTCCTCCAAAGTCACTGCCCCCTCACGTTTACTTCACCCCCAAATTGATGGTGAATTTTTTGACCGGGGGGGATATATTTACCAACGTTCGACGTTAGTAAATTTCTTTGATACTTGATATTTAAACCTTTCGTGAATTTCATTGTGACATCTCGTGCATAAAGTAATTAAATTACTATTTACAAGTGCAAGTTCTGGAAAGTCTTTAAGTTCTTTCTTGTGGTGAACTTCTATCTTGACCTTCTTCCCTTTGCCATGTGGATTATTAGTTGTAACTCTACCCATTGACTTACATCGTTGACACTCATAGTTATCACGTCTTAATATTTCAAGACGTTTCTTTTTCCAAGCGGTTGTATGATAGAAACTATCATCTGTTATTCGTTTGGGACATTTGAATCATCAGCATTTGGATCTACATTACCATCAGCATTTGGATCTTCGTTTCCATCAGCATTTGGATCTTCGTTTCCATCAGCATTTGGATCTACATTACCATCAGCATTTGGATCTACATTACCATCAGCATTTGGATCTACATTACCATTAGCATTTGGATCTTCGGCAACATATACAACATAACCTAGTCTAACTAATTCATCAGCTCTGTCTTTATCTGTCTTATAAACAGTATCAACTGACATGAACTTTTTATTTTTTGTTTTGTCTAGGAAATTGTTGATTACTCTTACCTCTACCATTGAATCATCCTTTTTAGCTGGTGTATTCTTTGCATCTTTCTTACTCATAACTTTCGCACCACCTTTCAAAAAAAAATTAAAAAAAAAGCATTGCTTAATTGGTGCAACACTCAAAACCTCTATAAGTTCCAAACTGTGAGTAAAGAACTAACAGATGTAAGCCATTTTATAATAATCTCACAATAACATTATAACACAAGTTTTGTAAGATTTTGTAAGATGTTTACTTTTTATTTTTTGTCCTCAATTCGTCTTGAATTTCGTCAATTTTACGGCGAATTCTCGATATTAAGTCGTAAGTGTATTCTCTCGAAAAGTTTACCCCCCTAGCGATATTTTTTACTTTTTCTTTGTCTACAAATTTACGTCTATAAATGTCATCCATAACATCATCGCTTGCTTTAAGTTTTCTTAAATCTTTTTTCATTCTTTTTTTACGAGTATTATATAAAGTCCTCTGTGCTTTGATAATATCTTCTAAATCAACTTTTTTAGCAATCAATGAAGCCATTTTATCAGAAAAACCACCTTTTCCTGTAATATCTGATTTCATCGATATTGTTGTTTTGACTAATTCTTCTTCTATCTGATCTAATTTTGATTGTGAATCTTCTAAATCTCTTTGTGATAAAATCATCAAATACCAACTTCTGTGGTATTTTTCATACATAAGCATCACCCCTTACTTTCTATAATTCATGTAAGTTATGATTACTATTTTGATATTTATTAAGCTTTTTTCTTTCTGATTAAAAATTCTTCATACGAATATCGATTTTCTACAATCGTATTTCGTTGTAATGGTATTATTTCATAATATTCTGTATCTGGATAATTTTGGATTAAATGAATATCTACCATTTTAGAAAAAACTGTTGAATTTACCTGGTCTTTATCTTGCAAAACACTTTTTACTAATTCAATAGCAACTTTTTCTTGTTCTTTTGTTGTTAATGTTTGATATTTTTCTTCGAATTCCTCGAACTCCATTTTTCCTTCCATTTTATCACCTTTTCTTCATTAAATTTGCAATATAGATCTAAGCCAACATAACCAATTATGAAACCTATTAGAAAGTAGATTATCATTCCATAACTCCTGCTAATTTGTCTAATTCTTCAAATAATCTAATTTTTCTTTCTTGATCATCTGGTATTTTCATAATTGAAATTGTACAAATTAAATGCTCTGTTGAAACCATACTCCTAGCAACATTATTCTTTTTGATTTGTTCTATGATAGCATCTTTTTCTGATAATAATTGAGATGCTTGATTTTCGATAACTATTATTTCATCTTTCATATAAATACCTCCAATTTTTAATACCTTATTTTTTCTAATTTTTGTTTCTTCTCTTTCATTGAGGTTTTTGTATATATAGCCGTTGTGTTTATATTTTTATGTCCTAATATATCGGCTAATTCGTCTAAATCGATGCCATTTTCTTTACATTGTTTTGCAAATAAATGTCGCCATGCGTGTGCATGGATTTTATTAGGATTAATCTTTGCTGCACGTGCTATCTTTTTCAACCATCGCCAAATTGTCGATACATTTATCATCTTATTAGGATCATTTATAAATTTTTCATCTGTACTTCTAAATATTTGACCTGTTTTAATCTTTCTATCTTTGCAATAATGCTTTAATTCTCGTCTTAATTCATTTGTCATAATTAAAATTCTTTCTTTGCCTTTGTTATAAGCGCCTTTAATATAATTACTATCTAAATTTTCAACAGTAAAATATTTTAATTCACTTACCCTCGCTCCAGACGTTGCAAAAACTTTAATTATATAATAAGCTTCCATATTATTTAATTTTTTAGCCCATCTTAACATTCGTTTATGTTCTTGTGGCTCAATATATTCTTCCAAATTAGATTTTTCCTGTTCTTTAAATAATTTAACTCTATAATCTTTCATATCCAAGAAATATAAGAATTTATTTACAACAACAATAAATTGATTTCTTGATTTAAGAGCAAAACCATCTTTTTGCATTTGTTTTTTCCAATCCATAACTAATTTTTTATTGATTTCAAAATCATTAGGTAAATAATCAATAAATTTATTAACTGCATTTCTATAACTTTGAATTGTTTTGTCTGCTAACTCTTCCAATTCTTCATTCTCAATAAATTCATCTAATTTAGATCTTAATTCATCTTTTGTCATGCCATATATTCACCTCTTTTCCACTATATATTCGATGCAAGATATGTACTATATTATATTGCACCTAACTAATGCTTACTTTTGCTAGATATTATAAGGCTTTAATGCCTATTTTTTGTTTATGATACTTTTTAATATTTTTGAGGTCAATTTATAAGCCGTTTATGGCATTATATTGATACTCCTGTTCTTCTTCTGATAAATACTTATGTCTTACCATATATCTTTCGATTTCTTTTTCTTTATATTTTTTAATTCCGTTATATTCTCTTACATAAACATCGTAATTAAACTCTTTACCGACATCAGTATTATGTATCCAACATTTAACAATGACACCTATTTCTATATCGTCTACGATAACAATATCTCCAAATGTATATTTCATAATTACCCCTCTATTTCATGTTTAATTCTTTTGTACAAATCTAATACTTGTCCCATTGGAACATATCTCATTAAGAAATTAAATAATTGTTCTGCATCTGTATTTTGATCTACTCTAAACCATGTAATATTTTCTTTTTCCATATTATCCCTCCAATATATCGTAAGTTTTATCTTCCATAGTAAATTTGTGATTATCTAATATTTTTATATGAATCATATATTTTTCTTTTATTCGTTTTTCCTTTTCACTATATTGATGCATTGTTTTCACATCAATTTTTAAAGATTGTAAGTTATACTTATTTATTAAATTGCGAGTGGATTTAAGCCAATCCATATATTCTTTATCATTTAACACTTTATCAATTCCTCCAATTTTTCAATTACTTTTTCCAAAGACTCGATATTATCAAATAATTGTTCTTTATCTGTCTTTATATTCCATTGTCTGATTTTAAAATTATGATCATTTATACGTCTTACCCCATAAAGACAATTATTTTTCTTAAATCCATGAAAATCTAGATCATTAGGATCAATAAAACCATTGCTGCATTTATGTTTATAGAAAAAATCACTTAATAAATACCAAATATCTGTATTATCATTTAGCATATTTGCCTATACATTATTTTTCAAATAGTTACACCACTCAATGAAACCATTTGTAAATATTTCAGTTCTTTTCATATCTGCCCAACCACAAAATCCAATAAATCCATCTTCATTAAATGAAATAGCCTCTCTATCTTCAAAATAATTTCCTTTACATCTCAAAAATGCAGATACAACATTATTATTTTTATCTAAGAATATATTTCTTTTTGATCCTTTTAATTTCGGCTCGTTAATCATAATTAGAATATTATCTTCAAATATTTCTCTATTTAATATTTCAATCAATTTATATAAATCGTTCATGCCAATATCTTTATAAGTTAAATTACGTTTTTTAAAATATTCTCTAGCATATTCCCTATGATTTATAATTTTTTCATTGCTCATATTTTCACCTCTTTTAATTCATCATCAACAAAGTTTTTAGGTGTTTTATGCTTTCTATTTGATGCCGGTTTATATTTAATTGTTTCACTATTAGATAATTGTTTCAATGCTTTTACATACCATACGTTGTTTATATCATCGTCAGTAATATCTTTTAAATCTTCTTCTTTTTCAATTATGCTCCACCAACTCTCACATCCATATATTATTTTGTTTAATTCAAATACAAATATAGCCGGATTATTTCTAAATGATGCATTCAATGCTTTAGTATCTTCTTTATAAACAATTGAAATTCCAACAGGCAATTCACCTAAAAATAAACCTAAATATGTTTTATCGTCATTACAATACCTAACTTTACAATATTTACCAATTTCTTTCAGATATAATAATGACTTTCTTTCGTCGTGTTCTATATCATTAACTTGTATTGGATATTCAATATACATGTTTTTAAACTTTTCACATATAAAATTATCCATAAATTTATATTTTGCTTTCCTATCTTTCTCATCTGGAAATTCTTTTTTTAAGATTTCACATCTTGAAAAAATAGAATATTTACAAGAGTTACAATTTCTTTTATTTTCCAATTTCATCACTCCAATTCTTCATATCCCAATATTTCTCACATTTTTTGTCCTGGTAGAATTCATTTAGTGGTAAGTTATAACATCTATGATCGTTAAGCATTTCTTTAAATGCTATTAAAAATAATATTCCTGCGATACAAATAGAAACAAATACTATAATCGTTGTTATTTCTAATGCTTTATCGATTTTTTCTTTCACTTTATCAACCTCTTAATCTTTATTTTCTTGATGACCTTTGTCATCTTGATTCAAATAAACTTTTCCTAAATAGATAGCCATTGTTGGACTTTTTTCTGCTAATTTGAATTGTAAATTTCTAATTGATATTTTGCCTTTATTAGATAATCTTCTATATACCTCCTCAAAATCATTATGATAAACATTCTTGCACCACACTCTTACCTGTTCCTCTGATACTCCAAATGCTCCGGCAATTTCTTTTAATTCACATTGCAATGCACATAATCTCTCGAAAGTATCTTTTTTTATGAAATTATCATTCATAACTATTCCTCGTTGATTAGTTCGGCTTTCTGATTAGTAAGCTTTTCCCATCTATCAACAATAACGTCGCAATATCTTGGATCTAATTCCATAATAAAGGCTTTTCTATTAGTCTGCTCACAAGCAATCATCGTTGTTCCACTACCTCCGAAAAGGTCCAATACAATTTCATCTTTTTTACTTGAATTATTTATCAAATAAGTAATTAAATCGATAGGTTTCATAGTAGGATGTTCTTCGTTTCTTATTGGCTTATCAAACTCTAATACTGTGCTTTGTGACCTATCATTTATGAAATAATGACTTGCTCCTGGCTTCCATCCATATAATACTGGCTCGTGTTTCCAATGATAATCTTGTCGTCCCATAACAAATGCATTCTTTACCCATACTAAACACTCGGCTAGTTTGAATCCAGAACTCATCATAGCTTTTCTAAAATTCAAACCTTCTGTATCTGCATGGAATACATAAATGGATCCTCCGTCTTTTATGGATTCATATAAATTTATAAATGCTGATTCTAAAAAACTATAAAACTGATTATTTTCCATATTGTCGTTCATAATTTTTAAATTATTATCAGTTTTTCCCTCGTAATTGACATTGTATGGTGGATCGGTAACAATTAAATCTGCTAATTGATTATTCATTAATTTTTTAACATCTTCTGCATTGGTACTATCACCACACATCAAATAATGATTTCCTAATTTATAAATATTTCCGTTTTTTGTTTTTGGATCTTCTGGTAATTATACCTCATACTCATCATCGACAACATTATCTAAAATATTGCTTATTTGAAAATCAAATAATTCCATGTCTATATCTTTGATGTTTTCTAATTCGAGGTTTAATAAGTCAATATCCCATGATGCTAATTCTGCGGCTTTATTATCAATTAATCTAAATGCCTTTACTTGTTCATCACTTAAATCATCAGCAATAATACATGGTATTTCTGTTATATTTAATAATTTTGCGGCTTTATATCGAGTATGCCCTGCTACAATAATATTGTTTTTATCTAAAACTATTGGAACTTTGAATCCAAACTCTTTTATTGAATTAGCAACATACTCAACTGCACCGTCATTATTTCTAGGGTTATTTTCATACATTTTGATTTCTTCGATATTTTTATTTACAATTTCCATAACATCCTCCTATAAAAATAATCCCTTTTTATTCTTTATTTACAAATGGAACTATGAATAATAAATCATCCGTAAATTCTTTATCTAAATTCAAACAAAATGTTCCTGAATTATTTTCATCATAATTTGTTAAATATACATTTCCTTTGAAGGAAAGTATAATTGAATAATGATATTCTTTACCCTTATATTCTTTTATTAACGAATTACCTAATTCAAAATACATTTTCTCGGTAAATCCTCGTTTTTTTAATTTCTCGATTAAATCTTTACCAGAATTCATAATTCCTCCTAATCTCTTTTAAATCCTTTTGTTTCGTAATACTCTGACAATAGTTGTTCATTAGTTGTATAAACTATTTCATTTTTATTCATATACCTAATAATTTCTTCACCACCATGTGGATTATAAATACTAAATTCTTTAACTGCGTCATTATAGTTAGTTTTATTTTCAATAGTTCTTGATCTGCTTACTCTTGTTTGAAACCAATATCTTTTTTTACTAATAAATGCTGCTAAATCTTGTCGCCATTGTTTTTGATTGAAATTGATTGTCATTTCCTCGGCATTCCAACTACCGCTATACTTTCTCACTTTTACTCACCTCTTTGCTTTTATAATTTTTAAATTCTTTTAAGATTTCTTTTTTTATATCTAATTTTTTCTTATCTGATTTTTTAACAAGCATTAAATCGTTTTCTAATTCTTGGATTCTCTGTTTTAATTTTTTAATCTCATATTGAGAATCATAGTATAACTGTTCGTAATCTTTCATTTTTTAATTTTATTAGTTTTATCAATAACCTTTGCTATTATTGATCCTGTCCTAGTTAATTCCTTATCTTTATATCTTAATTTTCTTTTATTCATGATTAATTCCTCTGAATTAGATACTAAAATTAAATTATCCGGATTAAAATTAAATCTATCACCATCAGCAAATATCACTTTATGCTTTGGAGGTATTGGACCATAATGTTGTTCATATACTACCTGTTGTTTAGGCTTCCAATTCTTATTGCCTTTACCATCGCATACTTTTACATATAAATATCCTAAATCATCGGGCTTACTCCCTGAATATCTCATGTGTTCTTCTCCAATATCAACTGCATTAGACGATTTATTTCCTTTTTTATAAGTTGTTTTTCTACAACGTTCTTGTTTTTCTTTAGATAAGTAATCATCCCACTTTTTACCTTTATTCATTGGAATATTACCCTTTTTGATACAACCGTCGTTTTTAGCTGGCTCGAATATAAATCCTTCTGTTCTTTTGATCCTGCTTTTAAGGTTTTGAATACTATCGGGATTAGTATCTATATTAAATACTTTATTTACCTCATCAGATAATTCAATCGTAGATTTTCCTTTATGATTTTTCTTTATATAATTAATTATTTCTGGCGAATATTTAGGCATATATTTATAATTCGATATGAGTTTTAATACTCTTTTTCTACTATTTATTGATAATTTAGTAAAATTAGTATCAAATTTCATATTCATTAAGTCTGCTATTTCTTGATTAGAACGTCCTTTATGAATTTCTTTTAAATAATTATCTTTTTCTTGATTCCAGATCTTCCTCATTTTGAGTGACTCCTAATAACATTTTTGGAACATCTCTTGAAACCGTACCATATTCATTTTGCTCATGAATTGCTTTAAGCATTAAACTTGCATTATTTATTATTTTTTCGCTAACATCTGATAATGCTTTAGCACGATCCAATTCTTCTTTTAGTTCATCGCCTTTTAAATCTTCATCGCCAAGACGTTCTAATTCTGCAAATAGATGATCATTTAGATCTACCAATTTATTCTTTGCCATTGTCACCCTCCTCGATTCTTTTTATTTGTCTTTCAATTTTAGATTTCATAATGTCTTGAATTTCATTTGTTGAAAAATTATAGAAAAGTTGAATTTGTTTTAACATAACCATTACATCAGCGATTTCCTCTTTTATATGCTCTTTTTTATAGTTAACATGCTTTGTTCCTATTAATGGTAATAATACTGTAAATACACTATCAATTGCATTTTCTAAACAGCCATTATTTCGCTCTGATATAATAGCCTCATTTAACTCAAATACCTCATTTTGAAAGTATTTTAATTGTTTATTTAATCCATAATGATTAATAATCTTTCTTAATTTTTTATTCATAAGTCCTCCGCTATCTTCCAAGAATTTTATAACAAAATAATCTAAATTTACTCTCGCATTCTTCTAAATCAGTATCTTTTGTATGAGTTTCAAATAAATGTAATTTATAAAGCAGATTATGTGCTCGCCATTCCTGAATCCAACTTTTATTAGTTCTTTTATAATGGTAGCCTTTTTTTAGTGCCATGTTTCTTGCTATTTTCAAGATAGACTCCATTGATTTTCTATCTTTTACTTTTGATGAATCTTTAATTGTGATATAGTGTTTATCTATAACAACATCAAGTCCTAAAATTTTAACTGTTACAGATGTTTTGCCTTTCCTGGAAAAATCCATAAATCATCACCTCATATTAAATCGAATATAGTTAATTGTCCTTTGATTGTGATATTTGATTCTGGTGTTTCTTTTTCAATGCATGATTTACATAGAACTTTACCGTTATAGCCTCTGCAATAATCAAAGTTATTACATCCATCACATTGATCTTTGAATTTATACTCTTGCTTCTTGTTTTCTTTTGAGTTTTGCTTTTCTCGCTCTGATTGCACGTTCTGTTTTTGGTATTCCATAATCTTCCCTTACGAATTTTACTTTTGATTCTTTAGTAGCCTGTGGTTTAATATTATGTTCTTTTGCTAGTTTCATAAAACTATTCAATTTTTGTAATTTCTTTTCTGATGTTCCACAATTCATATTTAGTAATTGGATATATTTATTATCAAACCATGCTTGATCATATTTCTTACATTTCATTTGCGACATCCTCCTCAATTTTTCTTATTAATTCTAATTTTGCTTTTACATCGATATAATTAAGAGCATTCATTTCTTGTTTTGACTTTGATAGAGCACGAATTTTTGTTTCTTCTCTTAATAATTGATTTCTATATGATCTAATTACCATATTTACTCTTGCTGCTTTTATTTCCGATTCTACTGACTGTTGATAATATTTTAATATTTCATCATTTGCACTTTTTTTCCCTAGTAAGAAACCAAGTATACATACTAATATTCCGATTAAAAAATTCATTTTTTAATACCCTCCACATATTCATTTATTTTTTTTAATGTAACATCTATTGCTTCTGGTGTTACATCGAATACATCAAATGTTGTTGTCTTATCTTGTGTTGCAACTGTTATTTGCAATAATTCGGTAGTTTTAACCGATACATTAAACATTGGATCATCAAGTTTATTTATTCTTGAAGTAATTTCTTCTTTTAATGTTTCTAAATCAACATTAGTATCAATTAATTCTTTATTGAAATCACTATTCATTCTTTGGATCCTCCTTTAATTCTTCTGCATTGATATATTCTGCTAATACTGCATTTTCTAAATACTTTCTAACCTCGTTATTTAATGGATGGCATATATCCATAAAAGATTTATCTTCTAATCTTCTTGACGGCATCCCACAAAATAATTTTTCTTTTCCCTGAATTACCCTAATATCATTTACTAGGAATGCATTATTTAAAACAATGCTTGCTATACCTACTATGTTGCTATCTTCTGATTTTGGTAGTTTATGAACTCTGATAGATGTTATTTCAAATTTACTCATTTTCTTTTTCCTTTCTTATTTCCGTATAAATTATAATTTCGTAATTCCTGGATTGTTGGTGGAGTTAATTTTCTACCACTTTCTTTAACAACTTGTTGAATTAATTTTTTAATACTTGCATTTTCTGTTTCAAGTTGTTTAATTCTTTTATCCTGGTATCTTACTTTTGTATTTAATCCCCCTTTACTTGATGACAACTTTCTTTTTTCTGCTATCAAGTCTTGAACTTTTAATGTTGAATCCTGATACTTATTCATAAGATCAAGATATTGTTCTTTAGTTTTTTGTTTATATTTCTGATAATTTTCATTTATTTTAGATTTCTCGTCTTTTAAATTATCTATTTGAATATTTTTACTATTAATCATTAAATCTTTAGATTCAACAAGTTTTTTTAATCTTTGAATCTCTTTATTATGTGAACATCTCATTAGATCAATTTCTTTGTTCTGTTGTTCCCATAAACCTTTATATCTAGTAAATTTAATGCCGATAGCCTCTGTAATCAAATCGATTTTTAAAACTAGCCAATCTTTAAAATTTCTAAACATGATTATTTCCTTTCTTTCAATACTAGACATTGAACTTTTAACGAAATACGTTTTTTTGAAAAAAGATTTGACATTTTAAAATTTTTTGATATTATATATAGCCATCTTGATTATTTTAATCATGATCATCATCTTCAAGCCAATTGTAATCAAATAATTCCGTATCGATTTCTGGCTCTGAAGATTTTTCTTTTTTATGAGTCGCAAATACTCCGTATAGATCATTTTCTTTTATTTCATCTAAAGTTTCAAAACCTTTTGCTTTCCAGTTTTTTAAAATACCTTCTACATAAGCAAAAGTTGCTTTACGATTCATAACTGCTATTTGAATTGCATATTTTAAAATTTCATCTTTGTATTCTGACGACCACAGACCAATTTTCTCTAATTCTATTGGTGATAATGTTCGTCCAAAGTTAGATTCGACATAATTATATATATTGTTATCTTCTGTTGTAGTTAATAATATATTATTATCTTTTCTTTTATTTTCTTTTATTATCTTTTCTTTTATATAGCATTGCGGTTGTAATGCGGTCGCATTGCTATTGCTTTCCGTTTGCATTTCGTTTGTATCGTTTTTATTCCAACGTTTCAAAGCATTTTCTCGATTTTTTCTTGATTTACTTTCTATTTCTTCTAATCTATTTAAAACACTTTGAGAATAAAATTTATTCTTATTATTTTTCTTAAATAAATCAAAATTTTCAATTAAATTTAATATTAAATCTTTATCCGTTCTTAATTCATAAGATAGTAAATCAATATCATCGAATGACAAATAACCGTCATTCTCGTATAAGCATTCGATGATACACCAATAAAGTCCGATGCCCTGTATTCCTAAATTAGCAATTACTTTTTTTAATTTAATATCATTTCTCGCATTAAAATCGTGAGAAAAATAGTTATTTACTTTCTTAATAAGACATCGCCTCCAATTCATTTACTTTGTTTACTAACCCCTTAAAATCTGATAAAATAAAGGTGTAAGTTTATTTATTAAATTTACGATTATAGAATTATGAAATGGGTCAAAAGTTTTTTTCATAATTCTTTTTTTATTCGGCATTTATATCACCACTACATACTTGTATTCCATATTTAAAACCTTTACATACATTGCCGTTAGACTTTGTATATTTTGGTGCTATTGCCATACCTATGAAACTATAAATTAAATATGCAATAATGATTAAACATCCAAGTGCAATAAATAAATTTTTCCATTTTAATTTTAAATGATTAGTTTTTAAGTAATATTGAATGCTTACAATTAATAAAGTTATTAAAGCCCCTATGATAATTCCTATTATGATCTTAAACACTTTGATACCTCCTATTTTTATTTTTGTTTTTTAATTTCATTGATGATCCTCCTTATGATTTTTGTAATTGATAAGAAATTTTAATTTTTTCTTGATTTTCATATAACTTAATTAGAAATTTAATAATATCTTCGCTCTTATCAATTAAAAGATTTTTATTAGTAGTTTCTTCGCTATTCATAACTACCTCCTAGAATTTTCGTGCTATTTACTATGAATCTGATTCTTCGTCAGTTTGGATTTCCCCAACTTTTTGTGTAAAAAAATATATAGGGATTTCCGTTACATCAATATCTAATACATCTGATTCAATACTTTTTAATATTTCGTCTTGATTAAATGGTGTTTTATTGCTCAATTTATTTGAGATAGACGTATCAGATAATTTCAATAATTCCGCATATTTCTTGATGGATCCTAGTTTTTCAACTATTCTTCCTCTTAATTTGGAATAATCATAATTTCTTTTCATTTTATCACCTCCATTTAGTTTGGGTTTTCCCAACCTAGTTTAATATTAGCATTAATTTTTTTTCTTGTCAACAAAATAATTTAATTTTTCCCAACTTTTTTTATATTCTCTTTAATTTATGTTGTTTTTTCCCAACTTTTTGTATATAATAATTTATGAGGTGATGACAATGTTAGTTGACACATTTGCTAATCGATTAAAAAAAATAATGGACCTTAATAATATAAAGGCTATTGAACTATCAGAAAAAACTGGTATTAGTAAATCACAAATCAGTCATTGGATTTCTGGAACATATAAAGCAAAGCAAGATAGTCTAACATTGTTAGCAGAGTTTTTTGATGTTGATGAGATTTGGCTTATGGGTTTTGATGTGCCTATGAAAAGCGAAAAAAAAAGGTTAACAGAAAAAGAAGAACAAGAATTGCTAAAAAACATCTTGAAAAGAAAAGGTTTTTTAAATGAAAACGAAGAAATGACGGAGGAAGATTTTAACAAACTGATAGAATTTGCAAAAGCCAACAAAAATTTTATTATGAGAGAAAAATAATATTAAAAAAAGAATATTATAAATAATATTCTATGTAGTACTGCAATATTATTGGATCAATGCCAAGATCCAAAATCTCAAAATAAAAACAATAAAAATCCATTGTTTAACCTCCCCCCTTCGGGGATATATTATATAGTATATTTTTATATACTAAAATTAAAAAAGACTCATTGCAGCGAACAATGAGCCTACCCTCAAAAAAGAGGTACACAAATAAAAAATAATCTAGCACGAAAATTCTTTTTTGTGTATCTCAATTATAGCATTTATTTAAAGATTTCGCAATAATTGGGAGTGATTTTAATGAGTAAAATAATTAAGAATGTAAAGGATAAAATAATAAGAGTTGCTATATATATAAGAGTATCCACAGAAGAACAAGCTAAACATGGATATTCAATAAAAAGTCAAAAATCTAGGCTTATAGAATGGGCAAAAGAACATAATTATCAAGTTGTGGATATTTATGCCGATGAAGGTAAATCAGCACGTACTAAAATATCCAATCGTAAAGAATTATTACGATTACTCGATGATGTAAAATCTGATAAAATTGATAGAATTATTATATGGCGACTTGATAGATGGTTTCGTAATGTTGCAGATTACTATCGTATCCAGGATTTATTGGATAAATATAATGTAGATTGGGAATGTTCTGATGAAGAATTTAATACATCAACATCTAATGGTCGTTTATATCTTAACATAAAGTTATCAATTGCACAGAACGAATCAGATCAAACATCCGATAGAATTAAATTTAATTTTGAAAATATGGTCCGTAATAAACGACCTATTTCTGGCGCTCTTCCTATTGGATATAAAATTGAGGGTGAAAAGCAAAATAAAAGAGTAGTTAAGGATCCAGAATTATCACAAATGGCAATTGATATGTTTGATAAATTTGAGGAAACATTATCGCTTCGTGCTACTACTCAATATTTACATGATAATTATCCTCAAAGACCTATACTATATGAAAGAGTTAAACACATGCTTAAAAATAGTATGTATCATGGTGTTTATCGTGATGTTGAAGATTATTGTGAGCCTTATATTTCAAAAGAACGACATCAGAAAATAATTGATTTAATTAATAAAAATCATAGACCCAACAAGCACTCTGATCATTTCTTTATTTTTTCTGGACTTATTAGATGTTATGATTGTGGAAGAAGAATGGGAGGATCAAGAGCCGGTAGGAATCATGTTGATGGAACTCGTATTCGCTATGGAACTTATAAATGCTGCAATCATTTCTTGGATTGTCGATGTTCTAATAATCATACCGTAAATGAGGATAAGTTGGAAAAATGGCTTATATCTAATTTTCTGATTATGTTAAATGATTATGTTATTTCTGTTGAATCTGTCGAAGAAAAACAAATCATTAATAAAAATGTTAATAAAGTGGAACGATTAAAAGATAAATTAGATCGTCTTAATGAACTTTATCTTGATGGTCGTATTACAAAAGAAAAATATGATAATGACTATAATACTACTCAATTAAAAATCCAAGAACTGGATTCTGTTGATGTTTCAATTAAAAAAAGAAATCTTGAAAAATATAAAAAAATATTGAAATCTAATACTATTTTAGATTTATATAATAAACTTACACGTGAAAATAAAAGATTATTTTGGTATGAATATATTGATTATATTGTTCAAGATGCGGAGGATCCAGTAAATAATTGGCATGTTTTTTTTAAGTAAATCGTGTGCATAACACTCAATGTCCATGAGTTAATATTAAATAATCTATTTTTTTTATTCCTGATGATCTAAAATAAGGTATCAATACATTTTTTGATATATTAAAATTTATATTACCACCTGTATCTATTAATATATTTTTGCTTTTAATTCTAATTAAAATAGAATCTCCCTGACCTACATCTAAAAAATGAACTTCATTATTTACTATTGTATTATTATTAATTATAAAAACAATAAAAATAAATACTATAATAAAGGCGAATTACCAAAAATAATTTATATAATGCCTGTTAATTTTAAATATGGTTTAACTCAGCCATTATTTAATAAAAATAGTGAGGAAAAAAGAGAGAAAATAATAAAGTATTTTAATTCACATAATTATGATATAATAAATCTTAATTGTGTTCCTTTATTTAAAGATGGACTTCATATGAATTATGAAGGACATGAAATGATGAGTGAGGAAGTATTTAAAAAAATAATTAACTATAGGTGATAAATATGGCTATACCTTTTTATGATGAAATAACATTTAGGTTAAAAAAAGAAAACATAGTAAATAGTGAAGATGAAGATTTAAAAAAATTAGGTTTAGAACCACTTATTATGTATTTAACACCTCTTTTTATAGATCCTGATGGTAAATTATATTGTAGTTCAAATAGTAATCATTATGAAACAATTATAAATAATCATGTAAAAGATGCATTATCATTTTTGAATAATGATTATGCTAATTATGTAATAAATAAAAAATTAACATATTTGGTATATGAAGATAATATTTATTTTATGGATATTAATGATTATAAATATTTTGTAGCATTTCCTAGGATAAAAGAAAAAATAGAAGAAATGATTAATAAAAAATTATACGTAAAAGATGTAAGTATGGATGATATATTTGATTCTTATTATTTAAATTATGTTGATTTAAATAGTGAAAAATGTAAATTTGTTTTAATAGAACCTACAATTAGTGAAGAATTAAAAATGTATTATGATGCAAATAATCCAACTAAAATAATTAAATGTTCAAGTGATATAACAGGAATAGATGTATTAAATATGGTTAATTATAATGCTAATATATTTGATGTATTACCTTTTTATACTAAAGGTGTCTATAATGATAATGCATTAAATTTAATTAATGAATATTCAAAGATAAAGAAAGATATATATGATAAAATATTTTCTATAGGTTTAAAATCAGCAGATATAAATGAGATGATTAATAATCTTATATCAAAACTTTGTGCATATAAAAATTATGGCTTTTTAGATGAAAAATTAAAAAATTCAAAGATATTTAAAGATATAAGTAATGATCTACTTGTTATGATGTTTGGTTATTCAAAAATTGAAACAACTATTTCAAGAACAATAACAACTTCTGTAGATAATATTTATGAAGAATTTTTTAATTATCTTTTAATGGATTTTAATATAGTTCAAATCCCAAAACTTATGTATGATGAAAAAAATAATGATTTTATATTTTCTTTTCCTTCTTCATTAGATATTGGTAGTAATAGAGAAGCAAAAGAAGAAATAAGCAAAATAAAAAAATATGTTCCATATGAAGAAAGATATTTATTTTTTAGATAATTTGGAGGTAAAAATATGATTATAGTAATATCTGGTCCAACTGGCGTAGGTAAAACAAAATTAAGTATAGAACTTGCAAAAAAATATAATGCAGAAATAATTAATGCAGATAGTGTGCAAGTATATAAAAAAATAGATATAGCATCTGCAAAAGTAACAGAAGAAGAAAAAGAAGGTATTCCCCATCATTTATTTGATATAAAAGAATATGATGAAGATTATACAGTATATGATTATCAAATAGATGCTAGAAGGGTACTTAATAAATTATTAAAAGAAAATAAAAATGTAATTATTGTAGGTGGAACTGGACTTTATATTAAAGCATTATTATATGATTATAGATTTAATAAAGAAGAAGATAGTCATAAATATGATAATTTAACTAATGATGAATTATTAGATAATGTACCTAGCTTAGTATCATCTATATATACATCAAATGGTATAGCAAAACCCAACATTTTCTTTTCTCTTACTATAGTTATCTTTCCAATATTATTTTCATTATTTAATGGAGTTTCTTTACCACAATGAGGACAGAATTTGGCTTCTAAATCTAATTTACATCCACAATTTAAACATATCATATTAAACACTTCCTATCTACATACTTATATTAACATAAGTATATTTTTTTTGCAATTTTATTATATACTTTTTTGTACTTATGTGATAAAATTATACTAGGAGAAGAAGAATATGTTAGGGAAGATTATTGCTATTAATGAAAATGTTGTATCTGTTAAATTAGAAGTTAATGTCTATGATTTTGATGGTTTAATAGGTAAGAATGTTACTTTTAAAGATGAAAATATTACTAGTATTGGAGAAGTTACTGCGATTGGTAATGGGATTATGCAGGCTATTTTGGTTGGTGAAATTAAAGATGGTAAATTTTTATATGGAGATATTTCTAAGCCTTCCTTTAAGGCTATATGTTATTTGATTGATAATGCTACTTTGGATATTGTTCTAAATAGTGATGCTACTAATACTATAAAACTTGGTAAATCTTATATATATCCTGATTATGATATTAAACTTGATGTTGGTAATTTCTTTTCTAATCATTTTGCTATACTAGGTAATTCTGGTAGTGGTAAATCTTATTCAGTAGCTAAGATACTACAAGGAATCTTCTATCAGTGTAAGACGCTTCCATTTTATTCTAATATTTTCTTATTTGATGCTTATGGTGAATATCAAAGAGCCTTCTCGAGAATACATGAAGTTAATGAAAATATTAATTATAAGGTATATACTACAGATTTAAATAGTACGGAGTTCGAAATACTTACCTATCCTTTTTGGCTTTTAGGAGTAGATGATTTATGTTTACTTATGGGTGTTACTTCTAGAGAACAGATTCCAATAGTAGAAAAGGCTTTGAAGTTAGTTAGTTATTTTTCTAGAGAAGAAAATGAAGTTATTAATCAGAAGAATGATATTATTGCTAGATGTTTACTTGATGTATTGTTTTCTGGTAAGGCTCCTAGTATGATAAGAAATAAAGTTGTATCTATTCTTACTAAGTTTAGTACTAGTAATTTGAATCTTGAGGTTAAACTCGAAAAAGGTGGATGGGCTAGAACTATAAGACAATGTTTATTTGTAGAACAAGGTGGAGAGTTTGCAGATGTTGAACTTGTTATTGAGTATTTAGAGAGTTTATGTCTAGATAACTTTGAACTTTCTTTACCTAATGGTGAATTTATGTATTCTATGAAAGATTTTAGTACAGCTTTAGAGTTTGCTCTTATTTCTGAGGGAGCTCTTAATAGTGATACTGCCTTTGAACTTGGTAATGCTCTTAAAGTTAGATTTAATAATCTTATGAATAGTGATTATTCTAGATATTTTGATTATAATGGTTATATTAATAGAGAGGGATATATTAATTTACTTCTCACTTGTAATAATGGTAGAAAAGCACAAATTGTTAACTTTAATATTAATTATGTTGATGATAGATTTGCTAAGAACTTAGTTAAGATTTATTCTAAGCTTTTGTTTGATTATATTGTATCTTTAAATCAAAGAGCTACGATGCCATTTCATATTGTACTTGAAGAGGCTCATAGATATGTTCAAAATGATATTGATAGCGATGTACTTGGTTATAATATATTTGAAAGAATTGCTAAAGAAGGAAGAAAATATGGTATACTTTTAGGCCTTATTTCACAAAGACCATCAGAAATAAGTGAAACTACATTAAGTCAATGTAATAACTTTATAATATTTAAAATGACTCACCCTACTGATATTGCTTATATTAAAAAGGTTGTTCCCTTCATGAGCGAGGAAAATACTGAAAAAATGAAATCAATTTTACCAGGTAATGCTTTATGTTTTGGTACAGCATTTAAAATGCCCTTACTTGTAAAATTTGAATATCCTGATCCTGCTCCACAAAGTGATAATGTAAATTTAGGTAGTGTTTGGTTTAAATAATTGATATAATAATTTTAACGGAGGTAATTATGAATTGTTTGTTTTGCAATATTGCACAAAATGAAAAAGAAAGAATGACTATTTATGAAGATGAAAGTTTAGTCCTTATTATGGATAAATTCCCTATTTGTGATGGACATGCTTTAGTTATTCCTAAAAAACATTTCGAAGATATTTATGAAGTTGATGAAAAAACTTTATCTCATATGTTTGAGGTTGCTAAAAAATATGCTAAAGTTTTAATGGATGTTACTAATGAAAAAGGATGTACATTTTCTATAAACTATGGTGATAAACAAGAAATTAAACATTTACATTTACACATTATGCCAAATTATAAGGTTAAACCTTCTAAAAAGGTAGATGAAGTATATAATTTAGTAGTGAGTTATTATGAAAAAGAAAAGAAGAATTAAAAAAAGTAGAGATCAGTGATTCATTTGTTCCTTATATTGCAAATGTAACGGCAGGCTATGTCACAAAAAAAGAGGAAGTGAAACCATTGCTTGCCAGTCAGGTATCTTCTTCTGTGCGCTGGCAGCAGACCATAGAGCGGCTGCTTGCAGATGGTGCGGATGAATTTGTAGAGATCGGACCGGGAAGAACATTGAGTG
>ERZ834722.418-NODE-418-length-46401-cov-8.852824_pt1 | contig 46401 bp, 34 predicted proteins | sample MGYA00519576_ERZ834722 | MGnify/ENA primary metagenome ERZ834722 (study PRJEB31850, sample SAMEA3708759) | human gut metagenome | biome: human gut; feature: human-associated habitat; material: faeces | place: China | collected 2014 ...
CCCCGTGGATTGCCAAAAAAGTAATTGAGGACAGCAGGATCCCAATTCTGCCCTATACCCGATACAAAGGAAAGAAGGATAAGTTCAAGCCTTGGGATTTCACCTACAATGTGGTAAATGACAGCTTTGTCTGCCCCGGAGGACATGAACTGAGACATACGACTACCAGCAAAGATGGAAAACGAACTTACCGCAGTGCCACCCAGGTCTGCAAAGATTGTCCCTGCAGAAGCGTTTGTGGTGCAAATGAAAACGGACAGCGGATGCTCACAACCCATATCTGGCAGGAATTTCTCGACTTAGTTGAACAGCTGCGGAAAACGGAACGCGGCAAAGAAATCTATGCCATGAGAAAACAAACCATTGAGCGTGTTTTTGCGGATGCAAAAGAAAAACATGCCATGCGCTATACACACCACCGAGGTCTGGCCCGTGTCTCGGCATGGGTGAGGCTTAAATATGCTGCTATGAATCTCAAAAAACTGGCCCTCTGGAAGTGGAGCCGCTCTGATTTCTTTGTTTTTCTGCCCTATTTCTTCTTTGATACGACTAAAACGCCAGCTCTCGCATAACGAGAACTGGCGTTCTTTGACAGGCTGAAAAAAGCCGCCCTTTGGGCGGCTTTTTATGCTATATATTATTCCTGCGTCTCGATGATACCGTAGCCGCCGTTGTTGCGGCGATAGACCACAGACACCGTGTCGTCCGCCACGTTGCGGAACACATAGAAGGAATGATCCAGCAGGTTCATCTGCAAGATAGCCTCATCGATGGTCATGGGCTTGACGGTGAAGCGCTTGGTACGCACCACGTGGAACTCGTCCTCTTCCTCCACATGGAACTCCGGCAGCTCCGGCTCCATGACCTCAGGCCGCAGGTTCTTGGCCAGGCGGGTCTTGTTCTTGCGGATGCGGCGCTCGATGAAACTGACGGTTCCGTCGATAGCGCCCCGCATGTCACCGTCGGGATCCTCGGCCTGGGCACGGAACAGGGTGCCGTTGGCGGCCCGGATGGTCAGCTCCACGGTGCAGCGGTTTTTCTTTTCCACGGCAAAGGTCACAAATGCGTCCGCTTCCTCCGCGAAGTACCGGTCGAGCTTACTGATCTTCTTCTCGGCGTACTCCTTAATGGAGTCGTTCAGCGCGATCTTCTTGCAGGCGAATGTGAACTTCATATTGGTTGCTCCTTTCTTGGGGTACGGAACATAGGGTCGGGGAGGGATTTCCCCTTATCCTTGTGGGCATTATAGCACATTGCCCTGCATTTGAAAAGAGCATCACAGTAAATTTATGTAAAGTTCACAAAAGTGAAACAAATTTTGGGCGTTTCGACGGACTTTACCGGAATGCGCGGAAAAGCGACAAAAGCTCCTATGGACAAGGCAGGGGTAAATGGTGTACCATAATACCCGGAAGCTTTCCAATATCCCACCCGCTTGAGCCGCGTTCTGGTGCAGAACGCGGCTCCTTTTTATATTTTTTTGATAGGAGAATTTCGCGCTCCGGCGCGAGTTACTTTTGCCCAATCACGCTGTGTAAACACAGCGGCTGCTACGGCGGCATAGCCGCCGAGATCGGAGACTAAAAATATGCCACTGGCATATTTTCTTAACGTCCCGACGGCAAAAGTACCCAAAAACGCTGTTTGAAACCAAAGGTTTCAAAACTTCCTGCGCGCTACACATTGTGTAAAACTATAAATCTCTGCCACACGTTCACACAAAATTCCCTTTTTCGTTTCGTTAAAAGGACCGTCTCTGCTCCTGTGCCGCTGCCGCTGATACCTACACCGAACAACGTTGCTGGTTCTACCGTTGATAACGAGAGCGGCAGCGGCGCAAGAAGAAAGTCGATGCGTCATACGCAGCGAAATGAAGTATTTTCCGCAAACACGTGGTATGCGGTATCAAATTTGCAAAGGGAACAGCGTGCAGGAAGTCCAGAAACCTGGGTTTCTGGTTGTCCTTTTGGGTACTTTTGGGACAACGGCCAAAAGTACCTCGTCCCCGCAGGGACGAAATATCCCCTACCCCCGCTTAATGAACCCCCAAAAGGACAGAAGATAGAGAAGGAGAAACACACAATGGCACAGCTTTACTTCAAATACGGAGCCATGGGCTCCAGCAAAAGCGCCAACGCGCTGATGGCCCGCTTCAACTACGAGGAGCGGGGTCAGGAAACCCTGCTGGTAAAACCCCAGCTGGACACACGGGACGGCGACCACATGGTGTCCTCCCGCATCGGCCTGAAGCACCCCTGCGTCTACTTCCACGAGATGCAGGCCATGGCCGACCAGGAGCTGCAAAAATACGCCTGCATCATCGTGGACGAGGCCCAGTTCCTCACCAAGGAGGAGGTCTACTATCTGGTGCATCTGGTGGACGACTGCAACATTCCCGTCATCTGCTACGGTCTGCGGGCGGACTTCAAGGGCGACCTGTTTCCCGGCAGCTATCACCTGCTGGTGCTGGCGGACAAGCTGGAGGAGGTCAAGACCATCTGCTGGTGCGGCAAAAAGGCGGCCTTCAACGCCCGCTTTGACGATCAGGGCCACGTGCTGAAGGAGGGCGAGCAGGTGGTGCTGGGCGCCAACGACCAGTATATCGGGCTGTGCCGCCGCCACTGGATGGCGGGCGATCTGGGGCCGGATTTCCACCGGCTGCGGAAATGATCTGCACGCTGTGTCCCCGCCGCTGCGGCGCGGAGCGGACGGAGGAGGAAGGCCGCGGCTTTTGCGGCATGCCCGCGGGTATTCGCGTGGCCCGCGCCGCCCTGCATATGTGGGAGGAGCCGCCCATCTCCGGCACACACGGCAGCGGAACGGTGTTCTTCTCCGGCTGCACCCTCCGGTGCGCCTACTGCCAGAATGGCTCCATCTCCGCCGGAGGCTACGGCAAGGCCATCACCACGGCGCACCTGCGGGAGATCTTCGAGACGCTCATCGCCCAGGGCGCCCACAATATCAATCTGGTGACCCCCACCCATTTCCTGCCGTGGATCCTGCCTGCGCTGGAGCCGAAGCTGAGTGTCCCCGTGGTGTATAACTGCGGCGGCTACGAGTCGGTGGACACCCTGCGGCAGCTGGAGGGCAAGGTGGATATCTACCTGCCCGACCTGAAATACGCCGACGACGCGCTGGCGGGCACGCTGTCCGCCGCGCCGGATTACTTCCCCGTGGCCAGGTTGGCCATCCGGGAGATGGTGCGCCAGACCGGCCCCTGTGTGCTGGAAAACGGCCTGCTGAAGCGGGGCGTGGTGATCCGCCATCTGGTGCTGCCGGGGCACATGGACAACACCCGCCGCTGCATCGACTGGGTGGCGGAGACGTTCCGGCCCGGTGAGGTGCTGTTTTCCCTCATGAGCCAGTACACGCCCCAAGAGAGCGCGGAGGGCTCGCTGGCCCGCCACGTGACCCGCTCGGAGTACCGCTCCGCCGTGGCGTACATGGAGAACTGCGGCATTCTGGACGGCTTCACCCAGGAGCGCACCGCCGCCCGAGCGGAGTACACCCCGCCGTTTGATCTGACGGGGGTGTGAAAGCTGGCGCAAAATCTCCCGTGTGTACGGACTGCCGATAACCTGTCCTTGGCCCCCTCTGACGAGGGGGCTGTCGAGCGCATGCGAGACTGGGGGAGAGACCGGCGTTGTGCCGCAAGTCTTGCTTTTATCGTCTCTCCCTCCGGCGCTTCGCGCCACCTCCCTCGTCAGAGGGAGGCTTTGATACGCGTTGCGCCGCCAATAAACCATTCGTAGGGGTGGGCGACTCTGCCCGCCCCTACAACTGCCTACCGATAGAACTTCGTAGAGGGCGATGCCCACATCGCCCCGCACAAAATGGTACAATACACGCCCTGCACCATCGCTCCAAAAGTATCACTCGTTCCATACATTTAGCACAATTACACAAAATTTTTCTATGATTTTTGTAAGTTTTTATTGCATTTATCCCGCCAACCTGCTAATATGAACCTATCAGAGGAGAGGGCGTCATCCCTCTACATCCAACGGAAACGCAGGAGGTTTCATATGAGCTATCCCACCACCGGCCACGAGGTCTACGTGAGCCTGAACCTGTCCAACACCATGCTGACCGGCATCGGCAAGGGCACCATCACCCGTGAGGAGGTGTCCGTGGACTATCTGAAGGATCTGTTCTCCCGCCACGGCGTCATCGTCTCCGCCAAGCCGGAGCAGGCCCGTCTGCTGAATCTGGTCAACGAGCAGTACGACCTGAAGCTGGATATCCCCGAAAAGCTGAAGCTGTTCCAGCTCAGCGAGCAGCATCGCCGTCTGGTGGTCATCAACGTTAGCGGCCTGCGCCGCAGCGGCGGCTCCCTGCTGCCCTCCTATACCGAGGAGGAATTTGCCGAGGCCACCTTCTCCTTCGTCAAGTACTATGTCCAGAGCGAGCATTACGACGAGCTGAAGGAGCGGGTAAAGAAGCTGGAGTTCGAGCTGGAGCAGGAGCTTGCCTGGCGCAACCGCACCGACGAGGAGCAGGTGTAAGAATCTGGCATGAAATAGGAGGGGGACGGCGCAGCCGTCCCCTCAGCCTGTCAAAGAACGCCAGCTCTCGCATAACGAGAACTGGCGTTCTTTGACAGGCTGTGCAAAAGAAAAAAGCCTGCAACGCAGGCTTTTTTCTTTTGCTTCTTTATTTCTTGATCTCGTTGAACACTTCCGCCATGTCCATGTCATACATGTGCTTCAGCATACGGGTGACCATGTTGCTGTAGCCCCACTCGTTGTCGTACCAGGCGATCAGCTTCACGAAGTCCTGATCCAGCATGATACCGGCGGTCTCGTCGAATACGCAGGGGCAGGGATTGGCGATCATATCGGTGGACACCACCTGATCCCGGGTATAGCCGATGATACCCTTCATGTACGTCTCGGAGGCGTGCAGGATCTCATAGCAGATATCGGCATAGGAGGCGCTGGTGCTGAGGCGGGCGGTCAGATCCACCACGGACACGTCGGCAGTGGGAACGCGGAAAGCCATGCCGGTCATTTTGCCCTTCAGGGAGGGGATCACCCGACCCACGGCCTTGGCGGCGCCGGTGGAGGTGGGGATGATGTTGTTGAGGATGGAACGTCCGGTACGCCAGTCGCTGCCGCCGCGGGAGTCGACAGCCTTCTGCTTGGCGGTGGAGGCGTGGATGGTGGACATGAGGGACTGCTCGATGCCGAAGGTCTTGTGGATCACGTAGGCCAGCGGGGCCAGGCAGTTGGTGGTGCAGCTGGCGTTGGAGATGACCTTCATGTCGGGGCGATACTCGTCGCTGTTGACGCCGTAGACAAAGGTGGGGGTGGCGTCGTCCTTGGCGGGCGCGGTGAGGATGACCTTCTTGGCGCCGCCCTTGAAGTGGCGGCTGGCCTTATCGGTGGTGTTGTTGGCGCCGGTGGATTCGATGATGTACTCCGCCTCGCTGTCGGCCCAGTTGATCATGGCGGCGTCAGACTCGCTGTACACCTTGATCTTATGGCCGTTCACGATCAGGTCGCCGCCTGCGTGTTCCACCATGCCGGGGAAGTTGCGGAATACCGAGTCGTATTTCAGCAGGTACACCATATAGTCGATGTCCGCTTTCCGCAGGTTGATGCCGCGGATGTCGAAGGTCTCCGGGTTTTCGCACATAATACGCAGGACGATGCGTCCGATACGGCCGAAGCCGTTGATGCCGATCTTGATAGCCATGTTGTTTTCCTTTCCACGTTCGTTGTGCCGCCGTGCGGCCCCTTTTTTGTTCCATTGTACATTATAATACGGAACCGGTGGATTGTCTCCCTCTGAAACGAAGAATAAATGTAGAAAAAATGTTACCGTTTTTGTGCATTTTGGCGCATTTTCATAACTTTTAGCACGGTATAAGTGGAATGTTCCATACATTCTTGACTATCCCGGCGGCGTTGTCGGCCGTCCCCTGCCCCGATATTTCGACTTGCGAACTATTTTGCGGGAAACTTTGGGATTTTCCCACGGTTAGCATATGTTCCATTCATAATTGTAACAGAAACGTAAATTTTTCGCCCCAGCGATTGATTTGAAAATGAAGTGGTGGTAAACTAAAACGTCAAAGACGCGGCATTTGCCGCTTTGGAGCTTTGTGGCGCGCCTTGCGGCGCAGTAGAGAGGAAGAAATTCGTGCCTGCCTTCAGTGTAAAAAAACCGTTGACCGTCTATGTGGTGACGCTGGCGATCCTGATTCTGGGCGTGGTGGCCTATCTGAAAATGACCCCCGACCTGATGCCCAACATGGACTATCCCTATGTCATCGTCGTCACCAGCGACCCCGGCGCAAGCCCGGAAAGCGTGGAGAAGAACATCACCAAGCCTCTGGAAAAAGCGCTGGCCACGCTGGATCAGCTGAAAGAGATCCAGTCCTCCAGCCAGAACAGCGTCTCCATGGTGGTGATGGAGTTCGAGGACGGCGCCGACATGAACGCGCTGGGCATTGATATCCAGCAGCAGGTGTCCACGGTGCAGGGTCAGTGGGACGATACCGTGTCCTCTCCCTATATTCTGAAGGTGAACCCCTCCATGATCCCCGTGATGGTGGCCGCCATCAGCAGCAGCGACATGGACGTGGGCCAGCTCAGCGACTTTGTGGACAGCGAGCTGACCGGCAAGCTGACGGGCATCACCGGCGTGGCCAGCGTGGAGATCATGGGCACCATGGATCGTGAGATGCACGTGGTGCTGGACGAGGAGAAGATGGCCGCCCTGACCGAGACCATCCGCGAAAAGGCGGGCAAGGAGTTGGACAAGGCCGCCGGCAAGCTGTACAGCGCCAAAAAGGAGGTCACCGACGCCCAGGAAGCGCTGGATAAGGGCATCGCCGAAGCTGCCGACGGCATCGGCGACGGCGTGACCGACGCGCTGAACAAAGCGGTGGACGCTCTGAAAGACGCCATGAACAACACCCCCGCCATGTCGGAGGAGGAGAAGGCGCTGCGCCAGAGCATCGCCGACGATCAGGCCGCCATGACCGCCAACAACGAGAAGATACAGGCCAATCTGGGCATCATCGCCGACCCCGACGCCACCGACGAGGACAAGGCCGCCGCTCGGGCGGAGAACGAAGCCCTGTCGGCGGAGAATCTGACGCTGGCCCAGCGTGTGACGGAGAACACCCAGACCCTTACCGCGCTGGTGGCTCAGCGGACGAAGGATCAGCTGAAGCAGGGTGTGGACGAGATGGAAAAGACCATCAAGGATATCGAGAACTTCCTCAATGACCCCAAGCGGTTCGACTCGCTGGGCAGCCAGATCTCCGACGGCGTGGAGTCCGCGCTGGACGGCGTGCTGCTGATGACCGAGGGCAACGTCCAGCTGAAGCTGGCCCTTCAGCAGATCGAGCAGGGGGAGGAGCAGCTGGCCCAGACCCGCAAGCAGGTGCTGGAGCAGCTGGATCTGGACGGCATGCTGTCCGTCTCCATGGTGGAGCAGCTGCTGACGGCGCAGGATTTCTCCATGCCCGCCGGGTACATAGACGATAACGCCGGCGTCAGCTACATGGTGTCCGTGGGCAACGAGATCCGCACCAGCGGCGAGCTGGAGGATATGGTGCTGTTCGATCTGGGCATCGACGGCATGGAGCCCATCCGCCTCAGCGACGTGGCCACCGTGTTCTATACCGACAACTCCGATGAAATTTACGCCAAGCTCAACGGCGAAAACGGCATCATCGCCTCCTTCACCAAGCAGTCCAACTACGCCACGGCGGAGGTGTCCGACAACATCACCGCCCGTCTGGAGCAGCTGACGACCCAGTACCCCAACATCAGCTTCAAGCCCCTGATGGATCAGGGCGACTATATCCACCTGATCGTGGATACCATCGTCTCCTCCCTGCTGTGGGGCGCGCTGTTCTCCGTGGTGGTGCTGTTCCTGTTCCTGCGTGACTGGCGGCCCACCCTCATCACCCTGATCTCCATCCCCACCAGCGTGATCTTCGCGGTGGTGCTGATGTACTTCACCGGTGTTACCATCAATATGATCTCCCTCAGCGGCCTGCTGGTAGCGGTGGGCATGCTGGTGGATAACTCCGTGGTGGTCATTGAGAATATCTACCGGCTCCGCGCCAGGGGCGCCACGGTGGTGCAGGCCGCCGTGTCCGGCGCCCAGCAGGTGCTGGGCGCTATCGCCGCCAGCACCCTGACCACCGTGTGCGTGTTCGCCCCCATCGTGTTCGTGGAGGGCCTGACCCGCCAGATGTTCACCGATCTGGCCCTGACCATCACCTATTCCCTGCTGGCCAGCCTTCTGGTGGCGCTGACGCTGGTGCCCTCCATGGCCAGCGGCATGCTCCAGCGTCCGCTGGAGCAGAAGCCGGGCCTGTTGGATAAAATTTACCCCGCCTACAAAAAGGCCATCCTCTGGTCGCTGAACCACAAGGCGGCGGTGCTGGGCGGCGCGGTGGCGCTGCTGGTGCTGACCTGCGCGGTCACGCTGAGCCGGGGCTTCAGCTTCATGCCGGATATGGATATGAACAGCGTCAGCGTTACCGTTGCCATGCCGGAGGACTGCACCCGCGAGGACGCTGTGGCCTACACCGACGAGGTGGCCCGCCGCTGCATGACCATCGAGGGCGTGGACGCCGTGGGTGCCATGATCCAGGGCAACAGCGGCATGAGCCTGATGTCCTCCTCCGGCGGCGAGTATGACGCGGAGATCTACATCACCCTGCCGGACGACTACTCCGGCAACAGCGTGGGCAAGGAGATCGAGGCCCTGTGCGCCGACATGGACTGCACCGTCACCGCGGCCAACGTCATGTCCGGCATGATGAGCTACGTCACCGGCAACGGCGTGTCCCTGACGGTGTACAGCGAGGATATGGAGACGCTGCAATCCACCGCCAAGGCCATCGCCGCCCGCATCGAGCAGGTGGAGGGCACCGCCGACGTGTCCGACGGTCTGGAGGACGCGGCGCAGGCGCTGCACGTGACGGTGGATCGCACCAAGGCCATGGAGCACGGCATGACCGTAGCCCAGATCTACATGCAGGTGGCCGCCGCCCTGAACACCAGCACCTCCGGCACGGAGATGGAGCTGGACGATTCCTCCATGCAGCTGATCATCCAGCAGGATGAAAGCAGCAATTACACCGTGGAGACGCTGCCGGAGCTGAAGATCGACCCCGACAGCACCATGTCCTCCGCCATGAGCGGCGGCAGCAGTTCTTCGTCCTCCTCCCTGTCGTCCCTGTCCGGCAGCGGCGACGAGGATACGGACAGCAGCTTCCTGCTGAAGGATGTTGCCACGGTGGAAAAGACCGTCAGTCTGAACACCATCAACCGGGATCAGCAGCGCCGCTGCGTCACCGTTACCGCCGCCATCGCCGAGGGCAATAACGTCACCCTGGTGTCCGATCAGGTGACCAAGGCCGTGAACGCCATGGAGCTGCCGGAGGGCGCGTCCATCGAGTTCAACGGCGAGAGCGAGCAGATCATGGACGCCATGGGTCAGGTGATGCTGATGCTGCTGCTGGGCATCGTGCTGGTGTACTTCGTCATGGTGGCCCAGTTCCAGTCCCTGCGTGAGCCCTTCATCGTCATGTTCACCATCCCGCTGGCCTTCACCGGCGGCTTCCTGGCCCTGCTGCTGACGGGCACGGAGATGAGCGTCATCGCCCTGATCGGCTTCGTCATGCTGGTGGGCATCATCGTCAACAACGGCATCGTGCTGGTGGACTACATCAACCAGCAGCGTCTGGCGGGCATGGAGCGCCGCGACGCCATCATCGACGCCGGCGTCACCCGCCTGCGGCCCATCCTCATGACCTCCCTGACCACCATTCTGGGTCTGATCGTCACGGCGCTGGCGAAAAACGCCGGTACGTCCCTCATCCAGCCGGTGGCGCTGGTGTGCATCGGCGGACTGCTGTACGCCACGCTGATGACGCTGTTCGTGGTGCCCTGCATGTACGAGCTGGTCAGCAAGAAGAAGCTGCGCAAGGTGGACGAGAGGGAACTGGAGATTCTGGAGGATTAAAACAGCCGGCAATGAAAGCCTGTCATTGCGAGCCAGTGCTCACACTGGCGTGGCAATCCGTTTCTTGACAGTGCGGGGGAAGCCAAGATGGATGCTACGGCGGCATAGCCGCCGCGATCGGCACTAAAAATATGCCACCGGCATATTTTCTTAGCGTGCCGACGCCGGAAAAATGATTTGAATGTTCGCGGCGTCCGCGCCGCGAACTCTGCGAGGCATTGCCGTCGTATTATGATAATTGCGTAGGGGAGGGGCTCTGCCCCTCCCTTTCGTTTATCGCAAAAGCCTGTCATTGCGAGCCAGTGCTCACACTGGCGTGGCAATCCGTAACCAAAGCCTCCCCTGTGTAAAGGGGCCGAATTACGGATGCACTGTTGCGGTGCCCAAAATTTCGCAGCGGCATTTAAGCCGCCGAAATTTTGACCGCTGCCACTCGCTCACCTCGCTGCATCTGCCACTGGCAGCGCTCGGTTCGCTCCCCCCGCCACCACGGTCGAAAAAAGGCGGGCGGGGGTTGACTTTACCCCCTCCGTGCCCTTATAATATACCATGTATCAGAATATACGGCCTGTTGATCCGGTGTAACCGCTGCCCCACGGCTCCCCTTCGGGGGCAGGCAGCGGTGAAAAAGAAATGGGGACAAACCCCGCGCGACCGGCACTGTGAGCGCAAGAAGGCGTCTGAAGCGGCGAAATTCGCCGCCGGGAGGAAACTCCGCCATTGCAGATATCCGTCTGTGAGAAGGTAAGGCGACAACGGGAAGCGGCAACGCTTCGCGGCGCGAGTCAGGAGAATTGCACCGTCCAGGGCCATATGCAGCGGGCGCACTCTCCGTATGCAATACGAGCAGACAGCACGCTGATTTTTCCAGATTTTGGTGGAAAGATCAGCTTTTTTCTGCGAAAAATGCGCCGGCATCTTGGGATGTTCGGCGTATTTTGCTGACAAAAACCGCTGGGAGAATTGAGGAAATATGAAAGAATTGTTTCAAAAATACAAAAAGGCGCTGCTGTCCGGCGCGGTGTGTCTGGTGCTGGCGCTGGCGCTGGCGGCAGGCAGCTGGGCAGCGCTGTCCGCGCCCCGTCAGCAGCCGGAGACGCCGCAGGCCAAGTCCTACCCCGGCCTGAACATCGACCAGATCGGCCTGCGGTACGACCAGCAGTCCCAGACTCAGGACAGCGCGGCAGGCGACGGCGACGGGGACGGTCAGGCCCAGCAGAAGGACACTCAGCAGGAGCCGGACACCCCGCCGGAGGAGACTCCCCAGCCCGAGCAGATCCCCGTGGACGAGCCCGACCCCGGCCAGCAGCCGGAGGAAACGCCGGACGAAAAGCCAGGCGACAACGGCGACGGCCCCGTGGATCCCGAGCAGCCTGTGGATCCGGAGCAGCCCCAGGGACCCCAGATCGCCACCGACCTGCGCAACCGCACCATCGCGCAGGAGGAGCTGCAGAACGACATGTTCTCCTTCAAGGCCATGGTGGTCAACGGCGACGATGACACCTATCTCCGTGTGCGGGTCAACGGCAAGTGGGTCACCGCCACCGGCGACGACTTCCTGACAAAATTGCAGCTGGGCCGCAACGATATCACGCTGCTGCTGAAGCGGGGCGGCGAGACCATCAGCCGTGTGGATTACGTCATCAACTACCGGGCCTCCATGGCCAACGAGGATGACCCCACCAAGGGCGAGAATCCCCCCACCATCCGTACCAACCTCAGCAGCGAGGTCATCGAAACCACCAACCGCAACCTGACCTTCACCGTCTGGGCCGAGGACTGGCAAGGCACCCCCCTGAACCAGAACCACGTGACCGTCACCATGGACGGCAAGGTGGTGAAGCAGAGCACCGGCTCCGGCGCGGGCGGTCTGGAATACGACCTGTTTCTGGATACCGGACTGGGCGGCGACGAGACGGAGCACGACGTGACTGTCGTGGCGTGGGACGACAACGGCAACTCCACCTATCAGCACTATAAGATCATCTACAAGGTGCGTGACGAAGGCGAGAAGATCGGCACCGCCACAGTGCGGCTGGATCTCTCCGTGCTGGGTCTGGGCGTGGTGGACACGGTGATGGACTGCGACATTTTTCAGGATCAGCCCGCCTCCTACGTGATAAAGGAGGCGCTGGAATATCTGGGCTATCGGGTGTCCTTCAGCGGCACGCTGGATGAAGGCTTCTACCTGACGCGCATTTCCCGTGCCAGCGCCTTTGAAGGGGTGGCCATCCCGGAGGAGCTGCAGAAGCTGCTGGAGCTGGATCGCAAGACGATCAAGGTGCCAAAGCCCGCCATCGCCAACGACAGTCTGGGCGAATTTGACTACACCACGGCCTCCGGCTGGATGTACAGCATCAACGGCTCCACCTATCCCGGCCGCGGCATGTCCGGATACTTCCTCAGTGACGGCGACGTGCTGACCTTGCGCTTTACGCTGGCCTATGGCAAGGATATCGGCGGCAGCACCGGCGGCGACACCGGCCCGCTGACCCGATACTGCGGCACGTGGATCGACGGCGTTTATACGCCCCGCCACACCTATCAGGACGGCAAGTGCAGCATCTGCGGCGCCATCGATCCCAACCACACCCATACGGAGACCGAGTCGGTCACCAGGGCCGCCACCTGCACCGAGCCGGGCGAAAAGACCTATACCTGCTCCCTCTGCGGCGAGAGCCATACCGAGACCATCCCCGCCACAGGCCACCACTATGAAAACGGCGTCTGCACCGGCTGCGGCCAGAGCGACCCGGCCATAAAGCCGGAGCCGACCCCTGACCCCGAGCCGGAGCCTGACCCGGAACCGGAACCCAACCCCGACCCGGAGCCGGAGCCCGGCGGAGAGGAGACACAACATGATGAAACTGCGTAACATTACGGCGCTGGCCGCCGCGCTGCTGCTGGCGCTGACGCTGTGCGTCCCCGCCTTTGGCGAGACCCCCTCGTGGGGCGACTTAGCCATGGATGTCGCCGTTGCCCAGCGGGCGGAACGGGGCATAGCCGACAACCAACCCTTGCTGACGGAGGATGTCTTCCCCGCCGGAAGCTCTGTGTCCGACTGGACGGCCCTGGCCATGGCCCGCGCCGGTATCGCCGACGACTACGCCGGGTATCTGGCCCGGCTGCAGGCCTACGTGGAGCGGCAGTATGCGGAGAACGGCGGCCTTCACGCCGTGAAGGCCACGGAGTACCACCGCATCGCCCTGACTGCGGCGGCGCTGGGGGGCGACCCCGCAGCTTTCGGCGCCAAGCCCGACGGAACGGCCATCGATCTGGTGGCGGAGGGCACCTACAATTGGCAAGGCGAGGAGGACTTGGGCGGACAGGGTCTCAACGGCTGGATCTTCGCCCTACTGACCATAGACGCGGTAGGCGCGGAAGTGCCCGCCGACGCCCGGTACAGCCGTCAGGATATGCTCGATGCCATCGTCTCCGCCCAGCTGCCCGACGGCGGCTTCTCCCTTGGCGGCGGCGCCATGGATGTGGACATCACCGCCATGGCCTTGCAGGCGCTGGCTCCCTATCAGGAGCAGTATCGGGAGGTTATCGACGCGGCGCTGAATGCCCTGTCGGCGGCCCAGACGGTCACCGGCGGCTTTGAAAGCTGGGGCGCCCAGAGCAGCGAAAGCTGCGCCCAGGTGATCCTGGCGCTGACGGCGCTGAATATCGACCCCACGGCAGATGAGCGCTTTCAGAAGAACCAGCGCAACGCGGTAGAAGCGCTGATGGACTTCCGGCTTTCTGACGGCGGCTTCGCCCACGAGAAGGACGGCCCGCTGGACGCCATGGCCTGTGAGCAGGCCATGCAGGCGCTGACCGCCATGGAGCTGCGGCAGCAGGGCGAGGGCCGGTTCTTCGACCTGACCGCCGCCCATCCCGTCCAGCTGGAAACGACCCCGGATACTGACACAGAGACCCCCGCTGAGAGCGGCGGCTCCTTCCCCGTTCTGCCTGTTGTATTGATCGTCATCGCCGTCGTTATTGCGATGGCGCTGGTACTGGTACTGAAAAAGAAAAGAGAGAACAACGTATGAATGACATTACGACCACCATATTGAAGTCCATCAACAGCGTCATCGCCGGTAAGGAAGCGGTGGTGGAAAAGGTGCTGATGGCGATTTTATCCGGCGGCCACGTGCTGCTGGAGGACGTGCCCGGCGTGGGAAAGACCACCCTGGCCGTCAGCTTTGCCCGGACGCTGGGACTGGATACCCGCCGCGTGCAGTTCACGTCAGATACCATGCCCTCGGACATTCTGGGCTTTTCCGTCTATAACCGGGACACCGGCAATTTCGACTATAAGCCCGGCGCGGTGATGACTAACCTGCTGCTGGCGGACGAGATCAACCGCACCTCCAGCAAGACCCAGTCGGCGCTGCTGGAGGCCATGGAGGAGTACCACGTCACCGTGGACGGCCAGACCTACCCCCTGCCGGAGCCCTTCGTGGTGCTGGCGACGCAAAATCCGGTGGGCTCTGCCGGTACGCAGCTTCTCCCCGCCGCCCAGTTGGATCGCTTCCTCATCCGTACCTCCATGGGCTATCCCGACGCCAAAAGCCAGATCGACATTCTGAAGGAGCGCCACCACGAGAACCCGCTGGACAAGCTGACGGCGGCGGTGAGCCGTGAGCAGCTGCTCTCCCTGATGAACGACGCCCGGCAGGTGCATATTTCCGACCCCGTGTATGCCTACGTGGTGGACTTGGTAACGGCCACCCGTGAAAATGAGTTTATCGAGCTGGGCGTCAGTCCCCGCGGCGCACTGGCCCTGTGCCGGATGGCGAAATCCTGCGCCTTTGTCCGTGGCCGGGACTACGTGATCCCGGAGGATGTGGCGGCGGTATTCGACGACGTGTGCTGCCACCGTCTGGTGCTCAGCGCCAAGGCCCGTCTGCACCGCCTGTCCGCCGCCGACGTGACGGCGGAGATCGTGAAAACCGTGAAAATGCCCCAGGTGCAGGAGAAGTGACCATGACGGCTTTGCTTGTGTGGCTGGCGTGTCTGGCCTGCGCCGCGCTGTGGTACGTGCTGACCGGGGCCGCCGCGGCATTGGCCGTGGGTGCGGCGCTGGTGGTGATCGCCCTGTGCGGTATCGTGCTGGCGCTGCTGGCCCGCCGCCGCGTCACCGTGACGCTGGACGCGCCGCAAACCGGCGTGGCCCATCACGCCTGTCCCCTGACGGTGCGGGTGGAGAACGCTTCGGCGCTGCCGCTGCCCTGTGTCCGGGTGTGGCTGCGGACGGAAAATCTGCTGACCGGACAGACCGCCGCAGCGGCGCTGGCTCTGTCCGCCCCGCCGAAGCGCAGCGGCGAGAGCGCCGTCACGCTGGACGATCCCCTGTGCGGCGTGTACCGTCTCAGCGTGGAAAAAACCCGCGTCTGCGACCTGCTGGGTCTGGTGGGCTTCTCCGCTCCCCCGGCGGAGCGCCGGGAGTTCCCGGTGGAGCCGGATCTGATGGAGCTGCGGCTGAACCTGCCCCTGCGCACCGGCGTCAGCGACGACAGCGACAGCTATTCCCAGGAGCGCCCCGGCTACGATTTTGCCGATACCTTCCAGCTGCGGGACTATGTCCCCGGCGACAGCGCCAAGCAGATCCACTGGAAGCTCAGCAGCAAGCTGGATCGGCTGGTAGTCCGCGACCCCGGACTGCCGCTGGAGCGCAGCGTCCTGCTGCTGTGGGAGCGCCGCGCCGAAAGCGAAGCGCCCCAACAGGCCAGCGCCATGGCGGAAATGGTGATCTCGCTGGCCCGTGAGCTGCTGCGGCAGGGCGTCCGGTGCCGCGTGGCGTGGAACGACGCCGCCGGACAGGACTGTGCCCTGTATGAGCTGGAGGACGAAAGCGCCCTGTACGATATGCTGCCCAAGCTGCTGAGCGCACCGGCGTCCCCCACGCTGGAGAGCGTGGCGGAGCTGTATCTCCGCCAGTATGGCCGGGCCAATGGCAAGACGGTGTTCGTCTCTGCCGGAGGGTGTCCCGCGCTGGAGCGTGTCTGCGACCCGGCGGAGCTGGTGGGGCTGTTCTGCGCAGCGGAGCTGCCGCAAGATTTCCCCGGCCGGGGCTATTGCTTCTCCCCCGACGCGGAAGCGGCTTTGTACGAGATCGATTTGTATTAAACGGAAGCAAAACCAAAAGCCTCCCCTGTGTAAGGGGAGTCTTGGAAATGCGTGTTATATACCCATTACCAATAGAATCCCACTTATCAAGAGGTACTCCCTTTGAAAAACGAAACCACACCCGCCCTGCGCCTGACGCCGGTTCGGGAGACAACTGCATCTGTGCCGCTGGCCGTGGCGGAGCGGAGTCTCGCGGCGCTGCCGGTCTACGGCGGTCTGCTGGGCACGCTGTGCGCCCTTTTCGGCTGGAGCGCCCTGTGGCCCGCCATGGCGGCAGGCGCGGCGGCGCTGGCATTGGCCGTATGGTGCGCCATGAGCCGTGGCTGGCGGCAGTGGCTTCCTGCGCTGCTGGCGCTGGCTGCCGCCGCGTGGTGCCTGCTGCTTCCCCAGGCGCGGGACAGCGCCGCAGGCCTTTTCAACGGCGTGCTGGCCTATGTCCAGTCACTGACGGGCCGCATCCATCTGCCGCTGGCCTGCGGGGAGACTGCGGCCCTGTGGGCGGCGCTCCCCGCCTGTATCGTGCTGGGTGCGCTGCTGGGCAGTCTGGCGGTATACGCGCCTGTGGTCAGCGTAGTGCTGGCGGCGGCAGGCGTGGCGCTGGCCGCTGTCAGCGGCAGCGCCGGCGGCGCGTGGTGGCTGGCGCTGCTGTGTCTGGGCGCGGCGCTGCTGTGTCTGGGCAGCCGGAGAAGCTGCCGCCGCTCCCCCGCCGTGTCCTTGTGGACGGCGGCGCTGGCGGTGCTGCTGGCGGCGCTGACCGTGGGCGTCACGGTCATCACGGGGCTGGGCGCGTCGTGGAATACGACATCCGCCGGCGAGACCGTCCGCAAGGCGGTTCACGCCCTGCGCTATGAAAACGAAGCTCAGGCCATGCCGGAGGGCGATTTCTCCGCCGGTGTGGATTTTTCCGATACTCCCATGCTGGAGGTGACCTTGTCCCGGCCGGAGTCCCTGTATCTGCGGGGCTTCATCGGCCAGCGCTATACCCGCGATGGCTGGACGGCGCTGGACGCGGGTGAGCTGTCCCACCAGGCCAACGACGTATATTGGCTGCAAAGCGCCGATTTCTTCTCCCAGACCCAGCTGAGCCAGCTGGCGGCGCTGCTGAAGCTGGACACGCCGCAGATTGACGTGCAGCTCGACGTCTCCGGTGCGTGCCGCCGCTTCGCCCTGCTGCCCTACGAGCTGTCGGACAGCGGCGTGTGCGACCCCTATCAGCTGCGAGATACCCTGCCGGAAGGGGAAAAGCACTACGCCTACACCACCTCCGGTAACCTGACCGCCCGGGCCTATGAGCTGCTGGACGTGCTGAGCCAGCATCTGGAGGATCCCCAATTGAAGAACTATCTGGCACAGGAGACCGTCTATCGCCAGCTGGTCTATGACAACTACCTGACCATTCCGGAGGACACCCAAAAAACGCTGACGGGTTTTCTGGGCAAAGCGCCCGCCTCCATCACCTCCTACGAGGCCAAGAGCCGCATCCGCTCCTGTCTCGCGGAAATGGTGGAGTATGACGAGTCCCCCGTTGCGCTGCCGGAGGACGCCGACCCCGTCAGCAGCTTCCTGCAGGAGACCGGCCGGGGCAGCGCCGTGCAGTACGCCACGACGGCGGTGATGATGCTGCGGTACTACGGCATCCCCGCCCGGTACGTGGAGGGCTATCTCGTCACGCCTGACATGGTGTCCGGCAAGACCGGCGAGACGACCCTGACCCTGACCGCCGACGACGCCCACGCCTGGGCGGAGTACTACGAGGACGGCGTGGGCTGGATCCCCTTTGAAACGGCCACCCCCTACCTGAACGTGATGGCGGAGTCCGACTGGCGCTGGTTCCAGCCGGACGACAAGTCCGACCTGACCGGCGCTCAGGCGCAGGACGGCGGCGGAAATCAGAACAGTACGGTGCGCCACAGCACCGTGGAAATACCCGATCAGACCGCCGATCAGCCTCAGGTCATCACCATCTGGAAGGAGCTTTCCTCCACCCTCCGCAGCAGCCTGTCCCGGCTGCATGTGGGCCGGTGGCTGCTGCTCCTGCTGGCGCTGGCGCTGCTGGCGGCCATCCTGTTTGTGGTGCTGCGCCGCCACCGGACGTGCAAACGCCGCGCCGCCGCCTTTGACGGCGCTGACCGCGCCGCCGCCACCGCGGCCCTGTTCGCCTACGCCATGGAGCTGATGTGGCACGGCGGCCTGCACCGTGAAAACGGCTCGCTGCTTCAGCGGGACAAGGCCGTGTCGGACTGGGCGGGAAAGCCGGTGGACTTCCCGGCGCTGGTCTGGCTGAATGCCGAGGCCCGCTACAGCCCCCACCCCATCACCGAGACCCAGCGCAGCCAGATGCGGTACTTTGCCGACGACACGCTGCGGTGCTTCCGCCGGAAGCTGAAGCCCTGGCAGAAGCTGTATCAGAAATGGATCCTATGCATGTATTAAGGAGGAAGAGCGGAGTGAAAAAACGGATCGTATCGCTTTTCATGGCGCTGGTCATGACCCTGAGCCTGCTGCCCACCACCGCGTGGGCCGTCCAGCCGTCCCCGGCGATCACAGAGCAGACCCTGACGGAACAGACGGCGGAGGAGCCGTCCGCCGCGGAGGAAACCACCCCGGCGGAAGTCCAGCCTGCGGCGGAGAGTGCCGACACGGAGCTGACGGACGCTAACAGCTTCCTGCTGTTTGCCGCCACCAATGTGGAGGTGCTCATCGCGCCGGAGCGCGTTCCCTATCAGCCGAACCAGACGGTGCGCGAGGCGCTGTTGGCGCTGCAGAACCGTGAGGAAACGCCCCACACCTTCGACGGGCTGGAAACGGTCAACGGCTTCGTCACCGCCATCGACGGCGTGTCGGCCAACTATTCCCGCAGCGACGACAAGGGCAGCTTTGATCTGGAGCAGCGCGCCGACAGCGTGGGCGCGTTCCTGTTCCTGACCGCCTATGACACGCTGAACGAGGAGACCGCCTCGGCGCTGTGCGCGCTGGGCCGCGCCATGCTGGCGTGGCAGGAGGCGGAAAAGCCCCAGATGCAGAAGTTCGCCCGGCAGGAGTATGACGCCGCCGCCAAGGCGCTGACGGTGAAAAAGACCGCCGACGAGCTGACGGCGCTGTCCACGGCGCTGACGGAGCGGATGGAGGCCTATACGCAGTACGAAAACGCGGAGACCAAGCCGTTGAACGTGCGGTTTCTGGGTCTTACCGGCCAGCCGCTGACGGACTACACCTTCACGGCGGCGGATCCCTACGGCAACGAAAAGACCTTTACCAACGAACACCCCGCGCTGGCGGCGGGCAGCTATACCTTCACCCTGACCTCCGGCCTGAACGGCGCGTCCGGTGTCATGACGGTGGCGGAGGACGGTAGCGTGACCGTGGCGGACGAGACGCTGACGACCCTGCGCGTTCCTCAGGGCGTGGCGTGGATGGCTCAGCCGGTGCTGCGGTCAGTCAACGGCGGCGACGCGGCGGAAAACCGCTATCCCATGGAGCCAAACGGTACGGTGGCGCTGGTGCCCGACACAGTGGGCCCCACCGGCGGGCTGTACCTGTACGGTGTGCCCGGCGCTGATCTGGAGAGCAAGACCTACCAGTGGAACGGCAGCAAGGTTACCCTCTGCGCCATGTATACCGACGTCAACGGCAAGAAGGTCGACAAGAGCCGCAGCTGGGAATCCACCCATCAGGCGCTGGCGGACGTGCTGACCGCCGGTACACAGGGCAGCGCCCTGCGTCTGGAGGCCCGCGCCGACATGGACGGCTATACCGTCTATCAGGCGTGGGAGCTGACGCTGGAGCGCACCCCTACCCTCTACGGTCTCAGCGTGATGGCGGGCGGCGTTGACCAGAAGCTGGACTTCTCCGGCACCACCACGGAATACGCCTGCGTGGTCACCACGGAATCGGTGGTGCTGCGGCCTGCCCGGAACAGCAGCTATACCGTTACGGTGAACGGCGGTCAGCTTGACGGGGACGGCACATATACCCTTCCGCTGGCGGAAGACAGCGACACCACAGCCACCATCGCCGTCACCATGCCGGAGAGCGGACGAACCACCACCTATACCCTCACCGTCACCAGAAGGGCCGCCGTCCCCCTGACGGTAAAGCACGATGATGATGTGACGGTGCGCATCTTCAACGCCGCCGGTGCGGAGATCGGCGTGGACGCCGACGGCACCTATCCCCTGACCCCCGGCGACAGCAGCTATACCTACATCGCCACAAAGAACGAGTACTACCACGCCAAGGGCATTTTCGCCGCTCCCAAGGAGGGCGACACGTCCCTGACCATCACGGCTGTCACGCCGGAGACGGACGACTACCTGACCAGCCTGAAGCTGGCGGCCAGCGCCGTCGGCACCTCCAGCGTGTATCTGCCCGCGGAACAGTTCCGTGCCGGCACCCACGTCTATGCTTCGCAGATGGACGACCGGAACAACAGCGTATACGTCTGGGCTGTCGCCGTTCAGGACAAGGGCTGCAAGATCCGCGTGCCGCGTACCGATGGCAAGGATACGAACGTGCCCAGCGGGAAAACCTCCGGCACATTCGCGTCCAGTCTGGCAAAGACGGGGCCGGAAGCCTTCCGCTTCACCCTCCTCGTCTCCCGGGAGGACAGCGAGAAGAAGGTCACCTTTGAGCAGGACTATCTGGTGGATTTCGCCAGAGTGCTGACACTGGCGGACATGTCGCTGTCGGTGGACGGCATGGAGACGGCGTACTATCCGGTGATCAAGGGCGAGGTCGCCGACGACGACGGCTTCTACTGGAAGCAGTATGACTATCAGACCACCGTCCTCGGCTCCGCCCAGGAGGCGGTGCTGACGGTGACACCCTTCGTCACGGGCTACAGTGTGCAGGTAAACGGCGGCCAGATCTACGCGCCTGAGGTGGATCCGGAGACCGGGGAAACGGCGGAGACCGTTACCGTCACCCTGCCGCTGGACGAGACGAAAAAGCAGGAGACCTTTACCCTGACCGCCTGCACCGCGGAGGGGCATCAGGCCCGCGCCTATACCCTGACGCTGAAAAAGGGCGCGCCTATTGACACCACCGTCACGATTCAGGATAAGGACACCAAACAAACCATTGACGGCGCGCTGGCCGCCGTGTACGAAATGCGCAGCGGTTCCCGCGTCTGGCCCAATGACGACGGCACGTTCTCGCTGGTGGAGGGCCTGACCTACACCTGCGTGGCCACCTGCTCCGGCTATGTGGGCGACACGCAGGAGATCGCCGCCGGCAAGGCGGAGGAGATCGTCATTTCGCTGGCCGCGGCTCCCGTCTCCAGCCACGGCGCAGGCGTCACCTCCAGCTGGCCCTCCTTCCGGGGCAATGACAACGCCAACGGCGTGGTGAACGCCAAGACCCCCACCTCCAGCGATACCGCCGTGCTCAGCTGGGCCAATAAGCTGGGCGACGGCTACAGCACCTCCGCGCTGGGCTGCCCCATTCTTATCGAGGAGGGCGGCGTGGAGTTCCTGATCGTCTACAGCGGCAGGACGCTGTACAAGGTGGAATCCGTCACCGGTACGGTGGTGGCCACCGGCGCCATGTGCGATACCTCCAGCTTCGCCATCACCTCCGCCACCTACGGCCCCGACTGCGGCATGCTGTTCGTGGCCCTCAGCAGCGGCACGGTGCAGGCCTTTGACGCCGCCACGCTGGACTCCCTGTGGATCTATCGGGACATGCTGGGCGGCCAGCCCAACTGTCCCCTGACCTACCATGACGGCTATGTGTATACCGGCTTCTGGAATCAGGAGCAGGAGAACGCCAATTTCGTCTGCCTGTCCGCCACCGACGAGGATCCCACCAGCGGCAGCGAGAAAAAGCTGGCCCGCTGGACGTATACCCGTATGGGCGGCTTCTACTGGGCGGGCGCGTATGTCTGCGACGACTATCTGCTGGTGGGCGCCGACGACGGACAGGATCGATCCTCCAGCGCCACCGGTGCGCTGCTGTGCCTTGACCCCTCCACCGGCGAGGAGCTGGATCGCTGGGACGGCCTGCAGGGCGACGTGCGCAGCTCCATCGCCAGAGACGGGGACGGACGCTTCTACTTCACCTCCAAGGGAGGGTATCTCTACTCCGCCGCCGTGACGCAGACGGCGGACGGCTGGAAGATCACGGATACGCGCTCCTGCGCCCTCAGCAACGGCAGCGGCGACCCGAGTACACCGGCCATGAGCACCTGTACGCCGGTGCTGTATCACGGCCGGGCCTACATTGGCGTGTCCGGTACGTCTCAGTTCGGCGCGTATACCGGCCACAACATCACCGTGGTGGATCTGGATTCCATGAGCGTGCTCTACAGCGTGCCCACCAAGGGCTATCCCCAGACCTCCGGATTGCTGACCACCGCCTATGAATACCCCAGCGTCTACTTCTTCGATAACTTCACCCCCGGCACATTGCGGCTGCTGGAGGATACGGGAACGGCTCCCGGCAAAACCACCACCGAGACCTATCAGGAGGGCGGCAGCACCCGCACGGTGGAAACGGCCTACGCCCTGTTCACCCCCGCCAACGATCAGGCGCAGTACGCCATCTGCTCTCCCATTGCCGACAGCAAGGGCACGGTGTTCTTCAAGAACGACTCCGCCTATCTGATGGCGCTGACCAGCACCGTCGATAAGGTGGAGGTGACGCAGCTGCCGGATAAAATGAGCTACAACGAGGGCGAGGCCTTCGACCCCACCGGCATGGAGCTGACCGTCTATTACACCAACGGCGAGAGCCGCGTTCTGCCGGTCAGCCGCACCATCAACGGCGTCAAGGTGGAATATTTCACCTACAGCGATACCCTCACCGCAGCGGACGACGGCTACTTTGAGCTGACCTACGTGCCCGTCATGTACCAGAGCGGCGCGGACGGCGAGCCTGTGATCCGGGCGGCCAAGACCGACATTCCCATCTCCGTCACCGGCAAGACCTATGACCGGGGCGATATCAACGGCGACGGCGCGGTGGATGTGTACGACCTGCAATACCTGTATGAGTACTGCTGCGACAACAGAACCATCACCGACAGGGCCACCCTCGCCCGGCTGGACGTCAACGGCGACGGCCTGACGAACATCACGGACGCGGCGGCGCTGTACGACTTCCTGATCAGGGGCAGCTGGCCGGAGAGCGATACCTCCGCAGCCGTCCCTCAGACGATGGCTGCCAGCGGCGGCGGAACGGCCAGACTGCTGGGCAGCGCGTCCAGCGCCGGAGCCGTTGACCGTACCGCCCTGAAGGGCGTGACCGCCTCTCTGTCCTCCGCCCCGGCCAGAGCCGCCGTGAAGGGCGATATCAACGGCGACGGCGCGGTGGACGTGTACGATCTGCAATACCTGTATGAGTATTGCTGCGACAACGACACCATCACCAATCCCGCCATCCTCGCCCGGCTGGACATCAATGGCGACGGCAAGCAGGATATCGCGGACGCAGCGGCGGTATACGGCTATCTGACCGAGGGTGAGTGGCCCTCCTCCCGCCACGCCATCACCGTAAAAAGCACCGCGCCCGAAACGGCGCAGGTGGAGCAGGGCGGGATGTATACCCTGTACATGAGCGATGTGTTCGACACCTGCCCGGACCGCGTTACCTACACGCTGTCCGGCGAGGGACTGAGCGAGCACACCAAGCTGGCCGCGGACGATAAGGGCGATTACCTGTCCTTCACCAACAGCAAGACAGGCGACTATCTCCTGACCATCACCGCCGTGTGCGGCGCCGACAGCGCGGTGCAGGCAGTCTATCACCTGACGGTTACCGTTACAAAGAGCGCCGCCGGAGACCCCGGCCAGTACGACTATGACGAGGAGAATGCCGACAGCGTGACCGTCTACGTCACCGTTTCCAACGACGGCGTACCCATCTACGGCGTCGACGGTACCCCCATAGCCCATCTGGAGGTGGAGGTGCCCTACTTCGATCTGGAGAATCAGGGACTTGAGGAATTCCACCGTTACCACACCGAAAACGGCCAAGGCGGCGGCAGCTATATCGACAATGTGGTGGTGGAGCGGCCTACCGTTCTGCACCTGTATCTGTATCTGCTGGGCGTGTACTGCAAGGGCTATACCCCGGAGGAAGTAACCTCCGGCACGAAAAAGGTGGTCGACGGCCAGAACGACAGATACCGAGAGGTACATGACATTCTGGGAAAGCAGACGGCCAGCTGGCCCGGCCCGGCGCTGACCATCAGCGGCTCCGCCACCAGCATGTACATGCCGAACTTCTGGGGCCACGATGAAAACCTCATGTACTACCGCAACCACGTATATCCCCTGATGGGGCCAGGTTGGGGCGCCACGGCGGACTACATTCTGCTGAGCAGCGGCGATACCATTGACGTGGCACTGTTCAGCGACTGGAACTTCTGGAGCGACGGCGGCGCGTTCACCTGCTTTGACAAGGACGAATACACCGTCAAGGCCGGGGAAACGCTGACCTTCAACACCCGGAAGTACGAAACCAAATCCGTGGCCGACGGCGGCAGCGAGAGCTTCCAGTCTATCGCGGGCATGACGGTCTACCTCTACAACGATCAATGGACGCAGCTGACGGAGATCCCGGCAGACGGGAGCGGCGATGCTTTCCAGTACGTCGTCAACGAGAAACCCGGTACCTACTACCTGCTGGCTGTCGATCCCAAGGCGGGCAGCGACGCCGCCCGCCTCGCACCGGCCACCGCTCGCCTCCGCGTGAGCTGACAGCCATCCAAAACTGAATACCGGACGGCCCGCCCGGCGCACTGCGCCGGAGGCGGAATGGGGTGCAAATCCCCGCGAACAGGTCACTGTGAAGCCCAATTTGGGATCAGTCAGATACGCCCAGGGCCGTCCGGAAAAGCTCCTGCCTGCACCGGGACGCTGTCAAGTCGGCGATGACGATTTCGGCGGGAGCTTTCCTCGGAGTGCTTTCTGCCGAAAGGCTTTATATAGAGAAAAATCATAGAAAGGAACCAAAAACACATGAAAACAAGCAAACGGCTGCTTTCTCTGCTGCTGGCGCTGACCATGGTGCTGTCCCTGATGGGCAACCTGTCCGTGGCGGCGTTCGCGGAGGAAGTTACCCCCACTGTCGTCACAACCGACGGCAATGACCAACCCACCACCCCCGTCACCCCCGACGAGGGCCAGACCACCCCCGCCAACGCGGATAAGAGCGGCGGCGAGACGCCTGCTCCCGCCAACGGCGACGCGAACGCCGAGCCTGTGCCCGCCGAGGGCGAGGTCACGACCCCCGCTGTGGCTGTTCCCAAGCTGAAGGACGGCGTTTCCCCCACCGCCAGCGCCACCGTCCAGACCGGCACCGCCTATCTGCTCAGCGACCTGCAGGCGGGCAAGATCTTTGACGGCGAGGGCCTCACCTACGAGAACTACTATTATGAGCGCTCCGCCGACAACGGCCAGAGCTGGGGCACCAGGCAGAAGTTCGAGAAGGCTCTCTTCGGCGGCACCCTGATCCAGCTCACCGAGACTGTGGCGGGCACGTATATCTACCGCTTCTATGCCTCCTTCGACGGCGAGAACTTCTCCACCGATACCTGGACGCTGACCCTGACCGTGGAGGATAACCCCACCATGGAGTTCAGCTTCTTCGTGGGCAAGGACTACACCGGCGGCTATCCCGTCATCAAGCTGTATAACGTCACCAAGGACGCCGACGGCAACGAGGTGCTGGGCGACGAGCTCAAGGATGTGTTCCTGTACAGCAACTTCACCGATACCCTGCCTGAGGGCGAGGAGGAGTATGACCCCGCCATGGGCAAGCTGGACAGCACTAAATATCAGATATTCTACACCAAGCTGACGGCCGGACGCTATGCCTACCGCGCCTTTGGCAAGAACGCCGATACCGGCGACTATGACGTGGCGCTGGGCGGTATGACGCTGAACCTGCCCACCGACAAGAACGTGGACGGCGGCGCAGGCGGCGGCAACAGCATCTACCTCCAGTGCGTCTCCTTCTATACCAGCAGCAGAAAGACGGACAATACCTATTTCACTGCGGATGAGTATCACATCCGCGTGAACTGCCCCATCATGGGCTGCGATACCACCATGGGCGACCCCTATATCAAAGGTGACTATACGTACTACCCCACCATGCTGTACGCGGCCGGCAACGCCTGCCTGTACAACACTTACGCCTATCCCGATATTGAAGGCTACATTTTCACCCAGAACATCAACCAGACCTTCACTGCCAGCTACAGAGCGGCTACTGCAAAAGTGCTGACCATCAACACCCGCATAGAGCTGACCGTCACCGTTCCCACTGACGCCAACTTCGGCCTGTACTTCCAGTGGAACAACTTCAACACCACGGAAGTGGCTCCCAACGGCAATGAAGAGGACTCCTATGCCGACCGCTGGACGGTGAACGGCGACACCAAGACCGCCACCTACTTCATCTCCAAGAGCAATGGCAACTACACCTGGCGTCTCAGCGACGATACCCATGTGACCCAGGCGGGCTGGCTGGCCAGCCAGAGCGAGAGCGGCAAGCTGACCGTCTCCTTTGCCGAGAGCGCCGCCACGGATCGCGTTTCTCACGATTTCAGCAATCTGGGTACTCAGACCATCAACCGTGACGAGGCCGACCTACAGGTCAATCTGGATCCCAGCGGTTACAAGAGCTTCACCGGTGCCACCCGTGTCCGCGCCTACCGTCACTGGCAGCTCATCAACTCCGATGCCGGCAACATCATGGTGGAGCCTGACTTCCACTGGAACACCCTGACCGGCGATGCTGCGATCAGCCCCGTTAACGGCGGTAACGCCACCGCCAACTGGGCGGACGTTACCCCCGGTACGCAGGATTCCATCATCGCCGTCTACTATGACAGCGTGGACGTGAACCCCAGCAATCACGGCAGCCACGGCGGCCTGTTCCCCGCCACCAGCCCTGAGCGTGTGGGCGTCATCGTGGTGGGCGGTACCGGCGTGACCCACGGCACCGCCGACGCGAAGGTGAAGTACAACATGGCTTCCGGCGTCACCACTACCCGCTCCGAGGATTGGGACTATAACTACGACACCTGGTTCTATGAGGCCAACGAGACGAACCCCGCGCTGGACTTCACCGTCAATGCCACCGGCAGCGTGAAGGTGGAATACGCGCTGGCTGCCACCGACAACAGCATGAAGACCACCGTTTCCGGCTTCCAGTCCGTTTCCGCCGACGCTGACGGCAATTACGCCGTGCCTCTGGCTGGCTTCAACGCCATCGGCAACGGCAAGGGCGGCACCGTTATCCTCAAGATGACTGACTCCACCGGCGTCAGCTACCGTCTGGTGCGCGTGGCCAAGGTCACCATCACCGCTGAAAATGTCTCCAACCCCGGCGAGAATATCATGCCCGGCGATCAGGTAAAGCTGAGCTTTGACGGCATGTACCGCGCCGTCAACAAGATCTCCGGCATCTTCAACCCCACCAACTTCAAGCCTACCTATTTCGCCGGTGAGACCAAGTACGAGGGTACGCTGGGCCAGTACCAGAAGATGGACAACGCCACCGTCACCGTCACCATCCCAGAGGATGTGACCTTCGCCGATGGCGCGGCCACCGCGCAGTACACCCTGACCAACGGCTACACCTACGGCTTCATGTACTCTGCCGCCAATCCCTTCGCTTTCCTGTATAGCATGACCGATACCGGCGTGGGCACCAACTTCAACGCCGTCACCGTCAACTACTACATGAACCACTATGCCGACGCTGCGGTCACGGTCTACCGCAAGGTGTTCTTTAACGTGGCGCTGCGTATCTCCGATGATGCCGGCAGCGTGCTGAACGGCGTGGCCGTCACCGTCACCGACAGCAGCGGCAAGGTCATGGAGCCCGGTGCAGACGGACACTTCCAGCTGGGCTACGGCACCTACCTGTACACCCTGCGTAAGGACGGCTATGCGGTGGAGCGCGGCAGCTTCTCGCTGGGCAGCGCCGATGCGGACAAGGTACAGGACGGCGTTCTGACCGTCATGGCCTCCATGCAGACCGTTGGCGCCGATCCCTGGGACGGCACGACCAAAACCGAGCCCCAGAAGGACGACAACGGCGTCTACCTCATCGGCACCGCCGCGGAGCTGGCCTGGTTTGCCGCCACGGACGGTAAAAGCAGCGCCAAGCTCACCGCCGATATTGAGCTGGCGGGCTTTGACTGGACACCGCTGCAGAAGCTCTACGGCACCTTGGACGGACAGGGTCACGTTATCCGCAACCTGTATATCAACAGCACCAACAATAATCTGGGCCTGATCGGCTTTCTGCAGGGCGGCGCCTCCGTCACGGGGCTGGGCATCACCGGCAGCGTGACCTGCACCAACAATACTAGATTTGCGCAGGCGGGCGGCATCGTGGGCAATATGCAGAACAATGCCTCCATCACCCGGTGCTATAGCGCCGTGAATGTCACCAGCAACAAGTATGCCGGCGGCATTGCGGGCTTCACCGCCACCGGCGCGGTCATCACCGACTGCTACGCCACCGGCACGATCCGCAGCAGCTCCGCCAATGAGTGCTATCTGGGCGGCATCTGCGGCTCCGGCTTCAGCAACACGGCGGGCGCCACGCTGACCAACTGCTACAGCATCGGTGATGTTACCGGCACCAGCGGCGCTGCCTCCTATCTGGGCGGTCTGTCTCCCAGCGAAAAGGCCGCGAATTACGTTGATAATTGCTTCTATCTGGAGAATACCGTCACCGGTGAAAGCCCCAAGTATAACATTACCGGTAAGGGTACGGCAAAGACCGTTGCCGACATGAAGGCGGCCATTGAGGCGAATAAGGATCATCCCTTCATGAAGGAGATGCTGGCCGATCTGGCCGTTCGCGCACAGGAGATCGCCGACAAGGCCGCCGCCAAGGCGGTTGACAACCTGATCGACGCCATCGGCGAGGTAGCGCTGACCGACGACTGCAAGGCCAAGATCGACGCTGCCCGCACTGCTTACGATGCCCTGACCGACGCCCAGAAGGCGCTGGTCAGCAAGCTGGATATCCTGACCGACGCCGAGGCCAAGCTGGCCCAGCTGAAGAAGGAAGCCGCCGACAAGGCTGCCGTGGACGATGTGATCGCCAAGATCGACGCCATCGGCAAGGTGAAGCTGGACAAGGACAGCAAGGCCAAGATCACCGCCGCCCGCGCCGCTTACGACGCGCTGGACGACGAGCTGAAGGCGCAGGTCACCAACTACAACACCCTGCTGGCCGCCGAAAAGCGCTATCAGCAGCTGCGGGATAAGCAGAACGCCAACGACGGCTCCACCAGCGATTCCGCCGACGGCAAGACCGACGGCAAGACCGACGGCAAGAACGTCAAGTCCGGCAACACCGCCGACAACAGCCACCTGACCCTGTGGCTGGGCGGCGTGGTGGTGTCCGCCGCCGCGCTGGCTCTGCTGGCCAGAAAGCGCCGTCAGGACGCGTAATTTCCCCAAAATCCCTGAAAACCCAACCGGAGGGAGCGGCTTTGCCGCTCCCTTCCATCGGAGGCGACCTATGAAACACCGTACCCCATGGAGCGCGGCTCTTTTGTGCTGGCTGCTGTGCCTTGCTCTGCTGACCGCCTGCGGCGGTTCCCCTGCCGAAACAGAGACGGCAGGCAGCTGCACCGTTTCCATCTCCTGCGCCACCATTCTGGACAATCTTGACCAGCTCAACGCCGCCAAGGCGGACTTCGTGCCCGATGACGGCGTGATCCTGCCGGAGACGGAGCTCTCCTTCACCGAGGGGGAGACGGCCTTCGACCTGCTCCAGCGTGTTTGCCGGGACAATGGCATCTCCATGGAGTCCAGCTGGTCGCCCCTGTATAAAACCGCCTATATCGAGGGCATTGCCAATCTCTACGAGTTCGACTGCGGCAAGCTGTCCGGCTGGATGTACAGCGTCAACGGGGAATTCCCTAACTACGGCTGCTCCGGCTACACCTTGCAGGACGGCGATGTGATCTGCTGGGTCTATACCTGCGATCTGGGCGAGGACGTAGGCGGCGGCTACGCCGCCGGCGGAGAATAAACGAAGGCGGTGCGTTGACCAAAACGTACCGCTTTCTTTTTTTGCGCGAACATGCTATACTGTCAGAAAAGAGGTGTTGCCCATGAACCGCGCCCATCTGCGCGAAAAACTCCATCTGTCCGGCATCGACAGCGCCGCTGCCCAGCTCTCCCGCCGCTATGCTCTGGGCTTCGAGGTCACGGCCTTCTGCATGGCGGCAGCGCTGGAGGACAGCGCCGCCGTGTCCGCTGCGGAAGCGGAAACGGCGGATATTGCCCGCCTGTGGCTCCACGCGCCCTTTGCCGAGCTGCATCCCTGCGCCATCGACCCGCTGGTGCGGGACATCGCGGTGAAGCGCTACCGCCAGACCGTCGCCATGGCCCGGCGGCTGGGGATCCGCCGCATCGTTATCCACGACGGGTATGTCCCCTTCGTCTACTTTCCGGAGTGGTTTGTGGAGCAGTCGGTGCGCTTCTGGCGGGACTTTCTGCCGGAGGTGCCCCGGGACATGACCATCGCGCTGGAAAACGTCATGGACGACGGCCCGGATATGCTGGCGGCCATCATGGAGGGCGTAAACGATCCCCGGCTGGGGGTGTGCCTTGACGTGGGCCACGCCAACACCACCGTCAGCAAGACGCCGCCCCTGGACTGGATTGCCCCTCTGTCCCCATGGCTGCGGCACGTCCATATCCACAACAACTTCGGCGACTGGGATCTGCACAACCCGCTGGGCGAGGGCAATATCCCCATGGAGCAGGTGCTGGACGCGCTGCTGACCCAGTGCCCCGCCGCCACCTTTACCATCGAAAACATGAACTGCGCCCCGTCTCTTGACTGGCTGGCGGCGCAGGGCTATCTGGGGGAGATCACACGATGACAGAACAGGAACTGCAAGCCTATATCGCGGCCATCCGCCCGGCGGAAGAAGCCGCCATGACCGCCGCCCGCCGCCGTCAGGCGGAGTTGGCCAAGCCGCCGGGAAGTCTGGGCAAGCTGGAGGACATGGCTGTCCGCATGGCGGGCGTCACCGGCCAGGTCTGCCCGGAGGTGAATAAGTGCCGTGTGGCGGTGTTCGCCGCCGACAACGGCGTGGTGGCGGAGGGCGTGTCCTGCGCGCCCCAGTCCGTCACGGTGCAGCAGGCGGTGAACATGACCCGCCGCAAAACCGGCATGTCGGCGCTGGCCCAGACCTTCGGCGATGACGTGACGGTGTACGATGTGGGCATCGCCGTGGACGTGCCCTGCCCCGCCGTGGTGAACCGCAAGGTGCGCTATGGCACCGCCAACATGGCGGCGGAGCCCGCCATGACCCGTGCCGAAGCGCTTCAGGCGCTGGCGGTGGGCATGGAGGCCGCCGCGCAGGCGAAAGCCGACGGTATTTCGGTGCTGGGCATCGGCGAAATGGGCATCGGCAACACCACCACCAGCGCCGCCGTGCTCTCGGTGCTGCTGGACGCGGCGGTGGAGACTGTCACCGGCCGGGGCGGCGGCCTCACCGACGAGGGCTTTGACCGGAAGAAGCAGGTGCTGCGCCGCGCCCTGGCGCTGCACCGTCCCGACAAAAACGACGTGCTGGACGTGCTCCACAAGGTGGGCGGACTGGACATCGCCGCCATGACCGGCGCGTTTCTGGGCTGCGCCCACGAGGGGATCGCCGCCGCCGTGGACGGCTACATCTCCGTCGTCGCCGCTCTGTGCGCCGTGCATCTGTGCCCCGCCGCGGCGGATTACCTGTTCCTGTCCCACCAGTCCTACGAGCTGGGCTACGCCAGGGCGGCCCAGGCGCTGGGCCTGACGCCCTGCCTTGCGCTGGATATGCGCTTGGGCGAGGGCAGCGGCTGTCCCCTGCTGTTCCGGGTGCTGGAGGGTGCCTGCGGCGTAATGAAGAACATGGCCACCTTCGCCGAGGCCGCCATTCAGGACGACTATCTGGAGCCCATCCGCTCCGGCGACAGCTTTACGGTGGAAAAGGTATGAGAATTTTACTGATCGGCGGCAGCAAGAGCGGCAAAAGCACCGCCGCCCAGCGCCTGTGCCGCCATCTGGCGGCGGGCGCTCCCCTCTACTACTGGGCCACCATGACGCCCCGTGACAGCGAGGATCACCAGCGTGTCCTGCGGCACATTGCCGACCGGGAGGGCTGGGGCTTCCGGACTATCGAGCGCAGCACCGGCCTGACCGCCGCCCTGCCGGACATCGACAAACGCGGCGCGGTGCTGCTGGACAGCGTGACGGCAGCCCTGTCCGAGGCCATGTTTGGCCCGGAATTTGACGCCAACGCGGCGGAAACCGTAACGGCGGAGCTGCTGGCCGTCAGCCGTCACAGCGCCCACTTCGTCTGCGTCTGCGACGACCTGTGGCGGGGCGGCGAGGACTATCAAGACTGGACGGAGGTCTACGTCCGTGGCCTTGCCCAAGTGTGCCGCGCTCTGGCGGCGGAATTTGACGTGGTGTGCGATATGGCGGCGGGCCTGCCCCGTGTGTGGAAGGGAGCGTGGCCCCTGTGAAGGATTGGATCTACGGCTTTTTCATGGCGTGGGGCATGTTTTTGGCCATCCCCTGTCCGCTGAAGCTATGGAACGAGAAGGCCCGCAGCAAAATGATCTGCTGTCTGCCCCTTGTGGGGCTGGTGGTGGGCGGTGTGTGGCTGCTGGCGGCGTATGTGGGGCGGTTTTTGCCCCAGAGCGCGGCAGGCTTGCTGATCGCCGCTGCCCCGTGGCTGGCCACGGGCTTTCTCCATCTGGACGGCTTCATGGACGTGTGCGACGCGGTGCTGAGCCGCCGCGACCTGCCCCGACGGCAGGAAATTTTGAAGGACTCCCACTGCGGCGCCTTCGCCGTGATCTCCATGGTGCTGCTGGCGCTGAGCCAGTGGAGCTTCGCCATGGCGCGGGAGGAGCTGCCTTTGCTGTCCCTGCTGGTGATCCCGGCGGCCAGTCGTGCCTGCGCGGCGCTGGCGGTGCTGACCCTGCGGCCCATGACCACCAGCCAGTACGCCGCCATGACCGGCCGAAAGACCCCCTATGTGGTCTTTGCTGCCCTTGTGATGGCGGCGGCGATCATCGTGCCGCTGGCGCTGTGGGGCAGCTTCGCCCCCTTGGCGGCGGCCGTGGGCTATTGGCTGGCGGTGTGGTACGCTGACCGGCAGCTGGGCGGCATGTCCGGCGACGTGTCGGGCTTCGCCCTGACGTTGGGCGAGCTGTGGGGCCTTGCGGTATTGACTTTGGTGAGGTGACGAGTATGGAATTGGTGATCGGCGGCGCGTTTCAGGGCAAGCTGACCTGGGCGCTCCGGCATTACGGCCTGACCATGGCCGACGTATGCGATCTGGCGGAGGGCGACCCGGTGCCGGGTAAGAAATGCTACTGGCATTTGGAGTCTTTGACCCGCCGCTGCGATAACGCGGAGCAGTACCTGCCCCTTTTTGAAAACGCGGTGGTCATCACCCGGGAGGTGGGCGGCGGCATCGTCCCCATGGACGGCGCGGAGCGGACGTGGCGTGAGGTGCACGGCACGCTGGTGCAGCGTCTGGCCCGTGAGGCGGCCCATGTGACCCGGATATTATGCGGATTAACGGAGGAATTGAAATGATCTTGACCTTGATACGCCACGGCCAGACCGAGGGCAGTCTCCGCGACCTGTATTACGGCGCGGCGGATATCCCAGTGCTGCCGGAGTCTCTGGCGGAGCTGCATGCCCACGCCGCTCAGTACCCCACCGCGCCCCGGTATTTCACCAGCGGTCTGGTGCGGACGGAGCAGACCCTCCATGCCATCTACGGCGACGTGCCCCACACGGCGCTGCCGGGGCTGCGGGAGATGGACTTCGGTGATTTCGAGATGCGCAGCTATGACCAGCTGAAGGACGACCCCGCCTTCCAGCACTGGATCACCGACAGCGAGCATCTCCCCTGTCCCAACGGCGAAAGCGCGCCCCAGACCATGCAGCGCAACCGGAAGGCCATGGAGACGGTACTGGCGGAGGACACCGACGCGGTGTGCGTCGTCCACGGCGGCGTCATCGCCGGGTTCATGATGACGTGGTTCGGCGGCTTGCGGGTGGACTGGTACCGCAAGGCCGGCACCGGCTATCAGGTGACGTTTGAGGGCGGCATGCCCACCCGTTGGGTGCGTGTGCCGGAGGAGATATAATGGACATTTCCGCCCTGCTGGGCGTGGAAAGGGGCGTCACCGCTCTCATTGGCGGCGGCGGTAAGACCACGCTTATGTGTACGCTGGCGGAGGAGCTGCGCCGCCGCGGCACGGTGGTGGTCACCACCTCCACCCAAATCCAAAGGCCGGAGCAGTACCCCGTGCTGCTGTCCGGCGGCGCTGCCGCCGTGTCCGCCGCGCTGGCGGCCCATGGTGCGGTGTGCGTGGCCAGCGAAACGGCGGAGGGCAAGCTGACCGCCCCGGCGCTGTCATTTGAGACGCTGGCGCAGCTGGCGGACTTCGTGCTGGTGGAGGCCGACGGCGCCAAGCGCCTGCCCCTGAAGGCTCACGCCCCTCACGAGCCGGTGATCCCTCCCAACACCCGCCAGACTATCTATGTGGTGGGAGCCGACGGCTTTGGCCGCCCCATCCGACAGATCTGTCACCGCCCGGAGCGTTACGCCGCCCTGTGCGGCGCGGCGGAGGACGATGTGGTCACCCCCGCGTTGGAAGCGGCGGTGCTCCGCGCCGAGGGCTATGCCGGCGGTTGGGTGTACGTCAATAAGGTGGAAACGCCGCAGGACTGGCGTAATGCGGAAGCGCTGGCGGCCCTTCTCCCCGGCAAGGTCGTAGCGGGGAGCTTGTGGGAGAGGGAGTATCGCACCATTTCGTAGGGCGGGCCCCGTGTGGCCCGCCGCACGATATCTGATGCACCATCAACGGCGGGGCACATAGGCCCCGCCCTACAACAATTTTCTTCAACACGTAGCAAAGCCCTCCGCCGAAACGGCGGAGGGCCTTGCGCTATGAAAAAGGTCAGGAAAAAGCTTACTTCACCTGCAGGCGGTTCTCGCTGGACCAGCTGGTGACATCCAGATTCCGATACTGCTTGCGCAGGCGCTCCAGCTCCTGGCTGTCGCCGCCCAGCATGGTGATGCGGTTCACCGCCGCCAGATCAGCCGCGGACATGGGGTGGTCATTGCGGGCGCCGCAATCGGCGCAGATGTAGTTCTTACCATCAACAGTAACAGCGGTGCTGCCGCAGGTAGCGCAGCGGATCGTCTTCGTAATCAGTGCCATAATTCATGTACCTCCTTGAAAATTCCATGTGTTGGTTCGTGTATGTTTCTGTGCTTTCGACGCGTCTCGTTTCACTGTCATTATCATAGCACATGCTTTCATATTTGTAAAACGCATAATTGTACTTGCAAGTATGAGAAAAAGTATGATATAATGACGGCAGAAAGCGAGGCGGCGGCATGAGTATCTCCAAATACCAGATCTTTTTGAAAACCGTACAGTGCGGTAATTTTTCCAAGGCGGCGCAGGCGCTGAACTTCACCCAATCCGGCGTTAGCCACGCGGTGCAGGCGCTGGAGGACGAGCTGGGGGTGACGCTTCTCAGCCGCAACCGGGGCGGCGTGGTGCTGACGGCGGATGGCCGGGCGCTGCTGCCCCAGATCGAAAGGCTGTGCGCCGACCACCACGCGCTGATGCAGTCCGCCGCCAGCCTGAAGGGGCTGGACGCCGGTCTTGTGAAGGTGGCCACCTTTACCAGCGTGTCCGTCCACTGGCTGCCCTCCATCCTGCAAAGCTTCGGCCAGCGCTACCCCAACATTGAGTTTGAAGTGGTCACCGGCGACTTTTACGACCAGATCGAGGAGTGGATCCTGCGGGGCACGGTGGACTGCGGCTTTCTGCGGCTGCCGTCGGTGAAGCGGCTGCAAACCTATGCCCTGCACCGTGACGAATTACAGGTGATCGTGCCCTGCGGCCACCCGCTGGCGGACAGCGATCCCTTTCCGCTGGAAGCACTGGCATCGGAGCCGTTCATCCGGCTGGAGGAGGGCGAGGACTACGAGATCGTGGCGGCCTTTGACGCCATGGGGTTCCGTCCCCACGTGAAATACACGGCGCGGGAGGATCGTACCATCCTGTCCATGGTGTCCAAGGGACTGGGCATCAGCCTGCTGCCGGAGCTGATGGTGCGCCACAGCCCCTACCCCGTCACCGCCTGCCGCCCGCCCATGACCTTCCACCGCAGCATCGGCATCGGCGTAAAGGACGAAAAAGCGTTGTCCTCCTCCACCCGCCGGTTCGTGGATTACGTGCGGCGCTGGGTGGCGGAGAACGGGGATCAGTGAGATTGTGGGGTAGAAAAAATCTGTCATTCCGAGCCAGTGACCGATGTCACTGGCTCGCAATGACAGCCATGGTGTTTTCGCCGCGCAAAAAAGAGACCCTTTGGGGTCTCTTTTTGCATATGTACCTTTTAGAAATGGCCGCTGGTGCTGGAACCGCCGCCGCCGGAGTGATCGCTGCTGCCGGAATCATGATCCTTCTCGATCTTGCGGCGCGTCTCAGTGGTGTGGGTATAGCGGTCAACCTGCTCCGTCAGGTTCAGCCCCTCCTCGGTCACATAGATATCGGCACGGGCGCTTCTGCGGACGGACTTCATCATGCCCTTCAGGCTCAGGCAGATCACCAGCGCCACGGCAATGCCGATGGCAAGGCCGGGCAGCAGAGAGCTGGTCAGGGACTTCTTCACAGGCGTCCCCTGCTCCGCCAGCGTCAGGTATTCGTCGCAGGCCATCAGGTAATCCTCGAAGCCGCCCCGCCAGTCGTCCTCGCCGAAGTTATCCAGAAAGACATCCGTCATCTTGTGACGGCCATAGTCGCTGACGGCGTACTGGGCAATGCCGCCGTCCCGGACATACAGGTCATAGCTGCGGTCGTACATGCTCAGCATCAGCAGGATACCCTCGCGGTTTTCGCCGATGCCAAGGCTGTTGCTGTCATAGAAGGACACCACCGCATAGTGGATATCGCTGTCGTACTCCTGATAATCCTCCATGGTGACGATGTACACGGCGCAGTTGTGCTCCCAGGAGATCTGGCTGGCCAGCGCCTCCAGATAGGCGTCGTCCTCCTCGGACAGAAGGCCCGCCATGTCATAAACGAAGGCGTCACCGGGCTGCTGCTCCGCCCATGCGGGGATGGTCAGCGCCAGCGCCATCATCAGCGCCAGCAAAAGGGTCAAAAATTTCTTTTTCATCCTCTCAGACCCTCCCTTACAGAATATGCAGGATCAGCGTCGCCAGTGCCGTCACCGGTATGGCGATGGCCGCGAACGTGGTCCAGAACTTGCCCATGTCCGTGGGCAGGTCGCCCACCAGACGGCCGGTCTGGCCGTTCATGGCGAACAGGAAATCCTTGCCGTTCCACTTGGTGTGCAGCATCCAGACGGGCAGCAGGGCGTAGTGCACCTTGCCCCGCTTCAGGCGGATATCCTGATTCAGGGGGACGCAGGTGTCGTACATGTTGGCCGTGCGGCGCAGCGCCGCCTCCAGAGACGCGGTGCAGCGGCTGTCGGCCCGCTCCTGACTGTCCGCCACGGACACGTCGTACTTATCCGCCAGAAAGCCCGGCAGATATGCGGTGGAGAAGGGCTTGAGATCCTTGTAATTATAGGGCTCGATGGAGTCCATGTGGTCGTCGGGCATTTTGCTGGAGGCGTCCACCGGCACCTTTTCAAAGGCGATATCGCCGCCGCGGCGCACGTCGTAATGCTCGGTGGTGGTGACCTCATAGTCGCCCTCGGTGTGGACGTGGGAGATCAGACCCTCGTACTCCACGTGACCCTCGGCCCGGCCGTTGAACATCCAGAAGGGGACGTACACGCCCTTGATCTCCTGAATGTGGTTGCCCTTGGTGAAGGCCTTGGGCAGGAAGGGCTTGCCCTTATAGTGCTTTTTCAGGGCGGCGATGGCGTCGTCCTTGCTGAGCTTGAAGGGAATGACGTAGTCCGGCTTCAGCGCGCCGCTGAACTGCCCCGGCACCACGGAGGGGTTGCCGCAGTAGGGGCAAGAGGTGGCGGCGGTGGACGCGTCGCAGATCAGCTCCGCGCCGCAGCTGGGGCAGTTGTAGGCCTTCATGCCGTTGGCGTCCTTGCCCCAGTCGCTGCTGAGGGACGAGGTGTCCCACCCCTGAGCCTCCATCTCCTCCAGCTTTTTGCGGTTCTGCTCCGTTTTTTCGTTTGCTTTTTCCGTGGCCTCTACGGCCTTGGCCTCCTTGTCGGCGTACAGGGCCTCGATCTCGGCCACGTCGTACTTGCCGCCGCAGAAGTCGCACTCCAGCTTGCCGGACGCGCCCACAAAGTGGAGCGGGCCGGTGCAGGCCGGGCATTTATAGTTGGTGATCTGGGATGCCATAGTTATCCTCCCGTTTTTCTCGCTTTTTTCCGCTTGTTACAGGGGCTTGCCGCAGTTCTCGCAGAATTTGCCGCTGCCCTCTACCTTGGCGCCGCAGTTGGGGCAGAACGTCAGCCGGAATCCGGAATCCTGCGGCTGCTGAGGCTGCTGAGGCTGCTGATAAGTAGTCTGAGTCTGCTGCGGCTGCTGGTAGACAGGCTGCTGGTAAGTGGGCTGCTGCGGCTGCTGGTAGCCGGACTGTTGATAGCCCACCCATTCCTGCGATGCCGCCGCAGGAGCAGTGGCCACGCCAGGCACGCCATGATAAGCCGCGCTGCCAAAGGCCAGCATGGGAACAAACACATGAGGCAGGAAAATCAGTCCCACAGCGTATCCCTCGTCTTTACCAAATGCCTTGGCAAGCCTGATGTAGGTCAGGATCATCAAAATGATATTATAAATAGGAATCAGCAGCATCAGGAAACGCCAGCCATTGCCCCACGTAATCTCATACAGGGTGTACTGATCGTAGAACGGCACAACGGCAGCCCAGCCGGGCTTGCCCGCTTTCTTGAACAATATCCACATGGCCACGATCATCAATGCCATCAACAGCAAAGCAATCACCCAAATGACAGCAAGGCTCATTAAACCAGTAAGAATCGAAATAACATCGTAATCGCTGTAATCATAGTAGTCGTAGTAACTGCAATAGGAATACATCATGCGTCTCCTTTCATCTCGCTACCTTGTTTTATACTATCAGGGACGGGGATTGCCGCAGTTGGCGCAGAACTTGCCCTTGTTGACGCTGCCGCAGGAGCAGGTCCACTCGCCGGCGGGCTTGGGAAAGCCGCACTCAGAGCAGAATTTGCCGGTGTTCACCGCGCCGCAGGCGCACTTCCACTCCCCGGCGGGAGCGGGCTTGGGCTGGCCGCATTCGGCACAGAACTTGCCGGTATTGCCGCTGTGACCGCAGGCGCAAGTCCAGCCGTTGGCAGGAGCGGCCTGCTGTGCAGACTGCTGCGCCGCCTGCTGCTGACCCATGGCGTACAGGTTCTGGGCGTTCATGCCGCCGGCCTGACCGGCCATGTTCATGCCCATAAACGCCATGGCCGCGCCGCCCTGATTGCTGGCCGCCATCTTCATGGCATCGCCCTGAGAGCCGACGAGATGCGCCGCCGCACGGGTGGGATCCATAAAGGCCGCGTTGCGCTGCAGCTCCTTCAGCATCTTCTCGTCTTCCTCGTCGGCGGTGACACTGGACACACCGAAGGAGACGATCTCGATGCCGCGGAGGTCACGCCACTTCTTGCTGAGGACTTCGTTCAGGGCGTCGGCCAGCTCCATGGTATGGCCGGGCAGCTGGGAATAGCGGATGCCGTTCTCGCCGATCCTGGCAAAGGCGGGCTGCAAGGCGGTCAGCAGCTCGGTTTTCAGCTGGCTGTCCAGCTTGTCGCGGGTATAGGCCTCGCTGACGTTGCCGCAGACGTTGGTATAGAACAGGACGGGGTTGGTGATGTGATAGCTGTACTCGCCGAAGCAGCGGATGCCCACGTCAATGTCGATACCGGCACGCTGATCCACCACCCGGAAGGGCACGGGGCTGGGGGTGCCGTACTTGTTGCCCATCAGCTCTTTGGTATTAAAATAGTACACCCGCTGATCCTTGGGAGCCTCGCCGCCGAAGGTGAAGCGGTTGGTCATGCTGTCGATGACGGCGCGGATGCTGCCCTTCAGCTCGCCAGTGAACAGGGACGGCTCGGTGGACATGTCATAAGTAAACTCGCCCGGCTCGGCGCAGACCTCGATAATACGGCCCTGATCCACGATCATCATGCACTGGCCGTCGGCCACGGCGATGACGCTGCCGTTGGAGATCACGTTGTCGCTGCCCTTGGTATTGCTGGAGCGGCCGGAGACGCGCTTCTGACCCTTGACGGCCATGACGTTTTCGGGCATAGCTTCACAATAGAAATATTCCTTCCACTGGTCGGCCATCACGCCGCCCACGCTGCCCAATGCTGCTTTAATAAGTCCCATATTCTTTCTCCTTTATCAATTATGATCTGTAGTGAGATGCCTGTTTCTATATATCTGTATTTTACTACACATTACCACTTCAGGTCAACAGATAGCCGTAAATTTGCTGACCTGCTGAACCGCCGGGTTACAGCTTCAGCGCCTGCTTCGGACATTCCTCAATGCATCGCAGGCACAGGATGCATTCGGTGGCGTTGGCGCGGTTCCGGGCATTGTCCCGCATGTCAACCTCCATAGGGCAGACCCGGCGGCATTTACCGCAGGAAACGCATTTCTCCGGATCGTACTTTACCCGCAGCAGCGAGAAATAGCTCATGGGCTTCAGGAACACGGTGATGGGACATACATATTTACAAAAAGCGCGGTTGTCCTTCAGCCGCAGCGCCAGAAAAACGCCTACGGCGTAGTACAGGACGTTGCCCACCAGAAAGCTGCGGAACATGATCGCTGCCAGATCTCCCACCTTCAGCAGAAACAGCGCCGCCACATAGCCAAGCGCCAGTGCGAACACCCCATAGCGGATCCAGCCCAGTCCCTTTCGCCGGGGTGTCCGGGGCGTGGGATAGGGCAGGAAGTCCAGCACCATGGCCGTCCAGCAGGCGTAGCCGCACCATCCCCTGCCAAACAGCAGCGGCCCGGCGATCTTTGCCACCAGATAGTGGATGACCGCCGCCTCAAACACTCCCAGAAAGAGATAGTACCAGAAGCCCTCGATCTGCATATTTTCCCGGCAGATGACGCCCAGATACACCAGCATGTACAACCCCACCGCCAGCTGCACCGCACGGCGGGCATATCTCTTTTTCGCCCCGTACAGGCTAATGCCTACCGCAAGGCATGTGCCGATATAACTGAAATTGAACAGGTAGAAACTATTATCCAGCGTCAGCCACAGCGTTACCGCCACCGCCTCAAACAGCAGCCACAGCAGTATGGTGGCACGGTAGGCTTTCCAGAATTTCATGCCATCTCTCCCTTTTTACTTCATTATATAATATGCCATATGCGTGTCGAAGCATTTTCTTCCAACACGCTTCTGACTACCGCGCTGTATAGACAGTTCCAGCATAGCACACTCCGCCGCGCCTTTCAACCATCTTTTGCCATTTGCCTTCCGCCGTTGACGATATACGCATAAAAACGCACCGTGAAATACGTTTCACGGTGCGTTTTGCCTGCTTCCGCCATGGGCGGTGACACGAGTCCATCTTATCACAGAATCTTTATGGATTCAATATGGTCTTAACAGAAAATTTACATAAAGAATTCGTTAAATTATTGTGAATTTTGCCGTCTTGAAATTCAAAAACAACTGGCGTATAGTATGAAACGTAAATTTTGATGTTGCGATAACGTTTCCGTGGAGGAAAAAATCAACTTTTCCCCTGTATTCTTTTCGCGCTTAAAATCGCGAAAGAAATGAAAGAAGCGTTGTCGCCGCGCATGTGGAAAGGACGGTGGAACCATGACGCGTGAAGAAGCTGTGAACCGTTTGTGTGATATTTACAGCGGTGAATTTGACGTGCGGCTGTGCGAGGAGCACCGGAAGCCGCTGGCGGCGCAGATGGATTTTTATGCGGAATCCTCGAAATACGTGCTGTCGAAAAAAGCCAAGCTTTGGGAAGCCAACAGCTTTGAGTATGTGTACCTGTTCAATGTGCCCCACCTGACGAAAGAGATCTATGACCAGTGCGAAAAGCTGGCCTATGACGAGGGCATGGCCCGCATCAAGCCCGGCCCCAACCACATGTACACCTACATCACAGCCCTGTTCGTATGCGACAGCTGCGACGAGGACGCGAAAAAGGCGCTGAAGCAGTGCAAGCTGTACAAGAGCTTCAAGATGTCCTATTGGGGCTGGATGGATTTCCACACCGCGCTGGCGGTGCTGCCGGAGGAATCGGTCAGCACCAACCGCAGCGGACACAGTGCAGCGCAGGTCTTTAACCGGGGCCTGTTTCATAAGCAAAAGAAAAACTTGTTCAGAAAGGAGAGAGCTTTATGAATGCTGCTTTGTTCCTTATCATCGGCTGCGCAGTTCTGGTCGTAGGCTATATTTTCTACGGCGGCTGGCTGGCCAAGAAGTGGGGCGTTGACAACTCCCGTCCTACTCCTGCTCATACCATGGAAGACGGCAAGGACTACTGCCCTGCCAAGGCTCCTGTGCTGATGGGCCATCACTTCTCCTCCATCGCCGGCGCCGGCCCCATCAACGGCCCCATTCAGGCGGCTGTGTTCGGCTGGGTTCCCGTGATGCTGTGGGTCCTGATCGGCGGTATCTTCTTCGGCGGCGTGCATGACTTCGGCGCACTGTTCGCTTCCATCCGCCACAAGGGCGAATCCATCGGCGAGGTCATCGGCGACGCCATCGGCGCCAAGGCCAAGAAGCTGTTCATCGTGTTCGCTTACCTGACCCTGATCCTGGTGGTGGCTGCCTTCGCCTCCATCGTGGCCAACACCTTCAAGGCCACCTACACCGCAGAGGGCGCCATCGACTATGCCGCCTCCTCTGCCAACGCTTCCACCGCTATCATCTCCATCATGTTCATCCTGATGGCGATCCTGTTCGGCTTCTTTGTCTATCGCCGCAATGCGCCTCTGGGCGTGGCTACCGTGATCGGCGTCATCGGCATCGTGGTCTGCATGGTCATTGGCCTGAACTGGCACCCCATCTATCTGAGCTACACCGTGTGGATGATCATTGTGGGTATCTACATCGGCGTCGCTTCCGTTACCCCCGTGTGGATCCTGCTGCAGCCCCGTGACTACCTGAGCTCCTTCCTGCTGTACGGCATGATGGTTCTGGCTGTTGTGGGTATCATCGGCTGCGCCCCCACTGTGGACATGCCCGCTTTCACCGGCTTCTATGACACTCTGGCGCCCAGCGGCACTTCTCTGGGTTATATGTTCCCCGCTCTGTTCGTGACCATCGCCTGCGGTGCTGTGTCCGGCTTCCACTCTCTGGTTGGCTCCGGCACCACCTCCAAGCAGCTGGATCAGGAGAAGGACGCCAAGCCCATCGCCTATGGCGGTATGCTGATCGAGTGCGCTCTGGCTCTGATCTCCGTCTGCGCTGTTGGTTACATCTGGAACCAGTATGCTGACGGCACCACCACGACGCCTACCGTCGTGTTTGCCACCGGTCTGGCCTCCATGTTCTCCAAGGTGTTCGGCTCCGGCTGCTACAACGTGGTGTACTCCATGCTGATCCTGGCCGTGTCCGCCTTCTGCCTGACCTCTGTGGATACCGCCACCCGTCTGGCCCGCTATATGTTCGCTGAGTTCTTTGTCGAGCCCGGCAAGACCCGCGAGGATCTGACCGGCTGGAAGCGCGTTATCACCAACCCCTATGTGGCTACCGGTATCACCGTGGTGGCTGGCGTGGCTCTGGGTCTGACCGGCTATGCCAAGATCTGGGCTCTGTTCGGCGCTGCCAACCAGCTGCTGGCTGCTCTGGGTCTGCTGGCTGTGTGCTGCTGGCTGGGCAAGATCGGCCGCAACAACAAGATGTTCTACTTCCCCATGTTCTTCATGCTGATCGTGACCCTGACCTCCCTGGTGTTCACCATCAAGGCTCAGATCGTCGGCATCATGGCCGGTGGTCAGGGTGTGGTGTGGTTCTACATCCGTGGTATCATCGGCGTGCTGCTGGTGATTCTGGCCATCGATCTGGTGGTGGAGGGCATCCGCGCTCTCGGCCGCAACAAGAAGGCTGCTCAGGCCGCAGAGTAAATCGCTTATCAGGAGCGTTCGCCCCTGCGTAAGCAGACGGCGCCGTTTCTTCCCTGATATCATTTTCTCCTCACAAAAAGCACAGGCTCCGGCATTCGCCGGAGCCTTTTGCTGTATTCTTCGCAGAAGAAAGCAGCCCCCGGCGCTGCCGGGGACTGCTTTTCAGTCATTCACATCGTAGAAAATTCGCTCGCCGGCCTCGGCCAGCCCCAGCTGGTCGCGGGCCAGGTCCTTGATGAACTCCTCGTCGTCCTTCTTGGCCAGGTCAGACTCCAGCGCCTGGTTCTCCTGCGTCTGCTGCTGCAGCTGTCTCTCCAGCGCGGCCTGCTGCTGCGCGGCCTCGTTCAGCCGCTTGCCCACCCGGATCAGCTCCACGCCTAAAAACACCACCAGCGCGAGAATGACCAGCAGCAATATGGGATTTGTCCGGTGCTTCTTTGCGTGCGCCTGCCCTTTCTGCATGGCGTTCCGCCTCCTTTTCCGCAGCGCGCTTTTTTCTTATCATAACGCACTTCCGACAAAAAATAAAGGCTTTTTTCGCCGCCGCCGTAAATTTTTTCACCGGCCACCACAGCAGCCGGCCTGTGCCCGCGGCGGCGCTGAGCCAGAAGTCCCAGAGCGGACGCATCAGCGGCGAGAGCGCCAGCAGATACACCGCCGCGCCCAGGCCCATGGCGGTCAGCATGATCAGCCGCAGCTCGCCCTGCCCTACCCGCAGGGCGTACCACAGCAGGGCCGGAGCGACCAGCAGCAGAAACGCCGCGTCCAGCCCATGGGTCAGCCGCCGGTCCCGCCGACGGCGCAGCCGCACCAGCCGCAGCAGGTCATAGACGGCCCCGGCCGCCGCGCCCAGGGCCGCTGCGGTCAGGTACGAACGCAGCTGCTCGGAGACAACGGTCCCCACCTCAGCCGAACAGGCGGCTGAACAGCCCGCCGCCCCGGACCTCCGGCGCATCCTCATAGGTCAGCGCGTCGATGCGCCCGTCCACGTGCAGCTCGCCGCCATCCAGGCTCAGCTTGCCGATGTGCAGGCTCTCTCCGCTGACCACCAGCACGCCCGCGCCGGTACGCAGCACGATGCACTGGTCGTCGAAGCGCTCCACGTCCTCTACGCCGGAGACGGTGAGCTTCTCCCGCCCCTCCAGCTGTAAGCGGTGGGCGGTGGCAGGATCGGTGATATCATACGGCATAAAAAGTCCCCTCCTACGATACGGTTTTCGCGCCCCGGCCCTGTGCCGGGATGCGTTTTTTACCATCGTATGAGGGGGCTTGTTCTTTTATGCCGGGTTTGTCCTCAGACCTCTTTATACATGGCCGCAGCCGCGTCTTTGCCCACGTTCTCGGTGACGGACACTACCTCAACCGTCAGCGTTCTTGCACCGAAACGGATCGCGATCACATCGCCCACCTTCACGTCGTAGGATGCCCGCTGTACCCGGCCGTTGACGGTGACACGCTCGGCGTCGCAGGCCTCATTGGCCACGGTGCGGCGCTTGATGAGCCGCGAGACCTTCAGATATTTGTCCAAACGCATGGGGTCCCTCCTATAAGAAAGGCTGGTGTGTCGCCACACCAGCCTTTGCATACGTCAGCTTACTCTGCCACGGCGTCCTTCAGGGCCTTGCCGGCCTTGAAAGCGGGCAGCTTGGAGGCCTCAATGGTGATCTCCTCACCGGTCTGGGGGTTGCGGCCCTTGCGGTTCTTCTTGGTGAAGGCTTCGAACTTGCCGAAACCGCTCAGCAGCATTTCCTTCTCTTCCTTGAGGGCTTTCTTCATGATTCCGAGCATGGCATCCAGCACTTTTTTAGCGTGCTGCTGCTTCATCTCGGACTGGGCGCAAATCGACTTGGCGATATCTGCTTTGGTGATGGTTTTGCTCATGGTTTCTTCTCCGGAATCTCGCTGTGCTAGCGACATATTTTGGTGCGGCCCGTCCGGTCCCGTACCGTTTGCGAGGACGGTGGAATAGGCGCTGTGGAAGAACAGCGGCCATGTGCCGCACTGTTTTGAGACTATGCCCTATCTGAGTTTGTATTTCAATTCCCCCTTTTCGCTATCGTCATAAAATGACGCTTTTTTTTGCCCAAAACGAGGAAAAAATCTTCTGTTTTGGGAGAACATGTTTCTTGTTTATTTGTGAAAAAAATATATATTGTTTGGCGTATTGCATTTAATACATT
>ERZ834722.430-NODE-430-length-45745-cov-9.600547_pt1 | contig 45745 bp, 37 predicted proteins | sample MGYA00519576_ERZ834722 | MGnify/ENA primary metagenome ERZ834722 (study PRJEB31850, sample SAMEA3708759) | human gut metagenome | biome: human gut; feature: human-associated habitat; material: faeces | place: China | collected 2014 ...
CTCTGCCTTTGGAATCCGCTAAAGGGTTAACAACCCTTTAGAATCCCATTATTAGGGAGTGTTGACACTAAGATGCGTTATTAGGCTTAGTGTCAACACTCCCTAGTTGACAAGTCTTTTTTTACAAATATTAAAAAGGACGCTTTAAGCGTCCTTTTTGTTATTACTCTAATCCTGCAAGGCTGAAAAATGAATTGCGCATCTCGGCAAGCGAGGTTCTGCTGCCGTCGAGTTCGTTGCCTGCAACTTCTCCCGAATACACGCTGTTACGGAAAACGTAGTAGCTGTCCGCACCGTCCGAAACGAGATCAACCTTCAGGTCGTCTGTGTCTGCAAAGTGGTAAACTATCGTGAGGATCGGGTCGGTAAGTTCGGGCTTTGCGTCCATGTCAAGCGAAGTGAGCTGGAGCGTATTGAAAGAGCTGAAAAAGTTCTGGAATGCCGTATAGATTGATGAATCGCTGAAGTCAACGGTATTTCCGTTCATCTGGCAGGTGCTTTCCTGCATATTGACCGTGCAGGTGTCGGTATTTCCGCCGAATGTAAGCTCAAAGCCGCTTATGTTGTAGAGTTCAGCCGACTGAATATTCTGAACTATGTAATCATAAGCCGTATTGTCGATGAAACTAAGGTCTGCTGTGTAGTAAAGCTCGACCTGATTGTCGTCCTCTATGAGCACATAGGAATAGGTCGGGTTGTCATCGAAGAGGCTTACGAGGAATTTTCTCTCCGTGCCGTCAGTTCCCTTTACGACTACTTCTGCATCGGGGGCGTCAAAACCGTACTTTGAGAGGTCTTGCAGATCCTCGTCAAGCAACTCCTCTGCCTCAATACTCGTTATGTTGTTGATGATAGGGGTTACTGCTGTCTGGTCGAATACGATCTGCGAGTATTCCTGCGGAAGCGACCATGTCTGTGCGTCCGCGTCAAAGGTAAGTTCGCAGGTAGTCTCGCCGTTTTTGATAACACTTAACTGACTGATGGTGTAGGGATCGTAGGGGAGCAGTTCCTTGTTTTTTAGCAGGAGACGGCTTGACTTGAATGCACTGCTGTACATTGAATCCACAGCGTAAATAGTGTTCCTGTCATCGACCATGACATAGTAGAAGTCATTTGTAGGACTGATATCGCCCACATAAATAGTGTGAGTAGTGTCGCCCGAGTAAAGTGTTACCGACTGGGGATCGTCCAGACCGTAGAGAGCCTTTGCCTCATCGGTAGCTTCGCCGTAGTTAGTCTCAGCGGTGAGTGTTGCGCTGTAGTTGCACACATACTGGAGGTAAAGCTGGTCGAGGGGGAAGTCGTTGCGGTTTGTAAGCGACCACTTTTTGGTCTCCTCGTTGTATTCTGCGGTGTAGAGTCCATCCTCGCACTGAAAATCGACCTTGGTTATCGAATCCGGATCAATTTCTACGAGCTTGTTGTCCTCGATGATCTGTGAGGAAGCCTTGTCCTCTTTGTCCTTTTTATTTTTCACGGCGAGAAAAGCTCCCACCGAAGCACCCGCCGCGACTAAAAGCACGGCGAATGCGATGATTGGTTTTTTCATTATGCGTGTCTCCTCTTGAGCCATACAAGAATGCCGACAACGATGAGGGCGATCGGAATGAGAATGATCGCTATCATTGCGGTCTGTGCGGAAGCTGCATTGTCAAAATGCATCGAGTCGTAGGAATTGAGCTTGCTGCCTATACCTGCGGATATATCGCTGTCATAGAGCCATGTATTCGAGAATGTGAGAAGCATCTGCGTTCCGTTTACGGAAGGAGCGATCGCGTCAATGTCGATAATGTCAGTTGAACCCATGACCACGAGTTTCGCGCCGTTTGACTTGTTGTACGAATAATAGCCGAAATCAAGCTGGATTCCGCTGAGCTTGTCGTTGGCTTCTGCTTCGGTTATATCGTCTCCGCCCATAGACTTGCTTACAGTCGTGTAAGTTCCGTCAGAATTCTGTATGTTTCTTACGAGCGGGCCGACCTCAACGAAGTCTGCGTTTGCAAATGAAGTCTCGGGAATTTCGGAAAAGCTTCTGGAGTTTGTTATACCTGCGCTGTACTCGCCCTTTTCTATGAGGTAGTTGATATCAGAGGTGAGGTTTTCGGAGTAATCCTCGGTAGCCTCCGGATATTCAACGCGGAAGAACGAGTCGCTCTGCATATCGTCTCTGTCGCGGAGCTGATTGGAGGCGTTTGTTTCGGTTACGACGTTATAGTCCATGATAATGCCGAAATCCGTGAGGATCGACTCGATATTGGTAAAACGTCCCTCGGTATCACATGGAGCGATGAGCATTGAGAGTGCGCCGCCGCTGCTGAGGTAGTCGTTGAGGAGGGTGAGTTCGTTGTCGGTTATGTCCTCCTGCGGGCCTGCAAGGTAGATTATCTTGGCATTGTCCGGGATCGAATCAGCCTTTGTGAGGTCGAGTTCCTTAACGTCATAGTTGTTGGTCTTGAGCTGGTTTGCGTATACGGAGTAGCTGTCGTCTATGGACTTTTCACCGTGTCCTGTGAGGAAGTAAACTGTCGGGAGCGAGCCGCTTGTGCAAGTCTCGATAGCAGCTACGATAAGCTCCTCGCCTGCGTACTCAAGAACTCCGTCAGACTTCTGGAATATCTTGTTGTGGTCTATCTTCTTGATCACGTCGCCGCACTTTACAAAGATATCACCTGCGGAAATTCCGAGGATATCATTGGGGTCAAGCTGCTTTGCAAGAGCGGGATTCTCATCGGGTTCAAAGCAGGTGAGCGTGATGTTGTCGCGCTCGTCAAGCTGTGTGAGCGTGTGGTAGAGTGAGAGATACTCGGGAGCGTCCTGAAAATACTTCAGAAGCGAGAGGTAATAGATCTCTATCTGCTTGTCGGAAGTCTCGTCAAGAAGCTGAACTGTCTTTTTGTTGAGCGTATAGCGTCCCGAAGGAGTCATGTCAAAAACCTTGTCATAGTAGTTGAAGATAATGTTCACGGGAACGAATACAACAAGGACGAGGATCGCGATAACTGCGGCAGCAACGCCCGAAAGATTGAATTTTTTCTTTTTCATTGCGATCACCCCCTGTTCCAGCGCTTTTTCTCGATCGAGATGTATGTCCACGCAAGGAGAACTATGGTAGCCGTTGCGAAGAATACAAGGTCGGAAAGACGAATAAAGCCCTGTGAGAAGTAAGCGAATCTCGGCTGTGCCGCGAATGCGTAGATAACAGACTGGAGTTTCTGGAACTGTGAGATGAATGCTGTGTTTGAGAAGTCGTCAAGGAAAAGTACAACGAACATGAAAAGCTCGCCGATGATGGCGGCAATGATCGAGTTTTCGGTGAATGACGATACGAGCATTCCGAGCGAGATGTACATTACGCCCCAGCAGAAGATGCCGATATAGGCGCAAATAAGCTGGCTTACGATGACTTCGCCGTTGATAGCTGTAATGATGGGAAACAGAGATGTTCCGGCGAGCATGAATATGTAGACAGTGACGTTTGCGAAAAACTTTGCGAGAACTATCTTGGCAACGCTCACGGGCGAGGTCATAAGCAGCACTTCTGTGCCGAATTTGCGCTCGTCCGAAAAAGTTCTCATGGTGAGGATAGGAAGCAGGAATATAAAGTAGAACAGCACATCATAGAAAACCTCGGTGAACGAGAACATGAGAGTGTTGGAACTTTCAAGCCCTGCAATGGCATTTGCGAAAATATACGAAAACAGGAGCATGAACAAAGCGGCTATCGTATACGCGAACGGCGTATAGAAAAATGATTGCAGCTCCTTTTTATAAATAGGAAACATCGTCAGTTATCCTCCTTTTTGCCGTTATCTTTTTCGTCAGTATCAGCGGAGCTGACATCAGCAGTTTTCATTTCGTCAAGAAGCTCCTTCAAGCCCTTTTTCTGAGCAGGACGGTTTATAAGCTCGATAAACACGTTTTCGAGATTCGGCTTGTCCGCGTATATCTCAAGAATGTTCACGTTAGCCTTTAAAAGCTCGGACATAAGTGAGGAGCGAACTTCGTCAGCGTCGCCCTCGGTCGTAACCGTGAACGAGTAGATGTCGCTGCCCTCCTCGTCGATGTCAGTGAGTTCGTTTACGCCTTCCGTAAGCTCGATAATTGATGCCGCTTTGGTTTTTGAACCCTTGACCTTGATGTGGATCGTGAGCGATGAACTGAACGAACTTTCGAGGTGCTCAATGGTGTCGATGGCGCGTATGTCACCCTTGTTGATAATGACAACTCTGTCGCAGACTGCACTTACTTCGGAGAGAATGTGCGAGCTGAAAATTACGGAATGCTCCTTTTTGAGGTCTTTGATAATGTTTCTTACTTCAATGACCTGATTCGGGTCAAGTCCTACCGTAGGCTCGTCCAGAATGAGAAATTTCGGGTTGCCGAGCAGAGCCTGAGCGAATCCGACACGCTGCTTGTAACCTTTGGAAAGGTTGCGTATCAGCTTATTCTCAACGTCCTTTATCTTGAGCAGTTTTGAAACGCGTTCGATCTCGTCTTTGCGGTCTCTTGAGGGGATCTGCTTGAGTCCGGCGCAGAAACCGAGGTATTCCTTTACCTTCATATCGGGGTAAACGGGCGGGATCTCCGGAAGATAGCCGATATTCTTCTTAGCGGCGATAGGGTCTTTTGTGATGTCGCTGCCATAGATGGTGACAGTTCCGTCGGACATCGGAAGATAGCCGGAAATCATGTTCATGGTTGTGGATTTTCCGGCGCCGTTCGGTCCGAGAAATCCGAGTATCTCATTGTCATTTATTGTAAAGCTGATCCCGTTTACAGCGCGGTTAGTACCGTAGTACTTGGTCAGATTTTCTATTGTGATCATGAGCTTCTCCTTCCTGTATGTTATAATATAGTATAGCACAATAACAAATACGCTAATATTATCTCAAAATTTTGTTAATACAAAGTGGATATAATATTAATAAAATGTTAATTTGAGTGGCGGCGAAATCCCCACAAACGCACTTCTGTATAAATAATACGGCTAAAGTGTGTGGGTTTTGTGAAGAATTATGGGAAACGCGATGAATCTTTCAAATATAATGTAAAAATATATTATCAGTTAATATTAAGTTTGAATATAGACTTGAACCACAGATTTTACGGTAGACAATATGTACAAAAAAGGCAAAGCTGTTGTGTGCATTGCACCGAAAATCATTTTCAGCTTTCCCGAAAGCCGTTCAAACTGTTGACATTGGATAAAATAAGGAATATAATTATCTTGAAAATAGCTTGAGAATTCTGTGCAGTCTGCGTGAAAGACTCACGGTTGTACGAAGTATTTTCGTATATATCTCCGTCGTTTACGAGGGGATAATTCATATCTTTATAAACCAAAATCTATTATTATTGAGAGGGGTAAAGCAAATGATAAGCAAAAAGAACAAGGCTCTCGTAGCCGGCATTCTCTCAGCAGCTATGTCTGCTACTGCTGTTCTTCCTGCAATGGCGTCTGCACAGACATCACCTTCAGGCAACAGCTATGCTTCAGCGAATGACGCTAACGATTCTTATGCAACCATGTTCTCGTCACTTTATGATGACGTAATCACAAACGGTGAGGCAAACGGATACCTCGCAAAGAACAACAACGGTTCAGGCTCTTTCGGTATTCCTTATCACTCAGTTGAAGAACTCTGTGTTGAGGCTCCTGACTACGGTCATGAGACAACTTCCGAGGCTATGTCCTACATGGTATGGATGACAGCTATGCACGATGTTCTCGTTCAGCAGAACAGGATCAGCGGCAGCACAGGCGATCTCCAGAAGGGCTGGAAAACACTCGAGGCTATGATCCCCGGCTGGTCTAAGAACGCATACGGCAGCAACACAAAGTACAACACACTCTGGAACCAGTCAAGACTTAAGGCTGATACAGCCGAGGAAGGCGATTTCCCTGAGTCTTATCCTACAAAGTCTTACGCAAACCAGGGCGGTGGCGATGCTCTCAATCCGCTTTATGATGCATATAAGACTGCTTACGGCAGCGATAACGGCTACTACCTTATGAACTGGCTCGCAGACGTTGATGACTGGTATGGTTTCGGCGGCGGCAGCGGCAAGTTCGTTTTCATCAATACATTCCAGAGAGGTACTCAGGAGTCTTGCTTTGAAACAGTTCCTCAGCCTTGTCTTGAAGAACTCAAGTATGGTATGACAGGTTCATCAGGCGATAACGGTAACGGTATCAAGGCTATCTTCAATGGCTATAATGCTGTTCCTGCACAGTACTCTTTCACAAACGCTCCTGACGCAGAGGATCGTGCTGTTCAGGCTGTATATTTTGCAAATCTTTACGGTGTTAACACAGGGGAGCTTTCTGCTCTTGCTGGTAAGATGGGTGACCAGTGCCGTAACGATATGTTCGATAAGTACTACAAGAAGATCGCTGTAGATACAAAGATCACAGATTCTTCAGCAGGTATGGATTCCAAACATTATCTCATGTCCTGGTATACTTCATGGGGCGGCGCTCTTACAGCTTCTTATGGTGACTATCAGTGGGCTTGGCAGATCGGCTGCTCACACTCACATCAGTTCTATCAGAATCCTCTCGCAGCTTACGCACTTATTACTGATTCCGCAATCAATGCCGGCATGAAGGCTGACAATGCTCAGGCTACAAAGGACTACACAGAATCTCTCAAGAGACAGGTAGAAATGTACCTCTGGCTCCAGTCTGTTGACGGACCTATCGCTGGTGGTTGTACAAACTCCTATAACGGACGTTATGAGGCCTATCCTTCAAATCTTCCTACATTCTACGACATGGTATATGTTGCTCACCCTGTATACTCTGACCCCGGTTCCAACCACTGGATCGGTAACCAGGTATGGTCTGTACAGCGCCTTGCTGAGCTTTATTACTACATCAAGACAAACGGTGACCAGAGTGGCGTAAAGCCCGGCGGACTCTCACTTGAGGACGCTCTCGATGCTATCCTCAGCAGATGGGTCACATGGTTCGAGGAGAATACTCACTTTGACTGGACTGATCCCTCAGGCAACGATTATGCATACTGCATTCCTTCAAACCTTGACTGGGGTGAAGATGATGATTCTACTGACCCGAACTGTGTTCCTGATACATGGACCGGCACATATAATCCTAACGGCAACCAGAAGCTTAAGGCTACTATCACGGCTTATGGTCAGGCTGATGTTGGTTGTATTTCTTCACTTTGTAACTCACTCATTTACTACGCTGCTGCTAAGGGCGTTGATGCTTCTGCTGCTACAACAGATGATAACACAACTGTTGAGGCTAAGGGTCTCCGTCTTGCTAACAAGCTCCTGAGTGCTCAGTGGGATCTCGGTCGTGATGAGATCGGTATCGCTTTCACAGATACTAACGGAAGCCTCAAGCGTGTATTCGAGCAGGAAGTTTACATCCCGGACTACTACAATGGTACAATGCCTGATGGTTCTAAGCTTGCTCCCGGTGCAACATTCTCGTCTATCCGTGAAAGCTACAACAACGTTGACGCTTATAAGGAAGCTAAGGCTTACTATGAGGGCAATGGTACAGATAACAACGGCGATGGTGTTGTTGATATCAACGACTACCAGTTCAAGCTCCACAGATTCTGGCACGTTGGTGACGCTCTTATGTCTTATGGTACAATGGCACTTCTCTATCCTGATGTAAAGCCTGACTTTGATAGCGATGAGCCTAGTGATATCCTTTGGGGCGATGCTAACTGCGATGGCAAGGTTGACCTTTCTGATGCTGTAATGATTCTCCAGTCAATTTCTAACCCCGACAAGTACGGTGTTAACGGATCAAGCGAAAGTCATATCACTGCACAGGGCGTTCTCAATGGTGACGTTTATGCAAACGGCACAGGTCTTACACCTCAGGACGCACTTTCTATCCAGAAGTACGTTGCTGAGCTTATCACAAAGCTTCCTGAGTCCTATCAGTAATTGATATTTAGTGCAACAACGATATAAAAAAGCGATGCTTCGGCATCGCTTTTTTGCTTTTTTATATGATGATTTTACACTTGAAACACTTGCATTTCGCACGCCGCTGTGATATAATAATATAATAGCATAGTTATGCGAAAATATTAATTCAGAGAGAAGGCGATATGGTGCTGAGAAGTATGACAGGCTATGGCAGAGCTCAGAAAATTATTAACGGACGCGATATTCTCGTTGAGGTTCGCTCTGTAAATCATAGATATTATGAGTATTCTTCAAGGATCCCCCGTGCTTACAGCTACATCGACGAAAAACTCAAAGCACTTCTCAAAAGTGCTATTTCAAGGGGTAAAGCAGAGGTCTCTGTCACTATAAATAATATCGAGGGCAAGGACACGGTGATCGCTGTCAACAAGGATGTTGCGGAAGGGTATGTAAATGCTCTGCGCTCGCTAAATCAGCAAATGGGTGCTGACGGCGAATGTTGGCTTGAGGACGATATAAAGCTTTCAAAGCTTCTGAAAATGCCCGACATTTTCACGATCCAGAAAGCTCCCGATGATGAGGAACAGGTCTGGGCTGATGTTGCCGAGGTCGCTTCCGAAGCGATCGCTAAATTTGTTGATATGCGCACGACCGAAGGCGAAAGACTTTTTGCGGACGTGAATTCAAAGGCTGATCTGATCCTTGAAATGGTCGGCAAGGTCGAGGAACTCTCGCCGCAGACGGTTGAAAATTACCGCAGCCGCCTCTACAAGAAACTCAGTGAAGTTCTTGAGAGCAAGAATATTGACGAGCAGAGGATACTCACCGAGGCTGCGATCTTCTCCGAGAAGATCGCTGTTGACGAGGAAACGGTCCGCTTGAGAAGTCACATTGCACAGCTCAAGGAAATGCTGGTCAATGAGGAGGCTATCGGCAGAAAGCTTGATTTTATCGTTCAGGAGATGAACCGCGAGGTCAACACTATCGGTTCAAAGGCTCAGGATCTCAATATCACGAAAATCGTTGTTGATATGAAGGCTGAGATTGAGAAGATACGCGAGCAGATCCAGAATATTGAATAGCAGGTGAGATATGAAGCTTGTTAATATCGGCTATGGAAACATGGTTTCTGCCGAGAGGATCATAACAATTGTGAGTTCGGAGTCCGCGCCCATAAAGAGACTGATCCAGGAGGCGCGCGATGACGGTCGTGCTATTGACGCGACTTACGGACGAAAAACAAGAGCCGTGATAATCATGGACAGCGGTCATATTATCCTGTCCTCACTGATTACCGAAACTCTTGCTGCAAGGATCAACGGCATGGGAGGTTCAGATGACGATGAATAAAGGCAGACTCATAGTTTTTTCCGCACCGTCGGGTTGCGGAAAGGGAACTATGCTGGCGGAGATACTCAAGAATGAAAAGTTCCGCTGCTCAGTTTCTGCAACGACACGCTCGCCGCGTGAAGGCGAGATTGACGGAGTGAACTATCACTTCCTTACAAGAGAGGACTTTGAGAGCCGCATTAACGCGGAGCAGTTCCTCGAACACGCAGAATACTGCGGAAATTACTACGGAACTCTGATGAGCGAGGTGGATTCATACCTTGACAAGGGAATAAATGTTATTCTGGAAATTGAGGTTCAGGGAGCTATGAAGATCAGGGAGAAGCGTCCCGAGGCTCTCTTTGTGTTTATCGCTCCGCCATCGGTTGCAGAGCTTACAAGGCGGCTTAAAAAGCGCGGCACTGAGACTGACGAGGTTATCGCCGAGAGAGTTTCACAGGCTGCAGGCGAGATCGCCGCTGCAGAAAAATACGATTATATAATAGTAAACGATGCCCTTGAGGACGCAGTCAGCGACTTTTTTGCGGTTATCCGCGCTGAAGAGCTTAAATCCGAAAATATGGGCGAAATTTTAAATGAGGTGTTAAAGAATGCTTAGACCAGCCGTAAATCAGATCATCACAAAAAATGAAAGCTGCTACTCTCTCGTTATCGCTGTTGCAAAGCGCGCAAGAGAGATAACACAGGAGCTTTACGACAACGACATGACTATTGAGGAAAAGCCCGTTAAGACAGCAGTTGAAGAACTTGCCAGCGGAAAGTACAAGATAGTCAGCACTCAGAAAAATACAGCCGAATAATGTCTCTCGTTGCGCAGATCGCCGTCAGCGGAACAGCGTATTCATTTGATATGCTGTTCAGCTACGCAGTTCCTGAGCAGTTTGCGGGGAGAATTGCCTGCGGCTGCCGCGTGCTTGTTCCGTTCGGCAGGGCGAATAAGCGTCGGATAGGCGTTGTTATGGAGCTTTCCGAGGAGACGTCTCCAAAACTGAAAAATCTCGTTTCCCTTGTGGATGAAGAACCGGTAGTCTCAGACGAACTGCTCCGACTTGCGGTTTATCTCAGAGAGCAGACTTTCTGCACATATTTTGATGCGGTGAAGGCTATGCTTCCGCCGGGTATGAGCGTTAAAGTCAGGGAGAATTTTCGCATTGGCAAAAACAGCGATATTTCGGGAGTTTCCGAAGATGCTGCAAATCTTTTCAAGGTTCTCGGCACTGCGAAAGACTGCAATGAATTGAGTGGATACGTTGACGATTTTATCAGCCAAAACGGCAGAAAACTCGTTGACGAGCTGCTTGATGCAGGACTGCTTGTTTCCGACAACGTTTTTCGACCGACTGTAGGAGATGCTTCGGCGAAAATGCTGCGTCTTACGGATAAATTTCTCACCGTTCCCGATGTTTTTGAGCTTACTCCAAAGCAGAAAAAGGTCGCGGAATTCCTTTGTGAAAACGGCAGCGTTACGCCCAAAGAGGCGGCTTATATGTGCGGAGTCACTTCGGCGGTAATAAAGCGGCTTATCGTAAACGGTGCGGCTGAGGAGTACGAAGTTGAGGTCATGCGCAATGTCGAGGACGGAGCGCTGAAAAGCTGCGACCCCGATGATATTGTGCTCTCGCAGGAACAGCAGAACGCGCACGACAAGATCTTAGCACAGCTTTTTGAGCGTAAACCTGCGGCATTTCTGCTGCACGGCGTTACGGGAAGCGGCAAAACTTCGGTCTTTGAAAAGCTTATCTGGGACACGGTAAGGCTCGGACGTTCGGCAATAATGCTTATCCCCGAGATAGGACTCACTCCGCAGGTGCTTGACAGATTCAGGTCGCTTTTCGGCGAAAGAGTTGCGGTCATTCACAGCGGTCTGTCGCTCGGGCAGAGATATGACGAATATAAAAGAATAAAACGAGGGGACGCGGATATTGTTATCGGCACGAGAAGTGCAGTTTTCGCGCCTCTTTCAAATATCGGACTTATCATTATCGATGAGGAGGGCGAGCGGACTTACAAGTCCGAAAGTTCGCCGAGATATTACACTCATGATGTTGCGAAACACAGGTGCGCCGAGCATAACGCGGTGCTGCTGCTTGCTTCTGCAACGCCGTCCGTTGAGAGCTACTACCTCGCCGAAAAGGGAGTGTATCGGCTGCTCGAAATGAAAAAACGCTACAGCAGCACTCCGCTGCCCGAGGTAAGCATTGTTGATATGAACATTGAGCGCGGTGACGGCAACAAGACGGAATTCAGCCGGAAACTGGCGGACGAGATAAATCTCAACCTCAAAAACGGTGAACAGACGATCTTACTGCTTAACAGACGCGGCTATCACACGATAATAAGCTGCTGCGACTGCTATCAGCCTGTTTATTGCCCGAATTGTTCAGTTCCGCTGACATATCACAAGAAAAACGGCAAGCTGATGTGTCATTACTGCGGTTACGCGAGCGAACCGGTAAAGGTTTGCCCGAACTGTGGCTCTGAGCGGCTGAAAAGCATGGGCTTTGGTACGCAGAGACTTGAGGAGGAACTTGCAGTTTATTTCCCTTCCGCGAGGATATTGCGAATGGACGCGGATACTGCCTTTTCCCGATATTCCTACGAAAACAGCTTTAACGCCTTTCGCCGCGGAGAGTACGACATCATGGTCGGAACGCAGATGATCGGCAAGGGACTCGATTTCCCGAACGTCACGCTCGTGGGAGTACTCTCGGTTGACAAGGCTCTGTACGCGGGCGATTTCCGAAGCTATGAGCGGACTTTTTCCCTGATAACACAGGTCGTCGGCCGCGGCGGCAGAGGCAGAAATCCGGGACGCGCGGTGCTCCAGACGTTCATGCCCGACCATTACGTCATGAATCTTGCGGCTCAGCAGGATTACAAAAGATTTTACGATGAGGAAATTGCCATAAGGCGCGCGATGATTTTTCCGCCGCTGTGCGATATGTGCATTTTTTGCTTTTCGGGAGTTTCCGAGTCGGCGGTAAGTCTTGCGGCGGACGCGGTTCTTGCTCTGATGGGCAGCAAACTAAGGGAGCTTTCGCCAAAAACTCCCGTGCGCGTACTTGGCCCTGTAAGAGGGGCATACGGGCGAATAAACGGCAAATTCCGCTACAGAATAATAATGAAATGCAAGAACAATGCTGAGATACGTGGACTGATAAGCTCGGTTCTCGTGGATTCAGCCAAGATAAAAGAAATGAAGAACATAACGCTCTACGCCGATATGAACGGCGATGCGGGAGTGTGAGAAGATTGAAAGGATATGATTAAATGGCACTCAGAAAGATTCTGACAGATAAGGACGAAATGCTTCACAAGGTTTGCAAGCCTGTTGACAAGTTCGACGAGAAGCTAGCGCTCCTGCTTGACGATATGCATGAGACTCTTGACAAGGCGCAGGGACTCGGACTTGCAGCTCCGCAGATAGGAATTTGCAGGCGAATTTTCATCATGCACCTTGATGACGGAATTGTTGAGGCGATAAACCCCGAAGTTACGCACAAGGAGGGCAAGCAGAGAGTTGTTGAGGGCTGCCTTTCGTGCCCGAATCTCTGGGGATATGTCACAAGACCCATGAAGTGCCACCTCAAGGCGCAGGACAGACACGGAAACTGGTTTGAGCGCGACTTTACCGAGCTTGGAGCACAGTGCACCTGTCACGAAAACGACCACCTTGACGGTCACGTTTTCACAGAAATCGTTGAGGAATTCTTTGTCCCCGAGGAGGAATGACAATGAAAATAGTTTTTATGGGAACTCCCGATTTCGCCGTTCCATGCCTGAAATGGCTTGCTGAGAGCGGTCATGAGATCGCGGCGGTTTTCACTCAGCCCGACAAACCGAAGGGACGCGGCTATAAGCTTATCCCGACTCCGGTCAAGGCGGCGGCGCAGGAGTATGACATTCCTGTTTATCAGCCGACTTCGCTCCGAAAGGGCGATGAGGCAGCGGAGGCTTACGAGATCTTGAAGGATATTGCTCCGGAGCTTATCGTTGTAACGGCTTACGGACAGATCCTTCCAAAGACGATCCTTGATCTGCCAAAATACGGCTGTGTGAATATCCACGCTTCGATCCTGCCGAAGTACAGGGGAGCAGCTCCGATAAACTGGGTGCTTCTCAACGGCGAGGCTGAGACGGGCGTTACCTCTCAGCAAATGGGCGAGGGACTCGATACCGGAGATATGCTCATTATCCACAAAACTAAAATTGGCGAAAATGAGACATATTCCGAGCTTTATGAGAGACTTTCCGTAATGGGCGGCGATGTTCTTGCTGAGACGATATCAGCAATAGAGAACGGAACTCTTGCTCCCGAGAAGCAGGACGACTCGTTAAGCTGCTATTCGCCTATGATAACCAAGGACATGAGCGCGCTGGACTTCTCAAAGACAGCGGCTGAGATCCACAATACTATCCGAGGAGTTACGGGATTTACCACTCTCGGCGGAAAGAGACTAAAGGTGTTCAAGTCCGAGATTTCGGACAAAATTGCTCCCGATGCTGCAAACGGAGAGATAATTGACGATAAAAATCTTACCGTGAAATGCGGCGACGGACACGCGGTAATTTTCCGCGAGGTTCAGCCGGAGGGCAAAAAACGCATGAAAACAGAGGACTTTTTAAGAGGAAACAAACTCGCAAAGGGCGATTTACTGGGATAAGGAGGCCACTATGACAGGTATCTACATTTTTCTTCTGATGCTTATTCTGCCGATCATCGCGCAGATAAATGTTACTTCAACTTTCAACAAGTACAGCAAGGTTCGCAGTTCAAGGGGACTTACAGCCGATCAGGTAGCAAGGCAGATCCTTGACAGCAACGGACTTTACAATGTTCGCATTGAGCGCGTTTCGGGAAAGCTTTCCGACCACTATGACCCGCGCGACAACGTTGTAAGGCTCTCTGATTCGACTTACGGAAACTCCTCTGTCGCAGCTATCGGAGTAGTGGCTCACGAGTGCGGACACGTCTGCCAGCACGCTGAAAACTACGGTCCTATCGTACTCAGGAGCAAACTCGTTCCGATCACGAATTTCTGCTCACGTTTCTGGTATTTCATATTTATTCTTGGTCTTGTTTTCAGTGAACTTTCAATTGGCACAACCCTTGTTTACGCATCTATTATCATGTTTGCGGCGGTCATTGTTTTCCAGCTTGTAACGCTTCCGACAGAGTTTGACGCGAGCAGCCGTGCTCTTGCAACTCTTGAGAACAATAACCTTCTCGAAGCAAGCGAAGTTCCGCAGGCTAAGAAGGTGCTCACAGCAGCAGCTCTGACCTACGTTACGGGCCTTGTGGTATCACTTCTCCAGCTTCTCCGTCTCCTCTCGGCATCGAGAAGAAGATGAGCAGTGCAAGATATCTCGCCGCCGAACTTCTGTGCAAAACGTTCAGAAACGGCGGCTACTCCAATATTCAGCTTGGCAGCGCGCTCGGTTCTGCGGACATGGACGAGCGTGACAAGAAGTTCTGCACTGCGCTCTATTACGGAGTGATCGAGCGCAGAATAACGCTTGACTATGTTATTTCGGGACTTTCTTCGCGGCCTGTTGAAAAACTCGATGACGTTATACTCAATATTCTGAGAATCGGTCTGTATCAGCTCCTTTACATGGACGCTGTTCCCGATAATGCCGCTGTCAGCGAAAGTGTGGCGCTTGCAAAAAAGTTCCGCAAGACCAGCGCAGCGGGTATGGTGAATGCCGTGCTTAGGGGATTTATCCGCGGCGGCAAGACTATAAACTACCCGAAAGATGAAAAAAAAGCGGCTTCGGTGAAGTATTCCGTGCCGACAGAGCTTATTGAAAGTCTTACCGCTGATTACGGCAGCAAGCTTGCGATGAGTCACCTTGAGTATTCGCTGAAAACGCCGGAAACTTACCTGCGCATGAATCAGCTCAGGTGCAGCGAGGCGGAACTTTCAGCGGCTCTCGGTGATGTTTCACTTGTTAAAACCGCTCTTGCAGGCTGCTATACGGCAGACGGCGCAGTCACGGGAACTGAGGCGTTCAGAAAGGGATTTTTCCACGTTCAGGATATGTCCTCACAGCTTTGCTGCCATGCGCTTGCGCCGACTGAAAATGATACGGTTCTTGACATTTGCGCAGCTCCCGGTGGAAAAACCTTTACCATGGCGGAGCTTATGGGCGGAAAAGGCAGGATATGTGCCTTTGACCTGCACGAAAAGCGCGTGAAACTCATTCGCAGCGGTGCGCAGAGACTCGGTCTGGAAAACATTACTGCGGCAGTCGGAGATGCGACCAGACACGATCCGAAGCTTCCGCAGTTTACAAAGATACTCTGTGACGTGCCGTGTTCGGGATTCGGCGTAATTTCGCGTAAACCCGAGATAAAGTACAAGTCGCTAGCAGAATTTGAAAGACTGCCCGGGATCCAGTACAGTATCGCGGAAAATGCCCTCAGCTATCTTGCTCCCGGCGGTGAAATGGTCTACTCGACCTGCACTTTGCGCAAGGCGGAGAACGATGAGGTCGTGGAGAAATTACTCGCAGCTCACCCTGAGATCGAACCGGCAGAACTTCCCGAAATGCTCGGCAGAAAATTCGGTTCAATGGCAACACTTTTCCATGAGTACGGCTCGGGAGACGGATTCTTTATTGCAAAATTCAGAAAATCGGAATAAAGTGGTGATAGGTTGGAAAAAATTGACATAATGGGACTCAGTCTCAGCGAGCTTGAGGATGCTGTTGTCGGTATCGGCGAAAAGAAGTTCAGAGCAAAGCAGATCTTCCAATGGCTCCATGTAAAGAGAGTCTTTGATTTTGAAAAAATGACTGATATATCTGCCCAATTACGGCAGGAACTTGAAAAATTTTTTTGTATAAATAGACTATTTATTCAGAAAAGGCTTGAATCCTCTATAGATAATACGGTAAAATACCTATATAGGCTCTCTGACGGCAATTTTGTTGAGACTGTCCTTATGGAATACAGCTACGGATACAGTGTTTGCGTGTCCACTCAGGTGGGCTGCAAAATGGGCTGTCGATTTTGTGCCTCTGCGATCGCGGGATATGTGCGCGATCTGACTCCCTCTGAGATACTAATGCAGATCTACGAGGCTGAGCGCGACCGCGGAATACGGGTCTCGGGCGTTGTTCTCATGGGTATCGGCGAACCGCTCGACAACTTTGAGAATGTAAAGAAGTTTTTGCAGCTTATTTCGCACAAGGACGGCAATAATCTGAGTCTGAGGCACGTTTCGCTCTCGACCTGCGGGATCGTACCGAAGATCTACGAGCTTGCGGACATGAAACTCCAGCTTACGCTCTCGGTATCGCTGCATTGCCCCGATGACAAGGGACGGTCGGAGATAATGCCTATAAACCGCGTTTACGATACATCAGCGCTGATAAAGGCGTGCAAATACTACATTCAAAAGACGGGACGGCGCATAACGTTTGAATATGCCGTTATTGATGATGTGAATTCCTCACCGAAGGACGCTGACAGGCTTGCTCAGCTCCTGCGCGGGATAAATTGTCACGTTAACCTTATACCCGTCAATAAGGTCAAGGAAAGAAATTACCATACCTCGCGTCATGCAGCCGCGGCTTTTGCGCAGCAGCTTTCCAAGCGCGGGATAAACGCTACCGTGCGGAGAACTCTCGGAAGCGACATTGAGGCGGCTTGCGGACAGCTCAGGCGTGACGCGGACAGCCGCGAAAAGGAAAAGGGAGGTGCGGATTGATGAGATACCGTTTCGGAACGGATATCGGCTATAAGCGTGAGGAGAATCAGGACGCTGTAAGGTGCGAATATTTCGGTCACAACATTCTCGCCGTTGTTTGCGACGGTATGGGAGGGGAACGTGCCGGAAAAGAAGCGAGCGCGATAGCGATTGAAGAGGTATTTCAGCGATTTTCGGCGGATTACAAGGAGAGTCTGAGTGATGATGATATCCGCAGGCTTCTCATCTCGTCTGTCTCGGCGGCTAACTCAGTTATCTATACCCGCGCGAGAATGGACTTCAAGAATTTCGGCATGGGCACGACATGCGTTGCGGCTTTCATCAACGACAAGACCGCATTCATCGCTAATGTTGGCGACAGCAGAGCCTACCTCATCACCGACAAGAAACTTTTGCAGATCACAACAGACCACAACGTTGCTTCGCTCCTGTACGAACAGGGCAAGATAACCGAGGAAGAGGTCGATACCCACCCTCAGCGGCATATGCTTATAAGAGCTGTTGGCGTGGAGAAAACTGTCCTTACAGACACGTTTTTGCTTGATTACGATGATAAAATCAGTCTGCTGCTGTGCTCCGACGGACTTTCGGGATATTGCAGCGACGATGAAATATATAACGTCATTCTTAATTCACCCTTTGATGACGTTGCAGACAAACTGATAGAATTAGCTCTGAGCAAGGGCGGCCGTGATAATGTTACTGTTGCGGTTATTTCTGACTGACTTAGGAGGATAGGAAATGGATAAGAACATTGGCAAGAAGCTCGATGGAAGATATGAGATAACCGAGCTTATTGGCGTTGGCGGTATGGCGGAGGTTTACAAGGGTATCGATGTTATCGACAACAAAACCGTTGCCATTAAGATACTTAAAAAGGAGTATGCAGAGAATGAGGAGTTCCTGCGCAGATTCCGCAATGAATCGAAGGCTGTAGCAGTTCTCTCGCACCCGAATATCGTTAAAATTTACGATATGGGATTCTCTGAGAAGATACAGTATATCGTTATGGAATACATTGACGGTATCACCCTCAAGGAGTATATCGAGGAGGAGCACGTTCTTACATGGAAGGATACGGTCCATTTCGTGATCCAGATCCTCCGCGCACTTCAGCACGCTCATGACAAGGGCATTGTTCACCGCGATATCAAGCCGCAGAACGTTATGATGTTCACAGACGGAACTATCAAGGTCATGGACTTCGGTATTGCCAAGTTCGCTCGCGAGGAGGGCAAGACTGCTACCGATCAGGCTATCGGAAGCGTTCACTATATCAGTCCCGAGCAGGCAAGCGGAAACGTTACCGACGCAAGAAGCGATATCTACTCGGTCGGCGCAATGATGTATGAGATGCTCACGGGTAGAAAGGCTTTCGACAGCGATAATCCGGTTGCGATCGCGGTAATGCATATGCATGATATTCCTGAGCGCCCGAGAGCGATCAACCCCGATATTCCGGACGGGATCGAGGAGATAGTTCTTCGCGCCATGGAGAAGGATCCCGATGACAGATATCAGACGACTGCTGAGATGATAAAGGATATCGAGGCTTTCAAGGCGAATCCCGACATTACCTTCGGCTATTACACGGAGGAGGACAACAGCGGCGAGATAACTGGCGGAAATGAGGTCCAGTCCGAGTCTCAGGAGGAAGTGCAGAACGCTTATGCGGCTAAGATCCCTGCTTCCGTAGGTGTCGGAGCAGGTGCAGTTGCTCAGAGAGAGGGTGCAGCTCCTGCAAATTATGAGGACGATTATTACGATGATGACGATGACGAGGAGGAAGAGCGTTCTTCGCTTGTAGTTCCCGTTCTCACGGCTGTAGTAGTCGTGGTTATCGTTGTCGCAGTTATCTTTGTAGCAATGCTTCTGAGCAATCTTCTTAAGGGAAGCGGTCAGAAGAACGACTTAACTATGCCTGATTTCTACGGCTGGGATTACCAGACTGCTGTAAGCCAGTACGGAAACAGCATCAAGTTTGAGGTGGAAGGCTCAGAGTATAACGAGGCTGACGAAAATTCTATCATCTGGCAGAGCATTGATCCGGGTACAGGCTTCAACAAGGGCGATGTCCTCAAGGTAACGATAAGCAAGGGCATGGAAACCGTTGACGTTCCCCATGTTGCGGGACTTAATCAGGAACTCGCCAAGGCGCAGCTTACGGAGCGAGGACTTGAATGCGATGTCATAAAGCAATCCGACCCTGAAATACAGCAGGGATATGTAATAAAATCTGAGCCGGAGGAGGGAACTTCCGTCCACAAGGGTCAGACGATAGTGCTCTACGTCAGCATGGGCGTAAATGCCGAGCAGGTAGTCGTTGAGGACTATACGGGCAAGAGTGTTGACGATGCAAGCACAATGGCTTCTTACAGAGGCCTCAAGGTTAAAACAGAGCCTAAGCCTTCTTACGAGAAGGAGGGAACGGTATTCGATCAGGAACCCAAGAAGGGCGAAAAGGTTGACGCAGGCACAGAGATCACGCTGTTCTTCAGTGACGGTACAACTCCTGACGGCGAGATACCGTACACAATTTCGTTCCCGTCAGACGCAAACGGACGCTTTGCACTCGACTTCATCATCAAGAATGAGGACGGCACAACAGACAGCCAGTCATCAGGCACGATCCTTGTTCCTGAGATGTTATCGCACACTCAGAGAATTTCCGGTACGGGCGAAAACGTAAGCGTTACGGTCGTTCTCTCGAATATCAACACAAATCAGAGAGCAAATATCGGAACTTACACATTTAACTTTGCGACAAACAGCATAGTTGTCCAGACCGAGGATATAAGAGGTGCATTTGAGGCAGTCGGCGGATTTGTTGTAGTTACCGAGCCTCCGACAGAACCTCCTACGGAAGCACCTACTGAGCCGGCAAACGACTATAATCCGGGCGTAAACGGCGAGTATGTAAACGGCAGTTGGGTATATTACAACGACATGGTAGGCTCGCAGGGAGACTGGTACAACGGCAAGTGGCAGTGGTACAATCCCGAAGTCAACGGCTACTGGGGCGACGACGGCAAGTGGTACTGGGGACAGCGACCCACTTACAGCGACGGGGGCATTCAGTAATGGGCGAGGTCAATACCCGCGGAATAATAACGAAATGCTTAGGGGGACTCTACACAGTAGAGTCCCCTGACGGCATATACGAGTGCAAGGCAAGGGGAGTTTTCCGCAGCAGGGGTATCAGTCCTTATGTCGGTGATACGGTGGAGCTTCGCGGCGGAGTTATCAGCGAGATAATAGACAGAAAAAACTGCATTATAAGACCTCCGCTTGCAAATCTTGACAGATTGATATTTGTTGTTTCAACGTGCAGTCCCGTACCGAATTACCTGCTTCTCGATAAATTTATTGCGATAGCGGAGTACAAGGGAATAACGCCAGTGGTCGTGATAACGAAAACAGACCTCGGCGACAGCAGACCGATACACGAAATTTACGGCAGTATAGGGATAACGGTGCTTGAGGTGAATTATGACGATGAGAGCACTGTTGAATCGGTAAGGCAGCTCCTGAGCAGCGGCATCAGCGCGTTTACGGGAAATTCCGGCGCAGGAAAGTCAACCCTCTTGAATGCCGTTGACCCGTCGCTGAATATTCCTACGGCGGAAATAAGCCGAAAACTCGGACGCGGCAGACACACCACGCGCCACGCGGAGCTTTACAAGCTTGCGGACGGCGGCTATATAGCTGACACTCCGGGATTTTCGACATTTGAGACGAATCGCTACGATATTATCCGCAAGGAGGAACTTGCAGGTTGCTTTCGCGAATTCGAGCCGTATATCGGGGAGTGCCGCTTCAACGACTGCGCTCACGTTTGCGAGAAGGGCTGCGCGGTTATCGCCGCTGTAGGTGCAGGAGAAATCCACGAAAGCCGCCATGCGAGCTATTGTACCATGTACGAGGAGGCTCGGCAGTTGAAGGAGTGGGAGCTGAAGTGAAAGTTTGCAGTATATTTGCGGGCGGAGAACTTGGCAGAGTTTCCAAGCCGCAGAATGGTCTGGTGATATGCGCAGACAGCGGTTACGAGCACGCTGTAACTCTCGGGGTAAAGCCTGATATAATCGTCGGGGATTTCGATTCCTATGAGGGGGAACTTCCGAGCGGCGTTGAAATTCACCGGACTGTTCCCGAAAAGGACGACACGGACACTCTCATGGCTGTAAAAATCGCAATAGAGCGCGGCTGTGACCGAATATATCTTTACGGAGCGCTCGGCGGCGCACGTTTTGACCATGCTTTTGCCAACTTGCAGACCATACTCTATGCGCGTGAACATGGCGCGGAACTGATACTGCTCGGCAATGAGCGAATTTGCCTGCAAGGTACGGGAACTGCCGTATACCCGAGATCGGACGGGGATAACTATTTTTCTGTCTTTGCGATAACCGAGACCGTGAGGATAAGATCATTTCGCGGCGTGAAATATCCGCTTGAGGGCTACGAAATGCACCCCTCTTTCCCGATAGGGGTGAGCAACGAGATACTTGACGAGTTTGCTTTTCTCGAAATAGAGAGCGGGATTGCGCTTATAATACAATCATGAATCAATAACGTAACCAAAATCTCTCCGCTGAATATAATGAAGTATACAAAGGAGGGATACATATGAAGGTAGTTGTTATCAAAAGCCCGAAGTTTCTGTCGGGACTGCTCAGAGCGATCTTCCGTATAAAGAAGGAAGAGGAGTAAAAACTGTGCCGCACAAGCTGCGGCATTGCAGAAAGAAAACGGAGCCGCCGCACATTAAGTGCAGCAGCTCCGTCTTTTGTTGCGTGATCAGATACCGCAGTCCTCATAGTCCTTCCACTTTTCAAAGTAGAGCTTGTTGCTCCAGCTTCTGAACAGAATGTAGACTACAGACGCGATCGCCAGAAAGATAGCTCCCATAAGCGGGATAGACTCTCTGAGAAGTTTGCGCGGAGTTATATCCCCGCCCATATCGATAGATTTGTCGCTTTTTCTCTTACTCATTTTCAGCGGTCGAGCCGTTCATTTCAGCCATTAGCCTCGCAAGTTCGGCATCAACTTTAGCGTCCTTTTCGAGCTTGTCGAACGAGTCGTCAAGACTGCTGTCGTCGTCAGAACCTGCAATTTCGCTGAAAGCGTCAGCCTCGGCTTCCTTGCGCTCAACCTTTTCCTCCATTCTCTTAAAAGTTTCAAAAGAAGAGTTGCTGTCGAATCCTCCCGAATTCTTGGCGAGATTCTTCTTGGTATCAGCCATTTGCGAACGTGCGATAAGCATAGCCTGACGGCTCTTAGCCTCGTCAAGCTTTGTCTTGAGAACCTCGACCTGACTGCCGATAGCTTCGGTCTGAGCAGAAATGGATTCGTACATTTCCTTGAAGCTTGCTACGTCCTCGTCAGCCTTTACCTTCTTGGCAAGAGCCTGCTTTGCAAGCTCCTGATCGCCCTTAGCGAGCGCTGACTTAGCCTTTGATTCCCAGTTAGCAGAAATCTTCTGCGCCTCAAGATACTTCTTTTCTGCCAGTCTTTCACTTGCCTTAGCCTTGCCATAGTTCTGGGTAGCCTTGGTAAGTTCCGTCTGCATATCACTAATTACCTGCTTGACCATTTTTTCGGGATCTTCAGCCCTGTCGATAAGGTCGTTGACGTTTGCTTTAAGCAGGTCGCTTAATCTGCGGAATACACCCATTTCAAATCCTCCTGTTTCATGATGAATGGTTTGTTTGATAAGCACACCCCTGTGCTACAAGAATATTATAGGGTATTTCCAAAAAAATGTCAAGGAAAAAGCCCGATATTTCATCAAATCATCACAAAAGAGTTCACTTGAACCTTTTTAGAGCTCTAAAGATTGTCATTTTCCTTGTCGATCTCGCTCAGATACTGCCCAAGTTCCTCAAGAGAAATTCCGCGCGAAGCAAAAGAGTCCTCCTCATTGACGCGCAGGAGTTTTTCGCGCAGGTCGAGCATTTTCTTTCTGCGCTCGTAAGCGGCTGCGTTCATCACTATCATATCGGGTTCACCATCTTTTGTCAGACGCAGAGGTTCGGCGGTTATCTCGCACAGCTTGACAAAGAGGTCATAGTTTTCGCTGAAATCTTCACTTTTAATAGAAATCATTTTTATCATCTCCTATATTCTGACCGCTGAAAAAAGCGGCGGAAAAGTTTTCTGTACCTCAGCTTTTAGTTTCAAAACGAAATACACTTACATAAATTATAACATAAAAGCCGCAAAAATTAAATAGGCGATCTGCATTTTGTCGGGTTGCACAATGGAAAGCTTCGGAAATGTGCATAATAAATAAAAATGCGGACAGCGTAAGCTGTCCGCAAAAAATCAGTCATATTGTTTTTTAGGTTTTTTGTAGAATTCACCGAGAGCCTCGCTTGCCGAGAGCGTAACGAATACCGCTATCGTACACGCGAGAGATATGCCGTAGAGCGCTCCTACAAGTCCCATTGAGCCGTTGTGCTGCGATATCATGACAATGCCCGGGAATACCTGAATAATGCCTAAGATAAGGTAAAAGACCGAGGTGAGCGACTTCAGTCCGCCGATTCCCGTGATAAGCGTCAGCGAGAGAACTCCTGCGATGACCGAGATGTAGAGCGAGGAGTTTTCGAGTATCTTTGCAGCTCCTGAAAGACCGCTTTTGTAGGTCAGACCAAGCTGACCCGAGTACAGCAGATAGAAGGCCACGGCAGCGATAATGCCGATGACAGCAACGATGATAGAGATCCTGAATCCCTTCTTTGCAAGCTCTGCACGGCGTTCTTCCTTTAATTCAAGCATCATGCGCAGACTTTCCTTGGAGTCCTTTTGTTCGGAAACAAGCTGTGATGAAACGGCTTTCTTTGCCGCCTCCTGCTTGGCTCTTTCGAGATCTTCGTCAACGAATTTTGGCTTGTAGACGGGCGTTTCGGGCGCATCGTCAAGTATCGGCGCGGAAATCGGAGTTTCCGGCTGTGCAGGCTCTTCCTTTTTCGGCGGAGGTGTGTAGTTGTCCTCGTCAATTATGGGTGCGGAAACAGGAGGTGGAGGAGCAACTGCCCCGAGCTGACTGCGGCGCATTTCTATGATCTGCTTCTGCTTGTCGGCAGGAAGAGCCTCAAACCGCACTCTGAGGTCATCGGTAAGTCCCGAGATAATGTCCTCATCGGAAAGCACGAGCTGCTTGGGCGTTTCCTTTGGCTGATAGTCGTCGGGATCGTCAAGGATAGGAGCGGTTACGCCCTGTGGGCCGTCTTTCTTGGAGTGACCTGCTGTGTAGTTGTCATCATCGAGTACAGGCGCTGAAACTCCCTGAGGAGCGCCCTTTTTGGAATTATTCGGGACATACACGTCCATATCGTCCAGAACAGGTGCGGAAACACCCTGAGGCCCGTCTTTTTTCGAGGAAGGCTCAACGTAGTCTATATCATCGAGCACAGGCGCCGAAACTCCCTGAGGAGCGCCGTGGTGCTGTGCAGTCTCAGTGTAGTTTGTTTCTTCCGGCAAACCGTTGCCGAAAAGGTTTTCATCGTTCATTTATTTCACCTCATTCAAGAGAGTTTACAGCAACGCAGTAGTATGCGGTTGCAGGCGCGTGTAAGCGTCTTGACGCTAGGTCGTGTTGACACTAAGCCTAACAACGCATCTTTTCGGCAAAATTTCACGCATCCTGCGTTAAAAAGTCTTGACAGGCGACAGCCTGCCTGCGACTTTTTGCCTTGTCTACGTAAAATTTATGCTCGAAAATCTGCATATTATCTTAGTGTCAACACTCCCTAATTGTGAAAAGGCGGAAGCTCCACTCAGATTGCAGTACGCAAAGGCGGGATCCGGGCGCAGATAAGCATATCCGCAGCTCTGGGGCATTCGCGCATTATCTTCATGGAGCTTACTCCTGATTTTCTATTTAGAAATTGACTTCGCAGGCTTTTTATCTTTCGAGGATCTGTGCTCTGTCAGGGCCGATGCCGACCATGCTTACATGACAGCCGACAAGTTCTTCGAGGCGTGCAATGTACTTCTTGCAGTTTTCGGGAAGCTCGTCAAAACTTGAAGCCTTTGAAATATCCTCGTTGAATCCGGGAAATTCCTCATAAACAGGCTCGCAGCCTTCAAGCTCCTCAAGGGTAGCAGGGAAATTCTCGGTAACTGTGCCGTCAGGCTTCTTGTAAGCCGCGCAAATCTTGAGTGTATCAAGACCTGAGAGCGTGTCGAGCTTGTTGATAGCGAGACAGTCAAGACCATTTACTCTTACAGAGTGACGAACGATAACAGCATCGAACCAGCCTGTTCTTCTCGGTCTGCCTGTAGTAGTACCGAATTCGCCGCCCACATTTCTGATCTGGTCACCGATCTCGTCAACAAGCTCAGTCGGGAAAGGTCCCTTGCCGACTCTTGTGGTGTAAGCCTTGGCAACGCCGATGATGTTTGTGATGACCTTAGGGCCTACGCCAGTGCCTATGCATACGCCTGCTGAGAGCGGGTGAGAAGATGTAACATAGGGATATGTACCGAAGTCGATGTCGAGGAGAGTAGCCTGTGCACCCTCAAACATGATAGTCTTTCCTGCCTTGTCGGCTTCAAATGTGAGAACGGAAACATCGTCCATGTAGGGGAGGAGTCTCTTTCCGTATTCTGTATATTCAGCAGTAACAGCATCGAGGTCGAAAGCTTCTCCGCCGTAAACTTCTGTGATGATCTTATTCTTGAGCTTGCCTGTAGCCTGTATCTTTTCAGCGAGAACCTCGGGGTGAGTGAGGTCGTACATTCTGATGCCGCAGCGCTCATACTTATCCATGTAAGTAGGGCCGATACCTCTCTTGGTAGTGCCGATATCCTTGCCGCCTCTGAAAGCCTCTGAAAGACCGTCAAGAGCAATGTGCCAAGGCATAACGATGTGTGCGCGGGGGTCAACCTTGAGGTTGGCAGTTGAGATACCTCTTGCCTCAAGAGCATCAAGCTCTCCGATGAAATCCTTGGGGTCGAGAACAACTCCGGCACCTATAAGGCAGAGAGTATTGGGGTAGAGAATACCCGAGGGAATAAGGTGAAGCTTGTATACCTCGCCGTTATTAACAACTGTATGACCGGCATTATTGCCGCCCTGTGAACGTATTACAACGTCAGCGCGGGAGGAGATTATGTCGATGATCTTACCTTTTCCTTCGTCTCCCCATTGAGTTCCAACAACAATATTAGCAGGCATTGAATTTCCTCTTTTCATAAAATATTAGTGCAAAAATGCACACTTACAATTTATTATATCATATAGTTTAGCACATTGCAAGAGAAAAGCAAAAAATATATATCAATAAACAAAAGGCAGTATCGTTGTCCCACAATAGTGAGCGGTGCTGCCGTAATTGTTACAGTTCTTATTTGAGGTAGCTTTTGAGGTACTGACCCGTGTAGGAGGCTTCGCACGCAGCGATCTCCTCCGGAGTGCCCTGTGCAACGATAGTTCCGCCGCCGTCTCCGCCCTCAGGGCCGAGGTCGATTATGTGGTCGGCAATCTTTATTACGTTGAGGTTGTGCTCTATAACGAGAACCGTGTTGCCCTGATCGCTCAGCTTGTGCAGAACTTCGATAAGCTTGTGGACGTCCGCTGTGTGCAGACCCGTGGTAGGCTCATCAAGAATATATATGGTTTTGCCCGTAGGACGCTTTGAAAGCTCGGTCGAGAGTTTCACGCGCTGAGCCTCGCCGCCCGAGAGCGTTGTTGCAGGCTGGCCAATCTTGATATAGCCGAGTCCCACGTCCTGCAAGGTCTTTAACTTGCGCGCGATTTTGGGGATATGCTCGAAAAACTCGACACCCTCATCGACAGTCATTTCAAGCACATCGTAGATAGACTTGCCCTTGTAGTGAACTTCAAGAGTCTCGCGGTTATAGCGTCTGCCCTTGCACACTTCGCAGGGAACGTAAATATCCGGCAGGAAGTGCATTTCGATCTTGATTATGCCGTCACCCTCGCAGGCTTCACATCGTCCGCCCTTGACATTGAAAGAGAATCTGCCGCTTGTGTATCCGTGAGCCTTTGCGTCGTTGGTCTTGGCGAACAGGTCGCGGATATCGGAGAAAACTCCCGTATACGTTGCGGGATTTGAGCGCGGAGTGCGCCCGATAGGGGACTGGTCTATACATATGACCTTATCTAGATTCTCAATGCCGTCCATGCTGTCGAATTCGCCCGATTTCAGCTTGGCACGGTTAAGCTTTGCGGCAAGGTGTTTGTAGATTATCTCGTTTACGAGCGATGATTTGCCCGAGCCGGAAACTCCAGTAATACAGATAAATTTTCCGAGCGGGATCGTGACATCAATGTTTTTGAGATTGTGCTCGCGAGCCCCGTGAATGGTGAGGAACAGACCATTGCCCTCACGGCGCTTTTCGGGGAGCTCGATCTTCTTTTTGCCGCTGAGATACTGTCCCGTGATCGAATCCTTGCACTTCAGCAGCTTGTCCACCGTGCCGGAAAATACTACATTACCGCCGTTTACGCCTGCGCCCGGGCCGATGTCAACGATGTAGTCTGCCGCGAGCATTGTATCGTCATCGTGCTCAACGACAATCAGTGTGTTGCCGAGGTCGCGCAGTCTTTTGAGGGTCGCGATAAGCTTGTCATTGTCACGCTGGTGCAGACCGATGCTTGGTTCGTCAAGAATGTAGAGAACTCCGACAAGAGATGAACCAATTTGTGTTGCAAGGCGGATCCTCTGGCTCTCACCGCCTGAAAGCGTTCCCGATGAGCGTGAGAGCGTGAGGTATTCAAGCCCCACGCTGCCGAGAAATCCGAGACGCTCGCGTATCTCCTTGATAATGCGTTCGCCTATCATGCTGTCGTGCTCGGAGAGTTTCAGTTCATTGAAGAATTTCAGTCCGTCCCTGACCGAAAGATCGGTGAGGTCGCTGATGTTCATTCCGCCTACCGTGACGGCAAGGTACTCGTCTTTGAGCCTTTTGCCCTTGCAGACGGGACACTTTACCTCGCTCATGTACTCCTCTATCTCGCCGCGGGAGTATTCGCTGTTTGTTTCGGCATAGCGCCTTTCAAGGTTATTTATAACTCCCTCAAAGGGCGAGCGGTATACGCCTCCGCCGAGAGACTTGGGACGGCGCAGTTCAAGCGGCTCGTCACCCGTGCCGTAGAGGAAAAGTCCGAGTTCGCTCTTAGAGAGCTTTTTTACCGGCACATCGAGCGGAATACCGTATTTTTCGGAAATAGCGCGGTAATACATCATCGAGATAGAAGTCTCGTCAAGGCTGTTCCAGCCGCTTGCATTTATTGCGCCGTCCTGAATGCTCAGATCTTTATTAGGCACAACGAGGTCGGGATCGATTTTGCGGAAAACTCCGAGACCCGTACACTTAGGGCAGGCTCCCATAGGATTGTTGAACGAGAACATTACGGGTTCAAGCTCACCGATACTGATGTTATGCTCGGGGCAGGCGTAATTCTGCGAAAAGAGAATAGGTTCGCCGCCGATAACGTCCACAATGGCAAGTCCGTCCGTCAGACTGAAAACGGTTTCAAGGCTGTCTGTGATCCTCGACTCTATGCCCTCCTTGACCACGATACGGTCAACCACTATCTCGATGTTGTGCTTCTTGTTTTTTTCCAGCTTTATATCTTCACTCAGGTCGTACATGATATCGTCGATACGGACGCGGACAAAGCCGCTCTTTCGCGCATTTTCAAGTTCCTTGACGTACTGTCCCTTTCTTCCTCTTACAATGGGCGCGAGAAGCTGGAGTTTCGTTCCCTGCGGCAGAGCCATAATAGTGTCAACCATCTGGTCGATGCTCTGCTGTGATATCTCCCTGCCGCATACCGGACAATGCGGAACACCTATACGCGCGTAGAGAAGTCGCAGGTAGTCGTAAATTTCGGTAACTGTTCCTACTGTCGAGCGGGGATTCTTGGAGGTAGTTTTCTGGTCAATGGATATTGCAGGAGAAAGTCCCTCAATGCTGTCAACATCGGGCTTTTCCATCTGTCCGAGGAACATTCTTGCGTATGAGGAAAGACTCTCGACATATCGCCGCTGACCGTCCGCGTAAATAGTATCGAACGCGAGCGAGGACTTGCCGCTTCCCGAGAGACCTGTCATGACGATAAGCTTGTCACGGGGCAGTTCAAGGTCTATATTTTTGAGGTTGTTGGCGCGTGCGCCCTTGATAATGATTTTATCGGTCATTACTTTTCTCCTTTGAGTTCCTTTATCTTATCGCGCAGATAGGCTGCGTGTTCAAATTCCAGCATTTTGGCGGCATTTTTCATCTCAACGGTGAGCTTATCAATAAGCCGCTGACGCTCAGCCGCGGAGAGTTTCTTTTTCTTTGTCTTTTCCTCGACCTTGTTCTTTGACGTGATCTCAAGAACATCTCGCACTTCCTTGATAATGGTCTTGGGCACTATTCCGTGTTCCTCGTTGAAAGCCATCTGCAAACTGCGGCGGCGTTCGGTTTCGGTTATGGCGCGTTCCATAGAGCCGGTAACGGAATCTGCGTACATGATGACCTGTCCGTGAGCGTTTCTTGCTGCACGTCCTATCGTCTGAATGAGAGAGGTTTCGCTTCGCAGGAAACCTTCCTTGTCTGCGTCAAGAATAGCGATAAGGCTTACTTCGGGAATATCCAGACCTTCACGCAGGAGGTTGATCCCGACCAGAACATCGAAAACTCCGTTTCGCAGGTCTTTGATTATTTCCATACGCTCGATAGTGTCAATATCATGGTGAAGATAACGGACTTTCACGCCGAGATTCTCGTAGTAGTTGGTGAGATCCTCCGCCATTTTCTTGGTGAGGGTAGTGACGAGTACACGCTCGTGCTTTTCGATTCGGATATTGATCTCCGAAAGCAGGTCGTCGATCTGTCCCTGAGTGGGCTTGACGATGATCTCAGGATCAACAAGACCGGTCGGACGAATGACCTGTTCAACAATGGTGTCGGTCTTGCTGCGCTCTATCTGTCCCGGAGTAGCGCTGACGTAAATTGCCTGATTGATATGCTCATTGAACTCGTCAAAATTCAGCGGACGGTTATCGTAAGCGCTCGGCAGGCGGAAACCGTATTCAACGAGAGTCGTTTTTCTTGCGCGGTCACCTGCGTACATCGCGCGAACCTGCGGCAGAGTGACGTGACTTTCGTCAACTATCAGCAGGAAGTCGTCCGGAAAGTGGTCAAGCAAAGTCTGAGGAGTACTTCCCGGCGGTCTGCCTGCAAGAACTCGCGAGTAGTTCTCAACGCCGCTGCAATAGCCGACTTCACGCAGCATTTCCATGTCATAGTGGGTGCGCTGTTCGATTCGCTGAGCCTCGATAAGCTTGTGGTTCTGCGTGAAGTAATCCACCCGCTCATCGAGTTCGCGTTCTATTTCCGCAAGCGCCGATTCTATTTTTTCGTCACCGACAACGTAGTGCGAGGCAGGGAAGATAGCCGCGTGCGAGACTACTGCCTTTACTTCGCCGGTTACCACATTTATTTCTGAGATACGGTCTATTTCGTCGCCAAAATATTCAACTCTGACGGCAGTATCGCTTGAACGCGCTGGGAAGATCTCAAGCACGTCGCCTCTTACGCGAAAACGGTTTCGCTCGAAAGCAATATCGTTTCGCTCGTAGCGTATCTTGACAAGCTCGTCAATGAGCTGGTCACGCGGTTTTTCGGCTCCTTGACGGATAGAAACGACCATGGAGCGGTATTCGTCAGGACTTCCGAGCGAGTAGATACATGAAACGCTCGCCACGATAATCACGTCCCTGCGCTCGGCAAGGGCAGTTGTCGCGGAATGTCGGAGCTTATCGATCTCATCATTGATAGATGAGTCCTTTTCGATGTAGCTGTCGGTGCTCGGTATATAGGCTTCAGGCTGATAGTAGTCATAGTAGGAGACGAAGTACTCGACGGCATTGTCGGGAAAGAACTCCTTGAACTCCGAGCAGAGCTGTGCGGCGAGTATCTTGTTATGTGCGAGCACGAGCGTAGGCTTGTTGACGCGTGCAATAACGTTAGCCATGGTGAATGTTTTGCCCGAACCCGTGACGCCAAGCAGTATCTGCTCCTTTTTGCCGGACTGGATCCCGTCAACGAGCTTTTCTATAGCCTGCGGCTGATCGCCTGCGGGTGCATACTGCGAGTACAGCTTAAAATGCTCCATATAATGCCCTTCTTTCAGTTAGTGTAATTAGGGAGTGTTGACACTAAGCCTAACAACGCATCTTTTCGGCAAAATTTCACGCATCCTGCGTTAAAAAGTCTTGACAGGCGACAGCCTGCCTGCGACTTTTTGCCTTGTCTACGTAAAATTTATGCTCGAAAATCTGCATATTATCTTAGTGTCAACACTCCCTAATATTATACCACAAAAACAGTACGAAATAAAGCACTATAATATTAATGGAACATATTTTCTTTTTTTAATTATTACAGCAGATCATAGAGCATTTATGTGAACACGCTCTAATAGTAAAGTGCAAATCCGTCCGCAGTGGAATTTCTGACGACTTCAAGCTGGCGGTCGATCATGTCAGGGCATTCTATCCATTCAAGTTCACCGCCTGCACCTGCCCACTTGTCCTCTCTGCCAAGCTTGTACGGCGCAAGTCCTGCAATAAGTGAAACTGAGCTGTTTGCCGTCAGGTTTTCCCACTCCTGCAACGTCCTGTCGAACGGACAGCTTGTGTTGAGAAAGCCGAAGTATAGCTGCGGCGCGATGTAGTCGCAGTAACCCTCTTGGGCTGCCCATTTTTTTACATCTGCGTACTGTGAGGTCATGTCGGAATTAATGTTTCCCTGCGGACTTATGCCGAAAACAAGGCGGCTGTCCTTGGATTTCACAGTATCATAGAGCGCTTTCACAAATCGGCTGGAATTATCGAGCCGCCATTGCGTAAGGTCAGCCGCTCCGCTTGCCTCGAACTCAATGCGGTCGAATTCAGGGTCGGTAGTGGGGTAAAAGTAGTCGTCTATGTGGAGACCGTCAACGTCATAGCGCGATATTATTTCGTTTGCGCAGTCCGCAATAAGCCCGACCGCGTCCTCGCTTGCGGGATTGAGGTATACCCGTCCGTTTACCTCGACTACGTTTCGGCAGGCAGGGTCGGAGTACCATTTTTTTACAATGAAGTCATCGGGCAGGCTCGACATCTCCTCAGTCGTCTGACAGCGGAGTGGGTTTATCCACGCGTGAACGGAGATTTTCCGCGCATGAGCTTCTTCAAGCACTATTGCAAGCGGATCAAAGTCGCTTGTGAGGTACGAGCCTTTCGGGAAAATGTCCGAGTTATAGTAAGCGTCACCGAAAGGGTGAACGTGAAAATAGACCGTGTTCATTCCCTTTGACTGCTCCTCATCGAGCCTGTTCGCTATATTGCTGCGGAATTCGTCGGCTGTTTTTCCCTGCATTATATCGCCGAAAAGCGTGTACGGCAGCCATACCGCGGCTTGTCCCGTGTAATTTATAGGTTTGTATTGACTCTCCTGCGCAGCAGTTGTGGTCTCGGTGATGTAAAGCTGTCTGCTGTCCTGAATATATGCGGTAACAGGCGGCGCGGAGGAATCCTGCGCGGTTTGCTGAGTAGAGCAGCCGGTCAGCAGTAGCACGCCGGAGAGTATCATAGTTATCTTTTTCATATTTTTCACCTCTATACATAATAAGAGGCTTTGCGGAAAAATATGCAAAAAGGACTGCCGAATGAACGGCAGTCCGGAAGTTCATGTGATTTAAAGTTCGTTTACAAGCTTTTCAAAGCGCTCCATAGCCTCAATAGTACGCTGTCTGTCGCCGAAAGCGGTCAGTCTGAACCAGCCTTCGCCGTTCTTGCCGAATCCCGCACCGGGAGTTCCGACAACAGCGATCTTTTCGAGCATTGTGTCGAAGAATGCCCAACTGTCCATGTTGTTCGGGCACTTGAACCAGATGTACGGCGAGTTGATACCGCCTGTGAATTTAACGCCGAGCTTGGTCATTGTTTCAGCTATAATGCGGGCATTTTCCTGATAATAAGCGATATTTTCGTGGATCTGCCTGAGACCCTCCTCTGTGAAAACAGCCGCAGCCGCACACTGAACAGGGTAGGAAACTCCGTTGAATTTGCTTCCCTGACGTCTGCCCCAGAGCTGAGCAACCGAGACCTCTGTTCCGTCACTTGCGATAACTTTGAGAGCGTTCGGAACAACGGTGTATCCGCATCTCATACCTGTAAAGCCTGCTGTTTTGGAGAGCGAGCACATCTCGATAGCCACTTCCTTTGCTCCCTCAACGCAGTAGATACTTCTTGGAACGTCAGGATCGGTTATGAATGCCTCGTAAGCCGAGTCGTAAATGATTATCGCATTGTTTTTCTTTGCATATGCGATCCACTCGGCAAGCTGAGCGCGCGTGTATACCGAACCTGTCGGATTGTTCGGCGAGCAGAGGTAAATAATGTCTGCATGAACATTCGGGTCGGGCATTGCTGCAAATCCGTTTTCCTCGTTTGAGTCGGCGTAAATGATCTTTCTTCCGCTCATGAGGTTGGAGTCAACGTAAACGGGATATGCAGGGTCGGTCACGAGAATGATGTTGTCATTACCGAAGATATCGACAATGTTGCCGCAATCGCTCTTTGCACCGTCGTTTATGCGTATCTCATCTGCGGAAACGTCCGCGCCGAAACTCTTGTAGTAGCCCGATACAGCTTCGCGGAGAAAATCGTATCCAGCACCGCTGTCCTCATAGCCTCTGAAAGTTTCCTTGACTCCCATTTCGTCACAGCCCTTTTTCATGGCTTCAATGACAACGGGAGCGATAGGCAGCGTTACGTCACCGATACCCATTCTGATAATGTCTGCGTCAGGATTTGCTTCCTTGAAAGCCTTTATCTTCTTGGCAATGTTGATAAAGAGATAGTTTTTTTCCAGCTTGAGGAAGTTTTCGTTTAACTGCGGCATACTGCATTCTCCTTTAACTCATTTATATATTGATCATCAACGGTTCCGTCGCATATAAATGCGGCAGGGCCTTTCATCAGTACGGTTTCGTCTGAGCGGTAGACGATAGTGAGATCACCGCCGCGCAGGTGTATGAGGATCTCCTCATCATGCTTGCAGTAACCGTTGAGAACTGCTGCAACGGCTGATGCACAGGCACCTGTACCGCAGGCATATGTCTCACCGCTGCCGCGTTCCCAGACGCGCATATTCAGCGTGCGGCTGTCGAGCACCTCTATGAACTCGGTGTTGATCCTGTTCGGGAAAAGCTCGTGATTCTCGAAAAGCGGTCCTGTTTTTTCAAGGTCGAGCGAGTAGATGTCCTTGGTGAAAAGCACGGCGTGGGGATTTCCCATTGAAACGCAAGTGAGGAGATACTCCTTTCCGCCGACTATTACAGGCTGGCTGATAAAGCGGTCGAGATCGCTGTTTACGGGGATATCCCTCGGAACAAGGATAGCCTTGCCCATATCGACCATTACCTCGCTGACCTTTCCGCCCTTGACGAAAAGCGTAAGGTATTTGATCCCCGAATTGGTTTCCAGTGAGACTTCGGTCTTATCCGTAAGACCGCGGTCGTAGACGTATTTTCCGATACAGCGTGTTGCATTACCGCACATCATTGCTTCCGAACCGTCTGCGTTGAAGATACGCATTCGGAAATCCGCCTTGTCAGACGGCATAATGAGGACGAGTCCGTCCGAGCCTATGCCTTTGCGGACATCGCTGAGAACGACCGAGACCTTTTCGGGTTCATCGACCGTCTCCTCGAAGCAGTTTATATAGATGTAATCGTTGCCGATACCGTGCATTTTCGTGAACTTCATAGCTTTCTCCCTTCATAAATACTGTTTATGCCTGATATTTCGGTTCGCAGGTGAGGTTTATGCCAAGGCGCTTGAACGTGCGCTCATCGACCTGAGAGAGAATAACTGTTGAGTGGACCTCGCAGCCGCGCAGTTTGGAGAGCTGTTCCATTGCTTTCTTGGCGTTGGGGTCGGTGTTTGCGCATATCGAGAGCGCGATGAGAGTCTCATCGGTGTGTATTCTCGGATTGTTGTTGCCGAGGTGCTGCACCTTGAGGTTCTGTATAGGCTCGATAACATCAGGAGACATGAGGAGAGTGTCATTGTCGATCTCGCCGAAGTATTTGAGCGCGTTGAGGATAAGCGCAGAGGACGCTCCGAGCAGATTTGAAGTCTTGCCCGTGATTATCGTACCGTCAGGCAGTTCCATTGCCGCTGCGGGAGCACCTGTCTCGGCTTCCTTGGCAAGAGCCGCTGCAATGACCTTTCTGTCATCGGGAGTGATATTTGCCTGCTTCATAAAGAGCTTTAGCTTCATGACTTCTTCATCGGAAATAAGCCCCTTACGGTTGTCACAGAGTCCTGTGTAGTAGCGGCGTATTATCTCGGCATTTGCAGCCTTGCAGGTAACAGCGTCGTCAATTATGCAGTTTCCTGCCATGTTTACTCCCATGTCCGTAGGCGACTTGTAGGGGGATTCGCCGAGTATCTTCTCGAACATTGCGTTCAGGACGGGAAATATTTCAACATCGCGGTTGTAGTTTACGGTGGTCTTTCCGTAAGCCTCAAGGTGGAACGGGTCGATCATGTTCACGTCATTGAGGTCGGAGGTAGCGGCTTCGTAAGCGATATTTACCGGATGGCGCAGAGGAAGATTCCATATCGGGAATGTCTCGAACTTTGCGTATCCTGCGTTGAGACCCCTTTTGTGCTCGTGGTAGAGCTGGGAGAGACAGGTAGCCATTTTGCCGCTTCCGGGGCCGGGAGCTGTTACAACAACGAGACGGCGTGAGGTTTCGATATATTCGTTCCTGCCGAATCCCTCGTCACTGATGATATGCTGTATATCCGAGGGATATCCCTGTATCCGGTAGTGGTGGCGAACCTTGATACCGAGAGCCTCAAGGCGCTTCTGGAAAGCGTCTGCGGTAGGCTGACCCTCATATCTTGTAAGAACAACGGTGCTTACATAAAGACCGATCTTGGTGAATACATTGAAAAGACGGATAACGTCAACATCATAGGTTATGCCGAGGTCGCCGCGAACCTTGTTTTTTTCAATATCGTCCGAATTAATGACGATAACTATCTCTGCCTCATCTTTAAGCTGCAAAAGCATCTGGAGCTTGCTGTCGGGCTTGAATCCCGGGAGAACTCTTGAAGCGTGGTAGTCGTCAAAGAGCTTGCCGCCGAACTCAAGGTAGAGCTTGTCTCCGAACTGTGCGATACGCTGCCGGATATGCTCTGACTGCATTTTAAGATACTTTTCATTGTCGAAACCGACTGGTCTGTGGATTTCCATAAATTTACCCTCCTGTAGTACTATCGTTACTATTATATAACAAACTTATCTGAAATGCAAGTAGTGCGGATAAAAAAATGAAAAAAAGAAGGCGGACGCTTTTGCTCTGAAATGCGGCATAAAAAGCAGATCTGCGGTTTATTTGACGGTTATTTTAAACCTGCTGGCAGGATTTTCAATATAAAGTGATGAAATTTTGCAAATACAGAAAATCTATTGACTTTCTATGCAAAAGATTATATAATGATGATGGCGGCAAAAATTGCCGACTATTACACAGAAGAGTAAAAATGCGTTCGCTATACCGATCTGGTATTACAGTGTTGACTGAACGGGGAGTTGTCGGTCAAACGAAAAGCAATGGCTTGTGGTTCGCATTTTGCATCCCGCTTCGTATGACAATCTCAAAAGATAGACCTTCTTTTCTTGTCGTATGAGTGAGGAAAAGGAGGATTTTTTTATGTACACAAACAAACAAGGCACAACATCTGCGGCTGATCTGCGACTTTTCGGCAACGTGAGAGTTCTTACGATCTCGGCTCTGCTCATTGCAATGAGTATCGTTCTCGGAAAGCTTCTTGCGTTCAACATCACGGACAGTATCCGTATCAGTCTTGAGAACCTGCCCCTTCTCATGGCAGGCATTTTCTTCGGTCCGTTCATCGGTGCGGCAGTCGGAGCAGGTGCGGACATTATCGGCTGTCTGATAGTCGGCTACTCGATCAACCCTATCATCTCGGTCGGCGCTGCATCTATCGGCTTTATTGCAGGATTCGTTTCACATTTTATCTTCAAGAAGCGTTCTCTGCCTTCGATAGCGGTTTCAGTTGCAGCCGCTCACATTATCGGCTCGATGATAATCAAGTCCGTGGGACTCTACATCTACTTCCATACGCCGATACAGGTCCTGCTTCTCAGGATCCCCACATATATCGGAATCGGCATACTGGAATTCTACATCGTTTATCTTATGCAGAAAAACAAGGCTTTTTCGGCACAGCTTGACAGGATAGTGAAAAAGTAAAATGACAAATTACGAACAGGCTCTCGGTTATCTGAAAACAGCCGCCTCGCGCGGAAGCGTTCTCGGACTGGAGCGTATCTCGCGTCTTGCGGAGCTTCTCGGCGACCCGCAGGACAAGGTAAAAACGATCCACATTTCCGGCACTAACGGCAAAGGCTCTCTCGGAGCAATGCTGTGCTCGGTGCTGAAGGCTTCGGGCTATCGCGTGGGAAGTTTCTCGTCGCCAGCCATAACGAGCGTTACGGACAGTTTCCGCATTGACGGCGAGCAGATCTCAGAGGAAAAGGTTGCCCGGCTCGTGCTTGATATTGCGCCGGTATGCGAGAGCATGGAGAAAAAGCCGACCGAGTTTGAAGTTATCACAGCAGTTGCATTTGAACTTTTCCGCCGCGAAAACTGCGACATTGCAGTAGTTGAGTGTGGAATGGGCGGCGACCTTGACTCTACCAATATCATAAGCGCTCCGCTTTTGTCGGTTATAACGAATGTTCAGTTGGATCACTGCGGATTTCTCGGCAGTACGGTCGCGGAGATCGCCTCGCACAAGGCAGGCATTATCAAAAAGGGACGACCTGTTTTCTTTGGCGGAGATGATGAAGCGGCGCTTGCGGTTATAATAGCTGCTGCGGAAAAGTGCGGTTCGGAGCTTTACTTCCCGGATCCCCGAGAGCTTGAAAATGCGGAGTTCAGCCTATCGGGACTGAGCTTTGACTACAGGGGGGAGCGGCTTGAAATACCGCTTCTCGGTACATATCAGCTTACCAACGCCGCGAATGTACTGCGCTGTGTTGACATTTTAAGAAAATACGGAGTGAAGCTCCCCGACTATGCGCTCCGTGAAGGTCTTGCAAATGTTAAATGGCACGGCAGGTTTGAGGTGCTTCGCCGCGAACCGCTTGTGATTTTTGACGGTTCGCACAATCCTGACGGAATAAGCTGTGCGGCTGACAGTATAAGGCAGTATTTCGGCGAAAATAAGGTCGTGTTCCTGATAGGCGTAATGGCTGATAAGGAGTACGGGCTTTATGCGGATATGCTCGGAGAATTTGCGGAGGCTGTGTTCACTGTCAAACCCGATAATCCGCGTGCTCTTGACAGCGAAACTCTCGCGCAGACATTTGCGGAAAAGGGAATAGATGCGCGTCCGTATTCCGTACTTAGTGACGGAGTTTCGGCAGCCTGTGCGTTTGCAATGGAAAGAGGGAGACCCCTCATAGCACTCGGTTCGCTGTATATGTACAGGGAATTCACGCAGGCTCTTGAATTATGAGACTGTTTGTGGAATTTTGCCGAAAAGATGCGTTGTTAGGCTTAGTGGCAACACGACCTAGCTAAAAAATTAGCCCTGAAGCGTTTGATACGTTTCAGGGCTTTGATTTTAGGTGCTATTTTGAATTTTTGATATGCTTATCCGACATATCCCTTAGCTTGTCAAGAATTACGTTTGCCGCGTCAAATTTGCTCATAATTTCAAGCTCCTGCGTGTCGTCAGCGGTTATCAGCGTAATGACATTCGTATCGCCGCCGAATCCTGCACCCGAACGGCAAATCGAGTTTGCACAGATCATGTCGCAGTTTTTTCTGCTGAGCTTTCTGCGTGAATTTTCAATGAGATTCTCGGTTTCCATGGAGAAACCGCAGATAAGCTGACCCTCACGCTTGTTTTCTCCGAGGTTGGCAAGAATGTCCCTTGTCCGCTTTAGCTGAATCGACATCTCACCATCGGACTTTTTGATTTTATGGTCAGCCTTGGTGACGGGAGTGTAATCCGCGACCGCCGCCGCCTTTATGATGATATCGCTGTCATTCTGCCGTTCGGTCACAGCGCGGAACATATCCTCGGCGGACTCAACAGGAACAACATTCACGAACATGGGCGGTTCAACATCGGTGTGAGCGGCAACGACAGTTACCTCAGCTCCGCGGAGCATTGCTGCCTTTGCCAATGCAAAGCCCATTTTTCCGCTTGAATGATTCGTGATGAAGCGCACCGGATCGATACTTTCGCGGGTCGCCCCTGCGGTAACGAGGATTCCTTTGCCCGAGAGGTCTTTTTCAAAGGCGATTTCGCGGATAATGTACTCAAGCAGAGTGTTTTCGTCGGGTAGCTTTCCGTCGCCAATATCGCGGTTTGCGAGCATTCCGCGAACCGGTTCTATTATCTCATAGCCGTATTTTCTCAGCTTTGAAATATTCTCCTGAACGATAGGATTGTGGAACATATTGTGGTTCATGGCAGGCGCGATGATTTTCTTGCAGGTGCAGGCCATGACAGTGGTAGTCAGCATATCGTCCGCGATACCGTTTGCAATCTTGCCGATGACGTTTGCCGAAGCAGGAGCTACCATGACTACGTCTGCTTTTTTTGCGATTGAGATGTGCTCGACACTGTATTCAAAATTTCTGTCGAATGTATCGATAAGACACTTGTGCTGAGTAAGGGTCTCGAATGTCAGCGGGTGCACGAAATTTACTGAATTAGGCGTCATTGCAACGTGAACTTCCGCTCCGAGTTTTGTGAGCATTCGAGCGAGATTTGGTATCTTATAAGCCGCAATGGAGCTTGAAACGCAAAGAAGCACTGTTTTTCCTTTAAGCATTGTGATCCCTCCGTAGATTGGTTTGGTCAGGTTTTTGTCTTTAAGGCAACACCGCACAAAGCCCGCCTGACGGCTTTGCACTGAATCTGCTTGCATATTTTCCGTCATCTTGCACAGAAATCCCTTGACATACGATAGTATGCCTGCGGAATTTCTATACAATCTGACGAAAAATCTGACAGCGCATCTTCAGCACAAGCTCTGTGCGGTATTGCCTTAATTATTATAACACAAAATTCTACGAAAAGCTATACTTTTATGTTTCCTGATCTCTTTAAGAGAGCGCGGCAGAGTGATTTGGCGGTTTTGCACAAAAAGCTTACGATATCCGGCGGATATCCGCGGAATTTCTGTTTGAACTTACAAAAAAATCAGCGATACAGTTTTTTGTAACTTTGTGCGGTATTGCCATAGATTTTTTTTGCCAATTATGATATACTATATATTTACAGGAGAAAATTTCCGCAAATTTGTAAACTTGGAGGTTTATTATGCTTTTGGCTGTAGATATAGGCAATACGAATATAGCTTTCGGCTGTGTGGACGATGAGGACAAGGTACTGCTTTTTGAGCGGATATCAACCAACCATAATGCCACTTCCGCCGAGTACGCTTCACTTATAAAGAATATTCTTGAAATGAACAGTTTCAACATCTCGGATATCAGCGCTGCGATCATGTCATCGGTCGTGCCTTCTGTAACCAACACGGTCAGAGAGGCTATCCGAAAGCTTTTTAAGGTAGAGGTCATGCTCGCAGGTCCGGGAGTAAAAACAGGTCTTAACATTCTCATTGACAATCCCGCTCAGCTTGGCAGCGATCAGGCGGTAGATGCCGTTGCTGCGATAAATCAGTATCCTGTTCCGCTCATAATCATTGACATGGGAACTGCAACAACGGTTTCCGTTGTAGACAAGAAGAAGAACTACCGCGGCGGACTCATCATGACGGGCATGAAGATCGCGGCGGACGCTCTTACCGCGAGAACTGCTCAGCTCCCGAAAGTTAATTTTGAAGCACCTGAAAAGATAATCGGCACGAATACTATCGACTGTCTCAAGAGCGGTCTGCTCTACTCGAATGCCTGCGCTCTGGACGGAATTATTGAGCGTATAGAGGACGAAATAAGCGATAAGTGCACTGTTGTTGCTACAGGCGGACTCTCCGAGATAGTTGTGCCGCTCTGCAAGCATGATATTATCCTTGACAGCAGCCTGCTTATCAATGGATTGTCTATTATATACCGTAAAAATAAGAGGTAGTTTGCGTTGCTTTGCCCACGCCCCACCAAAGGCGCTACCTTCAGGATTCCATTGTTATGTCGTGTTGACACTAAGCCTAACAACGCATCTTTTCGGCAAAATTTCACGCATCCTGCGTTAAAAAGTCTTGACAGGCGACAGCCTGCCTGCGACTTTTTGCCTTGTCTACGTAAAATTTATGCTTGAAAATCTGCATATTATCTTAGTGTCAACACTCTCTGGTTAAAAAATCACGGGAAGAATTATTTTTCTTCCCGTGATTTTGTTTATATCGGAGCGCATAATAATAGTAGTGCTGATTTTCAGCCTACGCCTGCCTCCGAGGCGAATATGCACAGAAAATTACGGAATTGTAAACTAATGTGCTTTCACTTTTTCAACACATTGCCGCCATTTTAAATACACCTAACGGGGTTAGAATTTAACGCAGTTAGCAAAAAGGAGGATAGCAGAATGTTTACACGGGAAGAAACGATAGTAATAATACAGAGAATTTTTGAAAGCCGCCCCACCAAGTTGTTCAAACCGCTTGATGAAACGCGTGCAGGACTTCACTGCGTTTTGCGTATGCTCGACAGGGAAGAAAAGCCCCTTACAGCAGGTCAGATAAGCACGAAAATGGGTGTCAGCTCGGCAAGAGTTGCAGTTTTGCTGCGCAAGATGGCTGAAAAGGGACTCATTGTCCGCGAGGGCAGTCCCGATGACGCAAGAAAGTCGATGATCTCGCTCTCCGATGAGGGCAGAAGTCAGATAGAGAAACTGAATGAAGAACGCATTAATGTTTTTCAGGGTGTTATCAACCGCCTTGGAAAGGAGAAAACCGAGCAGTTTATCCAACTTTCGGGCGAACTGAAGAAAGCTTTTGAAGATGAGATAGCAGAGCGGGAGGCGTCAGGAAAAGGAGGAGACTTATGATAAGAATATTTAAAAATCTGAAAAAGCGCGACTGGATCGGCATTATGATATGCGCCGGACTTGTCGTTGTGCAGGTATGGCTTGACCTTACCATGCCTGACTACACACAGAAGCTTTCAAAGTCGGTCTCGGCAGGAAGTATTGTCATGAATGAAGTGTGGAAAAACGGCGGAATGATGCTTTTGTGCGCACTCGGCAGCATGGTGGCTTCCATATGCTGCGGATTCTTTGCTGCGAGGATTGCGGCGAATTTCGCAAAGACGCTCCGTGAAAAACTTTACGGCCATATCATGGAATTCTCAAACTCCGAGATAAACAAGTTCTCGACCCCGAGCCTTATCACGCGTACCACCAACGACGTGGTTCAGATGCAGATGCTCATTGCAATGGGTATGCAGATAATCATAAAAGCGCCCATAACTGCTGTGTGGGCGATAACGAAAATATCAAGCACAAGCGTTGAGTGGACTACGGCTATTCTCATTTGTGTGGGAATAATGGTTGCCACCATTCTTACTCTTGTATTGTTTGCATATCCGAAATTCAAGCAGATCCAGACGCTGACCGACCGTCTGAATGATACCACTCGTGAGAACATCAGCGGCGTCAGAGTCGTTCGTGCTTTCAATGCCGAGCAGTATCAGGAGGGAAAATTTGATGCGGTAAACTCGGCGATTACCAAAAACAACCTCTTTACGAGCCGCATAATGGGCTTTATGTTTCCTGTTATGTCGCTTTCGATGAGCGGGCTCACCCTTGCGATTTACTGGGTAGGAGCTTACCTCATAAACGGCGCGGAAGTCATGGAGAGAGCTGAAGTTATCGGCAACATGACTGCATTTACGCAGTATGCACTTCAGGTCGTAGCGGCATTCATGATGTTGATAGCGATTTTCATTATTCTGCCGCGAGCAATGGTTTCGGCAAAGCGTATCAACGAAGTGCTCGATACTCCGTGTGGTATCACCTATCCCGAGACTTCTGACAGTAAGGCTTCCGCCAAAAAAGGCGGAGAGATCGAATTCAGAAACGTTTCGTTCTCATATCAGGATTCGGGTGAACCGTGTCTCAGGAATCTTAATTTCAAAATAGCTTCCGGCGAGACATTTGCCATTATCGGAGCAACAGGTACCGGCAAGACCACGCTTGTCAATCTGATTCCGAGATTCTATGACGTTACGGACGGAGAGATACTCATTAACGGCAGAAACATAAAGAGCTATCCTGAGAAAGAGCTTGAAAAGCTTGTTGCAGTGGCTCCGCAGAAGGCTACGCTTTTCTCGGGAGATATAAAGTCCAACATTACCTATGGCTGCGATGAGGATATTTCGGACAGTGATGAGCGTATCACCCGTGCGCTTGATGTTTCGCGCTCGGATTTCGTTGCAGAGCTTGAGCAGGGGATACACGCCCCCGTGGCTCAGGGCGGAACAAACTTCTCAGGCGGTCAGAAGCAGAGACTTTCTATCGCGAGAGCTGTTTTCAAGGATTCGGGTATCATGATTTTTGACGATACATTCTCGGCGCTTGACTACAAGACGGATATGCTTGTCCGAAAAAAGCTCCGCGAGCAGCTTTCCGAAACGACCGTTATCATAGTTGCTCAGCGAATCGGTACGATACGAAATGCCGATAAGATACTTGTGCTCCATGACGGAGTTGCAGCAGGTCTCGGAACTCACGATGAACTGCTCAAAAACTGCCCGATATACAAGGAAATCGCACTTTCTCAGTTATCTGAGGAAGAACTTGGCGGAAAGGAGAGTGAATGATATGCCGCCCATGCACGGAAGAATGATGGCTGCGGGTCAGCACCCCGAAAAAGCTGACCTCGGAGCGATAAAGAAAATACTCATCTACTGCAAAAGGTATCTCCCTGCGCTTATTGCTGCCATTATATTTGCGATCGGAGGCTCGGTCGCAACGATAATCGGCCCTGAAAAAATAAGCGACCTCATGAACGAGATAACCAAGGGGATCATGACAGGGATAGATATGGACGCTTTTGAGAAGATATGCTTCACGCTCGTTGCAATTTATGTGACGGGAGCAATTCTCAGCTACGCACAGCAGTTCATTACCGCGACTGTAACCCAAAATACTGCGCGTCGGCTTCGTCGGGATATCGACACAAAGATAAACCGCCTGCCGCTGAGATACTTCGACACCACGACAAAGGGCGACCTGCTTTCGCGTGTTACCAACGATGTTGATACCATAAGCCAGACGCTTTCAAGCAGCAGCGCAAACCTTATAAGTTCGCTTGCACTTTTCTTTGGCGTTATCTATAAGATGTTCAGGACGAATGCAGTTCTTGCAACTGTGACCATAGTTTCATCACTTGTCGGTTTTGTGTTTATGGGACTAATTCTGAAAAAGTCTCAGGTATACTTCAACCGCAAGCAGTCTGACCTTGGCGCTATGAACGGTCATATCGAGGAAATATACACCAATCACAACATTGTCTGTGCTTTCGGAGCAAAGAACTCAGAGCACGAAAAGTTCGGAAAGATCAACGGTCGTCTCTATGATTCCAACTGGAAGTCGCAGTTCCTTTCGGGCATGATGATGCCTATGATGAACTTTGTCGGAAACCTCGCATACGCGCTTATTTTCATTGTAGGCGTTGCGTTTATCGTAAACGGAAATACTGCTGTAACTCTCGGCACTATCATGTCGTTCGTCATTTATGCAAAGCTCTTTTCACAGCCGCTTTCGACCTTTGCGCAGTCAATGACCTCTATCCAGCAGGCATCTGCGGCCTCCAAGCGTGTTTTTGACCTGCTTGAGGCTCAGGAGCAGGAGGACGAGAGCAGAAAAACCGCTGAGATCAAAAACGTCAGAGGAGAGGTAGAGTTCAGAAACGTAAAGTTCGGCTATCTTCCCGACAAGACCATTATTCACGATTTCTCGGTAAAGCTTGGTGCGGGAAAGAAGATCGCGATAGTTGGCCCTACAGGTGCAGGCAAGACCACTATGGTAAATCTGCTCATGCGCTTCTACGATACCGACAGCGGCAACATTCTCGTTGACGGAGTTCCCGTAAGAGACATGAAACGCGAGAATGTCCACGAGCTTTTTGATATGATATTGCAGGATACATGGCTGTTTGACGGTACGATACGCGAAAACCTTGTTTATAATAAGAAGGGCGTAACAGATGAGGAACTGGACAAAGCCTGCGCGGCTGTTGGTCTGAGCCACTTTATTGCGACACTTCCGCAGGGATATGATACGCGCCTTAGTGACGCGCTCAATCTATCTGAGGGACAGAAGCAGCAGCTCACCATTGCCCGTGCGATGATAAAGGATTCACCGATGCTTATTCTCGACGAGGCAACTTCCTCGGTAGACACCCGAACGGAACTTGTTATTCAGCAGGCTATGGATAAGCTTTCAGAGGGAAGAACCTCTTTCGTTATCGCTCACAGACTTTCCACAATACGAAATGCCGACCTTATCCTCGTAATGAAGGACGGCGATATTGTTGAGCAGGGCAGTCACGAGGAGCTCCTCGCGAAAAACGGCTTCTATGCCGAGCTTTACAACAGTCAGTTTGATGAAACAGCATAAAAAAGAGCCGTCTCATAATGAGGCGGCTTTTTTGTCGCAAGGCATATTTTTTCATAAGGGAACGCCCTCACTTGCAGGGCGTTCCCTCTTAAAAAACAGTCCACCGGA
>ERZ834722.435-NODE-435-length-45599-cov-7.400448_pt1 | contig 45599 bp, 54 predicted proteins | sample MGYA00519576_ERZ834722 | MGnify/ENA primary metagenome ERZ834722 (study PRJEB31850, sample SAMEA3708759) | human gut metagenome | biome: human gut; feature: human-associated habitat; material: faeces | place: China | collected 2014 ...
TACTGACAACTTCGCCATCAACCCACTTCGCCACGATAGATATACAGAACAAGAGACTGGAGCTATGTTGGAAATACCATAAGTTGCGAAACAGGAGGGCGTAAATGACTATATATCTTGAAAGAGGACCGTTTCTCACCATTCCCGATAAGCTGCATCCGGGACAGTACAGAGTGATCCGTAACCCCGACTGGCACGGAGAACTGCCGGAGATCGTGTCCTTCACCGATTTTCTCAAATGGAACTACACACTGGAGTACGGTCAGTATATCCGAAAACTGCACTGCTATCGTCGGCTTCCGCTGCCGTGGGGCGTTCCACAGGATGCCGAGATCGAAACTGTCATCATCGAGGAAGGCAGATATGACCGCATTGATCACGATTCCTTTGATATGTATGTGATATGCGATGTCGTGTTCGAGATGAACGGCTGCCGGCAATGCCAGAAGTATATCGTGCACGGCTTTTACTGCTCTTACGGCGGTTCAGACTTTCTGTGTGATGCGGAGCTGTACGATGGGCAGTTTATCCGGCTGAACAATCCTCTGGATGAGTTTCTGGTTCCCGTTCTCTCAAAGAAAGACTTTGAGAGCATTGCACAGGATATCCTCAACAGCTACTATTCATATAAGTCGAATTATCCTTGCCGCATCAATACTGCTTCGATTGCAAAGGCTATGGGGCTTGACATCAAGTATGCCCGACTGTCAAAAAACGGAAATGTCAAGTCCAAGCTGATCCTGGACAAGCGGGATACGACCGTCTATGATAAGGAATGCAAAGCTGTCAAAATGCGGATCGACAGTCCTACGATCCTTGTGGACGAGTCATTGGAGGAGGATGAAGCGCAGAACGCCATTATTCATGAGTGCGTTCACGCTTACCTTCACAACCTCTTCTATGAGCTGCAGAGCTACTATCGGAAAATGGTCGGCAGGAAGATGCCGGAGTTCAATGACTACTTCTATTCCAAGACGCAGCGTAGCTGCCTGAAATGGATGGAAACACAGGCAAATGCCATCCCACGCTTTATTCAGATGCCGGAGGAGCAGGCATCCGATGTCATCCTGAACTTCTTCGAGCGACTCCCCGGATAGCCTGACTGGGACGATTACAGAGAACTGATCGACCTTGTGAAATGGAAGTTCGGAGTATCCCGCAATGCTGCGAAGAAGCGTATCATTGAGCTTGGCTGGCCGGAGGTGCGCGGTGTGTATGTCTACAACACCACAGGATATGTTGAGGACTACGATGTCGAACTGAGATTCCCGGATGACTATACCTATACACTGTCATTCCGTCATATCTCTGATGTGTTCGCATCCTGCGAGACCTTTGCAGAGCTTGTAAGCTCCAAGAAGTTCATATATCTGGACGGTCATGTTGTCATCAACAGCGACAAGTATATCCGTAAGGAACACGGCATCGCTATAGGCTTGACAGAGTATGCTAGACACCACATGGCAGAGTGCTGTCTGGATTTCAAGCGTATCTACGCAGAATTCGACTACAGCTATACCTATGGCGAGCTACACAAGGATGACCTGACCGAGATCACGGCCGAAAACCGTTCGTTCAGCGATGAACAGCGAAAGAAGATCCGCATGGCAATGTATGAGATCACAGAAGAAAACGATAAACTGACCGTTCCTTCAGATGTCAACGAATTCGGCAAGGCGGTGCGTTTCCATATGGAGAGATGCGGTCTCACCTCGGATCTGGTTGCAGACCGCAGCGGCATGGGTGTGAACACTGTCAATAAGATGCGCAGCGGTAAGAAAGTGAAGCTCGAAACGGTACTGGCATTCTGTGTAGCTTTGGAGCTTGAGGAGTCGTTCCGCATTGACCTTATGCAGAAAGCAAAGGTCGATTATGATATGAACAATCCCGCCCACAGGTTGTATGTGACGATTTTTGAGCTTATGGAGAAGCCTAATGTGTTTCAGATCAACGAACTGCTGAAGGCAGAAGGCTTTACTCCGTGGACGAGAGACTGCGAGGAAAAGAAGCGGTACGCTAAGATAAGTATGTAATAACAGCATTTTCAGGAGGCTTTCGAGCCTCCTTTTTTTATGCCCTGAAATATTTTCATGAAGCCCCCAGAAAAAATGGGGGGCGATTTTTGTTTTTGAAACAGTTTAGAAATAGAATATTTATAAAATATCCATTTAATTTAGATGATGTGAACAAGTGCAGATTATATATCAAAGTTGAGATAAGCATAGTGCATAAAAAACAGCCCCCATTTTTTATGTATGTAAAAGAGAATTCGGATATGTTATGATATAGACACAGTCAAGGACAGGCACCGCCGCCCATGACTGGAAACAACCTCTATATGCCGGATGCATACGGCAGAGGACGGTCATATGAGAGCAGAACTGAACACCACAGGTATATCCCGTGTTCGGAATCTGACATCATATGGCTACTCTGTGTCATGCATCCGGCTATTTTTCTGCCGCGGCATTCGGAGCATGGCAAATCGATCATTACATTTGTTAGTCAGGGCGCGCACTGGCGGACAGATGCTCATAACGGAAAACAATGCCTGTGGTCTGTATAGACCGGAACAGGTACCGAAAGATTTTCCGTGTGGACATTGTCTGCCTGCGTGCCTTTTCGCAGTAAGAGCATCTGCCGCTGAGTGCGTTCCTTGCAGAAAGGAACGATTATGGAAAACGTGAATGTTCAGAATGCTGCCGCTATTACCGATCAGACCACACTCGGAGAACTGCTTGCAATGCTTGACCTCGCTGATAAGGCAGGCAAGATGCCGACACCGAGAGAACTGTTTGAGACCGCCGGTGAGACGATTGCCGACATGAACGGCTGCACGCTCTTCAGCAACGGGTTCGCTGTCTACCAGAATATCACCGGACGTACTGTTGTCTGGCTGCCTTACTGTAAGAGCTTCACCTATTACTTCGGCAAGCTCCGTGATTCCGAGAAAGACACGCTGACAGAGACCTATGAGCTGCCGGATGGATTTCTGGAAACACAGCCGTGGGTGATCGCAGTAACACTGATCGGCGACCATCGTGTGGAGGCAAACAGCATGAACCGCACCGGCAGCCGCAAGGATACCACAGATTATGACAGCGCCGATAACGGCGATAAAGACGGTGATGCAGAGGAGGCTTTGGCAGATCCGTATCGCAGGGCATTCAACTGGTATGACGGACGCATGGGCGAGAATCCGCAGGATGCCGTGGAGCGCAGAGAGACACGCGAGGAGATGCTTGCAGACATGACGGACAAGCAGCGTGAAGCCTTTATTATGTACTTCAGGGATGGTATGACGCAGGAAGAGATTGCTTCATATATAGGGGTAAGCCGTGATTCCATAAATGACAGGCTTGAAGGTGCATTGAAAAAAGCAAAAAAATATTTTTGAGGATACCCACAAAAAGACCTCTCCCATGACAGTATATGAGAGGGCTTGAAAAGAAACCAAACCGCAAGCGGCTGCAAAGCCCTCGCAGCCGAACCATTATTACATCGGTCGAAAGACCTGAACAGAAAGGAAATGCTTATGCCTATGGAAAACAGAGTCCCGAAAAACCGCTACAACGGCGGTGCCGCGCCCAATGCTGACAAACAGGACAAGCCCGATGTGCTGAAGATGATCGAAACGGCAATGGACAAGCGTGCGGCTGGCATAGCACAGACGGTCACGGATATGTTCCGTTTCATGTCGATGGCATCCGCCATGCTCCCGAATATGGAGATGGATGTCGGTGTGTTCCGTCTGAAGATCGACGATGACGGCGTGTTCTTTGAAATCCGCTACCCGTCCGGCTTCAGGCGCAAGCACAAGCCCGATGAGGACGGCGAAAAGCTGCCGGACAACTATGACGATAACGAGGAGGGACTGATCTATGACGGAGACTGAGAAGAAGTTCACTGTGCCGGGACCGGTGCCTGTGGACGCAAAGAAGCTGATCGATGGGCTTGGTACGATCTTCGGCGGCGTGATCCAGATTCTGGCGGCAATGGAGCCGGGCATGGCAAAGGAACTGGCAGACATGGCGTTGGGCGGTGTGCCGAAGGAGCAGGTGCCGGAGACCATTAATCCGGACGATTTCGAGGAGATCATCGCTGCTGACGATCTGCCGTGGGATACAGAGCCGGAGCAGCCTGAACCGCCCAAGCCTGCGGAAAAATCCAAGCCGAAGAAGGCAGCAAAGAAGGCGGAGCCTGCATCGGAGCTGACCGCCGACGATCTCATCCGTGTGGTGACGCAGAAGATCAAGAAGGACCGCACCAACAAGGACAAAGTGCTGGCACTGCTGAAGTCCTACGGTGCGGCAAAGGTCAGCGACATTCCGCAGGAAAAGTATGAGGCGTTCCTCACGGATGTGTCGCAGCTCTGATCGGGGGTGGCATCATGCCTGACGTTCACGCACTGCTCAGTGCGTCCAGTTCAAAACAGTGGCTACACTGTCCGCCGTCAGTCCGTTTGCAGGAGGGATTTCCGAATGAGAGTTCAGTCTACGCCGCAGAGGGCACGTTTGCCCACGAGATCTGCGAATACAAGGTACGTAAGTACCTGAAGGAGCGTGTGAAGCGTCCGCAGTCCGAGGAATATGACACCGAGGAAATCGAGCAGATCACAGATGTGTATGCGGAGTTCGTGATCTCCATCATTGAGCAGATGAAGGAGAACGGCTGTGAGCCGCTTGCTTTTGTTGAGGAGCGTGTGGACTACAGCCACATTGCCCCTTCCGGCTTTGGCACGGCAGATATGCTCATCATCGGTAAGGACGAGCAGGGACGCGGAATCCTTCATGTATGCGATTTCAAGACGGGTGCAGGCGTGTTTGTGGATGCAGACCACAACAGCCAGATGATGCTCTATGCGATCGGAGCTTTAGCCGCCTACGGCTTTTTGTATGATTTTGAGATCGTGCGTATGAGCATCATTCAGCCTCGTCTGGATAATATCAGCACATTCGAGTGTAGCAGAGCCGAGCTTGAGGAATGGGGCGAGAGCATCAAGCCCATTGCGAAACTTGCCTACGAGGGCAAAGGTGAACAGCACCCCGGCGACTGGTGTCGGTTCTGCCGTGCAAAGCCTGTTTGCAAAGCGTGTGCCAATGAAGCACTGGCACTCTGCCGTGAGGATTTCCTTGACCTCGATGCCGGAGCATTCGATGATACTGCGGAGGAAAGCGATATGACCGCACCATACGAAGCGGATATACAGACTGCCGTATTCAAGCAGCCGTGACTGATTCCTATCAGCGAACTTGCGGAGATCCTGCCGACTCTGAACCGCATCAGCTCTTGGATCGAGGCGGTATTCGCATTCGTATCCTCCGAGGCGATCAATCACGGTGTACCGATTCCCGGCTATAAGGTGGTCGAAGGGCGCAGCAAGCGTGTATTCACAGATACAAAAGCTGTGGTCGATACCGCTGTTCAGAACGGGTACACCGACCTTTACAAGCAGACGCTCATCACGCTGACGGAATTTGAAAAGATGATGGGCAAGAAAAAGTTCAACGAGCTGCTCGGTGAGTATGTCGCCAAGCCACCCGGAAAGCTGGCACTTGTGCCGGAGAGCGATCCGAGAGAACCCGTTGATCTCACAACACCCGGTCAGGAATTTGAAGTTCTCTCTGATGATGAGTGAGGATCATACAATAATGCCGCAATTATTCTGTTTGGTGAATACGCAAAATTGAATGAAATATAGGAGGTATACTATGGCAAACACAACACCCGCGACTAAAGTGGTTATTCCCTGTCGCATTTCTTTTGCGAACATCTGGGAGCCAAAATCAATTAATGGCAGCGAAGAGAAGTATTCCGTTTCCCTACTGATCCCGAAGGATGACAAGGCAACGCTCGCCAAGATCAAGAAGGCAATTGAGGCGGCAAAGGAAGCGGCGAAGGAGAAGAAGTGGGGCGGCAAGATCCCGCCGAACCTCAAGCTGCCGATGCATGACGGCGACATCGACCGTCCTGATGACGAGAACTATGCCGGTCACTTCTTCTTCAATGCCACGAGCAAGGATGCACCGCAGATCGTTGACCGCCATGTGCAGCCGATTCTCGATCCGATGGAGTGCGGCAGCGGTGACTATTGCAATGTCAGCGTGAACTTCTACGGTTTTGCAGCATCCGGCAACAAGGGCATCGCAGCAGGACTCCAGAACATCCAGCTTGTCCGCCACGGTGAGCGTCTTGCCGGCAGGCCGACCGCCGCATCCGACTTCGTTGAGGTCGAGGGTGATGATGCGGATGATCTCGCAGACGATGATCTGGATTTCCTGAACTGACGCATAAGGGAGGCTTGCCTCCCTGTACATACACAAACAGGTGGTGATTTTATTGAGCAGACGTGTACTTTCTATCGACCTTGAGACCTACAGCGATGTTGACCTTCCGAACTGCGGTGTGTACCGCTATGTTGAGGGGGATTTTCATATCCTGCTGTTCGCATATGCATTCGATGATGAAGAAACAAAGTGTATCGACATGGCCTGCGGTGAACAGCTTCCCGCAGAGGTTGTGGATGCCATACACAATGAAAATATCATCAAATCTGCGTGGAATGCGCAGTTTGAGCGCATCTGTCTGTCAAAATATCTCGGCATCAGGCTTTCTCCGGACTCGTGGCAATGCACGATGGTATGGGCGGCATCGCTGTCCCTGCCGCTGAAGCTGGCAACGGCAGCACAGGCTTTGAAAACTGCACAGCAGAAAGACAGTGTCGGTGAACGGCTGATCCGCTACTTTTCGATTCCGTGTAAGCCTACCAAATCTAACGGCGGTCGCACACGCAATCTGCCGGAACACGCTCCGGAGGACTGGGCGCTGTTCAAAAGCTACTGTATTCAGGATGTGGAAACGGAACGGGATATCCGCCGAAGACTTGAAAAGTTTCCGCTGATGCCGCAGGAATGGGATTTTTATCACATGGATCAGCGGATCAATGACCGCGGCATCCTGATCGACAGAGAGCTTGTGCAGCAGGCAATTATCTGTAATATGGCAATGTCTGAGGAGATGACCAAACGCGCCTATGCACTGACGGGACTTGAAAATCCCAATTCTGTATCTCAGCTGAAGTCATGGCTGGAAGATCGCGGCATCGAGGTGGATTCCCTCGGCAAAAAGAATGTCGCTTCTCTGATCACAGACCTTGACAAGCACAGTGCGGACGGTGAAGCTCTGGATATGATGAAGCTGCGGTTGCAGATGGCAAAGTCCTCTGTGAAAAAGTATCAGGCGGCAGAGAGATACATCTGTCAGGACGGCAGGGCGCACGGACTGTTTCAGTTTTCCGGAGCTCAGCGAACACAGCGCTGGTGTCTTACCGGCGATCATGAAATACTGACAGATAAAGGCTGGCTCAGGCTTGATAATTGGCAGGGCGGTAAGATTGCTTGTTGGAATCCTAATCAGGAAATGGTCTCGTTCCAGAAAGCGAACGTATTGTGCTTTGAATATGACGGTCCTATCTACCGCTATGAGGACAAACGGATCGATCAGATCAGCACGCCGGATCACAAAATGCGTGTAAAGAAACGGTATAACGGCGAGTGGACGGATGACACTGTTGGCAATATGGAAAAGTATCGTCCTTCTATTCCGTTTACCGGACGCAGACAAACGATGCCCGGCTTGGAGCACGCAGAACTGAGGGTACTGGTGATGACGCAGGCTGACGGCAGCTATAAAGAAGATGGAATGCTCTGCTTCCATTTCAAGAAGAAAAGGAAAATAGAACGGTGCAAACATCTGCTCAGACAGGCGGGCATTTATTTCACAGTGAATGAATGCAGGACAGATGGAACAACGCAGATCAAGATTCCTTCCCGTGAGCAGCCGATGTATCTAAGAATGTTTCATAACAAGACATTTGGAATGTGGCTTCTCGATGAAAGCCCGGATGTTTTCTTTGATGAGCTTCGGTATTGGGACGGATCGCAAAGCGCCAAAAACAGTATCCAATATACCACAACGAACAAAGTGAATGCCGATATTGTTCAGGCTTTTGCTCATACAAGTGGTCGCTGTGCAAAAATGAAACCGGTCATCCGGGATAAAGAACACCCGAATTGGAGCGATGCATACTATCTCGATATATGGCTCACTCCGAAAAACTGTCATGAAATCAGAGTGAAGCCGACTATCTCGCAATTCAGCGGCAAAATATACTGTGCTGAAACCCCAACCGGATACTTCCTTGTAAGACGTAATGGTAAAGTGTGGGTAACAGGAAACAGCGGGCGCGGCATTCAATTACAGAACCTGCCGCAGAACCACATCTCTACCCTCGATGAAGCAAGAGAACTTGTCAAAATGGGCTGCTTTGACATGATCGAAGCACTGTACGGCAATACGCCGGATATCCTGTCACAGCTTATCCGCACGATGCTCATTCCGAAGGACGGCTGTGAATTTATCGTGGCAGACTTCTCCGCCATTGAAGCGAGAGTACTTGCGTGGCTTGCCGGAGAACAGTGGCGGCTCGATGCCTTCAAGCGTGGCGAGGATATTTACTGTGCATCCGCATCGCAAATGTTCGGTGTTCCGGTCGTGAAGCACGGCATCAACGGTGAACTGCGGCAGAAAGGCAAGGTCGCAGAATTGGCCTGCGGTTACGGCGGCGGTGCCGGTGCGCTGATCTCAATGGGCGCACTGGATATGGGACTGAAAGAGGACGAACTTCCCGACATCATTTCAAGCTGGCGCGACGCAAACCCGGAGATCGTGAAATTCTGGTATGCTGTGGAAAAAGCCGCGATTGAAACAGTCAAGGATCACAATGACAGATCGGTCGGCCGGATCGGATTTCAGTTTTCAGCAAATACACTGTGGATCGTTCTTCCGTCCGGACGCAGGCTTGCCTACATCAAACCGAGATTACAGCCGAACCGCTTCGGGCGTATGGCACTGACATTTGAGGGGCTTGGTGCAAACAACAAGTGGGTGCGCGGCGAAACCTATTCCGGCAAGCTGACAGAGAACATCACACAGGCAACTGCCCGTGATCTCCTTGCAGAAGCAATGCGCCGTATAGAACTTGCAGGGCTTGGAATCGTCGGGCATGTGCATGATGAGGTCATTCTCGAAGTGCCGAAAGGACAATACACGGTCGATGATGTATGCAGCATCATGAATCAGAATCCGAAATGGGCGGAGGACTTACCGTTGTCAAGTGCAGGATATACGGGTGCATGGTACTACAAAGATTAAGTGTATAAACAATATTTCAGAGGAGGATATCTTTATGAAACAAGGCAGATCATTACCGGAAGTGCTGACTGAGCTTCAGCGTCAGAATGCGGCAAAGCAGGACTACATCGGTGCAGCGGAGGCTTTCCGTCTGGACGAGGACGGCAGCACATTCAATATTGGCACCGACCACAGCTTCGGCACCACGCAGCTTTTTCATCGTCAGGTGGCATCGGCGCTTGGCATTCCGGCGAAATACTACGATATGATGCAGAAACAGAAGCCCGATCTTCTGGCAGACAATGTGAATGCATGGTTCAGTGACAAGGGCAGCAGCTACATGGTGCGTACCCTTGATTACGGCAGCGGACAGGTTGCGAGAGCCTTTCTGTCTGACCGTTACCGCCGTATCGATAACCTTGAAATTGCCTCGGCTGTTCTCCCGATTTTCGCCGGACAGGAAGGCATGGAGGTCATGAGCTGCGAGGTCACAGAGAATAAGCTGTATCTGAAGATCGTCAATCACCGTCTGGAAATGGCGTGTGTCGGTGACCGTGTGCAGGCAGGTGTCATCATCTCCAATTCGGAGGTTGGACTCGGTGCTGTGTCTGTTCAGCCGCTTGTCTATACACTTGCCTGCACCAACGGCATGGTGGTCAACAGTATGGGCGAACGCCGTACCCATGTGGGCAGAGCTGCGAAGGCGCTGGAAGACAGCTTCAATATCTACACAGATGAAACCCTCGAAGCCGAAGATAAGGCATTCATGCTGAAGCTCCGTGATACCACAATGGCAGCAATTGAAGAGGCTCGTTTCGCACAGATCATCGGTGTGTTGGAGCAGAGCCACGGCGCAAAGATCACAGGACGTGTGCAGGATGTCATCGAACTGACCGGCAAGGCGTATGACCTGAATCAGCCGGAACAGGACAGCATTCTGAACTATCTCATCAAGGGCGGCGATCTTTCCCTCTATGGTCTGAGCAATGCCATCACACGCGCTTCGCAGGATGTAGATTCCTACGACAGAGCCACTGCGTTAGAGGGCATCGGCTGGCAGGTGGCGACCATGCCTGCAAATCAGTGGAAGGAGATCAACGCATGAGCAGAACCTGGAAAGACAGAAAAGGATATAAAACACGCAGAAAACGACACGGATATCCTGTGCCGGAAATCTGCAATTACACACGCGGCAGCTATGAAGATTATGACCACAGCGATGAGGAACTGTATGTCGATGACCAGTGCTGCGAGAACTGCCGCTTTTGCGGATGTTGCCGTCATACACCGTTCCCGTCGGGCTGGTGCGAATACTGGAAGGACGGCACACATTGAGAGAATATGTTGTCGAAAACGAGTTTATCAAGGCGGTAAAAGCGGCAGGCGGTGTGGCATACAAGCTGACATCGCAGACCGCAAACGGACTGCCGGACAGACTCGTTCTGTTCCCGGCGGCAAAGACGATTTTCGTGGAGCTGAAAGCACCGGGGAAAATGATGCGACCGTTGCAGCGTAAAAGACGGTATCAGCTTATGAAACTCGGCTTTCCGGTGCTGTGCATTGACAGGATGCCGCAGATCAAGCCGTTCATATCAGCAGCATTGTCATGGACACCCGGTGAGCCGTTCCCGGAAGGCATCGGTGCGAAGATACCCGATCTGGAAAGGGCAACGCTGCCGACGGATATGGATAACTTCGGGGAAACGCTTGAACCCATCGATCCAGACAATCTGATAGAGTTTTATGAAATAGAGGACGGTGATGATGCATGATTAACCCTAAACGCAGAGCTGTGAGAAAAAGCTGCTCATACTGCGGAACTGTCTTTACCTATGTCGGAAGTCATGGTACAAGAAATAAGCATTTTTTCTGTTCTCATGAATGCTATATTGCCTTTAAGACAAAGAAAGCAGAAGTGAAATGCGATTGGTGCGGCAAATCAATGCTGAAAAAACGCTCTGAAATATGGAGAACGGATCACAATTTCTGCTGCCCCGAATGCTGTTTACTGTATAGGCAAAAGCAAGGCGAAACTTCATGGAATCATCGTGTGAATGGAATAACCGTACACAGGGGCATTTTGGAGAAGAAGCTCGGACGAGAACTGCGTGCGGATGAAGAAGTACACCATATCGATGGTAACCATTTCAATAATGATCCGGACAATCTCATCGCCCTTTCCAAATCGGAACACGCCAAAATTCATTCTTCTTGGAAAGCGAGGGACGAGTATGGAAAATACGTTAAAACGCAGTCAGATTCATGAATACCAAAAATACTGTGTTGACTTTATTAAGTCTCATCCCGTATCAGCACTCTTTTTGGATTGCGGACTTGGAAAGACGATCATTTCATTGACTGCAATATATGATCTAATGTTTGATGAGCTGAAGGTATTTAAAGTTCTTGTAATTGCCCCTCTAAGAGTGACAAATGTCTGGAAAGCGGAGGTTCAGAAATGGAGTCATCTGCAAGATGTTGATGTTGCGATAGTAGTCGGAACTGTAAAACAGCGGATTGCTGCGATTAACAGTAACGCTCTTGTTTACGCTGTCAACCGTGAAAATGTGAAGTGGCTCGTAGAGTATTACGAGAAAAACGGTCTTCGTTGGGATTTTGACATGATTGTCATTGACGAGCTGAGTTCCTTCAAAAACTACCAGTCACAGCGGTTCAAATGGTTGCGTAAGGTTCGGCCTTTCGTGAAGCGCTGGGTAGGCTTGACAGGTACGCCGACTTCCAACGGACTCATGGACTTATGGGCAGAGATCGGTATCCTTGACGGCGGTGAGAGGCTTGGACGATTTATCGGGCGTTTCCGAGAGTCTTACTTCAAGCCTGCATCCATGAACCCAAGTACGGGTGTGGTGTTCTCATATACACCCCGTCCCGGTGCGGAGGAACAGATATATCAGAAGATCTCCGACATCACCATTTCTATGAAAGCACTGGACTATCTGGATATGCCTGAATGCGTGTATGTCAATCATGAGGTCGAGATGAATGCAGCGGAGCGAAAGCTCTACGATCAGTTGAAGCACGACCTCATTATCCCGCTTGAGGACGGCGACATTGATGCCGCCAACGCTGCATCGCTTTCCAATAAACTGCTCCAGATGGCGAACGGCGCGGTCTATGATGAGAACAAGGAAACACGCACCATTCACAGCCGCAAGCTGGAGATGCTGGAAGACCTGATCGAATCGGCAAACGGACAACCTGTGCTGATCGGTTACTGGTTCAAGCATGACCGCACCCGAATTATAGAGCATCTGACCGCTTGTGGTTATGCTCCGAGGGATATTAAGGATTCCGACGATATCACTGACTGGAACGCCGGAAAGATCAGTGTTGCTCTGATACATCCGGCTTCGGCAGGACACGGACTGAATATCCAGTCCGGCGGTCATATCCTGATCTGGTTTGGCCTGACATGGAGTCTGGAGCTGTATCAGCAGACCAATGCAAGACTCTGGCGGCAGGGGCAGCAGCACACTGTTACTATCCATCACATCGTAACAAAAGACACAGTAGATGAAGATGTCCTGAAAGCTCTCGCTTCAAAGGACGTGACGCAGGAGAAGCTGATCGCAGCAGTCAAGGCAAGATTGTAACAATATACAGTCTGTATGATCCACCCCTTATTGACGACAGGAAGACGGCAAAGCGGCGACAATTCGGTTACGCCGCAAACCACGGAGGTGAAAACTATGGCTCGTAAGAACAAACGCCTAAAAACAGAATACCACAGAGGGCTCGGCTTTGATCCGAGAAAATATATTACGGCACCGGTGCAGCACCACACCATCGCTCACAAGCCGCAGCGCGGTGACATCTGGTTTGCGGATCTTGGCTGTCATCCGGATTCCAGCGTGCAGAGCGGCATCCGTCCGGTTATCATTCTCTCGAATGATATGGGCAATGCACACGCCGACACGGTCAATATCATTCCCATGACGCGGCATCTGAAAAAGCCGGAGCTGCCGTGCCATACGCATCTGTTCCCCGACAGTATTTCCGATCTTCATCAGCATCTATATCCGTCCATGATCCTGGCGGAGCAGCTCACGACTGTCAGCAAGCATGCGCTTCGCAGCTATGCCGGACATATCTCGGACGCCGATGCGATGAACCGTATTGAAACCGCTGTCATTGCACAGCTTTTCATTGAAAGGAGACATTCCGAATGCCTGTAAATTTCGTAAATATCCCGGACGCACTGAAGCAGTCGGCATCCTTCTGTGTCTGGAAGCTGGAAAAGAGATCCGGACGCCCCACAAAAGTGCCGTACAATCCGAGAACCGGCAACATGGCAAAAACCAACGAGCCGGACACCTTCACCGACTTCAAGACCGCTATGAAAGCGTATGCGATTGGCGGCTGGAACGGCATCGGCTACAGAGTTTCCGAGGGAATCGGTGCAATCGACATCGACCACTGTATCCGGGAGGACGGCAGCCTGAATGATGTGGCAGCATCCATTCTCGGTATCTTCAGCACTGCCTACTTTGAACGCTCTCCATCCGGCACCGGACTGCGCGGCTTCTTCAAACTCAGCCCTGAGTTTGCCTACGATAAGACTGTGTACTACATCAACAACCGCAAACACGGTCTGGAGGTCTATCTGCCCGGAACGACCAACCGCTTTGTAACTGTTACGGGAGATATGTTCCGTCCCGGTACCGTTGAGCGTGATGATGATGCACTCCGCAATCTGCTTGACACCTTCATGAAGCGCAGCACCCGTGTATCAAATAAGACGATCGAGCCTGCATCCTATCTTGATGACGAGGGTGTCATCGCACACGCATTCGCCTCTGCTTCTGGTGATAAATTCAAAGCACTCTACGAGGGACACTGGGAGGAAGGCTATGATTCGCAGTCTGATGCAGACATGGCGTTCGTGTCCATGCTGTGCTTCTGGTGCGGCAATGTGGAGGAGCAGATCGACCGTATCTTCCGAACTTCCGGTCTGATGCGTGATAAGTGGGATCGTATGACCGGTGACAGGACCTACGGTCAGATCACGATCCGCAATGCCATCGCATCGACATCCGAGATCTATACACCTATTGCGGACTCCTCCGCAGAGGATGATTTTGAAGATATTGAGGGCGAGACAGATACAGAGCAGCTGATGTTTGAGCCGGATTTCACCCACATCACCCTGACGCTGGAACAGATGCAGCCGCACACAAATCCTCGCTATCAGCGTGACGAGATCGGTATTGGCTATGCATTTGCGGATTACTATAAGCCAATCGCTCATTTCGACCGTGAGCGCGGTATCTGGTATGTCTTTGACGGGAAGGTGTGGCAGCCGGACGAAAATGCTCTCGCTGTGGCGGAGATTGCAAAGCGTCTGGCAGACAGGCTGTATACCTTCGCCCTTCAGATCAAGGATGAGGATACTCGAAACAGGTATATCAAGCGTGTACAGAAGCTCCAACTCCGCAAAAACCGCCGCACCATGATCGAAGATGCGAAATCCGTGTATCCAGTGCCGCACGCTATCTTTGACCGCAATACCGATCTGTTCAACAGTCAGAACGGCACGCTGAACCTCACCACAGGTGAATTCCGTCCGCACGATCCGGCAGACTTTCTCACCATGATGTCCGGTGTCACCTATGATCCGAATGCCACCTGTCCGAGATGGGAGCAGTTCATTTCCGAAGTTATGTGTAACGATGCTGACCTCGCATTATACTTGCAAAAAGCCCTCGGATATGCGCTTACCGGCGACACATCGCTCGAATGCCTGTTCATCCTCTACGGTGCGACCTCCCGAAACGGAAAAGGCACCACAATGGAGACATTTCTGAAGATCATGGGTGATTACGGCAAAACCTCCAATCCGGAGATGCTGTCTACAAAATTCGGCAACACCAATGCGTCCGGACCGTCTGAGGAGATTGCTCGCCTTGCGGGTGTGCGTTTCGTTAATATCTCCGAGCCGGAGAAGAAGATCACCTTCAATGCAGCACTGGTAAAGCGTATGACGGGTAACGATACACTGAATGCTCGTTTTCTGCATGAGAACAGCTTCGATTTCAAGCCGAATTTCAAGATCTTCATCAATACGAATTACAAACCGTCCGTTTCTGATATGACACTGTTTTACTCCAACCGTCTGAAGCTCATTCCGTTCAAACGCCATTTTGAGGAGCATGAGCAGGACAAAGGTCTGAAAGCATTTTTCAGTACGGATGTCTGCCTCTCTGCCATCTTTAACTGGTGCTATGAAGGATATAAGCGGTTTCGTTCCGAAGGTCTGGAGGATCCGGCTGCTGTTTCTCAGGCAACCAAGGAGTATCAGGAGGAGTCTGACCGCATCGGTCAGTTTGTGGATGCATGGCTCGAAGAAGGCGAAGCATTTGAAGTTCGTACCTCTGCGGCATATAAGCTGTACGGTGAATGGTGCGATAAGTATGGCTACCGCAAGGAGAACAGCACCAACTTCAATAATGCGATTCAGCGTTTCTTCCCCATCGTGCGTAAGCGTCCGAACGATACAAAGGGTGCGCAGAAAACAACAATGCTTGTGGGGTGCCGTTTCCTGGATCATGAAAACGGCGAAGCTGACGAACCGGATGAGTTTGCTGCCTTGGAGTAAAAGTAGACTTTTCTCCGTATTTGCGCTGTTTTCCGCAGTTGGGGCAACGTGGGGCAAGTTTTTTCGGTGGTTATTATTATTACTTCTCTTTATATATATTACTATTTTTACTTGCCCCTACTTGCCCCAAATAAATAAAAACAATAGAAAAGATAAGAAGAATAGAGGATTTTCACTGATTTGAACCATTACCCATTTTGCACTGTTTTGAACCTTGCCCGATGCTGTCACTGACAAAGAGTGTGTAAGCGACAAAGCGTGGCAAGGTCAAAATCCAACGATCAATCATGCAGGAGGAACAAGAATATGAGAATCATCACTTCAGAACAGGTATCCGCAGGACACCCCGACAAGATCTGTGACCAGATCGCAGATGCTATCGTGACCGACTGCCTGCAGCATGACCACAACAGCCGTGTCGCCATCGAGTGCCTTTTCAAGAACCGCTTCCTTGTGATCGCCGGTGAACTGACCAGCACCCATGAGCCCGACTACAAGGCACTGGTGCAGAGCGTGTTTGACCGCATCAACAACGGCGGAGCAGAGAGTACCGATGCAGGTTTTGATTACAAGCTGGATTTCACAGCCGATGATCTGGACATTGCGATTCTGGTCGATCACCAGAGTAGCGACATTGCCCTCGGTGTGAATACCGGCGGTGCAGGAGATCAGGGTATGATGTACGGCTATGCGACCAACGAAACGCCGGAGATGCTCCCGATCCCCTTCGTGCTGGCTACCAGATTTCTGGAACTGCTGAAAGCCTACCCCTGCCGTATGCTGAAAGCCGACGCAAAGGCACAGGTCAGCTATGACTATGACAGCGGTCGCATTACCACCTTCCTCTGCTCGGTGCAGCATACACACGATGTGGATGTTGAGGACTTCAAGCCCATCATCGAAAAGCTGATGGTGAGAACGGCAACCGAATACGGGCTGAATACAGACTTTGCAAAGCTCGTCAACCCGACCGGCAGATTTGTCATAGGCAGTTCCTTTGCGGACTGCGGCGTTACCGGACGCAAGCTCGCCTGCGATACCTATGGCGGTATCGGGCATATCGGCGGCGGTGCAATGTCCGGCAAAGATCCGTCTAAGGTTGACCGCAGCGGCGCATATGCAGCAAGAAAAATCGCAAGGGATATCGTCAGTGCCGGATATGCGGATATGGCAGAGGTGCAGATCGCATATGCCATCGGCGTGGCAGAACCCGTATCCGTGTATGTGGAAACCTTCGGCACGGAGCATCAGGATACGGAGTTCATCAGCCAGTATGTCCGTGAGAACTACGACCTGACACCGAGAGGTATCATTGAAGGACTGCATTTGCTGGATGTGGACTACAACGCTGTTTCCGCATACGGACACTTCGGAAAACAGAACCTTCCGTGGGAACTATAATAAATTTTTTGAAATTTTTTTTTGATTGGATACCCACAAAATGCCCTCTCCCACGACAGTATATGAGGGGCGTTGCTCAGACCGAACAACACATCATTTGCGGGGCTGACCGTCCCTCACCAAATATCAACACAGGAAGGAGGCAGAGACAATGCCGAGCAGACCAAAGACACCATGCCGTCACCCCGGCTGTGCGGCGCTCGTACCCTACGGTGCGAAGTACTGCGGCAAGCACCGTTCTCTCCATCCGGAGGATACACGCTCCGCAGGCAGTCGAGGCTATGGCACCGCATGGAACAAGGCCCGCAAGCGTTACCTTGAGACGCATCCGCTGTGTGTGGAGTGCATGAAGCAAGGACGCTACGTCAAGGCGACCGATGTGGATCACATCATGCCGCACCGAGGAGACAATGTTCTCTTCTGGGATCAGAGCAACTGGCAGAGCCTCTGCCACCGACACCACAGCATCAAAACCAGAAACGAGGATCACACCCCTGAGTACAAGTACTGACTGCGGCTCACCAACTTACTCTGCGATTCAGACTCGGCTCAGGGGTGTACCTATGGGCGGGGCTGGGGGCTGGGGCTGCCCGCCGGGGCGGGTTCATTTCTCTGTGTGAAAGCGAACACAAGACCGTCGGCCCCTCTCGTGTGAAAAAACGCGAATTTGCAAGGGCCCCGGTCATTTGGGACACTGACAGAGATATATTAGCTGTAAATGAAATACTGTGCAGAAAACAGAAAACGCAGATTTTTCGTGCTTTTCCATATGCTGCCGTAGGAAACTGCGGCCGCAGGATACATACAGAGTTTCGTTACAAAATGCACTGTAAAACGGCGAATTTACGTCAAAAAGCGATAGAATTAGCACATTTTTAGCGCCAAACCGCATTTTACAGTTTTATTCTTGGCGGAGCCCGTGTGGATACCGAAAACCGCATAAAATCAGAAGTTTCGAGGTGAATCAGATGACAGATTCTCAAAAATATCAAGTACGAATTATGCGGATGCAGGGCATTGGATATAAGGCAATAGCAAGGTCGCTGGGCTTGAAAACCAATCAGGTGCAGCTCTTTTGCAAGGCTCACGGTCTTGCAGGAGACAATCATCTGGTCGATGTCAACTATCAAATCTGGTGTCAGCAAAACAACCGCTGTCCGGTCTGCGGTGCAAAAATCGATCAGCCGAGAATCGGACGCAGGAAGAGATTCTGCTCCGGTCGGTGCAGAACGAAATACTGCCGTGAGCAGAAAGGAGAATGAGAATGCTTGTAACAGTTTTATGCCTTACCTACATGATGATCATTATCCTGATCCATGCGATCTGGATCAGCTCAATCATCAAGCATGACGGCAAATGCCACTTTGGTAACTGCAGCCGCTGTCCGTATGACGGCTATTGCCCGATGCAGGAAGGAGATACACATGGAGACAAGTAATGGCAGCAGAGTAGCAGGTGCGGTAATCGCGCCGAAGGCAAATGATGAAATCAACCATCCCTCACACTATACCGCCGGCAGCATTGAGGTCATCGACTTCCTCGAAGCATGGGACTTCCCTTTCCATCTGGCGAACGCGATCAAATATATCTGCCGCGCAGGGCGGAAAGATAAGAACGCTCTCGTCACCGATCTGAAGAAGGCAGTGTGGTATATCAACCGCTACATCGATTATGTTGAGAAGGGTGGCAAGGAGGGCAAGGCATGACGCTGACTGAGAACTTCATTCAGAATGCCATCCATCTCGATGCGGGTGCGGAGGTCATGTACGGCAGCGATCAGATGTACGACACCTACCCTTGCCGTTTTCCGGCTGTGGAGTTTCAACTTATGGCAACGGATGCTCTTGTTGAGGTTGCAGACCGCATCCGCATGGAGAAGGGCTACCTTCCGATGCATCCGAGAGACGGCAAGACAGACGATGTGGACTGCGATGGTTTCTATGATTTTTATGTCGGGATTTCAAAGCTCCCCGGCGACCATCAGCAGTGCCAGCTTGACAGCAGCATCAGCTTTATGGTTGTCAATTCGGATTCGGATGACAACGAGGATATGTACAATATCGACTTGACAGAAGCAGAACGGGAATATGTGTATGAGATACTGAACCGACAGTGCCGGAGGTATCACGGCAAGGACTGCGCCGAACTTCTGGCAGAGTCTGAAAAGGAGCTGATGGATACAGCATGAGAATTATCAAGCGAAACGGCGCAGAGGTGCCGTATGACTGTGAAAAGATCAGAGCCGCAATTACTGCGGCAAACGATGAGATGGATTCCGGCGACAGGATCACAGATACAGTAATCGGCTTTATTGCTGGTAATGTAGAAAAGCGATGTGAGGCACTTGCAAGGCCTGTCCATGTCGAAGAAGTCCAGGACATGGTTCTTGATGAACTGGACAGGGCCGAAGCGTACAAACTTGCACGGCACTACAGCGAGTACCGCCTGCGTCATGAACAGCAGCGCCGGATGAACACAACGGACGGCAAGATTCTCAGTCTCCTTGAGAGGAACAACGAGGAGGCAAAACAGGAGAACGCCAACAAGAACCCGATCATCAACAGCACGCTCCGTGACTATATGGCGGGGGAGGTCAGCCGAGACATCTGCCGCCGATTCCTGTTTCCCGAAGATGTAATCGCTGCCCACGATGACGGCATCATTCATGTACACGATCTGGACTACATCGCAGAGCCGATGCATAACTGCTGTCTGGTGAATCTGGAGGATATGCTTCAGAACGGCACAGTGGTATCCGGTACTATAATTGAGAAGCCGCACAGCTTTTCGACTGCCTGCAATATCGCAACGCAGATCATTGCACAGGTCGCCTCGAATCAGTACGGTGGACAGACCGTCAGCCTTGCACATCTTGCACCTTTCGTGGATGTGAGCAGAAAAAAGATCCGCACCGAGGTGTTCGAGGATGTGAACTGCGACTGCGGTGCAAAGCTGTCTGAAAAAGAACTGGACTACATCGTAGAAAAGCGTGTGCGACGGGAGGTCAAGCGTGGCGTGCAGACGATACAGTATCAGATCAACACGCTGCTCACTACCAACGGACAGACGCCGTTCGTCACAGTGTTTATGTATCTTGATGAAGTGCCGGAGGGACAGACCCGTGATGACCTTGCGCTCATCATCGAGGAAACACTGCTTCAGCGTATCGAGGGTGTGAAAAACGAAAAGGGCATCTGGATCACACCGGCATTTCCGAAGCTGATCTATGTTCTTGATGAGGATAACATTCAGCCCGGTTCCAAGTATTACTATCTCACCGAGCTTGCCGCCAAGTGTACTGCAAAGCGCATGGTTCCCGACTATATTTCCGCAAAGGTGATGAAACGTCTGAAGGGTGATGTGTATGCCTGCATGGGCTGCCGATCTTTCCTGACACCTTCGGATGACCACAAATACTACGGGCGATTCAATCAGGGAGTCATCACGATCAACCTTGTGGATGTTGCGTGTAGCGCAGGCGGAGACGAAGATAAATGCTGGCAGCTTCTTGATGAACGCTGCGAACTGTGCCGCAAAGCGCTTGTGTGTCGGCATGACCGCCTGAAAGGGACACCGTCCGATGTTGCACCAATCCTCTGGCAGTATGGCGCACTTGCGAGACTGAAGAACGGCGAGGTCATTGACGATCTGCTGTATAACAACTACAGCACGATCTCGCTCGGCTATGCCGGCATCGCGGAAATGACCTATCACATGACAGGCCGTTCGCATACAGAGCCAGAAGGAAAAGCGTTTGCACTGAAGGTCATGCGATTCCTGAACGATAAGTGCAGCAAATGGAGAGCTGAAAGCAATATCTCGTTCTCGCTGTACGGCACGCCGATGGAGAGCGTCACCTACAAATTTGCACAATGTTTGCAGCGCAGACACGGCATCATTCCTCATGTGACCGACAAGAGCTATATCACCAACAGCTATCATGTCCATGTGACTGAGCCGATCGATGCCTTCAGCAAGCTAATTTTTGAGGCAGAGTTTCAGGAGCTTTCTCCGGGCGGTGCGATCAGTTATGTGGAAGTACCGAATCTGCAAAACAATATCCCTGCAGTGCTGGTGCTCATGAGACACATCTACGAAACGATTCTGTACGCCGAACTGAATACCAAGTCCGATTACTGTCAGGCTTGCGGCTATGACGGCGAGATCGGGATCGTGGAAGAAGACGGCAAGCTGATCTGGGAATGTCCGAACTGCGGCAACCGCGATCAGCGAACACTGAATGTCTGCCGCCGCACCTGCGGTTACCTCGGAACGCAGTTCTGGAATCAGGGACGCACTGCTGAGATCAAGGATCGGGTGATGCACCTGTGAATTACTGCGGACTGAATAAAAACGATATCGCCAACGGCGAAGGTGTCCGTGTATCGCTGTTTGTATCCGGATGCCGGAATCAATGCAAGGGCTGTCACAACCCAGAGGCATGGGATTTCAGCTATGGACAGCCCTTCACAAAAGAAACTGAAGATGAGATCATCGAAGCCCTGCGTCCTTCTTGGATACAGGGCATTTCCATACTCGGTGGTGAACCCTGTGAGCCGGAAAATGAAAAAACACTCCTGCCTCTGCTGAAAAAGATCTGGTGGGAGATGCCAGAAAAAGATATCTGGCTGTACAGCGGATACACTTACGAGCAGTTGCAAGGCAGAGCCATACTTCGGTATGTGGATGTTCTGGTTGACGGGCCGTTCCTAATCGACCAGAAGGATATCTCCCTTGCATTTCGAGGCAGTCGGAATCAACGGATCCTCCGATTAAGAAATGGGGTGCGGGTATGAGAGCCAGACTGAAACCGCCGGGAGATGCCGTTCGCTGCGATGCCTGCGGATGTGCCTTTGTGCCGGAGCCGAAAATGCAGCGTGAGGGCGAGATCGAATACAGCTTCTTCAACTGTGATTACTGTGGCAAAGCGTATATCGTGTCTGTGACCGATGCCGCACTCCGCCGGAGCATCCGCAAGTACCGGACGCTTGCCGAAAAGCTGAAGGACAAGCCGCTGAGTGAAGAAACGCTCCGTGAAGTCACGGCGCTGAAGGATGCGAACACAAAAAGAGCCGCAGAGCTGCGGCAGATGTATATACGGGAGGGATGAGATGAAAACAGCAGAACTTCGCATGATCCCTGTCTCGGAACTGAAGCCTGCGGAATACAACCCGCGTAAAAAGCTGAAGCCCGGCGACAAGGAATACGAGAAGATCAAAAACAGCATCGAGGAATTCGGTTTTGCCGACCCTTTGGTAGTCAACGCCGATATGACCATCATCGGCGGACATCAGAGACTGACCGTAGCGATGGCGCTCGGCTACACGGAAGTTCCGTGTGCGGTGGTAGACATCGACAAGGTTCGTGAGAAGGCACTGAACATCGCACTGAACAAGATCACGGGTGCGTGGGACGAGAACCTTCTTGCTGAACTTCTGGAGGATATTCAGAACAGTGATTTCGATCTTGGCAAGACCGGCTTTGACCCGCCGGAGATCGAGCAGCTTTTCAATCAGGTACACGATAAGCAGGTCAAAGAGGACAGCTTCGATGTGGAGGAGGAGCTTCAGAAACCGACCTTCTCTCAGCCGGGAGATACCTGGATCCTCGGCAGGCACAGAGTCATCTGCGGCGACAGCACAGTTGCGGAGACATACACAAAGCTGATGGACGGACAGAAAGCAAATCTCGTCCTGACGGACCCGCCTTACAATGTGGATGTTGAGGAGACCGCCGGCAAGATCATGAACGATAACATGAGCGACAGCGATTTCTACAACTTCCTGCTTGCCGCCTATAAGTGTATGTATGACAGTCTTGCCGATGACGGCAGCATCTATGTATGGCACGCCGACACCGAGGGGCTGAATTTCAGAAAGGCATTCAAGGACGCAGGATTCCAGCTTTCCGGCTGCTGTATCTGGAAGAAGAATTCGCTGGTGCTCGGGCGCAGTCCTTACCAGTGGATCCATGAACCGTGCCTGTTCGGCTGGAAGCAGAAGGGCAAGCATCAGTGGTACGCCGACCGCAAGCAGACGACCGTCTGGGAATACGACAAGCCGAAAAGCAGTCCCGATCATCCGACCACAAAGCCCATCCCGCTGATGGCGTACCCGATCAAGAACAGCACCATGACAAACGGCATCGTCCTCGATCCATTTCTCGGCTCTGGCTCTACGCTGATCGCCTGCTGTGAGACAGACCGTGTCTGCCGGGGCATCGAGCTTGACCCGAAGTTCGTGGATGTCATCGTGAAACGTTACCTCGCATGGTGTCAGGAGAAGCAGACCGCAGAGGTCGCATATGTTCTCCGTGACGGCCAGAAGCTGTCATACGAGGAAGCGATTGCAGTAATGCCGCAGGACGGTGATGCTGTTGAGTGAAGTAAAATGCGTTCTCATACACGACAATTTCCAGAATTACAAGGGCTACAGCATTCCGAGGGCACAGCTCGTCATTGCGGATATCCCGTATAACATTGGCGGAGATTTTTACGCAAGTCGCCCGGACTGGTATGTGAATGGCGACAATCAGAACGGCGAAAGCAGCAAAGCGCACAAGGCGGCATTCCACACGGACTACTCTTTCAACATCGCTGAGTATTTCGCATTCTGCAACCGACTGCTCAAAAAGGAACCGTCCAAAGGTGAAAAGGATGCTCCCTGCATGATCATGTTCTGCGCCTTCCAGCAGATCCCGGAGGTCATCCGGCAGGCGGAGAAATAAGGCTTCAAGCACTACCAGTTTTTATGCTTTATGAAGAACTACAGTCCGCAGGTGCTGAAAGCAAACATGAGGATCGTTGGTGCTACCGAATATGCGCTGGTGCTGTATCGGGGCAAGCTGCCGAAGTTCCGCAATACCGATGCGGACGGCAAGCGGCACATGATCTTCGACCATTTCGACTGGGTGCGGGACGGCAAAGATATCCCGAAGATACATCCAAGCCAGAAGCCGGTGAATCTGCTGAAGCGCCTGATTGGGATATTTACCGATGAGGGCGATGTGGTCATCGACCCCTGTGCGGGTTCAGGAAGTACACTGAGAGCCGCAAGAGAAATGGGACGCAACAGCTACGGCTTTGAGGTCAGCAGGGATTTCTATACCAAAGCCCGTGAGCAGATGCTCGGAGGTGCGGAATGACGAAACAGGAATGTGCCATCGTGACAGCGTACACAGGGTTCGCTATGCTGAAGGGCAGCGACCTGAAATATCTGTACAATTATCTCTCCGGTCTCATCGGCAGGCCGGTGTATTCACACGAGATCCCTGCGGTCGCAGAAGCCTGCAAGGAACAAATACGAGAAGATTTCCTTGCCCTGTGCAGGAACGCAAAGGAGGCGGATGATGGATCATACAACAATGACGCTCGGCAGTCTGTTTGACGGCTCCGGGGGCTTTCCGCTTGGTGGCATCCTCGCAGGGATCGAGCCAAGGTGGAGCAGCGAAATTGAACCTTTTCCGGTGCTTGTCACGCACAAGCGGCTGCCGCAGGTGCAGCACTACGGTGATGTATCTACGCTGAACGGCGCAGAGCTTCCGCCGGTGGATATCATCACCTTAGGCAGTCCTTGTCAGGACCTGTCTATTGCGGGCAAGCGTGCCGGAATCCATGACGGTGATCGGTCGAACCTGTTCTTTCAGGCGATCCGCATCATCAAAGAAATGAGGGATGCAACAAATGGACGATATCCGCGATACTGCGTCTGGGAAAATGTCCCCGGCGCTTTCTCATCCAACGGAGGAAACGACTTCAAGGCTGTCCTCGAAGCAGTTATCGGAGTTAAAGAAAAAGGGATCGAGGTGCCTGCGCCTGAAAATCACAGATGGGCAAAATCAGACGTATATCTGGGAGACGGATGGAGCGTGGCTTACCGAGTTTTCGATGCTCAATACTGGGGTGTCCCCCAACGCAGAGCAAGAATCTACCTTGTCGCAGATTTTGCTGGCGAAAGTGCCGGAGAAATACTATTTAAGTCCGAAGGCGTGTCTTGGTATACTCCGCAGGGCTTCCGTGCGTGGCAAGGAGCTGCCGGAGGTGCTGAAGAAGGCACTGGAGAAACAGGCGGGCGGTCTGACGCTGGAGGTGGAACCCTCTGCCTGAATACACAGGGCAACAGCGGCGTCGGCATCACCGAGGACAAGGCTCTCGCACTGGTCGCACAGGATCACGGGAATCATCCTGCCGTTCTTGCCGCAGGTTTTTCCACAGAGCATAGTGCAAAAGCACGCAGCATCGGATACGAGGAGGAAGTCTCCCCGACACTGAGAGCAGGTGTTGTTCCTGCGGCACTCTCGGTCGAAAACCATCCGACAGACGGTCGTGTGAAGATCCGTGAGGACGACACCTGCCAGACACTTTGCAGCAGAGCCGGGACGGGCGGCAACAATGTACCGCTTGTCGCTGAACCGATCACGCTGAAAATCAGGTCAGGCTGCGAAGGCGGCGGCAAGGGCGCTCTCTGGCAAACTGATAAATCTGCTACGCTTGCTACCAACAACAACCAGACACTCTTTCAGCCAGAGATCAAAGCCTTCGGTGTATGTAGCAAGCATTCCAATGCGATGATGTCAGACAATCCGCACAGTGGCTTTTACGAAGCGACCACGAGCAGAACGCTTGACCAGAGCGGTGGAAACTCCGTAACATCGAATCAGGGCGGCATCTGCGTGGTAGCACCTGCGCCGGAGACATTCGATGTGCGTTTCACATCGGACGGCACGAAAAATGCTCGTGGGCATTGTTACCCGACAGACATTTCCCGATGCCTTGATACGAGCGAGGGATCGCCAGACTCGAATCACGGCGGTGTCGCTGTGGTGGCTCTTGAACCGGGGGCTGCATCACGTGTCGGCGGTCATGTGTACAGTGACGGCAAAAGCGGTACGCTTCGAGCCAATGCCGGCGATAATCAGCAGGCTGTTGTGGTCGCCGAGCCGGAGACCTATGCTCTGCAAGGCTCGATGATCGGTCGTGCCGACAAGAACGGTCCGCAGGGTGACGGCATCAATGAGGATGTGTGCTTTACGCTCAATACTTCAGACAGGCACGCTATTGCCGCACCCGATCCGTCTTTCACGATTTCCCGTGACAATCACTTCGCCGTTTCGGAAGATATATCTGTTACGGCAGTTGCGAGAGGTCCTGCAACGGTCGCAGCCCCGGCAGATCACTACTGCACAAGCAAGAATTCACACCACACGGTCGCTGTGCATGAGCAGGCAAACACGCTGGTCGCATCCGACTGGAAGGATCCGCCGCTTGTGAACGACCTTCCGAATGACGAGCCGGTATATATCGTAAGAAGGCTGACTCCGGTGGAGTGCGCCAGATTGCAGGGATTCCCGGACTGGTGGTGTGCCGACCTTGCGATTCCTGATCCTTCTGACGAGGAGATCGCCTTCTGGATGGAAGTATGGGAAACTTGGAGACAGATCACAAATCCCAAGGGCAAACCGAAAACGGAAAAGCAGATCCGCAAATGGCTGGCTAATCCGTACACGGACAGTGCCGAGTACAAGTTATGGGGCAACGGTGTCTCAGAGCCCGTTGTGTTCTTCGTGCTATCCGGCATTGCCTGGGCGGCACAGAATTCTGAAACTAATGCAGCAAATTGTGAACATTCTGATACTATGTAAGCTGTTCTGTATGGGCTTTCCGTGATATGCACAATCTCAGGGGCGTAAAAGCCCCGTACACTCTACGATTTACAGTCTTGATATATCCGCCGTAATGGCGTAATATGTGACTACCGCAAGGGAAAACCGAGCGGAATCAAAAACGAAACGGAGGATTCACATATGAAAACTTATGCAATGATCATTGGAAACCGCAAGGAACTCACAAAGAGAATCGAGGCACTCACCGGAGAGCGCAGCGTATACACCTTCATGCCGAGATGCGCCTATGAGATCGGGGCATTCGCAGTCGAGAAGGACGGCACACTTACGGCACAGGACGATGCCGACCAGAGCGTGATCGACACCCTGAGAGCCGAGGGTATGATCGGTGGTGAGATCATCGCAGAGAGCATCAAGGCAGTCGAGCCGGAGCAGACCGATGAGACCGCAGAGCCGGAACAGCCTGCACCGCCCGTAAGCACCGATGAATGGGACGATGATGAGGATGACGACGATGAGAACAGCGTCGAGGGCGAGAATGCGGAAGCGGAAGAGCCGGAGGAGTCCGAAGAAAATGCCGATAAGTCGGAGCCTTCCGCAGAGCCAGAAGCCGCACCTCCTGCGACCGAGGATGCCTGGGATGATGAACCGGAGGATGAACCCGGCGACGAGCCGGAAGAAACCACCGAGCTTCCTGAACCGCTGACCGCAGAGATCAGCTTCCCGCTGAGCCATCACACGGTGCAGAGCCTTACAAACCTCATCTGCATGATCCACTCCCGCGGCGCACTTCTCAGCAAGGCAACCGGCGGACAGTTTTACGCTGACAAGAGCCTCGCCGATGCGATCCTCGATGACAAGACCTTCCGCAGCATTCACGAGCTGATCGCCTACATCAGAGAATGGGAGGAGACGAATCCTGAACTGAAGGGCATCCGCTTCGCCGATGACAAGCTAATCTTTGACGGCTTCGGTGCAGCGCAGGATGCCGAAACGGTGCAGACCTTCACCAAGCTCGCCACAGCCATGAACAGGATGGCGATCACGCAGAAACGTGTGCAGGCAAAGGATGTCGATGACAGCAACGAAAAGTACGCACTCCGCATCTGGCTGATCCGCCTTGGGCTGAACGGCGCAGACTGCAAGGTTGACCGCAAGCGCCTCATGGCTCCGCTTTCCGGACACACCGCATTCCGCAACGATGCGGAGCGTGTGCGCTGGGAGGCAAAGCAAAAGGCAAAGCGTGATGCTGCCAGAACCGAACTGACCGAGGAGGATGAAAACGATGCAGTTTCCGAATGAAAGACAGCTCAGAGCCTTGCGGGAGCGTTATCCCGCAGGAACCCGCATCCGACTGAAGCATATGGATGACCCTTATGCACCCGTACCGCCCGGCACGGTCGGAGAGGTTCAGATGGTCGATGACGGCGGCAACATACACATGGTCTGGGAGAATGGCAGAACGCTCTCCCTTATAGACGGTGTCGATGATTTCCAAGTCATTTCTGACCGCAATGGGGGCTCCGGAAAATAAGAGATCCTATTCCATTGTATCCGAGTATACCATAGAATTTCAAGTATATCAAGTGTACACATACACCAGATATGAGCAATGTATTTTCCTCGATATTCTGTGGTTTTAGCGGCTTGCTATATCCTCCGAAAGACGGTAACATGTGACACAACGGAAGGGCAAACGCCCACCGAAAAACCGAATCGGAGGATACCAAAATGACTGAGAAAACCGCACAGCAGATCAACAGAATGAAGGAGCAGACCATCGGGGTTGAGATCGAGATGAACAACATCACCCGCAAGGCTGCCGCAAAGCTCGCCGCCAACTTCTTCGGCACCAGCCGCACCGAGTACACCGCACACCGCAACGGCTACGAAACCTACAGCGCATGGGATGCACAGGGCAGAGAGTGGAAATTCCAGAAGGACGTCAGCATCGCAGGCCCCGACAGCGAAAAGTGCGAACTGGTCACACCGATCCTGCACTACGCAGACATCGAAACCCTGCAGGAGCTTGTGAGAAGGCTCAGAAAGGCAGGAGCGCGCAGTGATTACACGCGGGGATGTGGAGTCCACTGCCACATTGGAGCCCAGGGACACACACCGCAGACCTTGAGAAACCTCGCAAACCTGATGGCAAGCCACGAAACCCTGATCGCCGAGGCAATCAGAGTAGACCAGAGCAGAATGCGCCGCTACTGCAGAACAGTTGACCCGAGATTCCTTGAACAGCTCAACCGCAAAAAGCCCACCACGATGGCACAGCTTGCGGACATCTGGTACGGCGCACAGGGCTGCGAATACGGCAGAACCCACCACTACAACGACAGCCGCTATCACATGCTCAACCTCCACGCTACCTTCACCAAAGGCACGGTCGAGTTCAGACTTTTCCAGTTCGCACCGCCTTCCAACGGCAAGCAGAACGGGCTCCACGCAGGCAAGCTCAAGAGCTACATTCAGCTCTGCCTCGCAATGAGCCAGATGGCAAAGGACCTGCGGAGCGCCAGCCCCAAGGAACAGCAGAAGGAAAACAAAAAGTTCGCCATGCGGACTTGGCTGATGAGAATGGGATTCATCGGGGACGAATTCGCAACCGCAAGGGAAACCCTCACCGAGAACCTTACAGGCGACAACAGCTTCCGCTTCGGCAGACCTTAAAGCCTGCCCTGCGGGGCGGAAGAACAAGCGGAACGTCACGGCGGCGCACACAGCACCCTCATCGCCACGTGTGGGGCGGAAGGGTATCCTCCGAACACATACCCAACTCAGTCAACCGAGCCACACAGCGCAAATGTAGGCAAGGCATAAAATGCACAACATACGGCACAGAATCGCCCTCGATGATCTGTTCATTTACTCGCTTGATAATGCCGCCGAAAAGAGTTAACATGGCACTACCGCAAGGAAAAAACGCAAAGGAGAACATAGCATGAACAAGAAAAAATACTACATAGCCTACGGCAGCAACCTCAACATCCGCCAGATGCGGTTCCGCTGCCCAGGCGCAAAGCCCATCGGCATTTCCGCGATTCCTGACTACGAACTGCTCTTCAAGAGCAGCAAGACGGGAGCGTACCTCACCATCGAGCCGAAGGACGGCGGGCTTGTTCCGGTCGCCGTGTGGGAAGTGACAGCCGACGATGAGAAGCACCTCGACATCTACGAGGGCTACCCGAACTTCTACTACAAAAAAGAAGTACGCCTGCCGATCAAGCTGGCAAACGGCAAGACCAAAAAGGTCACGGCATTTGTCTACATCATGCACGAGGAGCGTGAGATTGCGATCCCGTCAATGACCTACATCCGCACCTGCGAGGAAGGCTACCGCAACTTCGGATTTGATGTGAAGTACCTTGACAGGGCATACATGAGAAGCACAAAGGAGGACTGAAAATGAAAGAACAGGTTTTTGAGAAGCGTACATGTCCGCAATGCGGACGCACCTACACCGAGCGTCCTGCCCTATCCCGCTACGACAACGACACGATCATCTGCCCGGACTGCGGCACGAGGGAGGCACTCGAAAGCATGGGCATCAGCATCGAGGAACAGGACAAGATCCTCGGCATCATCCACGAGAAGTACAACGGCGAATAAGGCGACATAAAGGGGCGTTACAGCCCCTTTCCGCATTCTCAGGGATAACTTTATCCCCCACTTTCCGGGCGTGACACGGCGCGTTCTGGCGCAAACTGTGGGCTTGTGTATATGTACCTGTTCAGCTTGCTGAAAACGGCGATTCTTCTACGATTTATTTTGCATATAGGCGTGGACATATCGCCGGGATCATGGTAATATGCTACACAACGGCAGGGGCAGACAGCCCACCGGAATTCATAACATGGAGGATACGAACATGAACGAAAGCTACTTTGAGGAGATGACCTTCCAGTGCGCCGCCTATGAACGCGCCAAAAAGGAGCGCGCCGAGCGCAAGGCTCAGATTGCCGAAGCCCACGGCTACGACAGCCCGGAGATGGACGCTTGGTACGCTGAGGAGAAGGCGGCGGGTCCTTACCCCTACAGCGGCGGTGAGATGAAAGCCTACTGGGTGTACAAGATGCGCCGCGAGAACGACGGTGACGAGTTCGAGATGAGCGATTACTGCTGGGACAAGGAATTCCACGATTTCATCGAAACGCTCCGCAAGCTAGGCATCACCGAGTTCACGATCACCAATCAGAGCACGGCGCTGATGGAGAACATCTACGGATTTATTGCAGAAGGCTGCACGATGGTCGGAACGCACACCATCACCAAGAAGAGCCTGCGCTGGAGCGAGGAAGAATACGAAACGGCACAGGGCATCCTTTTCAAGGTGAACTGATATCGACAGGAGCAGGGCTTCGGCTCTGCTCCCCCTCCCCCTTTTCCTCATGTGTAACTCCTACAATACGAAAGGCTGAGATCGGCGATTCTTCTACGTTTTATTTTGCACATAGGCGTGGACTTATCAGCAGGATCATGGTAATATGTGACACAACGGAAGGGCAGAACGCCTACCGAAAAACGAAACGGAGGATAACACCATGAACCCCTACACACTGAGAAAGAGCCTGAACCTGATTGATGCCAACACGGCGATCACCCGCGAGGACTTCGAGAGCCTCTTCTGCAAGACTGCAGAGCGTGTCACCTTTACCTTCAACGGTTGGGACGGCAAGAGCTATGATGGCGAGAGCCGCAGCGGTTACGTTTACCGCACCATCATCGAGGGCTACGAGAATGTGAGATTCGTTAAGGTCGGCAAGGGACTGCATTACATCGATGAGGACAGCAGCATTACCGAGAAGGCTACGGGCATCGCCCACAAGGAAGCAGAGTGGCTGGTCGATGTGAAGAGAGCATAAGCAAAACAGCGGAGCCCTTCCTGCGGGGAGGGCTTACCGCAGAAAAAACATGGAGGTTTACGAACATGAGTACGAATTCAAGAGTCGGAATCCTGCATCAGGACGGCGCCACGGAGACAATCTACTGCCATTGGGACGGCTACCCCGAACACCAGATGCCCATCCTCACCGAGCATTATAACACCGCCGAGAAGGTCAAGGCACTGCTTGCCCTTGGAGACATCAGCATCCTCGGCGAGCGCCTTGCTCCCGATGCGGATGAGCCGCACAGCTTTGAAAAGCCTGCCGATGGTGTGACGGTTGCTTACCACCGCGACCGCAAAGAGCCGATGCAGCCTGCGGTCACCCACAAGAGCGTTGTTTCCCTGATGAGCGATGACTGGGGCATTCCGTATTACTACCTTTTCGATGAGGAAAAAGGAGCATGGCTTCCGCCGACCGAGGACTGATAGGTTCAGCCCTGCGGTGCTGACTTGCCCCACGTTGTCCTTTGTGCGGTTTTCCTGCGATAAGCTTGCCCCTGCGGAAAGCCGCCTCACACGGCGCGTTTGTGTGCCTCCTGTGGGCTTGGTGCTATGTATACAACAAATGGCGCAGATACGCCGATTTTGTTCTGAACATTTAGCCGCTTGCTATTCCGGAAAGATCATGGTAATATGCTACACAACGGAAGGGCAAACGCCCACCGAATACAAAACACGGAGGTAAACCACCATGACAAAGAAGGAAATGAAAGCCGCAGTTGACAAGCTGAAGATGCTGCAGAACGGCAAAGCCGCCCTTGAGGGAATGACCGAAGCGGACTGCCTTGAGCTTTTCGGGATCAGCAGAGCGCAGGCACTTGCAAACACAAACGCCGCCCTTGCCAAAACCGAGCAGGAGATTTTCAGAGCCGAGCATCCGCTGACAGGCATCGACAAACAGCTCTTCGAGATCGCAGCAAAGCACCTGATCACGGTGCAGGAGCGCGGAGACCTTGAAGCCCGCCACTGCGACAGCGAGGACTTCATCGAGGTTTCGGTCTGGGGGCTGGAAGCCGCCCTCAAGGATGCCTACGAGGCAGGACGCAAGAGCAAGTAACCAAACGGAACAGCGCAGCCCTTCCGCAGGGAGGAGGGGCTGCCAATCCCGAAGGAGGAAAGAACATGGATACATACGCACAGCTTGAAATGCTGACCGCAGTCATCGCAAACCTGTCGGCCACGGGAACATGGACGGAGCGAGAAGTGATGGAAACGCTGCTGGATGTCTTTGAACCGAAGGAGCTTGAACAGCTCGGCTACGGCGACTGCGTGAACGCATACTTGGAAGAGTACGGCGGATAGCGACGACACACGCACCACGTTGCCTCGTGTGGGGCGGTGCCGGGGAGATGCGTACAGCTTGCCCCTGCGAAAAGCCGCCTTACACGGCGCGTTCTGGCGCGTCCTATACGATGTACAATTCCGCCCGACTTCCCGCCTCATGTTTGTCACATTTATTTTGCAGACAGACGTGGACTTTTCTGCGAAAAGACGGTAATATGTGACTACCGCAAGAGAAGCGGAATCAATCAAAAGGAGCGAATCTACATGAAAATTCTGGTATGCGAACCCGGCAAGCACCCCTACGTCAAGGACATCGAGTCGGGGCTGGAGAACCTTCAGCACGAGGTGGACGGACTGATTCAGGCCCTCTACCCATTTTCCGAAGAGGCGGCTGTTGTGTGCAACGAAGAAGGGCTGTTCCGCGATGACCTCGAATGGAACAGAACGGTCGATCCCTATGGTCCGATCAAGGGAACATTCTTCATTTGTGGGCTCGGCTTTGAAGATTTTACAGGACTGACCGATGAACAGATCGAAAAGTACACTAAGCTCTTCTGGCCTCCTGAGCTTTTCATCCCGACACCGAACGGCATGGTGGTGCTTCACATTGTGGAATGACCGCAACAGGGGCAGGGCTTCGGCTCTGCTCCGCACCATTCCCCGGTCATAATGTACACAACTGAACGCCGAAAAATGCAGAAATGATCGTGATTACTCACGCTTGATAATGTAGGCAAGAAGAGTTATACTGTGTACAACGGAAGGGCGGAAAGCCCAGCCGAAAACGAAAATGCGGAGGTACACACCATGAAAACGAAGCAGGAACTGATCGAGAAGGCAAAGAAAGAGTGGGGCGAGACTTGGAACGAGGGCATGATCGAGTACGATGCCGAGTACAACGAGTACATCGTCTGGGTAGGCAAGCCGGACATCTACAAAGCCTTCTTCGATGCCGACACCCTCAGATGCATTGGCACGAAGTGCTGAGAACAACCGCCGCCCTTCGGGGCGGCACAACACCAATACTAAGGAGGACATTTACATGAGCGAGAACACAGAAAAGCGCGATGCAGCCGAAGAACTAAGAACTTACCGATGCACAGGCAGACCGCAACGATGACATCTACGAGGCAGCTTTTGAATTCTGCAAGGTGCTGACCGAGAACCCCGACCTCGAATGGGACATGGCGTTCCTCGGTGAGATCGCCGACCTTGCCGCTGGCATCATGACCGAGCAGGGACACAAGGTGCGGTTCCCCAGTGTGGTCACCGAGCAGGACGGCACGCAGTACATTGAAGAATACTACGGCGGCTGATCGGCAAAACGGAGCAGTCCTTCTGCGGAGGGGCTGTTCCACGCCACGTTCGCTTGTGTGGGGGGCTTACGGCTTTCTGCGGATATCTTGCCCCGCGATAAAAGCCGCCCACACGGCGCATTTGTGTGCCTCCTGCGGCAAGGCATAATATGTACAACAACCGACAAAAAATCACCTTGCACATTCTGGTAGTTTAGCCGCTTGATATATCTGCCGAAAAGAGTTATAGTGTGTACAACGGAACGGGAAACCGAGCCGAAAACTACGAAAGAACGAGGTAAACACTATGTGGCACGAAGGCACGATTCTGGCACCGACCAAGGAAGGCAAGACGGTGGTTCACTACTGGGCAAAGGTCTACGACGAGGGCAGCCAGTACGGCATCAACGAGGGCAGAATCAGTAAACTGACACTCAAGGAGAATGGCAAGGTCATCTACAACTACGACAGAGGCGAGGATGTACCCGAGCAGAACGAGGCTGCGGAGATTGCCCTTGCGATCCTGATGTACGAGTACAAGTAAATAGAACGGTCGGTGGGCGGTAGCATTAAGCCGCCCATCCAAACCAAGACGGACACACATATAAATTCAAGGTGGATATACATAGGAGAGGCTTGCAGTTTTGCAGGCCTTTTCTTTATGCACATTTTTATTGGAAGGAGTGATGCGGATGGCTCAGAGAGGCAGAAAACCAACGCCTACGGCGATCAAAGAGCTGGAAGGCAATCCGGGCAAGCGTCCGCTGAATGATGCAGAGCCGAAGCCGGAACGCAAGGCACCGCCCTGTCCGAAGTGGCTGGAGCCCGAAGCAAAAAAGGAATGGCGCAGGCTGTCAAAGCAACTGGAGCAGATTGGTGTGCTGACCGAGGTCGATCAGGCGGCATTCGCATCCTACTGTCAGGCATACGCACGATGGAAAGAAGCCGAGGAATTCATGACCCAGCACGGCACGATCGTAAAAACAAAATCAGGTTACTGGCAGCAGGTTCCGCAGGTATCCATTGCGCAAACTTATCTGAAGATCATGAACAAGATCGCAGAGCAGTTTGGCCTGACCCCGGCGGCAAGAAGCCGTATCACTGCCGGCGCAGATATGAAAAACGCTGCCGTTGACGATATGGATGAACTTCTCGGAGGTGGCTGATGGCGAGAACGGCAAAGGCAAGAGAAAGACCTGCCAACTATCCGAAACTGAAGGATTATAAACCGACACGCTTTATGCTGCCGGAATCGCACTACGATGCGGCAAAGGCTGACCGAGCTGTGCGGTTCATCGAGAATCTCTGCCATACCAAAGGACGCTGGGCAGGCAAACCGTTCTGGCTGCTTCCGTGGCAGGAACAGATCATCCGGGATATTTTCGGCATCGTCAAAGAGGACGATATGCGGCAATTTCGTACCGCCTATGTCGAAATTCCAAAGAAAAATGGGAAGCAGCTTGCACTGGATACACCGATCCCGACTCCGCAGGGATTCACCAATATGGGAGATCTGAAGGTCGGAGATACAGTATTCGATGAAAACGGCATTCCGTGCCATGTGGTTGCGAAAAGTCCTGTGGATGATACAGAGCAAGCCTACAAGCTGACCTTCAAGGACGGCACCTCGATCATTGCCGGGGAAAGGCATCTGTGGAACTGTCAGTATATTTACGGCAAACGCAAGGATGTTCTCTGGACGACCGGCGAGATCTATCGCAGGACAACGGAATACAGACAGCGTTTTTCCGACAGACCACAGACAAAGCGGGATTCCCTTATCCGAATTCCGGTGTGCGGTGTCCTTCAGACAGAAGCGGCAGTTTTACCGATTGATCCGTATCTGTACGGCTACTGGCTCGGAAACGGTAATGTGACCATGCCGGAGATCACTGTTCGGACGGAGGATGTCGAGGATATCATCTCGAATATTCCGTATAAGGTACACAACCGTTATCCGCAGAAATGCGGCGGCAGTGAGATCATAAAGTACAATGAACTGAAAGCAGTACTACTTGACAGCTTCCGTGAAAAGAAGATCCGACCAGAATATCTGAGGGCATCCGCAGAGCAGAGATGGGCATTACTGCAAGGGCTTATGGATTCGGACGGCTGTATCGGTGAACGCAAAGGGCAAAGTGTGTATGTCACAACGCTGCGAGAGCTGGCGCTTTCCGTCAGAGAACTGCTGTGGTCACTCGGCATCAAAAATGCAGTGAAATGTGAGCCTTCTACACGGCATGGGTGGCCGACCGGCGAGATTTTGTATATCGTCCGTTTTACAACCTTTGATGACCAACCGACATCAAGGCTTAAACGCAAAAATACACGCACACAGGCGCGGTTAAAGGAAACTCGCTCCTGTTTTCATTATCTGCTGGATATTCAACCTGTAAATCATCCTGTAAAAATGCAGTGCATTCAGGTGGACAGTCCGAGTCACCAATATCTCGCAGGACCGTCATTTGTGCCTACGCACAACAGTGAGCTTGCAGCGGCAATTGCACTGTATCTGCTCTACGCCGACAACGAGCCGTCTGCTGAGGTCTACGGCGCTGCTGCTGATCGTGGGCAGGCATCCATTGTATTCGATGTCGCCAAAAGAATGGTTGAGATGACACCGGCACTTCTGAAACGCTCAAAAATCATGGCGGCGACAAAGCGTCTGGTGAATTACAGTAATGTTGGCTTTTATCAGGTGCTTTCAGCGGAAGTCGGTACAAAGCACGGATTGAATGTATCCGGTCTGGTTTTGGATGAACTTCATGCCCAACCGAACCGCAGCCTTGTGGATGTTCTCACAAAGGGTTCCGGTGATGCCCGTACTCAGCCGCTGTACTTCCTGATCACAACCGCCGGAACGGATCGCAACAGCATCTGCTACGAGTATCACACGAAAGCAAAAGATATTCTGGACGGCAGGCGCATTGATCCGTCCTTCTATCCTGTGATCTACGGCTTGAACGATGATGACGACTGGAACGCAGAGGAGTCATGGTATAAGGCAAATCCCTCGCTCGGATACACTATCGCCATCGACCGAGTCCGCGATGCTCACCGGGAAGCCCTTACAAATCCCGCTGAAGAAAATGTATTCCGTCAGCTGAGGCTTGACCAGTGGGTAGGCAGTGCGGTGGCATGGATTCCGGAGCATATCTACGACAGGGGCAATCTTCCGATCGACCTCGAAAAGCTCCGGGGACGGGAGTGCTACGCAGGTCTTGACCTATCCAGCACATCGGATATCACGGCATTTGTGCTGGTGTTCCCTCCGCTGCATGACGGCGAGAAATACATCGTTGTCCCGCACTTCTGGCTGCCGAGAGAAACGCTCGATTTACGAGTACGGCGAGACCATGTTCCCTACGATGTATGGGAGCGCATGGGATTATTTCATATCACCGAGGGCAATGTGGTCGATTACAATTTCGTGCGGAAAACGATCAACGAGCTGCACACGATGTACAACATCAAGGAAATTGCTGCCGACCGCTGGAATGCCACACAGCTTATCACAGACCTTGAGGGAGACGGATTTACCGTTGTTCCGATGGGCATGGGCTTCAAGGATATGTCCCCGCCGATGAAGGAACTGTACAAGCTCATACTCGAAGGGCAGTTTATCCACGGCGGCAACCCTGTACTCCGCTGGATGGCAGGAAATGTGGTCGCTGAAATTGATGCAGCGGAGAACATCAAACCAAGTAAAAAGAAAAGTACAGAAAAGATTGACGGTATCGTGGCATGGATCATGGCACTTGACCGCTGCATCCGCCACGAAATGCAGGGCAGTGTCTATGACGAACCCGGCCACGATCTTGTGGTCATCTGACAGGAGGTAATGTTTATGAGCTTTTTAAGCTGGCTCGGCATCAGCAAGCCGAGAGATGCGCCGATGCTGCCTGATATTCAGGACAATGTCCGTGATTCTGGAAATCTGTTCGTATTCGGCATGACGCACAGCGGTGAACGTGTCGATGAGCGCACGGCGATGCAGATCGTGACTGTTTACGCCTGTGTTCGACTGCTCTCCAATACGATTGCTGGACTGCCGCTGCACCTATACAGATACACCGGCAAGGGCGATGATAAGGAATTAGCCATTGACCATCCGCTGTACAAAATACTCTATCGGCAGCCGAATCCCGAAATGAGTTCATTCTCGTTCTGGGAAGCACTGATGTGCCACCTTTTACTATGGGGCAACGCCTATGCACAGATTGTCCGGGACGGCAAAAACGGCATCCTCGGTCTCTATCCCCTGCTTCCCGAAAATGTCGAGATCGACCGTGATCCGAAATCCGGCGACCTGATCTACACTTACCACGCCTACACCGACGAAAAGCCCGGTGAGCATGACAAGGATATTATCTTCCGCAGGGATGAAATCTTACACATCCCCGGTCTGGGATTCAATGGACTGGTCGGTTTCTCACCGATAGCGATGATGAAAAATGCACTCGGTGCGGTCATGGCAGTAGAGCGATACGGCAGCGCCTTCTTCAAAAACGGAGCGCAGCCTGCCGGAGTTCTCGAACATCCGGGCGTGCTGAAGGATCCGCAGAAGATCCGCGACAACTGGACAAAGGCATACGGCGGCGCACGGAACGCACACCGCATCGCAGTCCTCGAAGAAGGTATGCAGTATAAGCCAATCTCCCTGCCGCCGGAGGATTCGCAGTTTCTGTCCACAAGAGAATTCGATGTGGAGGAAATCTGCCGGATGTTTCAGGTTCCGCCGCATCTGGTACAAGACCTCAAACGCAGTACCTTCAATAACATCGAGCATCAGGGTATTGCATTTGTGCAGTATTCTCTTATGCCGTGGATCATTCGCATCGAAAAGGGCATCATGAAAGATTTGCTGCTTGAAGAGGAACAGGATGTATATTTTCCGAAGTTCAATGTGGACGGTCTCATGCGAGGTGATTATCAGAGCCGCATGAACGCCTATGCCATAGGTGTGGGTAACGGCTTTATGTCGCCCAATGATGTGCGCCGTCTTGAAAATATGGACTTGATCCCTGACGATCAGGGCGGCAACGACTACTACCTGAACGGCTCGTATAACAAGCTGGAGGATGCAGGTGCGGCATATGCTCTGAATCAGCCGCAGGAACAGCCGGATACCGAGGAACAGGATGAGCCGGACGAGAATCCGGGCGAAGAAACCGATGACAGATTCCTGCGAAAAAAGCGCAGGAAGAAATACAAGAATGGGGGTATGTAAATGGAAAAGTTCTGGAATTGGATCCACGATGACAGCGGCGGCAGAGTTCTTCGTCTCGAAGGTCCTATCGACTCGGAGAGCTTCTGGGGTGATGAAATTACGCCGCAATCTTTCCGCGATGAACTGTATGCCGAGGAGGGTGACATTACACTTTGGCTGAATAGTCCAGGCGGCAATGTGTTCGCAGCAGCAGAAATTTACACGATGATACGTGATTATCCGCACAGGGTAACGATAAAAATCGCAAGCATTGCAGCATCGGCGGCGAGCGTGATTGCTATGGCAGGAAATACTGTGCAGATGTCTCCGACCGCACTCCTGTTCGTGCATGATCCGTCCACAATTGCGATGGGAAACGCCAAGGACATGGAAAAAGCCATCGCAACACTGAATGAGGTCAAAGAGAGCATCATCAACGCATATGCCGCAAAAACCGGACTCAGCAGAAACCGCATCAGCAAGCTCATGTCGGACGAGACATGGATCAATGCGAAAAAGGCGGTGGAGCTTGGCTTTGCCGATGTGATCCTCTTTGACGAAAAGAAGCCCGAACAGCCTGATCCGGAAAAGAAGGAGGAGGAAGATCCGGACGAGCCTGAGAAGCCTGATCAGGAAGGCGGTGACGATGAGGGTGATGAAAAGAAAGAGACCGAAAAGAAGCCGTTCAAGTTGGACACCGACGATGCCCTTTGGGAGTACAGTACCCGTGTCATGGGACAGACCATTCTGGGAAAGATCACCGCTTCCGCAGCAACGGAAGGCACAGAGCCGTCCGATGACGGCAAGGCAGAGGATGCACAGAAACCTTCCGAGGAAGGGCTGACCGCACCGACAGTTACAGTGCCGGATATGCCTGTGATCGGCATGGACGGTAAAACCGCAGACGGCGCAATGCCGTATGAAATTCTGAAACAGCAGCTTGCATTTTTGAGATAAGGCTGGCTGTATTTTTATGCGACACCGGATTTTATCCGGAGAAATGGAGAAAAGATATGAGCAAGATCATGGAACTTCGCAGTAAACGTAATACCCTGTGGGAGCAGACAAAGGCATTCCTTGAAAAGCACCGTGGTGAGAACGGTCTCGTGGAGGCATCCGCAGTTGAGCAGTACAACAAAATGGCCGGTGAGGTGCAGGCTCTCGGTGCAGAGATCGAGCGTCTGGAACAGCAGGCAGCCGTGGATGCGGCACTTTCCGCACCGACCTCCAAGCCCGTCACCAACGCTCCCGGCGCAAAGAACACGCCGCCCACTAACCCGACCGCAACGGACGAGTACAAGTGTGCGTTCTGGGATATGATCCGCAACAAGGGCGATCAGCTTGTAGTCCGCAACGCACTCTCTGTCGGTGAGGACACCGAGGGCGGCTACACTGTGCCCGACGAGTTCGAGCGCCGTCTGATTCAGGCGCTTGAGGAAAACAACATCTTCCGCCAGATGGCAACGGTCATCAAGACCAATTCCGGTACCCGCAAGATCCCGATCGCCAATGACACGATGGAAGCACAGTGGATCGATGAGGGTGAGGAGATCCCGGAGACCGATACTCGTTTCGGTCAGACCACGCTCTCCGCATACAAGCTCGGCACAATGATCAAGATCAGCAACGAGCTTCTGCACGATTCCGCCTTCGACCTCGCAAGCTATATCGCTGCACGTTTCGGTGTAGCAATGGGCAATGCCGAGGAGCGTGCTTTCTTCACCGGTGACGGCGACAAGAAGCCTCTCGGTATTCTCGCAGACACAGGTGGTGCGGAGCTTGGTGTGACAACGGCATCGCAGACAACGGTCACTTTCGATGAGATTTTCGACCTCTATTACAGTCTACGTTCTCCCTACCGCCGCAACGCTGTGTTCGTCTGCAATGAAACGCTCCTTCTCCAGCTCATGAAGATCAAGGACAAGAACGACAACTATATCTGGAAGCCTTCGCTCGACATTGCAAAGCCCGATACTATTCTTGGCAGACCGGTTCGCACCAGTTCCTTTATGCCGGCAATTGGCAAGGGCGAACGTGTGCTTCTCTTCGGCGACATGAAAAATTATTGGGTGGCTGACCGTCAGAACCGCACCTTCCGCCGCCTGAATGAGCTGTATGCCCGCACCGATCAGGTGGGATTTATGACCACCCAGCGTGTGGACGGCCGTTTGATTCTGCCGGAATCTGTGAAAGTACTGAAAATGGCAGGCACTAAGGTAGCCGCAGGCGGCAATGCCTGATGAGGGCAGATAAGTGACTCTGATCTCACTGCCTGAAACAAAAAACTATCTCCGTGTAGATCATTGCGAGGATGACAAGCTCATCCTCACTCTGATCGATACGGCACAGCGGCTCGTGATGGATGTGGGGCGCATGACCGAAAAGCAGCTCGCGGAAAATGAGGAAACCTCCCGGCAGGCTATGCTGTATACTGTTTCGTACCTCTATGGAAACCGCAATACTGCTGATTATCATGCACTGACGCTGACACTCAGGGCTCTGCTGTTCGCACAGAGGGAGGGCATTGTCTGATGGAGATCGGTAAACTGAATCAGCGCATCGCCGTCCTTGAAAATCATGTCAAAAAAGATGCGATCGGCAATCACAAGGCTCAGTGGGAGGAGGTGTTCTCACTCTGGGCATCTGTGACTGTATCCAATAACGGTGCTTCTGAGGAGACGGATACCGGCGTGACCAGAGCGATTCAGAAGATTGAGGTCATCATCCGGCAAACTCCGCAGACAAAAAGAATGTCCTCAACGCTTTATCGCATCCGCTTTGACGGTCTGGACTACGACATCAAAGGCATTGTGCCGAATTACCAGACGCAGGACTATATGAAGCTGATCTGCGAATCCAGAAAGGCAGGTGCGAAGGATGACATCTATTGACGATCTGGCATCGGAGGTCATGAAAGGGCTGACGGAATACGCAGAGCTTGCCGATACAGCCATGAAAAAGGCTGTGAAAAAGACAGCGACCGCAGTCAAGAACGAAATTTCCGCCAATGCTCCGAAAAAGTCCGGCAGATACAAAAAGAGCTGGGCTACAAAAAAGGTCAAGGAAAACAGCCACAGCCTTGAAATGACCGTTCACAGCAAGAACCGCTATCAGATCGCACATCTGCTGGAACACGGTCATGCGAAAAGGGGCGGCGGCAGAGTTGCGGCTATCCCGCATATCGCTCCTGCCGAAGCAAACGGTGCAGATATGCTCGAAACGCTCATCAAGAAGGAGTTATCGTGAGCTACGAAGAGATCAATGAGATGATGCAGGAGATCGGGCTGCCATTTGCGTATCATCACTTCGCAGAGGGTGAAAGCCCCGATCCGCCCTTCACATTGTTTCTGTCTCCCGGCGAGGATACCTTTTCCGCAGATAATTTCATGTACCACAGCTTCAAAGAGCTGCACATCGAGCTTTATACGGATGAAAAATCGCCGGATACGGAACAGCGTGTGGAGGAAGTGCTGACACAGCACAACATCTATTACACAAAATCTGAGGTATGGATAGAGTCTGAAAAGCTCTACGAAGTCCTCTATATCATGGAGGTATGAAAAAATGGCACTTCAGAAAAACAAAGTCAAGTTCGGTCTGAACAAGGTCCACTATGCGAAGATCACCGCATGGAGCGATGAGGGTGTGCCCACCTTTGCAACTCCGGTGCGCCTGCCCGGTGCGGTGTCGCTTTCTATCGATGCCAACGGCGAGAACGAGAACTTTTTTGCCGATAACGGCGTGTACTACGTCATCAACAACAATGCTGGCTACGAGGGTGACCTTGAGGTGGCGCTCATCACCACCGACTTTGCAACAGCAATTCTCGGTGAACAGCTTGATGCAAAGGGTGTTCTTGTGGAGCGTAACGATGCCGAGACCTCGCAGTTTGCACTGCTCTTCGAGTTCAACGGCGACAAGAACCACATCCGTCATGTGCTGTACTGCTGCTCGGCATCCCGTCCCTCGACCGAGAGTTCCACTACGGAGGAGTCCACTGAGGTCAAGACGGAGACTCTCTCGATGAAGGCAACGGCACTTCCTGACGGTCTGGTGAAGTCCAAGACCTGTGAAAGCACCGACCAAACAGCGTATGATAACTGGTACAGCTCTGTGTATATCCCTGTGGCGGCAACCACCAACAGCACAAGGTCGGCTGCAAGCAGTTCCGGCACATCGACTGCATCTACAAGCACAACGAAGTAAGGAGAGAATATCATGGCTATCAAGAAAAATATCACAATCGACGGCATCGAGGTTCCTTTCAAGGCGAGTGCTTCCCTGCCCCGCATTTACCGTGCAAAATTCCGCAAGGACATCTTCAAGGATTTCGCCGCACTGAAGGACTCTGTGGACGAGAGCGATGAGCAGGATTCCGGTCTCGGCATCGAGAGCCTTGAGGTCTTCGAGAATATCGCATGGACGATGGCGAAGCACGCCGATCCGGAGAACGTTCCCGACAGCCCGGACGACTGGCTCGAACAGTTCAACTGCTTCTCGATCTATGAGGTGCTGCCGCAGCTTTTCGAGCTGTGGGGCATGAATCTGGAGACACAGGCAGAGTCAAAAAAAAATCTCGCCCAGTTGACCGCGAGATGACAACGCCGCTGTTCCTCCTCCGATGTGTGCAGATCGGGCTGACACTCTCCGACCTTGATCTGCTCACCATCGGAATGGTCAACGAAATGTTTATCGAAAGGGACAATGATGAAGCGACTTACAGCTACAAAGCGACTCAAATCGACATGGATAAATTTTGAACCGTTCAGCAGTCTGCTGCGGATACTCCTCGGACTTTCAATTTACTCCTTCGGTGTATATCTGACCATCTATGTCAATATTGGGCTTGCGCCGTGGGACTGCCTTGCTGTGGGGACATCCCGTCACACGCTGCTGAATTACGGCGGTGCAATGGCGGCAGTATCCCTTGCGGCAATTGTGATACAACTACTCCTGCACGAGCGCATTGGCATTGCTACTGTCCTTGATGCAATTATCACGGGAAATCTGACACAGCTTTTCTGCAATATTTCCCCGTAACCTGAAAATCACAATCTGTGCATCGGAGTAGCATTTATGCTCTTTGGATTCCTGTTTATTGCTCTCGGAATGTATGTGTATATGTCAGCAGAAATGGGCTACGATCCGAAGGACGGTCTGCTGATTGCTATCGGGAAACGGATGTCGAAGATACCGATAGGGATCGTGGAAATATTGTTGTGGGCAATGGCGACACTGATCGGCTGGCTGCTCGGCGGCACTGTCGGTATTGGTACACTCATTTCTACCTTCGGCGCTGGTGCTGTGATGCATCTGTTTTATATGCTCATTCATTTCGAGCCGAGGGCATTGCACCACAAAAGTATATCCGAAACACTGCACAGGAGATAGCCGTATTATACACCTATCCAGCCTACTTGTCTACCTACCACAGTAGGTATATTTATTTTTCCTGAAAGGCAGGTGATATCGCATGGCAGGAAGAATTAAGGGTATTACAGTCGAGATCAACGGCGATACTACGAAACTCAGTAAGGCTCTGCAATCCGTTGATAAAAACATCAAAAACACACAGACACAGCTCCAAGATGTCGAAAAGCTGCTGAAACTCGATCCGAAGAATACAGAGCTGCTTGCTCAAAAGCAGAAGTTCCTCGGTGATGCCGTCAAAAGTACAAAGGAACGACTGGATACCCTGAAAAAAGCCAGCGAGGAAGCCGCCAAAACCAAAGACAACTATGATGCTTGGAAGGCAAAATACGATCCGATCAAACAGAAGATCGGTGAGACCGAAAACAAGCTGAAAGAACTGAAGGAACAGGCGAAAACCGCCGATGAGCAGCTTTCCAAAGGTGAGATCTCGCAGGAGAAGTACGATGCTTTGCAGCGTGAGATTAAGGAAACGACCGATGAACTGACATCTCTGAAACAGCAGGCAAAGGATGTATCCGATGAATTCGGAAATCCGATCTCCCCGGAGCAGTACGATGCCCTTCAGCGTGAGATCATCGAGACCGAGCAGGAGCTTCAGAATCTGCAAACGGAGGCAACCAAATCCCAAGAGGCTCTTGTGAAAATCGGTCAGGCGGG
>ERZ834722.440-NODE-440-length-45416-cov-4.829457_pt1 | contig 45416 bp, 44 predicted proteins | sample MGYA00519576_ERZ834722 | MGnify/ENA primary metagenome ERZ834722 (study PRJEB31850, sample SAMEA3708759) | human gut metagenome | biome: human gut; feature: human-associated habitat; material: faeces | place: China | collected 2014 ...
TGGCAACTTTATCTTTAGCCGCGGAAACAGTATGAAAACTCGTCCACATACAACTGCGTACTATTATCTTGTCTCCTCGAAAAGCTATGCCGCTTGAAAGAAGTGCAACAAATTTTACAGCGATCATCCATATCACAGGTATTTCAAGCATTATAGCAATGAACATTGAAAGATTCGAGATTTTCGGGTAGATCTGCACAATAAGCTCATGGGCAGGATAAAGCTCAGCCGCAGCAAGCAGAGGCATAAGTATATATGATCCGACTCCAGAAGGCTGCGGAGCAAAATCGTTCTTTATTCCGCTGTACACTCCGATATCCTCAAGCTCTCTGCCGATATTTTTTTCTTTCCTTACAGGCAGGATAACAGGAAGCCGATTCTTGGTAGCTACATATCCCGGACAACTTATGTTTACTGAAACTGCACGGAATAATTTCATTATAAGGTTTTGTCTTACGTCAGTATAATTGATATGTGATCTTTTGATGTTGTATTCCCTGCGCTCGAAAAGTCCATATGTTACGCGCATACACTTTTCATCGCCGCTTACTTCAAATCCAATATAGCGGAAAAGGTTCACTATAAAGGATATCAGCCATGACGCAATTATGAAGATTCCTATTGCAGCGGCTGCTGTCGGAATTTTCAGAAGCAGGCGATTTGTGAGCTTTTCAGTTTCTTCCGTAAAACGGTTAAGGTACTGCGTTATGATATCATACGAAATATCGCCGGCTTTCCAGAAAAAGGTCGCAATATAGACAGCTCCTGAAAACCCACTCGAAAAGAAAACCGAAAACATCAGAATTGACATTGGACTTGCCTTTGGTATATCCTTAAGTTTATTCTTTTCATCTACCTGCGGCATTGCTTTCATTATCTCGGCGCAGGTTTTTTTGCTTACAAGCAGCTTCAGATCGTTCGTTTTCAGTATTCCCGCTCTTGTATCACAGCAGAACCTTGACGCTCTGAACGGCACAAGATAGAACGGCTGTTCGATCGTTGCCGAACTTATATTGGAAAATGGTATGAAAGTATTTGCACGGACAAAGACTCCATATCGGTGGACAAGTTCCTTTTCGGTAAAATCAATAACGGAAAAATGCCAGCGCACAAAACCGAAAATAAGGATCGCTCCGAGAACTGCAATATCCATCCATGCACCGCGCAGCCAGCTATAAATCCAGTTTTTGTCAATACGCACATTCTGAATTGCTCTCAGTATCGGAAAAATAAGAAGCCATATGTTTTTCAGTGAATATTTAAGTATACGCAGAGGATGTTCATGGTACATTACTTTTCCTCCCCGACTGTGCTGCATGAGAATCGCAGGATCTCCTGTGCGTCGCTCTGTTTCAGGAAAAGGAGCCTGAGCTGTCCGCCATAGACAAAGAATACTATAAAATTAAGTCCCGTGTACTGCGAAAACGGCGAACTTATAACGGACGTATACTGTACCGAGGAATATCTTACAGACTGATGTGTCTTTATGAAAACTCCGCTGCTTTTCATTATTTCAGTTTCGGTAGCCGTGTATTTTATTGAAGAAAAATACAGTGGCAGATACACGAACATAACAAAGAAAGCAATTACGGCAACAGCTATCGTAATGGAAAGAACGAGAAATTTCGCAGGGATAAAATATCTTACCAGTCCAAGAAGAATGATAACAGAGAAAATTATGATTATCCTCAGCGTCGTAAGACAGCCTTTATCAGGATAATAGTGCTTCATCTCTCTCCCCCTTTGCAAACAAGTATATTTTTATTATACCACAAATATCCTTTAATGTACAAGACTTTTGAATAAAATTCAAATTTAATTAAAAATATCGCATAGGGGTTAAATATATGCTTGAACGTATCAATTCTTTCGTATGGGGAAACGGACTTGTGTTCCTGCTGCTTTTTACGGGTATCCTCTACACGCTGAAGCTGCGTTTTATTCAATTCAGAGCGATACCGTTTGTACTGCGTTCTGCTTTTTCTGAGAATAAAAACTCTAACCGCGGACTCAGTCAATGGAAAACTGTTTGTATGTCGCTCGGGACTGCCATGGGTACGGGAAATATTACCGGAGTCGCCGCAGCTCTTGCAATAGGAGGAGCAGGTTCTATTTTCTGGATGTGGGTCTCGGCTTTTCTCGGTATGGCTCTTGTTTATTCCGAAAACTCACTGTCAGTCAAGTACAGTACCGCTGACTGCAAAGGCCCAATGGCATATATATCCAAGGGACTCGGCAGTCCGGTGCTCGCTGTATGCTTTGCGGTTTTCTGTGTACTTGCTTCCCTTGGAATGGGCAGTATGGTTCAGGTAAGCGCAGTTGCTCAGAGTATTAGGCAATACATAAATGTAAATCCATATATTTTGGCAGTTATTGTATTCGCGGCTGTTTTCACTGTAGTCAGCGGCGGGGCTGACCGGATAGGCACGGCGGCTCAATATATGTTGCCGGCAGCGTCTGTCGCATATGCGGTCGCTTGCATATGGATAATATCAACTCATATAGACAGTGTTCCGGCTGCGTTTATGAAGATCTTCAGTGGTGCATTCGGAGTAAGGCAGGCTGTCGGCGGAATATCGGGAGCATTAATATCAAAATCCTTGTCAGTTGGAATACGAAGGGGTATCTTCTCGAATGAAGCAGGTCTCGGAAGCTCTCCCCTTCTTCATAGTTCCGCCGAGAGCGACTGTGAAAGGCTACAGGGAATGTGGGCGATGTTTGAGGTTTTCTTTGATACAATGGTATGCTGTACACTAAGTGCGGTAACATTTATTTGTGCATCTTCTGAGTTTTCGGTTTCCGAGACCTTTTCCACACTTCCGTTAGGAATCGGAAAGCCGTTTATTGCGGCTGAGCTTACTGTATTTGCGTTCTGTACGATAATCGGCTGGTATTACTGCGGAGAAAGTGCTTTCAGCTACATTCTGCCGAATACGGGAACTATGATATTTTGCCTGATCTACGCTTTTTCTGCATCTCTTGGAGCAGTTTGCAAGGCAGAGGCGGTATGGACTCTTTCCGATATCTTTAACGGACTCATGGCTTTTCCAAATCTCGCCGCATTGCTGCTTATGATAAAAAAGGTCAAACGGGAATAATTTTCTTTTTTCTGCCAATAAATATATCTGACAATATTAATTCAGAGAGGATATGCTCTGACGTATCAAGGAGAATATTTATGAGTTATCTGGGCGAAAACAGACATTTTTCATTTCGGGACGGCTGCTGCGAATCTCTTTCGGGAACAGTATCCAATTCGTCGGACGCTGCTGAATTCGGGCGAACTATCGCAGGACACTTCAAGCGATTTGCGGCAGGCTGTGAAAATTTCAATCACACACATATTCTTTACGCGATTTCGAGCGGAATCGCCGAATGCGGAAAAGATGTATTCATGTACGAAAATACAGAACTACCGTCATTCAAATTTGGCTACCCGCTGCTTTCGGCAGACTGCGGCATATACATCAGCGGCAACGGCAGCATAAGGATATCCCTTTTTGACGAAAGCAGATTTCCATTGTGTGACAGAACTCTTACTGCACTAATGGACGATTCGGCAGGTGAACCTGCTGAAAAATTTGGCAAAATATCTTCTGTTTCCTCGTTTAGAAACCTTTATGTAAACAATATTGCGGACGCGCTTGAACTGCACAGTGAACGCATTGGAGCAGGGATAAGCTGCGGAAATCCGAATGTTCGCTCTCTTTGGCAAAATTTCTTTACAGGAGAAGATGATAACCTTGTTTTTCAGATATCGGACGACGGCGAGCGCGTTAATGCATATTGCACAGAAGCAGGATTTATCTCGCATGAAAAACTCACACTGGCTTATGCTGTAAAAATCGCACAAAGCGAAAGAACCGCTTTTCTTCCCGATGATTTTCACTATGCCGCAGACTACCTGAATGATGACAGCAATAAGCTAATTGAGAGATTCTCAGCCGAAAACAAGATTCCGCAGGAGGTTATAGAGCAGCGGTTTCTTTTTGATCCGCTCTTTATGTGTGCTCATCTTGCCAAAAACAAAAAGCTGTTTATGCAACTGATAAAAGAACTTCCGCAACTTGCCAGCGCTAAACGCGAAGTAGTGTTCAGTTTTACGGATACTGATATTCCTACGGACACGCAGATAACCGAAAACGGCGGCAGGATCAAGCTTACGCGCAGCGGCAAAAACCGAGTCACCCTCACCGCACAGTCATTTTCGTCAGAAACGGCTGCCGAATTGTGTGCGGTCTGGTCGGAAAAGCTCCGCAGAATAAACAAATGCAGAGAAATTACAGAATAATTATACTGTATTCCCATAAATTTCTATAAACTATGCCAAATGATTTCCTCTTTTCTTTTTTTCTATTGACATGGAATGGAAGTTTTTGTATAATAGTATTGTGTATTATTATGCTCTTTATGACTTTTTTGGCTTTACAGCCATTAAGATATATTGCTGATAGTTCAGGAAGCTGTTACCTCAATCATACGGCTTCCTGCATATACTTTCAGCTCCACAAACTCAAAAACCTGTTCAAACAGTCAGCGTAATTCATCTTTTGCTATGCGGACAGGTCATAAAGGAGAACCGTTATTCTCCGAAAAGCTACTGTTATTCAGGCATATTGCAGCTATATCCGCTTATTTTATTTTTGTGTTTACATAAAGCAACGTCGATACTCAAAGCTGCACACTACTACATATATGCCTGCTGTCATGTACGGCGATACCGTTTACCGCTGTACTGCAAAATGAAAGAGAGGTCAAATAGTGAACGAAAAGGAAAAAACTAAAAGAACAAGACAGAGCGCTGCGGCTGATTCTGTCAAAAACGATGCGCCAAAGAAGTCTGCCGGAAAGAGACCATATACCCGCAGAAGCAGCGCTCCAAAAAAGAGCACATCTGCCGCAAATACCACGGCTGAAACAACTGCTGCCGCTGCTGTAAGATCCACAACTCCGGCAAAAAGACGTTCTTCAAAAGCTGCTAAAGAGGTAAGGAAAACTCCCGTAAGGATCATTCCGCTCGGCGGTCTGCATGAAATAGGCAAGAATATGACTGTATTCGAGTGCTCAAACGATATGTTTATTCTCGACTGCGGTCTTGCGTTTCCGGATGCGGATATGCCCGGAGTTGACATCGTTATCCCCGATTTTACTTACGTTGAGCGCAACAGAGACAAGATACGCGGTGTTGTGATAACTCACGGACACGAGGATCATATAGGCGGTCTCGCTTACCTTCTCAAGAAAATCAATGTTCCTGTTTATGCTACAAAGCTTACTATAGGTCTCATTGAGGGAAAACTCAAAGAGCAGGGACTTTACGGAAAGGTAAAGCTAAATGTTGTTGAGCCGAAAAAGACCATAAAAATGGGCTGTATGGCGGTCGAATTCATCAAAGTAAATCACTCCATTCCCGACGCTGTGGGCATGGCTATCCATACTCCTGCCGGTATTATCGTACACACTGGTGATTTCAAGGTCGATTACTCCCCTATTGACGGAAAAATTATTGACCTTGCACGTTTCGGTGAACTCGGAAGCCGCGGAGTTCTCGCTCTTATGGCTGATTCAACAAATGCAGAGAGACCGGGTTATACACATTCCGAAAGAACAGTCGGTGAATCTTTCGACAAGCTCTTCCAGAAGGGTGAGGGAAAGCGTATCATAATCGCTACATTCTCCTCCAACATTCACCGTGTTCAGCAGATAATCAACTGCGCTGTAAGATATGGACGAAAAGTTGCTATATTCGGCAGAAGCATGATAAACGTAATCAATACTGCAATTGAACTCGGATATCTTGACGTTCCCTCGGGAATCATAATCGACATTGAAACTATGAACCGCTATGAGAGTGAACGTATAGTTCTCATTACTACAGGAAGTCAGGGTGAACCTATGTCAGCTCTCACAAGAATGGCTATGAACGACCACAAAAAGGTCAACATAACGCCTATGGACTTCATCATAATCTCGGCTACCCCTATTCCCGGCAACGAAAAATACGTTACCCGTGTTGTGAACGAACTCATGAAATCGGGCGCAGAAGTAGTATACGAAGCTATGTACGAGGTCCACGTTTCGGGTCATGCTTGTCAGGAGGAACTTAAACTTATGCTCGCGCTCACCAAGCCGAAATTCTTCATTCCCGTGCATGGCGAGTACAAGCACCTTAAAAAGCACGCAGGACTTGCTCTCCAGATGGGTATTCCGAAGGAAAATATCATCATTGGTGAAATAGGCAATGTTATCGAAACAGACGGCACTAAGATGAGCATTACCTCTCAGGTTCCGGCTGGCAGAGTTCTCGTTGACGGTCTCGGAGTCGGTGACGTTGGTTCGATCGTTCTCAGAGACAGAAAACATCTTGCTCAGGACGGTCTTATCATAATTGTTATCGGTATAGAGAGAAGCTCCAACATAGTTGTGGCCGGACCTGATATCATTTCGCGAGGATTCGTATATGTAAGAGAGTCCGAGGAGCTTATGGTCGAGGCAAGACAGCTTCTTACCGATACGCTCAACAACTGCTCGGCTGCTGAACTGAGAGAGTGGAACACCCTCAAGGGAAAACTTCGCGATTCTCTGTCAGATTATATTTATCAGAAAACCAAGCGCAGTCCTATGATCCTTCCCATTATTATGGAGACCTGATAGTTTCCGAAAGGAGCTGTAGAAGTGAAAAATAAATTTCCGTTCGTTTTTCTTTCGCTTAACCTGTTGCTGCTTATAAATATAACGGCTGTTCTGCTTCTGAATTACAACGGCTTTGAAAAATCTGAGTTTCTGCTTATTCCCGCCGCAGCTATTGTTCTTATATGCTCGGTTTATTCTGTAGTTTACTCTCGCAATTCTCTGCGGAGGATTTCAAGAATGAACCGAAACCTTGAAAGTGCGGCGGCGGAATATATGAATTCCCTGCCTGCACCGGTTGCCGTAATCGATGAATCACGGCAGTTTGTGTGGTACAATCAGATATTTGAAGAAAAAATAAGTCTCGGTCAGGACGTTTACGGTCACGATTTTGAGACGTTTGTTAACATGGATCTGTCTCCGCTCCCAAACGGCGGAGCTTCGATTTGTGCGGTAAATGGCTGCATTTACAGCGTTACTGCTGAAAAATTCGAGAAAAATGAGGCTGATTTCCTCGTTCTGTATTTTCATGATGAGACAAATTACTTCAACCTCAAAAAACATTCTGACGAGCAGCAGCAGAATGTTGTCATTATCACTATCGATAATTATGACGATATAATGCAGAATGCTAAGGAAAGTGAAAAGGCTCAGACATCTGTCGAAACTGAAAAACTCATCGAAAATTTCATGAACGGTACAAACGGTTTCATAAAAAAGACGTCGTCAAATACTTTCTATGCAATAATCGAAAACCGCTATCTTGAACACATAATTTCCGAAAAATTCAAAATACTTGATTCAGCAAGAAATATCAAGATATCGGGAAAATATCCCCTCACCTTTTCAATAGGTGTGGGACAGAATGCCGATTCACTTGCAGAAAGCGAAACAATCGCGAGACAGTGCCTTGATATGGCTTTGGGACGCGGCGGCGATCAGGCTGTTCTTAAAACCGAAAACGGCTATCGTTTCTTCGGCGGAGTCTCTAAAGGCGTTGAGAAGCGTTCACGCGCCAAGACAAGAATTATCGCCAACGCTTTGCAGGATCTGATCGAAAATTCGGGAAAAGTGTTCATTATGGGACACCGATTCGGAGACCTCGATTCTGTTGGAGCCGCCTGCGGTCTTGCCGGTGCTCTAAATCTTCTTCACAAGGAGGTTTTCATAGCCGTAGACCGTACAAAAAATCTCGCGCTGAACCTCATAGAATATGTTGACGAACAGACTAAGCACAGCCTCTTTATTACTCCGGGCGAGGCAGAAAGTCTGATAACTTCGGACGATTTGCTTATTATTGTTGATACTCACAATAAATTATACGTTGAAAGCCGCGCTCTCTACGAAAAATCTAAGTCAACTGTAGTTATCGATCATCACCGAAAAACAGTTAACTTTATTGACGATGCGGTGATTTTCCACCATGAACCCTATGCCTCCTCGGCATCTGAAATGGTTACGGAGATAATCCAGTACTTCAAGTTTGAGAACGATGAGAAAATCGATAGCTGCTACGCTGAGGCGCTCCTGTCAGGTATAATGCTTGATACAAAGAACTTTGTTATGCGAACCGGTGTGCGTACTTTTGAAGCCGCGGCTTACCTCAAGAAAATCGGTGCGGACACAGTTGCAGTAAAGCTGCTGTTCTCCAATTCAATTGAAGCATACAGGCGCAAGGCTCAGATAGTTGCTTCTGCACGGATTCACGGTGAATGTGCCATAGCTGTTGCAGATTTCAAGTCTGACGATATCAGAGTAGTTGCTCCGCAGGCTGCGGACGAGCTTCTCGGAATAAGCGGTGTTGGTGCATCTTTCGTTATTTACAAAACGGGCAGTACCGTTAATATCTCGGGACGCTCTCTTGGTGCTATAAATGTTCAGGTAATCATGGAACAGCTCGGCGGCGGCGGTCACCAGACAATGGCTGCGACTCAAATAGAAAATACCAATGTTCAGGACGCTGTAAAGGCTCTTACTGCGGTAATTGACGATTATAAAAAATAAATTTCTCACTACATACATGGAAAGGTTGGTAAAATCATGAAAGTAATTTTTCTTCAGGACGTAAAAGGCTCAGGTAAAAAGGGCGAAGTTAAAACTGTCGCTGACGGATATGCAAGAAATATGCTCCTGCCCAAGGGCTACGCTGTTGAGGCAACTGCAAAGAATATGAACCTTCTTGAAGGTCAGAAGGCTTCTGCACAGCACAAAATAGACCTTGAAATTGCTGCCGCTAAAGAAGCTGCTGCTAAGGTAAAGGGCAAAAAAGTAAAGATCTCCGCAAAAGCTGGCTCAAACGGCAAGCTTTTCGGCTCTGTTACAGCAGGCAATGTTGCTGTCGCACTCAATGAGCAGTTCGGAGTCAAGGTCGATAAGAAAAAGATAGCACTCAGCACGGATATCAAAAATTTCGGCTCTTATACCGCGGTTATAAAGTTCTATAACAGTATCACTGAGACGATAGATATCGATGTTGACGAGGCTTAATAGAAAAAATGGACGAAAACAATTTTGCTGTCTCCGCCCGAGAGCTGCCACACAGTATCGAGGCGGAGCAGTCCGTTATAGGTGCAGTTATCGCTGATCCGTCAATTCTTCCGGAAGTCGTGAACCTTATTAAGCCAGAGTATTTTTACAGCGAAAACCACAAGGCTATCTTCTCTATTATTGTGAGAATGTTCTCGACAGGTACTCCTGTGGATATAGTTACTGTTCTTGATGAGGCTGAAAAGCTACACATATTCGAGACTCAGGCTGAGGGCAGACGATATCTTGCGGAAATTGGAAATACTCTCCCCTCTACGTCAAATATAGAAAGCTACTGCCGCATTGTTTCCGATAAATATTTCATAAGGAGTCTCGGTTACACGGCAAGAGCCATTCTTGATGACATACAGTCAGGTGAGCACGATGCGCAGTTGCTTCTCGATTCCGCTGAACAGAAAATCTATGATATCAGACAGGGCAAGGACGTCCGCGGACTTACTCCTATCTCAGAAGCAATCGCCGAGGCGTATGACAGGCTTGGTAAAATTTCAGGTCCCGACAAGGAAAAGTACATCGGTGCAAGAACCGGTTTCACGCTCCTTGACAGCATAACTTCGGGCCTTAATAAGTCTGATCTGATCATTATTGCGGCTCGACCGGGTATGGGTAAAACTTCATTTGCAATGAACATCGCAGTAAACGTCGCGCGGCGTTCTGACAAGGAAGTAGTTACATTCAACCTCGAAATGTCAAAGGAACAGCTTGCAACGAGAATTCTTTCTACTGAGGCGCTGGTTGACTCCAATACTCTGCGAAACGGCAGAATTTCGGGCGATGACTGGGTAAAACTTGCAACGAGTGCAGGTTATCTGAGTACTCTGCCGCTGTTCATTGACGACACCGCAAGCATGACTGTACAGCAAATGAAGGCGAAGCTCAGACGTACAAAAAATCTCGGACTGGTTATTATCGACTATCTTCAGCTCATGGAATCAGCTACGACACGCTCTGATAACCGAGTTCTTGTTATTTCTGAAATCACGCGTCAGCTTAAAGTTATGGCAAAAGAGCTGAACGTTCCTGTTATACTTCTTTCACAGCTTTCGCGAGCTGTTGAAAGCCGTACTGACAAACGCCCTATGCTTTCAGACCTGCGTGAATCGGGTTCTATCGAGCAGGACGCAGATATTGTTCTTTTCCTCTATAGAGAGGCATATTACAATAAGGAAAGCCAAAGGCAAAACATCTCTGAGTGTATCGTTGCTAAAAACCGTCATGGTGAGACCGGCAGCGTTGAACTTATCTGGGACGGTCAGTACACACGTTTCTCAAATCCCGATTACAATACTCCCCCTGAGAACTGATGACGATGATAGAAAAAGTTTACAATTTTATCAGAGAAAATGATATGCTTCAAGACGGAGATACGGTGGTTTGCGGACTTTCTGGCGGCGCTGACAGCGTTTGTCTGCTGCTTTCGCTGCTAAAAAATGCCGAAAGACTGAATATCTCGGTTGAGGCTCTGCATATAAATCATTGTCTGAGGGGTATCGAAAGCGACCGTGATGAGCAGTTCTGTCATGACCTGTGCAGTCGGCTCGGAGTTCCGTTCAGTGCTGTTTCGTGCGATGTAAAAGCTTTTGCGGGGCAGAATTCACTCTCCACCGAGGAAGCTGCACGGAAACTGAGATATGAACAGTTCCACCTCTTTTCAAAAGGAAAGAAACTTGCAACTGCTCATAACGCAAATGACAATCTTGAAACGGTCATTCTAAATCTTTCACGAGGAACTGCGCTGAAAGGTCTTACAGGGATCCCTGTTATAAGAGGTAATATTATCCGCCCTCTGCTTGTATGCACAAGAGATGAAATTGAGCGGTATCTCGTGTCTGTCGGTCAGGATTGGATCACGGATTCGACAAACTTATCCGATGATTACACTCGGAACAAGATCCGTCACAAGATCCTCCCGTTAATGCAGGAGATAAACACCTCTGTTATCGAAACCTCCGTGCGTTCGATCTCGGCAGTACGCTCGGAAGAAAATTTCATTGAATCACAGGTTGATGAGGCTCTGTATGCTTGCAGAAGTGGAGACAAATTTGTCGGTCTTAGTAATTACAATGGAGTGATACGCAAAAGGTGTCTTGCGAGACTTCTTTCCGATAATGCGCTCCCATACTCCTATAAACGCCTTGAGCAGTCTGACGGCATTCTGCTCAGCGGCGGTAAGCTCAATATCTCACACAACCGCTACCTAGTTTCAGATGGAAACAGTATAGAACTTGTTTTTATCTCCGAGAAGAAACACGAAACTCTAAAGAGTGATTTGAAAATCGGCGACAATTCAATTTTTCCGGACAAAACTCTTGTCAGCGAATTAATTGAATGTGATGATTTACCGAAAAACGACTGTATTAACAAAAAATTAACATTTTACTTGTTAGATTATGATAAAATAATAGGAAGAGCTGTCGTGAGAAGCCGCGTTTTCGGCGATAAGATCATGCTTAAAGGCAGGAACTTCAACTCATCTGTCAAAAAGCTTATAAATGAAAAAATTCCGTCAGCTCAGAGAGATACTCTTCACTTCATTGAGGACGAAGAGGGCACAATTTTTGCAGAAGATCTCGGAATCGCTCAAAGGGTTGCTCCCGATGAGATGACGAAAAGGTTTCTGCGAATCCATATCAAAACAAATTAATTCAGAACGGAGTGAATAATTTGACCCCAAGAAAAAACAGAGGAATTCTCACCTATCTGCTGATAATAGTGTTGGCAATTTCCTGCATTTACTTTGTAAGCACAAAGCTTTCAAGCAACAATAACAAGACGGAATACACAACAATCATAAGCTATTTTGACAATTATGAGGTTTCTTATTACGAACTTGACCTCGGCACAGGCGAACTTGTATATCAGCTTCGCGGAGATGAAACACAAAAGAGATATAGTGTCCCAAATGTGGAAATCTTCCTTGCTGATACTAAGAATTACCGAAAGAACTACAATGCCAAGCACCCTGATGAGCCGCTCGAACAGGATTATATCAAGGTCACTGACAGGTCGTGGCTTTACTCACTGATTCCAGTTGTTCTTACCGTTCTTCTCGGAATAGGTATCCTCTACTTCATGATGAAGCAGAGCGGCGGAGGCGGTAAGTACGCTTCCTTCGGCAAGGCTAACCTCAAAAGCAGTGCAAGTGCAAGAAAAGCCACATTTAAAGATGTCGCAGGTGCTGACGAGGAAAAACAGGAACTTGAAGAAATCGTGGATTTCCTCAAAAAGCCAAACAAGTATAAGGAGATAGGCGCTAAAGTTCCGAAGGGTGTGCTCCTTCTCGGCCCTCCCGGTACAGGTAAGACTCTCCTTGCGAGAGCTGTTGCAGGTGAAGCTGGCTGCCCGTTTTTCCCCATTTCTGGTTCTGACTTTGTTGAGATGTTCGTCGGTGTAGGTGCTTCGCGCGTAAGAGATCTCTTTGAACAAGCCAAGAAACACGCTCCTTCAATCATCTTCATTGATGAGATCGATGCTGTGGGACGGCACAGAGGTGCAGGTCTTGGCGGAGGACATGACGAAAGAGAGCAGACTCTCAATCAGCTTCTCGTTGAAATGGACGGATTCACGGGTAATGAAAGCGTTATTGTAATCGCTGCTACAAACAGACGTGATATTCTTGATCCGGCACTTCTCAGACCGGGACGTTTCGACAGACAGATCGTTGTGGGCTATCCTGATGTAAAAGGACGTGAGGAGATCCTCAAGGTTCACGCAAAGAATAAGCCGCTTGCTCCTGATGTTGACCTCAAAGTGATAGCGCAGACCACTCAGGGATTTACAGGCGCAGATCTCGAAAATCTTCTCAACGAAGCTGCTCTTCTTGCAGCAAGGGCCGAGCGTATGTCGATTACCGAAGCTGACATTGAAGAAGCTACCATGAAAGTAATTGCAGGTCCTGAAAAGAAGTCGCGAATCGTTTCAGAACACGATAAAAAGGTTACCGCATATCATGAAGCGGGTCATGCAGTTGCTGCATATAATCTCAAAACTCAGGATAAAGTTCATCAGGTCACGATCATTCAAAGAGGTATGGCAGCAGGTCTTACTGTTACAAGACCTGACACCAACGACCTGCACGTTTCAAGAAATCAGATGCGTGAAAGCATTATAATGCTTCTTGGCGGACGTGTTGCGGAGGAACTCTTTATTGACGATATCTGCACAGGCGCGTCAAATGATATCGAACGTGCTACAAACACAGCAAGAAACATGGTGACTAAGTACGGTTTCTCAAAGAAGCTCGGAACAGTGGTTTATGGTTCGGATAATGACGAAGTATTTCTCGGTAAGGACTACGGTCACACCAGAAACTACAGTGAAGCTGTTGCCGCCGAAATCGATGAGGAAGTTAAATCAATCATTGAAAAGGCTTATGCTGACTGTACCGAAATACTCAAAAACAATTCGGATAAAATGCACCTTCTTGCAAATTATCTGCTTAAGTTTGAAAAAATTGACGGTGCTGACTTTGAAAAGCTTATGCGCGGTGAGATCACTGAGGATGTTCTTAAAGATACTCCCTCAACAGATGAATCTTCCGAAAGCAACGAATAATTATAAAAAAACATACCTCCAAATGGAGGTCTGTTTTTTTATTGACGATTCAATGCATCAAGCATTGTTTTTGCAATCTGGTCAGTTGTTACAGGACTTGCAGCCTTGTTTTCTATCATTATACAGAACGCGATAGGAAAGTTTACATCGTCCACGAATCCGACAAGAAGTGAATTCTCCTTATCATTATCGTCAACCTGCGCTGTACCGCTCTTTACTCCTATTGTGTATCCGCTTATCAATGAAGAGTAGTGATTTGCGCCATTAGTAAGCAGAATCTGCTTTGTTGCTGTTGCTGTAGTGTCAGAGAAAAGCTGGTCACTGTACTTGGTCTTGGATTTCTGCACTACCTTGCCGTTTACGTTAGTAACGCTGTTAATTAGGTGAGGCATTGTCATTTTTCCGTTTCCGTTAGCAACTGCGCTCTGCCACATCATCAGTTGCATCGGACTGACGAGAGTGTCTCCCTGACCGATACAGCCCCATTGTGTACGAAACTCATATGAATCCACAAGTGTTGTTGAAGCCGTTTCGCATTGGATCCCGTCTATGTCTATGTAAGTGAGCGCAGCTCCGTTCAATGAATATCCCAGTTTCGTGTATACCTTTTTGATTCCGTCAAGCGGCATATCACTGTCTTCTATAAGCTGTGCAAAGAATGGGTTACAGCTATTTTCTACAGCTTGCTGGATATTCTGAGTGCCGTGTCCGTAGGGATTATGGCAGTCTATTACATCGCCCGTGCGATTTGTGTAGTGTCCCGAACAATTGAAACTCTTTGAATAAAGCTTATCAGAACCCATTATTTCAATCGCTGCGATCACTGTTGAAACCTTTTGAGTTGATCCCGGAACTGTACCGTACATCGCTTTAGAGATCAAAGTTCCCGATTCAAAGCTGTCTATATCAGCGTATCCCTTTGTGACATCAATTGACGGAAGGCTCGTGCACACAAGTATTTCACCAGTCTTGTAGTTGTAGGCAACTGCGCATCCCTTCTGAGCTCCATACGCATCATAGACTGCTCTGTTTGCGGCATGGTCAAGAGTAGTGTAAATCGCCGCTTCTCCGCCATTGCTTACGAGTCCTGATGTAAAGCTGTAGTTATTCAGCTTATCAATATTCTGGGCAACAAGCGTGTTAGTCATCTGTCCCTTATCGTCACCAATGAGATTGCCTACGTCAATAAAGTAGTTGTCGGGATAGGTGTTTTTTCCCGTGCCGTCAAAGAGAACGTCTCCATTGCGGTCATATACAATTCCAAGCTCGTGATTGTCAGAATACATCATATACGAGCTTGCTTCGTGCTGAATTTTAACAACAAGCACAGTCATACCGGCAATGAAAAGGACAACAACGAGACTTATTATATGCTGACATCGCCTTATACTTTTCATACTGCACGCCCCCTTGTCGGAATTGCTTTTTTGACCTTTTTCGGTTCGGTAAATACGGGAGACTGTGCTGCTATGAGCATACCTGCCATAAATCCGCTCACCATCATCGAACTTCCTCCGGCTGATACAAAAGGTATTGTTACTCCCGTGAACGGAATGAGGTTGCACGAGCCGAAAATATTCAGTGCCATCTGAACTATAAACGCCGCACATACTCCGGCAGACATCGTTCCGTGGAAGTACGAACGGGGCGGATTTATCAGAGGAATCATGACCATAATAAGGATTACACATATCATCATAAGAGCGTAGAGAAGTCCCCATTCCTCACATATTGTCGCAAATACTATGTCGCTTTCATACGCGAATACGTTGCATAGTTCTCCCTTTCCGGGCCCTACTCCGAACCAACCGCCATTCGCTATTGCTATCAGAGCCTGCGACTGCTGATATCCTTCTCCATTTCTGTCACTCCATATGTCAGCGTGAAGTCGCTGCTGAACATACTCAGGAGCAAATCTTATGCCAATAAGAGCTACAATCAGAAGAACCACTCCTGCTGCAATAAGTTTTTTCTTTGAGAATTTCGCTTTGGGGTAGCAGATTCTGAACAGAAATCCGCAAGCGTAGATTCCTATGAATGTTGGCAGACTTCCAAGGTCACGGCACCACCATTGAAGCAGAAAAATCGCTGCGATCAGCCCGAAAAGCGCCAGATTTTCGTAAACCACGTTTACAAAAAGTATCTTATGCTTTTTTTGCTGTTCGGCAACAGAGGTAGCACAGGCTAAGACGAACAGCGGTTTGATGAATTCCGACGGCTGAATGGAAATAGGGCCAAGCTCTATCCACATACTGCGCGAACCCGTAAGCGTCAGAATGACGATCATCAAGACACCAATACCTATATAGGCGTACAGCTTTTTCTCCTGAAGCCATTTATAGTTTCTGCACAGCAGATATCCCCCCTTGCAGGCTGCAAGAGATACTACAGCGGTTATGTAATGCTTGACCGAAAACTGAACTCCGCCAAAACACGACTGGAAAATCACACTCATATTGAGTATAAGCACAAGCAGAAAATCTACTGTGTAAGACATTTGCCTGAAAAAGGGCGAAACAATGAAGTAAACTACGTCCAATCCTATTACGGCTGCTGCAAGGACTATTACGCTTGACACATCGTCATAATTTCCGTTCATGAAAACATTCACAAGCATAGCGCCGTGAGCGATGATTACAAATAAAGAGGAAAATACATACGCGACAGGATTATTTATCATATTGTTCCCTCCTTCTGCGGAAAATCAATCGGCGGTTTCCAAGCTTTATAATATCATTTTCGTGCAGCCGAGCCTGCTTTACAAGGTTTCCGTTTACGAAAACTCCCGACTTTGAACCTATATCAGTTATAGTCCAGATCCCGTTTGAAACTGTAAGCAGCGCGTGATATCTGGACACCGAAAGGTCAGGAAGCCTTACATCAGCAGATGCATGGCGTCCGATTATTACCTCGTCACAGCCGAGTGTATAAACAGCTCCCTGTTCAGCAAGCTCCATTGAATGAGCAACCGATCTCCACCGTTTATTTGACGACTTTTTTTCGCGGTATGCCGTTATTATCAGAACCAGTATACATATATCAAGAGCTGCAACAGAAGCCGCACAAAGTATCAGATTTAATGAATCCAATCAAACACCTCCAAGATCTACAAGTATAGAAAAATATGCCTATTTTGTTATTATACCACATCTCGGAATTTATTTCAATCCATTATAAGTAAAATTATTGCTTAGTAAATGTTTCATTTAGCAAAACGCACAACTTTATGTGATTAATTTGTGAGAATTAAATGAATATTACAAAAACCTCTTGTAAATACACCAATACTATGGTATAATGTAACCATAAACTTAATGCTTTGATTTTCAAAGCTTAAAGGAGGACTACTATGAAAGTTACAATCACAGCAAAAAAAATGCAGATACCTCAGAACTTCACAGAATATGCCGAAACAAAGATCAACTCTAAGCTCAGCAAATTTTTTGGTGATGAAGCGAATGCTAAAATCGTAATGTCAGAGGCTAAGAACAAGATCATCCTCGAAGTTACGGTTAAATATAACAGTATGATCTTCCGCGCAGAGCGTTCTGCTGAAGATAAGAACGTAGCTCTTGATGACGCTATTGATAAGATCATCAGACAGATCCGCAAGAACAAGACCAAGGTAGAGAAAAAGCTCAAGGATACAGCTTTCAAGGAAGTATTTGCAGAGCCTGTTCCTGAAGATAATGATTATGAGGTCATCAAGTACAAAAAGTTCAAGATGCGTCCGATGAATGTTGAGGAAGCTATTCTTCAGATGAATCTCTTGGATCACCAGTTCTTTATGTTCACGAATGCCAAGACAGGTCAGATCAATGTGGTTTACCTCAGAGATGACGGAAATTATGCGGTTCTTGAACCTGACAATGATTAATAACAAATCAACGGGACGCTTAATGCGTCCCGTTTTATGAAAGGACTAACTATGGATAACAACAAGAAAGCTGTAATCGAAAAAAGAATTATGAGGACGGGAGAAAAACTCAAAAAGAACAATATGGAGTTTTACTACGCTGAAACCTATGCCGATATACGCAAAATAGTAAAGTCACTTATCAGTGAGGGTGATGTTATCACTAACGGCGGCACTATGACTATGCAGGAATGTGGTCTTTATGATATGCTTTCCTCCCCTGAATACAATTATATTGACCGCTCAAAGGTTGCTCCCGAAGAAGTAAGAGACGTGTACATAAAAGCTTTTTCAGCCGATGTTTATATTACAAGTTCAAATGCTATCACCGAGGACGGTGTACTTTATAATGTTGACGGCAACAGCAATCGTGTCGCGGCTATTGCTTTCGGACCGAAATCCGTAATAGTTATAGCAGGATACAACAAGATAGTAAAGGATCTTGAGGAGGCTGAACTCAGAGTAAAGCGCGAAGCTGCTCCGCCGAATTGCATTCGTCTAAACTGCGATACTCCGTGCTCCAAGACCGGCGAATGTGTATCACTCAGCAAAAGCGGCAGACAAATTTACGACGGCTGCGGCGGAGATGCCCGTATATGCTGCAATTATCTCATTTCAGCATATCAGCGCCATAAGGGTCGTATCAAGGTTATCATTGTTGGTGAAGAACTCGGCTATTGATGAACACGGATATTTACAGCAGTTGCACGTTATGTCCTCGGCTTTGCAGGACTAACAGACACGTTTACAGAGGTTTCTGCGGAATGGGAGCAGAAATGTATGCCGCAAAGGCTTATCTTCATAAATGGGAAGAGCCTTGTATATCGTACAAAAACGGCGCAGGAACTGTATTCTTTTCTGGGTGCAGTCTCCATTGTTGCTACTGTCAGAATAATACTATCAGCGCTGAATTGTTCGGAAAGAAACTTTCACTGCGCGAACTTTCAGATGTATTTCTTCGTTTACAGGATAATGGTGCTGACAATATTGAGCTTGTTACGCCTACTCACTTCCTGCCCGAAATTATCAGCACGCTTGACCTTGTAAAACACAGGCTCAGTATTCCGATAGTCTACAATACCGGCGGTTATGAGCGCACCGAAACTATTGATATGCTCAATGGCTATGTTGATGTATATCTTCCTGATATTAAATACTATTCGTCCGAAATGTCAAAGCGATACTCTAACGCCGAGGATTATTTTGAATATGCTTCAAAAGCTGTAACTACAATGATAAAACAGGTTGGAGCTTTGCAGTATAACTCTGACGGAGGACTGATAAAGGGCACGATAATCCGCCACCTTGTTCTCCCAAAAGGCAGACATGACTCGATAAAGATAATGGAATGGATCGCACGGAACACCTCTGCGGAAGATGTGCTCGTCAGTATCATGAATCAGTACACGCCTTTCGATTTTATCAGTGATGAATTTCCCGAACTTAAACGCCGTGTCACTAAGATGGAGTATAACAGCGTTGTGAGACATGCACAAGAACTTAGAATAAACGGGTTCACGCAAGAGAGAACCTCGGCAGCCGATAAATATGTCCCTGATTTTGATTTATCAGGATTATAACAGCAAAATCTCTGCGGCAATGACCTGGTTTTGCAATGTATTGCCACAAGCATTCCCGATACGGAATGCTTTTTTCTTTTTTGTGTCACATATCCATTCTCTGAATTGTTATATTATACGAGACGTCTTAAAGGAAGTGATAAAATGACAAGTGAAGACTCCGAAAAAATCAGGGAGCTGTATGAGATCTACGAGCAGCCTATGTTCAGGATAGCTTATGCCGTACTCCATGACAGTGCATTAGCGGAAGATGCTGTTTCGGATGCCTTTATACGCATTATCGGAAAGCTCGACCGACTTAAAGCTCCTGACAGCCCAAAGACAAAACAATATATCGTGAAAACGATAAAGAGTACCTCCATCAATATCTATAGGAAAAACCGCCGCTTGTTTGAGCGCGAACTGCCTATTGATGAGGAAACCATGCAAATGCCAGACAGTCAGCAAAATGTCGAGAGTACGGTCATTGACTATGTCAGCAGCGATCCCGTCAGAGAAATGATCGCAGATCTTAACGAAACTGACAGGAAAATAATCCAGATGCGCTGCTCGAAAGAAATGTCATGGAAAGAGGTTGCAGCTTCTCTATCGCTTACCGAAGTTAATGCAAGAAAGCGTTTTGAACGTACTAAAAAACGCCTTATAAGTTTGAAAGGAGAATTTACAGATGAAAAATAGAAAACTCCCTACATCAAAGCAGTTTGACAGAATCGTTGAGAATGCTTTTTCATCAGATGTAAAGCACAACTTCTCCGTAGACTACGAAATAAGAAAGGAAGCAATTCAGAGAGGCACATCTATGAAAAAGAGAAATCGAACTATTCAATGGAAGTCTATCGGTATGACTGCCGCTGCCGCTGCAATAGTAGCAGTTGTTCCGTCATCGATATTCCTGATGTCAAGGAACAGTTCACAGTTAGACCCTGCGGCTCAAGTTGAAGAGAAAAGCGAAGTTTCACAAACTGCTGAACCTCTGACCGAATCTGCAACTGAAAGCAAAAATACTGTACCTGAAGGAAAGGTTATTTCAGACCACATTATTCAGACTAATCAATATTCGTATTATGTAACGTACAACCCACAGATTGATGAAAACAGATCGTATCATCAACAGCAGCTTAACTATATCCCTGATGATTTCACGGAAATAAATGAGCCTAATATGAAACCGGGTTACTACAGTCCTGACGGAGGGATATTTGAGTCGTTCCTTTACTACATTCCGAATGAAGTAAATTTCGCTGAGGAAGTACTGAATGTTACATCAGTTGAAGAATATACTGTTGATGAAAAAGAAGTTATTCTCCTGACCCGCGGTGATAGTCTCGATGACGGTGATATCAATCATTTTGGCAGAACAGGATATGTATTCTTCAACGGAACGCGAAACTACATTGAGTTCTACGCTACTGACGATATAAGTGATAAAGCTCTCGAAAACATTATTGCAGGAATGAGTCTTGCTCCTGCTGACGAAAGTGAGTTCATTTGGTCAGCTCCTGAAACGAATTTGGGAGAAGGACTTTATGTTGAACCGAAAAGCGAAGCACTCGGACGTGACGGGCTTAATCTGCATAATATTGGTGACTGGTTCTGTGACGATTATGATGACGGATCTCTGCTGATAACTGTTGATGATGCGTGGATTCAGCATGACTTTAGTGGTATTTATACTGACGCTACTGGTCACGAACAGGATTTCAGCCAGTATGTTGACGCTACGGGAAACATCTATATGGACTGTTCATGGCAGAAAAAGGGCGACGGCAGAAATGAACCGTTCTACAAAACAGAAGTAAACCAAACACAGCACATGAATGTTGTTGTCGTGGAATTAACCTACACAAATACGAGTGACATTGATCTGACATACGCTAACAGCACAGAAACCTGCATTTCTCCCTCGTACTTCACGCTTGTTGATGACACTCCTGCTGACACTCTGGAAACAGCAGACGGACTAACAGCGTATTACAAGGAAGAGGTAATGCAAAATGACTCAGGTGGTTTCTTCTCATTCTACTCACCCGCTGCATCATCAAAAAACAACATTGATCTTCTCGCAGGAGAATCCACTACAGTAAGGCTTGCTTTTCTTGTACGCGATGATCTCCTCGGAAATCTCTACCTTGACATGAACCAGATGAGTTGGAAAGCGCTTACCGCAGACAACTCCTACAAATCCCCTATTATAGACTTGTGTGATATAAAAGAAAGATAACATATATAAAACGAAAGTGCGGACTTAATGTCCGCACTTTTTATACTGCAATGCTCTTGGTTATGCTTACCTTTTCGTTTTTAAAGTCAACCCTGACCTTTTCTCCGTTGCAAAGCTGAGAGTTTACTATCATCTGCGCAAGGCGATTTTCGATAAGTTCCGTGACACGACGCTTTATCGGTCGTGCTCCGTATTTATCTGTTTCCTTTGCACACGCTACAGCCTTTATCACCTCGGGTGAATAAGTTACTTCAATGCCGAGTGTTTCGGCTCTCATACGCAGATTATCAAGCGCAATGCGGCTTATCTGTTCAAGTTCTGCCTCACCTAATTTGTGGAAAACTACTACCTCGTCTATGCGATTCATGAATTCCGGTGAAAAATGACTGCGCAGACCTGCGATAACTCGCTCCTCCGCTGCTGCTTCTATATTTTCCGTGAAACCAAGTGCTGTTTTTCCTGTGATTTCACCTGCACCTACATTCGATGTCATGATTATGATACAGTTTCGGAAGCTTACGCTGCGCATTGAAGAATCCGTCAGTATGCCCTCATCAAGAATTTGCAGAAGTATATTCAAAACCTCAATATCCGCTTTTTCTATCTCGTCAAAGAGGACTATTGAGTAAGGATTACGCCGAATTTTCTCGCAAAGATTCTTGTTCGTATCGTTGTAACCGGCATATCCGGGAGGCGCTCCTATCAGCTTTGAGACCGAGTGCTTTTCCATATATTCGGACATATCCACTCTTATCAGATTATTTTCCGAGCTGAACATACAATCCGCAAGAACCTTGGCAAGTTCAGTCTTTCCGACACCTGTTGGGCCGGCAAACAGAAATGACGCTGTAGGACGCTTGCTGTCTCGCAGTCCGGATTTGGCTCTGCAAATAGCATTTGTAATTTTCTTGACAGCGTATTCGTGTCCCACCACTCTGCTTGACAATTGCTTTTCAAGGCTGCTTAGTCTCTCTGCCTCCTCAACGTTGATTTTTCCGACAGGTATACCTGTTTTCATCGAAATCACTGAAACTATATCTTCCTCTCTGACCACGGCGCGACTTTTTCCTGATATTGACCTGCTTAGCCTGTTGAGATTGATTCCCGTTCCGTTAACATCTATATAGCTTGAATCATGCGGTACAATCGCCGAATTATGACGGATTTTCGCACAGGCACAAGCTTCGTCAAGCACATCTATTGCTTTATCGGGAAGATAACGCTCCGATATATATCTTACCGACATATTAACCGACAGCGCTATTATCTCGTCTGTTATTACGACATTGTGAAAGTTTTCGTAGTTTCCTTTCAGCCCCTTTATTATCTCTATGCAGCTCTCCTTGTCGGGTTCGCTGACTGTTATCGGCTGGAATCTGCGCTCAAGCGCGGAATCTTTCTCAATAGTTTTGCGATACTCATCATAGGTCGTAGCACCTATTACCTGAAGTTCTCCTCTTGCAAGCTGAGGCTTCATTATATTGGCAGCATCAATTGCACCTTCGGCAGCTCCTGCACCAACTATTGTGTGGATCTCATCAATAAAGAGAATTATATTACCTGCACTTACAGCCTCCTCAATGCAAGCTTTTACGCGCTCCTCGAAGTCACCCCTGTATTTTGCACCTGATAAGAGTGAAGTAAAATCAAGCGAGAAAATGAACTTGTTTTTGAGCGTATCGGGAACGAGATTTCGCATAAATAATTCTGAAACGCCCTCGATTATTGCTGTTTTTCCGACACCTGCCTCCCCTATCAGGCAGGGATTGTTCTTTGTGCGTCGCGATAGAACCTGTAAAACACGCTCCACCTCCTTGTCTCTGCCGATAAGGGGGTCATTTTTCTTTATGAGCGAAATATCCGTCAGATTTTTTCCGTAGCGAAGGAGGTTGGGAAGATGTGACATTTTAGGCTTTATGGAGTTATAAAGTTCCTCCTGCACCTCACTGGAGTTGATCATATTAAGTCCGTTACATATTCCTGCAAAGTCTCCGCCAATCTTCTTAATGATCGTGCAGGCGCTGCAAGAGGATTCCTTTATCATTGCCGCAAGAATATGCTCGGGGGCAGACTGCTTCTTTTTTGCGCTCACTGCTATTGAATATGAAAGTTCCAGTATTCGTTTTGTTGCAGTTGTGAAAAACCTCTGATTGAGTATTGAAGGAGTTCCCTGTCCCACGAGTTGTATTATCTCGGTACGCAGCTCATCATAAGCTACACCGTTATCTATCAGTATTTCCGCCGCGCAAGTAGAACCGTCACTTGCCATTGACAGCAGTATATGCTCGCTTCCGACATAAGTATGACCGAGATGTGAGGCGAGTTCTACCGCACCCTCGACTATCTTGATTGACTTCTTGGTAAACTTTTCCGAATTGATCATTCTCGTACCCTCCTGAATATCATCTGATATTATTATGCCACTATTTTCATGCGATAACAGTCGAAAGTGCAAAGGACAGAAAATTTTGTAACACAATTTCGGCTGTGGCATATTATGTACTATGAAACGCAGAAAGCGGTTCAAATCCAATTAATTTAAGGAGATGCTTAATTATGTGTAATTCATGCTTCGGAGGAAATAACTGCTGGTGCATCATTCTCGTGATCCTTCTCTTCGTTATTCTTTGCGGCGGCTGCGGTGGCTGCAACAACGACTGCGGTAACTGCGGCAACAATGGCTGCGGCTGCGGATGCTGAGTTAAATGAATAAAAATGTGCGGTGGGGAAAATTCTCTGCCGCACATTTTTTATTTACCAAAGTTATATATTAAGTGTAACTATCTTGTTTCGTCTGTTCATTACAACGGGCTGTGAATCATTAAGCACGCAATCGGCTGTAATAGTAACCTTTGCAATGCTTCCGTCTGACGGTACTGCGTACATACTCTGCTTGAGAATGCCTTCAAGTATGGAGCGAAGTCCTCTTGCACCGGTTTTCTGCGCGATCGCCTTCTTCGCGATCTCAATAAGAGCATCGTCCTCGACTTCAAGTTCTATATCGTCATAGTGGAAGAGCTTTTTGTACTGCTTGATAAGAGCGTTCTTCGGTTCGGTAAGAATTCTTACGAGTGAGTGCTCATCAAGTTCTTCAAGGACGGTAATGACCGGAAGCCTGCCGACAAACTCCGGAACCATTCCGAACTTAACAAGATCCTTCGGGACAACCTTTTTGAAAATATTATCCTTCTCCACGTTATGAGGCTTGATCTCGCCGCCAAATCCTATAGGAGCCTTGCCTATCCTCTTTTGTATCTGTTTCTCCAGTCCGTCGAAAGCTCCGCCGCAGATAAAGAGAATATTCTTGGTGTTGATTTGAATAGTCTCCTGATTCGGGTGCTTTCTTCCGCCCTGAGGGGGAACATTTGAAACAGTTCCTTCGATAATTTTGAGGAGAGCCTGCTGAACTCCCTCACCGCTTACATCACGGGTAAGCGAAGTGTTCTCGGACTTTCTCGCAATCTTATCTATCTCGTCAATGTATATGATTCCCTTTTCAGCAGCCTTGATATCAAAATCAGCAGCCTGAATGAGCCTGAGAAGCACATTTTCAACATCGTCTCCGACATATCCTGCCTCAGTAATTGTCGTTGCGTCAGCTATTGCAAACGGTACATTCAGAAGTTTTGCGAGAGTCTGGGCAAGGAAAGTTTTACCGACACCTGTAGGACCGAGAAGAAGAACATTGCTCTTCTGAAGCTCGACACCGTCATTGTCCTTGTCATCGCCCTCGTTTTCCTGACTCATGATACGCTTATAGTGGTTGTAAACAGCTACTGCAAGTGAGATCTTTGCATCGTCCTGACCGATTACATATTCATCAAGGAATGTTTTTATCTCCATAGGCTTGAGAAGCTTCATTGAAGAAGCACCCTTTTCTGCCTCGGCTTTAGCTGCTTTGCGGTGAGACTTTGCTATGCCTGGCCCGTAAAGCATTTCGTAGCAGTAGCATACGCACTCATCACATATATTGGCATTTCCTGCGGAAAACATACTGTGTACGCGATTCTCGCCCTTTCCGCAGAAACTGCACGACTTAAAAGTTTCAGCCATTTAATTAACCTACCTTTTTTCGATTACCTTATCAATAAGACCGTATTCAAGGGCTTCCTGTGCGGACATATAGTTATCGCGCTCTGTATCGATCTGAACCTGTTCGAGAGGTTTGCCTGTATTTGCTGCGAGCATCTCGTTCATCTTCTGACGTGTTCTTACAAGGTGGTCAGACTGAATCTTGATATCGGTGCACTGTCCTGACAAACCGCCTGAAATAAGAGGCTGGTGGATCATTATTTCGCTGTTGGGGAGAGCAAATCTCTTTCCCTTTGCACCTGCTGCGAGGAGAAAAGCGCCCATTGAAGCAGCCATACCGATGCATATCGTTGAAACATCACACTTGATGTACTGCATCGTATCGTAAATTGCCATGCCCGATGTGATAGAACCGCCGGGACTGTTGATATAGAGTGAAATATCCTTTTCTGTATCCTGACTTTCAAGATAGAGAAGCTGTGCAACAACAAGGCTTGCAGTTGCGTCATTTACCTGGTCGGAAAGCATGATAATCCTGTCATTGAGTAAGCGTGAGAAAATATCATAGGATCTTTCGCCGCGGCTTGTCTGTTCAACAACGTAAGGTACTAAAGTACTCATAATTTCATCGCCCTTTCTTTAAAAACAGTTGTCCCACAATAGCTGCGGGACAACATAATAAATACATTTGATTATTCAGCCTTATCTTCAGCAGGAGTGTTGTCAACGACAGCATTCTCCTTTACGAGGTCAACTGCCTTCTGAACTCTGAGATCCTCAATATAATCCTCCATAGGAATGAACCTCTTTACAGTCTCAACATCCATGTTGTTTGCTGCTGCAACATCAGCAAGACCGTTGTTGATCTCTTCCTCTGTAGGCTCAAGGTTCTCAACTTCTGCAATCTTCTCAAGAGCAAGTCTGAGCTTGACCTCATTTACTGCTCTGTCGCGGTATGTGTCTCTGAATGAATCAGCGTCCATGCCTGTGTACTGGAAGTAAAGCTTGAGATCCATGCCCTGCTGTCTGAGCTGCTGCTCAAATGAACGCATGAGAGCGTCAATTCTCTGCTCAAACATACAATTCGGAATAGGAGCGTCAACCTTCTCGATAAGAGCATTCATAACTGCATTCTCGAAAGCTGAATCAGCCTGCTGAACAGCAGCCTCTTCAAGCTTTGACTTGATGTCAGCTCTGTACTCATCAACTGTATCAAACTCTGTAGCATCCTTGATGAGGTCATCGTTGATCTCAGGAAGTTCCTCATAGCTGATAGCCTTGAGCTTGCACTTGAAAACAGCTTCCTTGCCTGCATAATCAGACATCTGATAATTCTCAGGGAATGTTACTGTTACATCGAACTCATCACCGATGTTGTGACCAACGATCTGATCCTCAAAGCCGGGAATGAACTGTCCGCTGCCGAGCTTGAGGGGGTGATCCTCGCCCTTGCCGCCTTCAAAAGCTTCATCGCCGAAGAATCCCTCGAAGTCGATGATAACTTCATCGTTGAGCTGAGCAGCTCTGTCGTCAACAGAAACGATACGAGCGTTCTTCTTTCTGATAACGTCGATCTGATTATCGATATCAGCGTCTGTGATCTCCTTTACTTCCTTGGGAGCCTTGATTCCCTTATAGTCAGTTATCTCAATCTCAGGCTTTGTAACGCATACAGCCTTTAACTCAACGCCCTGTGCCTTATCAATCGAAGTTACTTCAACATTGGGTCTGTCAACGAGAACAATACCTGTCTCCTTGACTGCTGCGTCAATCTCAGGACCAAGGAGAGAATTGATCGCGCCCTCATAGAAAGCACCCTCACCGAATTCCTTCTCAGCAAGCTTACGGGTAACCTTACCCTTTCTGAATCCCTTTATCTGGATGTTCTTCTTCTGGCGCTGGTATTCCTTCTCTACAGCAGCCTCAAAAGCGTCTGCATCGATAGAGATAACCAGCTCGGTAGTGTTCACATCTGTCTTAGTTGATGATTTTAAACTCATATTAATACGTCCTCCATTATTTATATAACATACTTGCTATATTATACCACATTTAAAATAATTTTTCTACTGATTTTCGTTACTTCTGTACTATGCACAATTCAAACTATTTTTTCTGGAATAAACTGTAGATAATCACCTGCGATAAGGTGAAAATTTATACCGTCGTAAGTGTTTTTCACACAAAGATCATGTGCTGACTTGCCGTGGATATGTCCATAATAGCACTCATCTATCTTGTAGCGATAAAGCACATCAAGAATGTCATAATTGAAATTCGTAGCGAAAATAGGGGGATAATGCAGAAACACAATGGGCTTCAGTCCCTCATCAAGCGCTGATCTTATCGAAGTTTCAAGTCTCTGAACCTCACGGCGCAAAACCTTTTCGTCCTGTGTTTCACCCGGCATATTTACCCAGCCGCGAGTTCCACAGATTCCGTATCCGCCGTAGCGATAGTGATTATTGTGCAGTATTTTAATAGATGTACAGCCTTCCGCAGCAAAAAAATCCTCCATTTTTTTCTTGGTCGTCCACCAGTAATCGTGGTTGCCCTTGATGACTATTTTCTGCCCCGGAAGCTGCTCTATGAATTTGAAGTCGGGAGCCGCCTCTTTAAGCGACATTCCCCAAGAGATGTCCCCCGGGAGAACTATCGTGTCGCTGTCAGAAATAAGCTCTTTCCAGTTTTTTTCAATAAGCTCCTGGTAGTTCTGCCACCCGTTAAAGATACTCATGGTCTTTTCAGGGTTTCCCTTACACAGGTGCAGATCCGCCATTACAAACAAGCTCATCTTTTCAGATGCCCAATGTTTTCAGAACGTAAGCCTTCTGATCATTCTTGTCGATAACATCATTGAAGCGCTCAAGCTTGTTCTTGAGATCAGCAAGAGCAGACGGTACAGGAATATCAGAAAGTTCTGCAATGCGGTCTACCTTCTCGTACTCGCTGATATCGGAAGTCTTGCCCTCGATAGCTTCAAGAACTGCTGCGCTGAACTTATACGGACTTGCTGTAGAAGCAATGATAGTCTTTGTAGTATCTCCGGTAGACTTCTTGTAGTCCTCGTATACCTTTACTGCAACAGCCGTATGAGTATCGCAGGTGTAGGAATACTTCTCATAGATCTCGTGGATCGTGGCCTTGGTCTGCTCGTCATCACAGAATCCGGCACAGAACTCCTCGCTGAGTTTTGCCTTTACGTCATCACTTACTTCATACTTTCCCTCTGCTGAAAGCTTGCCGAACCACTCACTGATGAGAGTATCGTTCTTGCCTGTCATGATGTAGAGAAGTCTTTCAAGATTGCTCGAGATAAGGATATCCATCGATGGAGAAACTGTAGGATAGAAGTGCCTGTTTCTGTCATAAACGCCTGTATTGATAAAATCAGTAAGAACATTGTTAATGTTTGAAGCACAGATAAGCTTGTTTACGGGGATTCCCATGTGCTTCGCATAGTATGCAGCAAGGATATTGCCGAAGTTACCTGTAGGCACTACGATATTTATCTTTTCGCCGAGAGTGATCTCTCCGTCCTTGACCAGTTCTGCATAAGATGAGATATAGTAAACGATCTGAGGAACAAGTCTGCCCCAGTTGATCGAATTAGCGCTTGAAAACATCATTCCGTTGTCATCGAGCTGCTTCTTGACATCAGCATCTGTGAAGATCTTCTTAACACCTGTCTGGCAGTCGTCAAAATTGCCCTTGAGCGCACAAACTCCTACATTTGAGCCTTCCTGTGTTTTCATCTGACGCTTCTGCATCGGGCTTACGCCGTCCTCGGGATAGAATACGAGAATCGATGTTCCCTCAACGTCCTTGAATCCTTCAAGTGCAGCCTTGCCTGTATCGCCCGAAGTTGCAACAAGGATAACAATTTTCTTATCGAGGTTTATCTTCTTCACTGAAGTTGTGAGGAAGTAAGGCAGGATCTGGAGAGCCATATCCTTGAATGCACAAGTAGGACCGTGCCAAAGCTCAAGCATATATGTACCGTCAAATAGGTGTGCGATTTCAGCAATGCTGTCACTCTCGAAATTCTTTGTGCTGTAGGCATTGTCTGTGCAGTAGTGTATCTCAGCCTCGGTAAAATCAGTGAGGAACTTTGAGAATACGAAGGCAGCTCTGTCGGCATACTTCATTTCGCCGATCTTCTTGATGTCATCAAAAGTAATCTCGGGAATACTTTCGGGAACGAAAAGTCCGCCCTCTGCTGAGATTCCCTGTGTGATAGCTTCTGCGCTGCTGACTTTTACGCTGCTATTTCTTGTGCTGTTATAAAACATAATATCACCTTTCAGAAAATGTAATTGTAGCCAATTGTATCATAGGCATTTGTTATATAATCAATGCTGAGTACCCGTCCCCCGTCGATGATGACTTGTGCGACATCAAATCTCGGCTGGAGCAGATTCGGGTGCTTGCAGCAATAATCGCTTGCGGCTCGTATAATGAGTCCTTTTTTTCGCTTATTGACAGCTTCAAAGCCGCTGACGAGGCTTTGCGGCTTGCGCGATTTGACCTCCACAAAGGCAATATAGTCGCCGTTTTCGGCAATTATATCAATTTCTCCGCCTTTTATGCGGTAATTCCGCGCTGCGATCCTATATCCCCGCTCGGTAAGGTAAACGCAAACGCTTTCCTCTCCGAGTTTTCCTGTTTCAGAGTTTTTCATAGAACTTTTTAAGGAAGGTTTTTCTGTGAATATCAGATACGCCATACTTTTCAAGCATTACGTAGTGAAGCTTCGTTCCGTAGCCCTTATGCTTATCAAAGCCGTACTGCGGATACTGCTCAGCTATTTTACGCATATAGCGATCCCGGGCAACCTTTGCAAGTATTGAGGCCGCCGAAATTGAGGCTGAAGTTGCGTCTCCTTTGATGACGTATCTTGCCTCACAGTTGATGTCAGGGAGCTTGTTCCCGTCGATCAACGCAAGGTCTGGATCAACACCAAGCCCCTCAACTGCACGCTTCATCGCAAGCATTGCAGCCTGCAAAATGTTGATCTTGTCTATTTCCTTGACCGAAGCCGTGGCAATACAGTAAGCATCTGCCTTTTCGATTATCTCATCATAAAGCTTTTCGCGGCGTGATTCCGAGATTTTCTTACTGTCATTGAGATAATCTATCAGCACGTCATTACTGAGAACAACTGCCGCCGCATAAACATCTCCCGCAAGCGGCCCTCTGCCTGCCTCATCAACTCCGCATATTATCGGGTAGTCTTTACGAAGCTCCGCATCGTAATCAAACAGCTCCTTGTGGAGCACAATCCTTGCCATGGCTTACTCCTTTGGGGGCAACTCGAGGGTAAGTCTGCCGAGTTTTCCGCTTCGGAACTCATCAATAACAGTAATTGCTGCTCTTTCAGTGTTTATCTCTCCGCCCGATATCATCATTCCGCGTTTTTTTCCGACCTTTTCAAGAAGGATAATTCCTGTGTCGTCCTCTTTGGATTCTATCTTATAACGCGAAATAAGCGCCTGCGGATAGTTTTCATTTAAATACGAGAGAAGTTTCATCGCAAGAGTCTCTATATCAAGAATATCATCACTTATCGCTCCTGTAAATGCAAGTCGAATCGCAACTTCCTGATCCTCAAACTTAGGCCACAAAACTCCGGGCATATCAAGCAGTTCAGTATTGGTATCAAGCTTCACCCATTGCTTAGTTCGGGTAACTCCGGGTCTGTCCTCGACCCTTGCACGTTTTCCACCAGCAAGACGATTAATGAGCGAAGATTTACCTACATTCGGTATTCCGACTATCATAAGGCGGATATTGGCACCTATCATACCGCTGCGTTCACGCTTGTCCATTAGTTCTTTCAGAACCTTGGTTTTCACGGTCGGCAAAAAATTCTTGATCCCCCGTCCCGATTTGCAGTCAACAGCAATCGCCTCAGCACCTGTTTTTCTGAAATAATTTATCCACATCTGGGTAGCTTTTTCATCTGCAAGATCACATTTATTCAGCAGAACTATCCTCGGTTTGCCACGTGTAAGCGAATTCATTTCAGGATTTCTGCTGCTGAGCGGCGCTCTTGCGTCAACTATTTCCGCAACCGCGTCCACCAGTTTGAGATTAGCAGCTATCAGCCGCCTTGTTTTAGCCATATGACCAGGAAACCATTGAATTTGCTTCATATCTGTGTTTTCCATATCTGCCTCCTGTCCGCTATTTTATTGAACCTAATTTGTCCGCGGGATAAATGCGCCAAAGCGCCTTACCCTCTATATTGTCAACCGACACATATCCAAGCTCCTTCGAGCGGCTGTCGAGCGAATTACGCCTGTTATCGCCCATAACAAAGACATACCCCTTTGGTACAGTAATCGGATATCTGTCTGTAAAAGCGCCCTCGTCAAGATGTGTGAGTCCGCTTATGTATGATTCATTGTAAACTTCGCCGTCAACATACACGATTCCCCTTTGGAAATCAAAGTCCACAGTTTGTCCCTCGGTCGCAATGATACGCTTTACTATCAGCCGATTCATGCCTATTCCGTCAACAAGTCCACCGTCATCGCCGATCGTCACAGATTCATTCGCGTTGATAACGACCACATCGCCTTGTTTTGGAGAAGTCCACCATGTGGACATGATGAATTTATCGCCCTCGTTTAGCGTTTCCTCCATGGAAACTCCGCTTACCGACGCTGTGCGGAAAAAAAGCGAAAATACAATTGTGACGGTAAACAGCGATATTATAGCAGTTTCAAAAAAGTCTGAAACAGCCGATAATAATTTTTTCATTTTACTTGCTGAATGTAAGGAACTTGAAGTTCTTTAAAGGCGCATATCTTACAAGCGCTTTTCCGAATATCTGATCCTTTTTAATAAAGCCGACATCGCCGTCGCGGCTGTCCGAAGAATTGTTTCGGTTATCTCCCATTACAAAATAGTATCCATCAGGAACTGTAATCGGATACTTGAAAACTCCTCCGCTTCTTGCAAGTTCCTTTATGTAAGGTTCATCAATGACCTTGCCGTCAATACTTACTTCACCCGTTTCCGAATCGATACTTATGCTCTGTCCCGGCTCAGCGATAACGCGCTTTATTATACACTCATTAAGACGAGAATTTGTTATATCTTTTCTTATTACGTTGTTGTTTTCATCAAGCAAATATGCCGCGTCATTATTTATAATAACGATATCGCCGTATGAGATACCCGTATAAACTGTGGTCATGAATATTCTGTCCTTATCAAAGAGAGTATTCTCCATGGAATGACCAACTACATTGACCGGGTGCAGGATATAAGTAAATATCATAACTATCATAAAAACAGTTATAAACGTTGACTCCAGTACATCAGCCACATCAGAGAATATGCCTTTTGAATCGTCCGACTGCTTGTCCGTCTCATCGGTTTTATCAGCTGTTCCCTCTGCGGAAATTTCGGTTTCTGCCGCTGTATTTTCTTCGTTTACGTCATTATCGAGCTTTTCGTTTTCTATATTTTCGGGCATAATATACCTCCTGCAGAAAAGGAAGTACCTCCCCTTCTGTCTGTAATTTTAATAAATGTAGCAAAAAAGGGACGTTAAGTCCCTCAAAAAGGAAAGGAGACGAGTCAGGCAGAAGTCTGCCTGAACTCGATTCTCAGCCTCTTATAGTGTCTGCCTTGGCAGACTCGCAATTAGCGGATCTGTTCCTTAACCTTAGCAGCCTTACCAACTCTGTCTCTGAGGTAGTAGAGCTTAGCTCTGCGAACCTTACCGTGTCTTACAACTTCTACCTTGTCAACAGCAGGTGCGTGGAGAGGGAAAACTCTCTCGATACCGCAGCCGTGTGCTACACGTCTAACAGTAAAAGTCTCGTTGATACCGCCGTGCTTCTTAGCGATAACAGTTCCCTCGAAGATCTGGATACGGCTCTTATCGCCTTCCTTGATCTGTACGTGAACCTTTACAGTATCACCGACATTGAATTCCGGAACATTTTCCTTCATGCTTGAGTTGCTGATCATCTTGAGTGCATCCATTTTAATTTCCTCCTAAATTTCCGAACATTCTTACCTGTCTCGCAAAAGCTTTTCAGCATTATGGCTTTTGAAGAAATACGTGCACTTTTGCACATCAAACCGCTATATCATCGGCTTTGCAGGCAGCGGACTATCCGATTTAATGTCTTTCGGCATTAACCCTCATTCGGACACAAAGATCCGAACGGATTTCAAATGCTTTGATATTATACCATACTTTTGCGCAGATTGCAAGTGTTTTTACGAAAAAATTTCACCGTTTTCGCAAAAAATTCCTGTACGGCAGATTTTTACCGCTTCAAACGGGATATCAGTTGATTTTCTCAGAGCTTCAATGAATAGGGACGGATTGTAATTAGTCTGAGTTCCGGCAGGAAGTCTCATGACCATATCTGCCGATTTTTCGCCGCAAGTGCAGCTTATCACATTCACATCAGGCTTTATGTCAACTGTCCTTACACCTTTTTTTGTCTTTTTTTCAATAAGTATGCTGTCCTGAGAAAGAAGCTTTTGAATTTCCGTATAAAGCTCATCAGGAGACTGCGTTTCAAGCGAAAAGCTGTACTCTGCGGAAGCGATAGCCGTAATTTTCAGTTTCTGTTCTGCAACGGAAATGATTTTCATTCCGCTTGGCATTACTGCATTAAGCTTGTCCTTTATCTCCTCAAAGGGCAGTTCCTCGTTGAGGTTGAAGTCAAGTATCTCGCATGAACTCTCATATCCAAGCGACAGTGCAAGTGCAAACGAAAAATAAGGATGTGGATTAAATCCCTCTGTATACCAGATAGGAAGTCCGGAGCGGCGGAAGGTCCTGAGCATACAGCGGTTAAGGTCAAGGTGAGAAATATATTTTGCCCGATCTTTTTTCTCGAATACTGCTCTCAATCTTATCAAAAACATTCCCTCCCCACTTTTTTGTTTACTCCACAGCCTGAACATCGCTTTCGGCAATGCGGTGTGGTCTTTGATTCATGAGCGCGCTTGTTTTCACAGATAAAGAAATCCTTTGAAACAAGATAGTCCAGATGATCCCACGGCAGTATCTCATCATAGTCAAATCTTCTGTTGGCATAGAATGCAGGATCAATCCCGCATTCTTCAAATGCTTCCATCCATTTGTCGAACTTGTAATGTTCGCTCCAACTGTCAAATTTACAGCCATTCTTCCACGCCGTGTATATCACATCGCAGAGCCTGCGGTCACCTTTAGCAAGAACCGCCTCCAGAATACTGACATTTGAATCATGCCAGCTCACTCTGATTTTCTTGGACTTTATCGCCGATACAAGGAGTTTCTGCTTATGCTCGATCATTTCACGCGTATCCTGCGGCTCAAACTCGAACGGTGTGAACGGTTTAGGCACGAAGGTCGCACAGCTCACAGAAACCTGAACGCCTTTTCCTTTTGGTCTGTTCTCAATACTGTAAAACAGATCTACAACTCTCTGTGCAAGTTCAGCAATTCCGACGATATCTTCATCTGTCTCCGTTGGAAGCCCCATCATAAAGTAGAGTTTGACTGTTGCATATCCGCCCTCAAAAGCAATTCGGCAGGTGTTCATTATTTCTTCTTCGGTAATATTTTTATTTATAACGTCACGCAGACGCTGTGTTCCGCCCTCTGCCGCAAACGTAAGTCCACTTTTGCGGACACGCTTTATCTTCTCAAGGAGCGATTCTGAGAAATTGTCCATTCTTAGTGACGGAAGAGAAAGATTTATTTTCTCCTGAGCAGTATAATTTATAAGCTCCGTCAGCATAAGGTCAATATCCGAGTGATCGCTCGTACTGAGTGAAGCAAGCGAAACCTCATCATATCCTGTATTCTCACACAGGCACTTTGCCTCTTTAACTACCGTGTCAACATTCTTTTCGCGGAACGGACGATAGATAAAACCTGCCTGACAAAAACGACAGCCGCGTATGCAACCGCGCAGGACTTCAACCGAAACTCTGTCCTGAACGATTTCTGTAAATGGTACAACAAAATTATCGGGATAGAAAACTTTGTCGAGATCCCTGATTATTCTCTTGCGGACTACTGCCGGCGCTCCGTCAGTTGCCTCAACTTTCAAAATAGTTCCGTCATCCTTATAGCTGAACTTGTAGAATCTCGGTACATAAATACCCTCTATCTGTGCAGCTTTATGCAGAAAATCAAGCCTTGAAGCACCTTGTTTTTTCATTTCAAAGTACAAGTCCATGAGTTCAAGGTTCACTTCCTCGCCCTCGCCGAGAATGAAGAGGTCGAAAAAGTCGGCAAGCGGTTCGGGATTACACACACACGGGCCTCCGGCAACAACTATTTGCGTAAGTTCTTCGGTTCTGTCTTTTGCAAAAACAGGTATTCCTGCAAGATCGAGCATATTCAGCACATTAGTATAGGACAGCTCATACTGCATAGTGAAGCCGATAAAATCAAAGTCCCGAATCGGGTCAAGACTTTCAAGAGCATAGAGCGGAATGTCGTTTTCGCGCATTATCGTCTCAAAATCCTCAGACGGTGCAAATACGCGCTCGCACCAATAATTTTCTCTCATGTTGGTCAGCGAGTAGAGTATCTTCATGCCAAGGTGAGACATTCCTATATCGTATGTGTCGGGAAAGCAGAATGCAAATCTCACGTCCACCTTCGACTTATCCTTAATTATGCTTCCAACCTCGCCGCCTATATACCGAGACGGCTTCTGGACTGAAAGCAGATGCTTTTCAATTTTTTCTCTTAACATTCAATCCTCCGCAAGATCTATTATCTGTCATTTTATATTTTCTCCACTAAAGCGCATGGGCATAAGTTCTGAGAGCTTAAACATTCCATTTGAAAGAAGTATGGTAAAATCATCTAAGCAGAATTCACTCAAAACCTGCAAACAGGCTCCGCACGGCATACATGGCTTTGTAAAATCATCATCTGCACTTCCTGCAACAGCTACCATGCTGAAATCGTGGAAACCTTCTGAAACTGCCTTGAAAATCGCCGTTCGTTCTGCACAGTTGGTAAGGGAAAATGAAGAATTTTCAATATTACAGCCGGTGAAAACCTTGCCCTCTGATGTGAGCAGGGCCGCTCCGACACGGAAATGCGAATACGGGCTATAAGAATTCTGTGCAGCCTTTACAGCCATAGAAAAGAGTTCTTCGTTAGTCAAGCACTCTCACCTTCCCTTTCCGACTTTATGCTTTTTACCGTCAGGGGTCATTATATATGTTTTTTCAAGCTGCTGGAGCAGATTTCCTGTAACAGAGGCTCTGTATTCGTTGCGAAGCTCTGTCTGCTCGTCCTTTTCAGCCTCAGTAAGTCCCTCGGCTTTTGCCTTTCTTGCCAACTCGTTGATTCTGTTTATCTTTTCCTGTGTCATTTAATTCACCTATCTTTCAGAACTGCTCCACAAAAAATGCAGACGGGTTCTCAAATTATCCTTTAGGCAACGCCGCGCAAAGCTTGCCTGTTGCCTTTAATAATTCTAACATGAAAACAAATAAAATGCAAGTGCATTGCTCAGTTTTCTCATATTGATTTATCTCTCGTTATGTGTTATACTTATAATATATTAAGGCGGCACTCCTTTTTATCGCGGTGCTGCCGGAAAATCAGGAGATCAAAAATGCTGTACATAATGAGACATGGCAGAACCGATTGGAATGATGCCAGAAAGCTGCAAGGCAGGACAGATATTCCACTTAATGAAACAGGCCGTGAAATGGCTCGAAAAGCTGCTTTAGAATACAAAAACATTAATTTCGATATCTGTTTCTGCTCGCCGCTTTCAAGGGCAACGGAAACCGCACAAATATTCCTTGCAGGGCGGAATATCGAGATAATTCCCGACGACCGCCTGCTTGAAATGAGCTTCGGTATCTATGAGGGCGTGGAAAATGCCTCGGAGATTGAAAATTCGCCGATAAAGGCCCTTTTTGAAAATCCTGCCGAGTACAAAGGAGCTGAAGGTGCTGAAACTTTTGAAGAGCTTTTCGCAAGAACGGGCGACTTCCTCAAAAACGAGGTCGAGCCGAGGCTTGCACAGGGACAGGATATACTAATTGTCGGACACGGCGCTATGAACTCAAGTATTGTCTGCCAGCGCAGAAATATCCCTCTTGAACATTTCTGGGACGCAGGAATAGAAAACTGTAAGCTTATGAAACTGTAATGTTATGAGCCAAATCATTGACATTTGCACCGGAATCATGTTATAATAATTACATCAGTTCAGTATCGGAGGTGTTTGTGTGATTTGCGGAAGATGTCGCCGCCCGATGATTCAGGGGAATTTCAAAATGGAACAACACAGCATAGACAAAGGTATCTACTACGCCTATCCTATGGCGCGTGGTACAAGGACGGTACGAAATACTGCGAAACGCCACAGGATTCTACGCTCGGCTATTACTGCCCTGACTGTGGACTGCTCGTAGGTGTATTTACAACTACCAGACCTACAGGCGGATTTGTAGGTAAATTCGCTGCTGACCTTGATGACAATGTTGATATTCTGCCTTCCAAAATTTGCCCCGACTGCGGTATGGAAATGGATATCGACTATCCGCGATGTCCTACCTGCGGATATGTTTTTGAGACAAAATAAACAGTACTATTACTGCACTAATGAGACGATTTCCGCGCAAGCGGTAAAAATAAACGGAGGTACATAAAATGACTTACAAAGAAAGCTTTATAAAATTCATGGTTGACTGCGGTGTTCTCACATTCGGTGAATTCACCCTCAAAAGCGGAAGAAAGGCTCCTTACTTTATCAACTGCGGCAACTACAAAACAGGCGCACAGCTTGCTAAGCTCGGAGAATACTACGCTGAGTGCATAAAGGACAATAATATTCCTGTCGAAACTCTCTTTGGCCCTGCTTATAAGGGAATCCCGCTTGCTGTTTCCGCAGTAGTTGCTCTCAGCAACAAGTTCGGCATTGATGTTTCATACTGTTTTGACCGCAAGGAAGTAAAGGATCACGGCGAGGGCGGTATGTTCGTCGGAAAAACACTTACTGACGGCGAAAAGGTCATTATTATAGATGATGTTATGACTTCGGGAAAGGCTCTGCGAGAAACTCTCCCCAAGCTCAGGGCTGCCGCTAATGTTGACATTTCTGGAATGGTCATTACTGTTGACCGCATGGAAAAGGGCACAGGCGAACTTTCCGCTGTTCAGGAAGCTAAGCGCGATTTCGGAGTTACCGTTTATTCGATCGTAAACATGGAAGATATTATTAACGCTATCGAAAATGATATTGTCCCCGGCAAAGAATATCTTGAAAAAATGCGTGAATACAGAAACACTTATGGTGTTTGATCACTTGTGATTCACAATTATACGAATTTGAATTGCTGAGTGAAGTAAACGAATGATTTCTTTCTACAAAAAACTTCGTAAGAAAAGAATAAATCATGAAATTTGTGATTCAAAAGAATTTAAATATATAAATCTATTAATTACAACATCCTTAACGGCAGTAAAAACCGATAAGGGTGCTGTATTTTTTTAATTTAACGCGGTATTCATTTGTAAAAGTATGGAAAATACGATATTTTTTGATGAAATGTTTGCAAATCATAAAGAAATATGCTATAATTAATTATCAATACGCAATCGCAGCACAAACTGTTTTATGAGGCGTATATGACCGCATATAAAATCTAAGACATAAAGGGAGATTTGATAATGGCAGTAATTGAAAGAACGAGGAATACGGTGACGGGAGCAATATGGGGCGCTGTAGAAAAAGCATCGACCATATTGCTGCCATTTATTGTACGAACCTTTTTGATAAAGAAACTTGGTTCCGAGTATCTGGGACTCAGCGGCTTGTTCAGCTCGATTTTACAGGTCTTGAACCTGACCGAGCTTGGATTTGGTTCGGCAGCAGTTTTTGCCATGTATAAGCCAATTGCCAATGATGATTATTCAACTACCGGAGCAATACTCGCTTTTTTAAGGAAAGTATATAAACTTATCGGATTGATAACAATAACCGCCGGTGTAGTATGCACCCCTTTCTTAAAGTACTTGATAACCGGAAATGTTCCGTCTGATATCAACATATACATTTTGTACTACATATACATTGCAAATACAGCGGTTTCGTACCTGCTTTTTGCACATAAGCAGTCATTGCTCTCCGCTCTGCAATTGAACAGGATAACGAGCAAGATCACGTTCTTTACCAATACTGCAATGCGTCTGTGTCAGATCGCGGTACTGGTATTGATCCCGAACTATTATCTGTATATTGTCTTAATGCCTATATTTACCATTGTATCAAATATAAGCTGTTCTGTCATAGTTGACAAGAATTACAGCAAGTGGCTGGTATACAGCAAATTGGAAGATTCAATAAGACATGACATCAAGAAGAGAATTTTCCCACTTATGAGCACAAAGCTTGCAGGAGTTCTTGTAAATGCTGCGGATACACTGGTCGTTTCGGCATTTTTAGGATTGACGCAAGTTGCCATATATAACAACTACTATTATATAATGAGTTCTGTCAGCGGATTTTTAATCGTAATATATAACGCTATGCAGGCCGGAATCGGTAACGCGCTTGTTATTGATTCACATGAAAAAATAATGGCTGACTTCAAAAAATTCTGCTTTATCAATAACTGGGTAGTAACCTTCTGTACAGTATGTCTGCTTTGTCTGTATCAGCCGTTCATGGAACTGTGGGTCGGCAAGGATCTTATGCTTTCATTCGGAATGGTTATCCTCTTTTGCGTGTATTTTTATGCAAACACAATTCAGCGAATAGTTGTCATCTATAAAGACGCAGCAGGAATATGGAAAGAGGATATGCTGAGATGTTATTTAAGCTGCGGACTGAATCTTCTGGTCAACATTGTTACAGTCGGATATATAGGACTTTATGGTGTAATCGGTTCTTCTGTTGCGGCTAATGTTATTGGACTGCCATGGATGGCATTTATACTCTATAAAACAGTATTTAAGGAAAGTTCAAAAGAATTTTACCTGAATGAAATCAAGGATGCAGCAATAGCTGTTATTGTCTGCTTCCTGACATTGACTGTATGCAATCTTGTGCCTTTCGGCGGCGTTATGGGATTACTTTTAAAAGCTGCTATCAGCGTAATTCTAAGCAATCTGCTGCTGTTTGTGTGCTATTTTAAGTCAAAGCAATTTGCACTTTCAAAGGATTGGGTGCTTGGAGTAATTAAAAGAAAGGTCGGAAACAAAAAATGATTACTGTTAATAAACCATATATAACAAAAAGCGGAAGTAGATCCAGATGTAACTGTGATATCTCCATTGACGGCGAAAACAGAACGGTGTGGTTTGAGGTAGATGAGGAATACGAGCAGTATTTGGTGACCGAAAGAGCAGACGCGTATGTTGTTGGTTTGCTGCATTGGTGTATGCTGCACGGTCATGACATAAAATGTCTTGCTCCCGTTACTGATGAACTTTTGTATAATATTACAACTATTTTGATCCCCTCACTTGCGAAGTATGCCAAGGACTTGAATGCTGTAAAAATCGAAGCCGAAACGGCTCCTGCACTGCCCGGCAAGAAAATAGGGACCGGCTGTTCATGCGGCATTGATTCATTTGATGCGATTTATCAGCATTACAAGACGGATTTTCCTACTCTTGATCTCACTTATCTGTGCATTAACAATGTCGGAGCTTTTAACGAATGCTATGATGAATACGGACGAGATAAGGTAAAAGAAGAAAGATATCAGAAAGTCGATTCTGTTGCCGAAGAACTTGGACTGCCAATTATCAAAACAGATTCAAACTTTGCCGATGCTTTTCCGCAGAATCACTTGTTTACAGCTACATACTCGTCAGTATTTGCTATATATATGATGCAGAAATTCTGGAAAATATACTATTATGCATCGTCCGGAATAGATTACGGTCACTTTTCACTTTCTGACCGTGAATGTGCGCATTATGACCTGTTGAGTCTCCAGTGCTTTAGCACGAGCGGTCTGATAATCTACTCTGAGGGCGGAGAAAAGGAGCGGATTGACAAAACCAGAGATATTGTTGATTTCAAGCCGGCGCAAAAGTATCTTCATGTATGCCTTACCAAGCCTTATAACTGCGGAAGATGCTCAAAGTGTCAGCGAACTCTCCTGACTTTAGACTATCTGAACAAGCTTGATAACTTCAAGGAAGTATTTGATATCGACTACTATAAGGAAAATCGTGTCAGATATTATAAACTGCTTGCGTATCTGCATTCCATGGGAAACAGAATGAACGAGCCTGTATATCAGGGAATGCTCAGCAGACCCGAATTTAAAAAAATCGCGGATATTGAAAAAATCAAGAATCCGCTGAGAAAGGTAAAGAAAAAAGTATTAAAGAAATGAGTAAAACGAAGATATTAACAGAGGGCGCATTAATGCTTGTGTTGGGAATCGTTCTCAGCTTTATCACGCCCTTTCAGAAATTACTGCCGTTTGGCGGATCTATCACACTTGTGTCTATGCTGCCGATATGTATGTTCAGCATAAGACATGGCGTGAAAAAGGGGCTGTGCCTTTCGTTCCTGTTTGCACTGTTTCAACTTGCAACAGGTATCATAAAAGACGGGCTGCTTGCATGGGGACTGACAGCAGGAATGCTGACGGCGTGTATTCTCTTTGACTATATCATTGCATATTCTGTACTGGGGTTTGCAGGAATATTCAGGAACAAGAACAGATCAGGGTGGATAGCAGGCATTGCACTTGCGCTTGTTCTGCGATTTATCAGTCATTTTATAAGTGGTGCATTCGTTTTTGCTACAGCAGGTAAGATCTGGGACAGTCTTGATTTTGTTGCCGATAACAAGTATATATACAGCCTTGTTTACAATGGCGCATATATGCTCCCTGAGCTTGTTCTGACAGTTTTGGCCGCGATCGTGCTTTTCAGCAGCGCACCAATTAAAAAACTAATGACAGAGAGCGTAAATGCTGAGTAAACGCAAAAACTCTTTTCACAGTATATTTGTGAATTATTCATTCCATTGAGGCTGAAACTTATCGAACTCACGCAGTACTTAACAGGCAGAGTACTGTGTTGGTTCGATGACTTTTGTAGCATTTTCATCTCCGTTTTAACTCTTAAAATGAAAAATGTCGCCTATTTTAGTGAAAAAACGGCAAAATTAATATAATTTTGTTTATCACAACAGTTGAAATTACGACACTTTTATGGTATAACCAAACCAATTTCACACTGAGTACCACGGTGTCACATCGAGTACCACAAAAATATTGATTCTACGGGGCTTTTCAATGGTGGAATGCCCAAAAACAGCACTTTAAGGGTGTTATAAAAAAATAGCCTAAACGATGAATTTGGGTAGAAACTTGGTAGATAGTCAGCAGTTTAAAAGCTGGTAGAAGCTCGGTAGAAACCAAAAACAACGCAAAACGGTAGAAAGCCTGTTGACAACTAAAACTGAATAGCAAAGAATAGCGGACGGTGTTTCATACAAGTGAAGCGCTGTCCGCTGTTTTTATGCCCAAAATTGAATACCGTACATCGCTTCTCAGAAATGAGGAGCGATTTTCTTTTTCAGAATGAATGTCAAGGAGGAATTTCTATGCCGAACCCAAAAGCAATTGATGTTCCGAAGTTAGGCTTTTCTGATGCACAGACTGAGGTTCTGAACATCATGATGAACAAGGAAGAAAGGGACTACTCCACTGTTGATGAGATTGCTCACATGGAAGAACTGTCGGATTACTCCTATGAAGCTATCTGCACTGCCGTGTATGGTCTGAAAAACAGAGTTGAAGTCAAAAAGCCTTACGGCTACGTCTATGCGGTGAACAAGCTCCGCATTCCCAATATGATGTTTGATTACAGCTAACAGGGGTGAATGAAAATGGGCAAAACACGAAAAAACAAAACCGTAAGCGATACCGTTTGCGAGATACATAAATTCAGCGGCTATGCCGTTCTGAGCAACTGCTTCGTGCGGTCTACCAAACTCGGCTGTCCTGCTATCGGTCTGCTCGGCAGAGTCATGGACTTGCCTCCGACATGGAACTTTTCTAAGGCAGGGCTTATCGCATTATGTCCTGACGGTGAGACGGCTGTTGACAGCGCACTGAATGACCTGAAAGAATGGGGCTACCTTGAAATTGAAGTAAAGATGCCGAACGAGAACCCGACAAGCAGGATTCAGACGGTCTACAAGTTCTATGAGTATTCTGCTAAGGATACTTCTATTCCTCAGTATGACTATGAGCTTGAAACCTTTACGGTGGATAACGCTGTACTGAACCGTGTCAAGAAGGTCGGTAATTTCACCATGATCAGCAGCAAGCTCCTGCGGAACAAGGAACTCCCTAATAAGCTCCTCGGCTTTCTGCTCAAAGTGCTTTCTCTGCCTGACTACTGGCATTTCTCCATGTCGGGACTGAAAGCTATCTGCAAAGAGGGCAAGACTGCGGTTCATAACGCTGTGAACAAGCTCATTGATATGGGCTACCTTGTCCGCACTCAGCTTCGCTCCAATGAGAGCGTTCATAACTGCTTTGAGTATGTGTACAGCTTTTTCGATGTCCCTGTCAGCAAGGAAGAAGCAGACGAACTTGAAGCTGAGACAAGACGCAAGGCTATTACGATCCGTGAGGGCGGCAAGGCGAAAGCCGTTGTTTCATCATCGGCTGAAAAACAGAAGGTGGAAAACCCGTATCTGGACAATCTGTCCGCTGAAACTCCGCTGTCTGAAAACCAGGGACAATATAATACTTACAATTCAATAAAAAGATATTCATTACTGAGTGATAAAACCTCTATCATTCCTGCGGCGGCAAAGCCAACTTTCAACATTCCGAATGTTGAAAAATCTTCTGAGAGAGTGACTGACGGATATAACGCAGAAGAAGTAGAGTATTTCACAGAGGTTGTCAGGGAGAATCTCGACTACTGGCATCTTGGTGACTGGCTCTGTCAGGACGGTCGTGACGGTTATGCAGAAGCTGACGAAATTGTCGGCTTTATCGTTGACGAAATATGTTCCCCTCTGCCCTATACAACACTCAGAGGTCAGGCATTCCCCAGAGCAGTAATTCAGTCAAAGATGCTCAAAGCCAATATCTACATGGTAGAGAATGTCCTTGAAAATATGGCAAAGGTCGATAATATCAAGGATTTTCGCAAATATTTCATCAGCTCCCTCTACAACGAGGTTCTGACATATCATTTCAACGAAGGCTGCGAAAGCCGTAACATAGTCTGCATTTTTTTATCAAGCTCCGACTTCTGTTCGTGCAGGGCACTCACACGCTTCTGAATGTAGTCAAAGAGTACGCTGTCCGCATCAGCGAGCTTTTCCATGAGCTTCTGGATCTCGCCGTCAATGCGAATGATTTCCGTCTTGATACTCTCTGTTTCGGTGTCGGGCTTGCTGTCCTCACGCTTTGTGATCTTGAGCTGTTCGATACGCTTCTGCATTTCTTTCAGCACAGCGTCCTCGACCTGTCTCGGCTTTAATTGAATGGGCGGAGTGGGACAGCCGTTCAGCGTGAACTTGCCGTAGTCGATGAAGCGATGATACACCACACCTTTTCTGTTCGCACAGTGATTGAAGTGCATTGCATAGCCACAGCAGGCACATTTCACCATACCCACAAGCCAAGAATTCATAGCCTTTCCGTTTGTCGGGAACTTGCTCTGGTGCAACTTCCTGTCCTGCACTCTCAGCCATGTTTCCGCAGGCACAAGCCCCTCATGGTAGGCTACCTTGACGAAATGCGTATCATCGAGCCCAGCGTGGACAAACAAGCCGTGAATGCCGTCATAGGCTTCAATCTCATCAAGCATTTCATATCCTTTGGAAAGAAAATAGCGGTAGACCTCTTTGTCAGCCCTCACATAAAGCGGATTTTCAAGAATGGTGCTATACTAAAAAAGTAGACAAGGAAAAGAAAAAGGAGTATAATAAAAGTA
>ERZ834722.454-NODE-454-length-44989-cov-3.979859_pt1 | contig 44989 bp, 41 predicted proteins | sample MGYA00519576_ERZ834722 | MGnify/ENA primary metagenome ERZ834722 (study PRJEB31850, sample SAMEA3708759) | human gut metagenome | biome: human gut; feature: human-associated habitat; material: faeces | place: China | collected 2014 ...
ATTTACAGTAACTTATTTGAACTTGAACATCACCTTGGATTTGATGCTTCATCAGCTTATCTGCAGGCTGTTGAAATATGGAGATGTAAATCTTTAGTTCCATCAACCTTTGCACTGACAACTACTCTTGGTCTTGATTCACCGACTCCGCTTGCCGCACTTTTCTACGGCATTACAGGAAATATCTTTCTCGGATTTGGAATCGCCAATATTATACTTGATGTTGTAATAGCTGTTATATTCTATAACCTATTAAAGGAATTCAAATTATCCGCTTTTGAGATTGCTCTTGGATTTATCTTCCTTTTATGTCCATTTATGACACCAGACCATTTCATAGATAACAACCTTTCTTATTTTGCAATGGTTCTTGGCGAGCAGGGCTCTTACAGCGTAAAGATAATAACTATGCTTCTTTTATTATGGGTTGTCGTACAGTTAGAACACCGTAATAATAAAGCTTTACAGGCTGGCTCAGAAAATGTATCGCACAACAATATCAAATTATATATATCAATTGTATTTGCAACACTTTTCTCTATGCTTACAGCAATTTCAAGTGGAATATATGTTGCTATTACAATATTAGTTCCTTGTGTGTTCTACTATGTCTTTAAGATTATCTATAAGAATTCTTTAAAGGTGCTTAAAGACTATGGCTTTATATTTACTATGGCACAGCTTGTATTAACATTTGCCTGCAAAGCCATATCAGGTCATATATTTGTTTTCCAGTCTAAAGAAAGCTCTATGGTATTAACAGGTATATATGAATTCTGGCACAACATAGGAAGTCTTATAATGGGATATCTGCAATTACTGTGTGGAATTTCTATTGAAACAACAACAAGCCTTTTCTCATTCAGGGGAATAATCCAGATATTATCCATAGGCTTTATATTATTCATATTAATTCTTATGGTAATATCTGTTAAACGCATTATTAAAGAAATAAAACAGAAGGATATCGACTTTACAGAGATAATTCCATATACAATAATATTAGTTAATATCGCAATATTCATATTCTCTTATACTTTATATGATGGATATTTTTTTGAATACCGCTACCTTATTATTGTATACCTTATGCAGATTGTAATATGCTTAAAGGCTATTAATAAGCTCAGTGATGAGCATATATTTAAAGCACTCATTACATTTGCAATATCATTCGTGCTCTTATGTGAAAGCGTTGGATTATTCAGGCTCTATCACGAAAAGACTATAGACTCCGATACTCTTGTTCCTCTTCTTGAAGAAGTCGATACTCTTGATGTTCCTATAGCATATGTATGGGGCACAACTTCTGCGCAAATGCAGATAGATGCAAGAAATTTCAGAATAATGGATCTTAATCTTGTATACAGAACACTTACTGATGATACTTATCAGAGAAGCAACCGCTGGGGCGATTATCTTTATTATGATGAAAACAGCCAGTGGACAGGAAGAACCGTGCTTATCACAACACTTGATGATTTGACAACACTTCCTGAATTTATAGTTAACAAATATACTTTTGTTAATAATTACGGTGATTATCTTATATATGTATCAGAAATCAATCCTTTTGATTTAACTGCATTCGATAATAACTGTACCAAAAATATTAATTTTATGTATTCAGAAGGCGTTGATATTGGATGGGCTGAACTTGACAGTAATGGCTATCTTGTCGCTGATGATACTGTTTCTGGCAACATTATGAATATGACACTTCCTGGTGTTGAAAAAGGAACATATTCCGTTACAATAAACTACTCATCTGATGACAATAATTCAGATACTTATTTTGAAATATGTAACCTTGCTGATGACAGTGTTATTGCCAAGGCTTCTGCAACAGCATATAACGAAACTACAATTGATAATATCGAAGTAAATGATACTTCTGATTTAATAATTAAATGCTTCAAAAAAGACGGCTACAGCCTGATATTAAAGAATGTGCATATTAACAGGAAATAGCTGGAATAAATCTTATATCAATAAAATCCCCTTATATATTGGAAATACAGCCAGTAAGATTTTTATCTTCTGGTCATACACCCAATATATAAGGGGTATTTTATAATTATTATAATGTTATAAACACAACTAAATATTTTAACCGGACATAACCAATTAATAATTTAACCTCTATTATTAATTAACTGGAACCCAGTATTCAAGCACTGCTGAGCCTACTGTAAATTCATCTGATAATTCAAAGCGTTCATAGAATTTATCAAGATTAACACCTTTATCAGTTAAAGTATAATGTGCATTATAATCCATAATTATCGGCTCATCAATGTTATCAAGTTCATTCTGTAAATATTCCAATGACTGAGGATATACATCTAAATCTGCAAAGTCTATAAAATAATATCCACTATCCCAGCCAAGTTCGTAATATACCATAGGAATTGAAAATCCTATCGCCTTAGTGTCTTTAGCACATACATCCGCTATATGCTGTATCTCACTGTTATATACTTCTGTATTTCTCATATCTGACAGTTCATTACCGCCCTCAACATATGAATAGTTGTATACTCCTGCCGCACACATAGCAAGAAGTATCCCTGCTGACAATGCCGCAAAGCCTTTTAAGAGTATCGAAAGATATCCTGCCTTGCTCTTCTGGTAATTCTTTATACAATAATCTGCAAATACAGCAATCATAATCACTGTTGTAAAATGAACAATTGTAAGATTACCATACGCTGTACGGTTAATATAATATGTCATCTGCCCAAGTGCCATAACTGCAACAACTGCCATAAAGGCATCATATCTGCTGTCGTCAATATTCTTATCACCTGTATTAAGATTAGAATTAAAGAAGACATTCCCTATAAAAAACAGTCCAAAAAATGCTGTTATAAGCCATGCAACAATGCCTTTCTGGTATTCATATCTAAGATAATCAAAATAGTCTGAATTCATAAGTGGGAATATGAACTGCTTAATGCTTATAAAGCTTCCACCCATAAGAACATTGATAATTCCTGTAATAACCCACGCTCCTGCTATTGTTCCTATAAGTGCCAATACAACAATCAATGTGTTTGTATACAGACCTGCCTGTTTGAAATTATATTTTTTGACATTATCAATAATATAGTATGCTGCTACTGCTATAGTGTATACAATACCTGTTTCAAAGTTCCATATTACTGATATCATAAGCAGACATACATTAATAATTATATATACAGGCTTATAACAGTATTTTCTCTTAACACCAAAGAATAAATAAGCGAGTATTATGCCTGCAAATAATGTTCTATGTGGTACAAGCTGGAAATAAACTCCTGTATGCAGTGAACAATTAACAACAATAAGTGCAGTAACCGCCATTATTCTGACTGCATTGTTACTTACAAGTTCAATTATTACATAGGCAGCTGCCATATATGAAAATGCTGACAAGGCTGCCATAAGTATAATAAATGTATTAATACCACCACCAATAAGCTTTAATATTGGGGCTAATATAAGTGCATAATATCCATACACACCTGAATTAAGACCGCTTCTTGCAACACCATTAACCGCTGAATACACTGTATTAAAATACGCATCAAAATGATATACATTATAATCTGTTGAATACACATTAGGCAGATAAAATGAATAAGCATATATAAGCCCTGCTACTACCGCAAATAAATACAGATACACCTTATTCTTAACCGGTTGTACCACAGCATTTTCTTTCTTAATAACAGCAAGCGTTATTATAAATATAGCTGTCAATGCAATCACAGTAATCTTTTCATTAGCGTGATACAGGTAATCATCTGCTGCCGGTCCGTCAAACAGATTAACCTCATTAAGATAACAGCCTATAAGTATGCCAAATACAACTAATATAATAAGAGCTGATATAACACTGTACACTTTATTATTACTGCCTGATAACTTTAATCTGTTCTTTACTGCCGGAATGTTCATAATAATACATACCAGCAGGCAGAACACAAGAAGAAATACAGCATATGGAATTATATTTGATGTAATCTTTCCACTGTATACAGGATTGCCCTCTATCTTATATACATACAGCTCAATGCCAGCTAATGCAACAAGATATGCTATGCCTATGCTGAATATTTTTCTTATTAAATTATTCTCACTATTCATTATTATTAACTCTCTATTATTAATTCTTTATTACTGATTATTATTACAACCATCTATTTTATATTCATAATTTCATTGTCTGATTTATTCTTCATCCAATAATGGTATGAACATAATCTTTTTAAGTTCTTCTCTTGATAAAAATGGAGCTAAATCCTCAAGTGGAGGACTTACAAGTGTTCCGTCCTCTAATCTCTTAGTACTGCTCTTTGGCTCCCATACCTGCTTGGTATCTGTAAATATTTCACAGAATACAGGACCATCTGTCTCTAATACCTTATCAACTGTTTCCATCATCTCTTTGTTAGATGAAGCACTGTAATAATCATAACCAAATGCTTCAGCAATCTTCTTGAATTCAGGGAAAGATAAATCTCCTGACTCTGGACCAATTCCTATTTTGCAATGCTCTTTAAACAGATTATTCTGTGTAAGTCTTATTGAATGATAACCATTGTTATTAATGAGGAATACTTTAATTGGAAGCTTGTTAGTAATTATTGTCTGGAGTTCCTGCAGATTCATCATAATACTGCCGTCACCCTCAAGACATATAGTAGTTCTTCTGCCACCACCTATACAAGTACCGATAGCTGCTGGAAGTCCGTATCCCATACTGGCAACAGCACTGTTGTTAGCCATTCTGCTGCCTTTTTTAATGACATAAGTCTGATTACCTACAACACAGCACGCCCCATTAGATACTGCTGTAAGGCTGTTCTCTGGAAGCTGGCTGCTTAAGTATTTAATAAATGCGTATACATTAGCTGTACTTCCATTTTCCTCCCACTGCTTTGGCTGTACAACAGGATATTCCTTTTTCCACTTCAATGTTGTACTGCACCACTCATCTCCTCTGAATACAGGTGCTATATCTGAAGCGTATTTATCAAGCTTTGTAAGGAAATCCTTTGCATCTGCCCATACTGGCATTTCAACGTGGATAGTTGGCTTCTTTAACTCAGCTTTATCTATGTCTACCATTATTACTTCTGCGGCTCTCGCCCAGGTCTTCCAGTTATATCCTGTCTGGCGGATTGATATTCTTGTTCCTACTGCTAATATAAGGTCAGAATTCTGTATAGCCCAGTTACCTGGTCTGTCACCCATATTACCAGCTCTTCCACAATAAAGAGGATTATCATCTTCAATAAGGTCAACTGCATTCCAATATGTCACGATAGGAATATTAAGCTTCTTGGCAACTGAACGGAATACATCATATGCACCCGAAAGTCTTATTCCATAACCTGCGTGAAATACTGGTCTTTTCGCATTCTTAATCTTTTCAAGAACAGCCTTGACAACGCTATCCTCAACAGGCGGTGGAAGCAGCTTATCATCTTCCTCTGGATCATAACCCCTTAATTCATCTGTTTCAATATATCCACCCTGATAATTAACCGGAATATCTATCCATACAGGACCAGGTCTTCCTGTTGTAGCAAGGTGCCATGCCTTCTCAAGAGCATATCTTATATCCTTAGGGTCTTCAATCATAGTTGCATATTTAGTCATATTAGATACTGACTTTACTATATCATATTCCTGATCACCCATAGCTCTTAACGGAGTTTCAGTATACGATAAGGCATACCTTGCTGTTGTATCATATCTTACCTGTCCGCTTATTATAAACATCGGTATTGAATCAAGCCAGCCGCCAACTACACCTGTAAGTGCATTAGTTCCACCCGGACCAGTTGTAACACATACTGCTGCAATTCTGTTATCAATTCTTGCATAGCTTTCAGCCGCCATAGCACAAGCCTGTTCGTGATGATTATAAGTTACCTTAAGCCCTTCATTGTGTCCAAGTGCATCATTAAGGTGCATAGCTCCTCCACCTACTACAGAAAACACATCTGTAACACCGTGGCTTACAAGAAAATCTGCAACATAATCAGCTAAACGTATTCTCATATTCTAATCTCCATTCTATTTATCATTTTATAATTATTCTTATACTTTACAAATATTCGTATACTGTCAATATATAATTCTACCGGATTCTCTGTGTCGCCCAAAATCGTATCGCTTATATCTTCTATTTCGCAGACGTGAACCACATACACATATGAGCAATATAAATCATAGCTTCATTATTATCATCACTAAACCATTTTTAATTCTATCCAGAGCTATGTCATCTAAAACTTATAGAAGCTAAGACAGCCATTATCACTTATAACCGGCTTTGTTCCTGTTGCTTCTGTCAAATCACTTTCTAACTGTTCTATCTGTTCTGCAAGGTACGCTCTTCTGTCAATATATATTCCGGCAAAACCCGCTTCCTTTAAAGCCTTAACCATATCATCGGCTTTCAGGCTTCCGATTTCTTCATTCCAGCTATCGCCTTCTCTTCCCTTAACAGAACCATAGCTCCATTTAAGTGTGTCTGAATGAAGATAACCAACGAAAAGATGATAATCCCACATATCATTCTGTGACTCACCCTCCGGATATTTATGATATGGAAGCTGATAAATCATAGAGCCATCATCAACTGAACTTTCAATGTATGACACAAGCTTATCATCACTTGCATATTCATCCTGTATTGCCTTATAGGTTTCTGTTGGTGTCTTGCCACCGCAGCCTTCCCATATACTAAACACACATACAAGTCCTGTCACTGCTGTTACAATAATTGAAGCTGTGCGTTTATCAGCTTTAAGCTTATCAACAATAGCTCCCATAAGCATAGCCACCGCCAATATACATACATATTCAATAAATATTGAAATTCTGTTATAGCCTCTTATCTTATCTGTGATCAGAAATGCTATCATAGTTCCAAGTCCGCTTGTTGTACCAAGAAGCACAAGCATAATATTAATCTCAGAAAGTGCTCCTAATCTCTTCTTTAATGCACTGTCCCTGTTCATAAACAGAGTGAACATAAGTATAAAGAAACCAATGATTGCAATAATTCCAAGGTACTCTGTAACATTTTCATTAAGATATGTAGTATTGCTGTCATACATATCAATAGCCTTCTGTATTATGCCTATGCCGTGTGCATTTCTAGGCATAAAAAGCATAATGAGCTTTAAGCCATACATCTCTGTTTCAATAAATCCAGCTCTTGATACAGCATCCTGATTAGCACCATGCTGTAAATTATATATCTTGGCCGGCACCATACAAAGAATAAAGAATACTGCAATAACTGCACATATTGAAAGTGCTCTGACAAACCCTTCCGGCTTCTTATTCTTTAACCACTTGCATACGCCAGTTACAACAAGTATAAAGCAGGTAAAATATGGATAATAACCTATTCCGTTATTAGCAATAAGCAGTGCAATTACAATTACAACATAATTGATTGGTCTTTTAAAGAACTGCTTATCAAACTTAAACACTTCTTCTCTTTCAAGAATATAAAAGCATAAAAGAAATGATAAAGGCACAAAATAAGCCTCTGCAAGCACCATATGTCCCACACCTCTTGCAAGCATAAATGGTGACATTCCATATACTGCTGATGTCAATGCTGAAATCCAGCAGTTAATTCCAATCTGTCTCATTACGATATATGACACAATTCCTGCAAATATAAATATGCTTAAATATGTAAGATTAAATCCTACAACAGCATTACCGCCAGCAAGGAATACAAATATTTTCATTATAACCATTCCGGCATTATGCAGATAGTTAGCTGAGAAATCATACATCTGTGTTCCATTTGGTGCACCCAGCCTGTCCGTTGTCATAATCCAGCCCTGTTCTGAGAACATCTTGGCATCTACAAGCATACTAAGGTCATCTCCGCCTGAATATGCTATTGGATATGTTATATCAAAATTAAATAGATTAAACTTATAAATCATTGCCACTGTTATAATAAACAGCATAAGTATAACACTTGCATATTCCTGCCAGTTATTCTTCACATGATTACTTATTTTCTGCTTCATTCTTCTCTCCCACAAGCTTAATTATGTCATCAAACTTCTTCATAATATCTTCCCACTGGAAGTAATCTTCAACATACTTTCGTGCATTCTTACACATAATCTCATATACATCTGTATGTTCAAGCAGATAATTAACACAGCCTTCGAATTCAAAGAAATTCTTGTAATAAAGACCACCATTACTCTTAACGCAGTGTCCCTTTAACACATCACATATACCATTAACTATAACTGGCTTTGATAATGTCATAGCTTCTAATACTGAAATTGAAAGACTCTCGAACTTAGATGGAAGTATAAGTGCCTTAGCACCACTTATTCCGTCAAATTTATCCTCATCAGTAACGAAACCAAGACTTATAATATCAGGGTGCTTAGGTATCTCACATACCGCCTTGCCCATAAGCACAAGCTTAAGATTATTCTTATTACGCTTCTTATATTCCATAAAATAATTAAAAAGTCTTGGACAATCTTTACCTTCATCAATACGTCCTACATATATAACATAATTATCAAGGTTATATTTCTTCTTAAATCTATCAGCATCAACAGTTGTTGGAACATCTACACCAACACCGCATACTTCGTATGGAACATCTTCATTATGGAATATTGAGTGTACCAGATCCTTTTCCTCGTCTGTAAGGAATACAAACGCATCCGCAGCCCCGAACACCTTTTTATACATATCAAAATGTATAAATGGTTCCTGATGTGCTGTAGGAATAAATATTGCCTTATTCTTAATTCTTACAATACTCTTAACCGCTGTATAGTAAAGATAAGTTACAACAATAATTGCCTCATATTCGTCCTGATGTTCATCAACATATTCTACAAGCTCTGGACAATATGGTCCCATATGCTCTATCCATCTGTCCGATAATTCTTCGCCCGCATTGGGATTAGAAAGCATTTCAGAATCAAGTGCTGAGAATACCTTAGGAATTCTTTCGTGTACTGTCTTAAATCTTCTTACAGTTACACCATTAATATCCTCAACACCTTCCTTGTAATAATTCTGCCATTTAACATATTCAACAGCACAGGAAGTAAGAACTTCTACTTCATACTTAGCCTTAAGTCTTTCAGCAATCTGTCTTGAATAAAGTTCAGAACCGCCATTAACCTCTAATCCGTATCTTTGATTTATAATAGCTATCTTTTTCATATTTATCTCCGTTTCTAACTTTCAAAAAAATCAAGAAATCTCTTAACAATTACATCCCATTTGAAATTATCTAATACAAACTGACGTCCTGTCTTACCCATAGTCTCAGCAATTACAGGATTGTCCATATAATAATTAACACATCCTTCAAATTCAAAATAATCATTAAAATATAATCCTGAATTAGACTCTTTAGCGAAATTAGATGTTACATTGCAAGCCGCATTAACAAGAACTGGTCTTTCACACAGCCAGCTTTCCATTATTACAATAGAGAAGCTTTCATTCTTTGACGGCTGGCACAGACATACCGAACCTGCACAGGCATCATATTTATCCTGTATATCAAGAAATCCCAGATCAACTACCTTATCTTTAATATCCTCTGGAATATTAATATCTCCTCCGCCTATTAAGACAAGCTTTAAGTTCTTATCAGGATTTCTTCTTGTAAATTCGCCAAAATATTTTATAAGTGTATATATATTCTTGGCTTCATCTTTACGTCCTGCATATATTATATATGGTTCATTAATATTGTATTTCTTTCTGAACCTGTCAGCATTATATTCAAAATCTGTTTCTACGCCTTCTCCTAAAAGCACCTGATTAACATTTCTTAAATCAAGCACTTTATTGGCAAGTTCCATCTCCGGTCTTGCGTGGAATATAATTCCTCTTAAATCCCTGAATGTCTCTCTATAATGTCTGAAATAAGCGTATGCCTCATCGTGCAGGCACGGAATAAGAATTGACTTAAATGGACACGCCAGTATCCCATAATAAGTTGTACCAAACATATATGGAATAAACACATATCTATGATATTCCTCACTATGCTCCCTGAGATAATCATACATATCAGGACTATTGACCATTTCCCTTATGAATATATCTTCTTCATCATAGGATATTGTCTTTCCCTGCATAACCTTGGCATTAATTCTATGAAATTCTTTCATATTGCCTTTTCTTACTTTGAATCTTCTTATTGGAATTCCGTCAACTATCTCTACACCTTCCTTGAAATAATTCTCAGTCCAGTCAGCAGTAAACTCTTTTACACAGGTTGTTATTATTTCCAAATCAACATTATTGGCTTTCAAGTGGGTCACAATTCCTCTTAATTCCTGTTCTGCTCCCCCTCGTATATCCTTATGATACCATGGAACTACAAATCCAATTTTCTTCATAATGCTCAATCCTTCTTATCAATAAACTTTGACAAATACTCCTTGAACATTGCAGATATATTATCATAGCTATAATATTCAAGTCTTTCATTCTGTTCTTCTATAACATAATCCCTTAACTTCTTATCTTTAACCATCTTGTCAATGCAGGCAGCTACATACTGTGGATTATTATCATCTAATATCATACCCTTATGGTTCATAGTTTCAGGCACAGCAGCCCTGCCATAAGCAATTATTGGAACTTTGAACTTCATTGCCTCAACAATCGGAACGCAGAAGCCTTCATGCTCACTCATACATAGAAATACATCTGCTGTCTTATAATAAGCAAGTATCTGGTCAAACTTTATATGTCCTGTAAATATAACTGTTCCACCCATACCAAGCTTCTTAGTATATTCTGTAAGCCTTATATAATATGGATCATCATATCTGAACGAACCAGCCAGTATAAGACGTGACTTCTTATTATACAGCCTGTTGTAATAATAAAATGCTGATATAAGATTTTCCTGCTTCTTATTAGGTGCAATACGTCCTGTAAATAATATATTCACATAGTCATCAGAATATTTCTTTACAACTGATTTGTCTGGTGCTTTATCATAATCAGACATTGGTATAATAATTGGAAGTACATCAATAGGGCATTTATAACCCATATTAAGCAGATCCTTTTTATTGAATTCTGAAACAGCAAGACAATAATCGACCTTATCAGCTAATGACTTAGCACCTTTAAGACCATACTCACATATATCACTGAATCTTTCATCATTATTCTTGAAGTATTCTGGTGGTGTTATGTTATGATACACTACAATTTTACGGCAAGGATACTTAGCCACATCAAAATTCAGGTGGCTTCCTGTTGACATATGGAATATTATAATATCGTCATTCGATACATCTTTTAATTCTGAAATTGCAAGTGCCGTCTTTTTATCAAGTGGTGGTACTATGCTTTCGGCATATATTCTTGTCTGATATCCCATCTGCTTGATTGCCTTTTCCATAGCTACTGTATCATTACTAACAGCATCGCCATAAGCAATAGTAGATAATAACTGAAAAATACGCATATTACTTTCCGCCCTTTAATTCTTCTATCTCTTTCTTAAGTTCAGCTATCTCTTTATCTTTTTCTTCTATATAACAGTTCATCTGGTTCATCAAACGGACAATTGAAGCATTAAATCCATCCTGAGCCATAACTATAGGTTCTACAAAGAAATATACAAGCTTTCTTATTGCCTTTTTAAAGAATACTGTTACTTTTCCACCCTGTAATGGTCTGTATGGATTAACTTCCCATTCGTGGTTGGCAACATATATATCCTCATTGAATTTTACTTTATCAAACTTATTAACATTCATTGAACCAACATCAACAATAACATCATCAAAGCTTAATAAGTCATTAGTATAACCCTTAACTTCAATCTCTTTCTTAATCTCTTTCATAATTGATTCTACATTAATCTGTTCTGACATATACTCCTCATTTCTGTGTATCTGATACACCACTTACATTTACAAGCTAGAAATTAGCATATATAAAGCCCTGTGTTGCGCCTATATATCCAAATATTAATATAACAGCTATCAACGCATAATAAGCAGCCCACCTTACCGCTAATGGCTTGGCCGCTATGCTCTCTCTTATAGCTATACCTTTTTCTTTAAGTACACTTATAATAAATACTATAATACATCCAGCGATTATAATTATATAATCTCTTGCTTCTATTCCAAGGTCTAATAATGAACTGTTAAGCTGTGAAAAGCTTAATCCCTGAATTGACCATCTTATCATACATAAAGCCTGACTTACACTGTCAGCCATATCAAAGTACCAGCCTATATTAACAAGTATAAATGTTCTTATAATCTGCCATAAAGTCCAGCCCCTGCTTGTTGCATTAATATGAAACTTTGAAAGAAGCTTCTTGTATACAGGCTCTAAAAGATTGCTTATTGCAATAATAAAGCCATTGTAAAGTCCATATGCAATATATTTCCAGGCTGCTCCGTGCCATATACCTACGATAAAGAATATTACTATATTAGCAAAGCATATAGGAAGTGTTCTTCCAAATGTATTGCCAAAGTGCTTCTTTCCCCACTTTCCGAACTTATTCATCTTCTTAGAAAGTGACATCGGATAGAATATGTAATCCTTCATCCATGTACCAAGTGTAATATGCCATCTTCTCCAGAATTCACCTATTGACTTAGAGAAATATGGCTGTCTGAAATTCTCATCCATTGTAATTCCAAACATCTGTGCAGCACCGATAACTATATCTATTCCACCAGAGAAATCCATATATAAATCTACAGAGTACATAAGCACTGCCATAATATAATGAAATCCGCTGTATGCCTCATAATTATTAAATACATTAAGAACAAGCACTGCCGCCCTGTCTGCAATAACAACCTTCTTAAAAAGTCCCCAGCCGATTCTTTGAAGTCCGTATTCTACATTCTTTAAATTGAAGCTGTGTCCACTGTAAAGCTGCTTTCCTAATCTGTCATATCTTCCAATTGGACCCTGTAAAAGCTGTGGGAAGAATGATACAAATAATCCCATCTTAAATATGTTCTTCTCACACTCATACTTTCCCTGATATACATCAATTGCATATGATACAGACTGGAATGTAAAGAACGATATTCCAAGTGGCAGTCCCATTCCAAGAAGACCTATTGGTTCTTTACCTATAAGTCCAAGTACGGAATTAATATTCTCTATTGCAAAATTACTATATTTTACAACTGCTAACATTCCAAAATCCAAAAGAAGTATAAGGAACAACACCCATCTTTTCTTTCTTCTAAGGCTTTCTTTATAAGCCTTCTTATCTTCTCTTGAAAGTGTTTCTTTATTATCTTTTAAATATCTGTCACCTGTATTCTGTATATTTTGAAGCCAAATGCCTCCGAAATATATAGTTACAGTTGCAAATACCATAAATAAAGAAGCTTTAATACTAAATGTAAAATAATATATATAACTTAATATAAGAAGCCATATCCACTGTACATTCTTGGGAAGAACATAATAAACAACTATTCCAGCTAATAAAAATACAAAAAAGGCTACTGTTGTGAATGACATTTATTGTTCCTCCATCTCTTTATACATCTCATCAAAGGTATTATAAAAATACTTTGTTTCATCTAATGTTCCGTTAAAATGTCCTTTTAACACTTCTGCTAATACTTCTGAATATTCTTCTGCAAGTTCTCCACCCATATGACCTTCTTTATCTCCATAATCAAGATCACTTCTGTCAAGAACTGATAATCTGGCTTTGTTAAAATTATAATAAGGTACATTCTGTTCTTCAAAGAACTGTGAAAGTACATCATTAACAGTTCCCATTCCAAGCTTCTGCATAACGCTTGGTGTTATTGGTGATGTAACACATATAAGCTCAATACCATTATCATCACAGAACTTCTTTATCTGCTTGAACTTGGTTACAGCCACCTCTGAAAGACCATCATTCTCTCTGCCTACCCAGCCATCAACATAAGCATCACCACCAGGCTTAAGTCCGCTTACCTCACGATAGAAAAATCCCTTTCCAATATATGGGCCATTGGCATCTGGTACCTCTATTGAGTAGATATCCGCATCCTTATATTCCTGCGAACGCTTCTGTGAAATATTAGTCTTTACTGATGATGGAGTACAAAGATATACATTTCTCTTCGTAAATGCATTCCTAACATCAAGATTAAGCATATTCTCTGCCATATACTTCCACTTTACTGGTGATGACCAGCTAAGCTGGTTGTATATGAATGGTTCCTGAAAATATCCTTCTGCCTGAGGTTCCATCCAATACTGGTAATCCACATCAAATATAAGTGTCTTAATCTTCTTACTGCGGCACGCTTCCTGTAACACATAATAAGAATCCTTTACCATCTCACCAGGTATTGCAAGACTGAATGAATTCGTGTCATTAACATCATCTATCTTCTGCGGGTCAATTGCACTTCTTGCATGCGATGCACCTAATACAAGTGTATCTATATCCTCATCTGAATTCTGGAAATATGTAAGCACATATCTTACATATCCTGTCTGTGCAAACGCATAATCAAATATTGCTACCAGTACAACAAGCCCAAAAATAAATCCAGCCACTCTTATCCATGGCACTGCCCTTTTCATAATTATTCTTATCTCCTCATCTTAAATGTGTAATTCCCACTTGTGTGGAATTCTTGTAACGCCAACATCTGTTATATTAGATACAACCTCAAACTTAAGAGCCTGCTTGTAATAATCAACAGGTATACCCTCTCCATATTCAATAGTTATATCTACCCAGTAATTACCAGGTATAAGATTAAGATCTTCAAGTTCTACCTTATATCTTCCGTCTTTATCAATGTCAAAATTCTCTATTCTGTCTATTCTTGTATTAGTACCATAGCACCAGAGAGCATCATTTCTGAATATACCAAAGCCAAATACTGCATCCGTAACTTTATTATCAACGTGATAACCAAGGTCAAGTATAACTTTCTCTCCTGTCTTGAATATTCTGCTCTCCTCGCCAGCCTCATTATACATATGAATATCTGTAAATCTTGCATCTTCGCTTCCGTATCTTGAATTAACCTTCGCACGCTCTTTCTTGATACGTTCTTCTTCTTTCTTCTTCTCCATCTGCTCACGTTCAAGCTTTGCCTGACGTAGCTGCTCTTTCTCAGCCTGTTCCATTCTCTCCTGATTCATATAGTCAAGATATTTAAGATGGACGTCTTTTGGAGTTCCTTCCGCTTCTATAAGACCATTTTTTATCCATATAGAACGGTCACATATCTGCTCAATCTGACCTAATGAATGAGATACAATAACGATAGTTGTTCCCTCAGCCTTAATCTCTCTTAGCTTATTGAAACATTTTGCCTGATAGTTAGCATCACCAACGGCAAGGATTTCATCAATAAGAAGAATATCAGCATCTACATTGATAGCAACTGCAAAAGCAAGTCGCATATACATTCCTGAAGAATAAGTTCTTACTGGATTATCTATGAAATCTTCAAGTTCTGAAAATGCTATAATATCATCAAGTCTTGCATCTATCTCTTTCTTGGTAAGTCCGAATATAGAAGCATTAGTATATATATTCTCTCTTCCGCTCATATCCGGGTGAAAACCTGCTCCAAGCTCTATAAGGCTTGATACTCTTCCACGCATCTCAATTGTTCCTGAGTCAGGGTATATAATCTTAGTAAGCATTTTAAGTGTTGTACTTTTACCACAGCCATTCTTACCTACTAAACCTATAGCCTCACCTCTCTTAACATTAAAGCTTATACCATTAAGAACATGTCTTTTCTCATATCTGTTGCGCTTCCAGAAAAGCATTTTTTCCTTAAGTTCGCTTCCCTTATCATAATACACTTTAAAATCTTTAGTTATATTTTTTACTTCAATTGCATTATCTTTATCCATCATAATCCTCATTTCTGCTTATATATCTAATTGTCTATACTATTCTAATTAGAATTCTTCTGCAAAACCTCTCTGAAGCTTCTTAAACAGAACTTCTCCGACAACTATAAATACAATACCTATTATTAATGCAAGAGCCAGCGAACCAAGTTCTGGAACTTGTCCATAATAAATAATCTGTCTGTATATTTTAATAATAGGTGTCATAGGATTTAAGTTAAATATTAAAATAAGCCAGTCACCAGCACCAGAATTCTCTACCATATCAACGCCATACATTACCGGTGTCATATACTGGAGTGCCATAACAAATATTCCAAGAATATACTGTAAATCCCTGAGATATACTGTAAGTGATGATACTATAAGTGCAATACCAAGACATAGTACATACTCTACAACCATAACAACAGGAAGACATAATAATGCAAGTGGATTAATACCTCTTCCTGATACAATAACAACTATAAATACAACAACGAATGTAAGTATCATATTAACAAATGCACTTGTAACTGTTGATATTGGAAGAACCTCTCTTGGGAAGTATATCTTTTTAACCATATCCTTCTCTTTTAATATACTTGCCGCACCGTCAGTTACACTTGATGAAAAGAACATCCAAGGCACAAGTGCCACGAAAAGAAACAGATAATACTGTTCATAGCTTGCCCTCATTATTATTGAGAACACAATTGTATACACAATAAGCTGTAATAAAGGGTTGACAAATGTCCAAAGAAATCCAAGAACCGAACCCTTATATCTTCCTCTTAAGTCTTTTCTTACAAGACTTATAATCATTTCCCTATATTCATATAATTCTTTAATATGTTGCATCAGAAATTTCTCCTCTATATCTAAATCCTGCATATTATAATAACAATCATTTTCTTTGTCAAACGAATAATTTAAAACCCTTAAGACTTTGAATGAATCTGTCTTAAACGCTCACTCACAATATCCGCTGAACGTTTGTATGCAAGATGTTCTCTGGCATATGCCTGTCCATTAACTACCTTGGTGTTGTAATACTCTTTGTCTTCATAGAGCCTTACCATATAATCAGCAGCTTCATCAATGTGTGCATCTGCCCACATATTGCCCTTCTTGAATACATCATAGTCCTTATCAAGTTCTATCATATCGTATCCAACCATACACGCCGTATGATCATTCATAAACTCTGTATTACCCGACCACGCCGTTGCTATAACCGGTGTTCCAAGATACATAGCCTCCGCCATTACAAGCCCGAAGCCCTCTGAGCGGTGAAGTGATACATATACATCTACGTCTTTAAGAAGAGAATTAACTTCTGTCTTATTAATCTGTCCACACATAAAGTAAATATTATCTTCTTTATCTACAATAGAGCTTATAATCTTCTCATCGTCTGCTGAAAGCTCTGACTCACTTATCTTAATTACAAGACCTACATCCTTATACTTGTTCTTAGTTGCTTCATCTTTCAGGAATGCCTGCTTAAATGCTTTAATAGCTGCCAATGGATTCTTTCTTTCCATAACACTTCCACTATTAAACATTATTAAAAACAGGAACTTGTCTTCTGGAAGATTAAAATGCTTCCTGCCATACTGTGCACTTGCAACAGGTTCTATACAATGTGGAACCGTAACCACAGGCTTGTCAGTATATTTCTTAAGTGTATTAGTAACAAAATCCGATGGTGTCCACACTTCATCGACAAGCTTAAATGCCGGAAGCCATTCCTCTGGAAATGTCTCTAATTCCCACGCCCAGTAACCTATATTATATCTGTAATCCCATACATCTTTGCCAAGGCTTAAATATGCTACCATAAACTCACTTGCATTAACATGTATTATGTTAACATCATATGGAAGCTGTGTTGTAAGCCTGCTGTCATACATATCATTGGTTCTTGAGCCTCCCGGTGGAACAAAGAAATCCCTTATAACGTGTGGCTCATTATTCTCATCAAGCAGACTGCACATAATACGTGCACTCTGTCCTAATCCATTATCCCCCTTTATATTGCCTATTATATTAGCACCTTCCTTGTATCGTCCCGGTACATACTTTTCTATAGTATCTGCCGACAGCTTTTCTGTTGCATTATTAATAATTCCCGCCTTCAGCTTACTTAGCAGTTTCATCGGAAGCACTTTTACAAGAACTGGCCTTAACGCTTCACCTGCATTTAAAAATAATTTGGATAACGCCATTGTATACCTCTATTCTTCTATAATTTAATAATCTGCCTATCATTATACTGTTATAAATAACATTCCCATTATAATAGATATTTAATCGCGTAAATTGCAATAGCTGTATAATTTTACCACATTATTAATATAATTACCATATATCTTTACATATAAATAATCCTGCATCTTTAGTAATCTTAAAAGGCTTCCTTGCAAGCTTATTTCTTATAAATGCTTTAAAATCGGAATATCTGTCAAGAAGATACTGGTTCTGGTTGCCGTGGCAGGAAAGAATATATTCAATAAGCGGCTCTGCTTTATCAACTAACAGGTGATCATTATATTTTCTGACATCTACATTATTAAAATGCTTAATCAATATATCCTCTCCATTATCCAGCCCGAATTTATCATACAGATTATCCGCAGCAAGAACAATTCTTTTATCAAACTCTGTTACAAGATCACTAATCTCTTTCATGTGCGAAGCCCCATAAGTTGCACATATAAATACTCCACCCGGTTTTAACACTCTTTTGACTTCTTTTAGAACGCTTTCTATATTATCACAGTAAAATAATACATGATTAGCAAGAACTATATCGAAATAATTATTCCTATAAGGAATATCCGCACAGTCAAATGTATTAAACTTAAATGATACAGACTGTCCTGTCTTATGTGCAGTAATATCCGCCCCATTCTCGTTAGCATATTCCGCTTCTATATTTCTTCTTGCATCATTCACCATACCATCGGATATATCGCTTAAGAACACCTGTAGCCCTGAAAGTTCTCTTACATTATTCTTATTATCAACCCACAGTCTTCCATCACCACAGCCTATCTCCAGAATACGCTGTCCGGTCTGTATATTGCTCTGTTCATATATCCAGTTAAACCAACCCTGCTTATTAACTGAATATTCTGCATGAAGATTAATTCTTGCGGTTATATTTCCAGCATTAAGATACTGTGTCTTTAAAGTGCTTTCCATATTAGTAAGGTGGATAAGCGAAAGCATATTGCTCCAATCTACTGATTTGTTATTTTTAAATGTATCTATCGTGTCTTCAATCGCATTCTTTACAAGCTCCATCTGTGCTATTTTGTCCTGAATAAGCTTAAACTGCAAATTAAGCGAATTAAGAAGGATGTTATAATCTGAATCACCGATAGTCATATTTCTTATATCCTCAAGCGAAAACCCCAGATACTTAAACAACAGTATCTGCTGAAGCCTCGTAAAATCTGAATCCGTATAAAACCTCACTCCGTCCTCTGTAAGCAGTGACGGCTTTAAAATATTCTGTTTATCATAATATCTTATAGTTCTTACTGTAACATTTGCTTTCTTGGCAAATTCACCAGAAGAATAATAACCTTCTTTATGCATAACTTCCTCTTTTCTTTATGGTATATTTTACTGTAATCATACCTGAAATTCTGTTTAAAAACTTATTGCAAATCCTATTTGAAAGCTTATTTGAAATTATATTTTAAGGACTATTAAAATCCTATTTGAAGATCTGTTTGAAACCATAAAAATCATAAATAATGATAAAATTTCTTCTTGTATCACAAAAAATACTTGAAGATAACGTTACGTCACCTTTTATTATATATATATCAAAACAAAAAGCAAATATCAATTTACTAAATAAACTATAATCTGCTTAGTAAGCACTAATCTGCTAAACAGGTATTAATTTATTTAAAACACACTATTTATTAAGAAAAGAGGAATGACTATGAAAGGTATTATTCTCGCTGGTGGTTCTGGCACACGCCTTTATCCACTCACAATGGTAACAAGTAAACAGCTTCTTCCTATATACGATAAGCCTATGATATATTATCCTATGTCAGTTCTTATGACTGCTGGAATTCGTGATATTCTTATAATATCTACTCGACAGGATACACCTAGATTCAAAGAGCTTCTCGGTGACGGAAGCCAGTTCGGTGTTAATCTTTCTTATGCTGTACAACCATCACCTGACGGACTTGCACAGGCTTTCATTATCGGTGAGGAATTCATCGGTGATGACACTGTTGCTATGGTTCTTGGCGATAACATATTCGCTGGCAACGGACTTAAGGAACGTCTCAAAAATGCTGTTAAAAACGCTGAAGAAGGCATAGGTGCTACAGTATTTGGTTACTACGTTGATGACCCTGAAAGATTTGGTATTGTAGAATTTAACGAAGCCGGCAAGGCTATATCTATAGAAGAAAAGCCAGCTAAACCTAAGAGCAATTACTGTGTAACAGGTCTTTACTTCTATGATAATAAAGTTGTAGAGTATGCAAAGAATTTAAAGCCATCTGCAAGAGGTGAGCTTGAAATAACAGACCTTAACCGCATATATCTTGAAAATAATAATCTTAATGTAGAGCTTTTAGGTCAGGGCTTTACCTGGCTTGACACTGGTACTCACGAAAGCCTTGTTGAAGCTACTAACTTCGTTAAGACGATTGAAACACATCAGCACCGTAAAATAGCCTGTCTTGAAGAGATAGCTTATCTTAACGGCTGGATAACCAAAGAGGACGTGCTTAAGACTTATGAAGTCTTAAAGAAAAACCAGTACGGACAGTATTTAAAAGATGTACTTGACGGCAAATACATTGATGTACTTCATAGCTAGTATATATTCTCGCTTATATATTAAGCTGTTCTTTAAAGCTTATTTTAAAATACTTAAAATGCACTTTGATTTATTTCAATATATCAAATTACATTTTAACTAATTTTTATTATATTATCATTTGGTGTATTGGCGCACACTGCACCATTTTAATTATTAATATGTGCACAGAAACGAGGACTATATATGAATATTATTGTTACCGGCGGTGCCGGATTTATCGGAAGCAACTTCATTTTCCATATGTTAAAGAAATATCCAGATTACAGAATTATTTGTCTTGACTGCCTTACATATGCAGGCAATCTCTCAACACTTGCTCCTGTAATGGATAATCCTAACTTCAGATTTGTTAAGGAAAGTATTACTGACAGAGAAGCTGTATACAAGCTTTTTGAAGAAGAACACCCAGATATGGTTGTAAACTTTGCCGCTGAGTCACACGTTGACCGTTCTATCGAGAACCCGGAAGTATTCCTTGACACTAACATCAAGGGTACTGCTGTTCTTATGGATGCCTGTAGAAAATACGGAATTAAGCGTTACCATCAGGTATCCACAGATGAGGTATATGGTGACCTTCCACTTGACAGACCTGACCTTTTCTTCACAGAGGAAACACCTATACATACATCAAGCCCATACAGCTCATCAAAGGCTGGTGCTGACCTTTTAGTATTAGCTTACCATAGAACTTATGGACTTCCTGTAACTATAAGCAGATGTTCTAACAACTACGGACCATACCACTTCCCAGAAAAGCTTATTCCTCTTATGATTGCCAATGCTCTTAATGATAAGCCACTTCCTGTATATGGTGAAGGTCTTAATGTCCGTGACTGGCTTTATGTTGAAGACCACTGCAAGGCTATTGACCTTATCATTCACAAAGGACGTGTCGGTGAAGTATACAATGTCGGTGGACATAATGAAAAGAGAAATATTGACATAGTTAAGCTTATCTGTAAAGAACTTGGCAAGCCAGAATCACTTATCGTTCACGTTGGCGACCGTAAGGGACACGATATGCGTTATGCTATCGACCCTTCTAAAATCCACAACGAACTTGGCTGGTTACCAGAAACTAAGTTTGAAGACGGCATAAAGAAGACAATCCAGTGGTATCTTGACAACAAGGAATGGTGGGAAACTATCATCTCTGGCGAATATCAGAACTACTATGAGAAAATGTATTCTAACCGCTAAAATACAATTAACAAATACTACCTGACATTGTAATTTTTGTCAGGTGGCAATATATTACTATTAACAATACAAGCAGAAAGGCACTAATTATGGGACAGATTAAAGTAACTCCTTGCGATATTGAAGGACTTTATATAATAGAACCTACTGTTCACGGTGATAACCGCGGATATTTTATGGAAACATACAATCAGAATGATATGCACGAAGCCGGTCTTGATATGGTATTCGTTCAGGATAACCAGTCACGCTCTGTTAAAGGTGTGCTTCGTGGCTTACACTTCCAGAAAGAATTCCCTCAGGGAAAGCTTGTCCGAGTAATAAAAGGAAGCGTATTTGATGTTGCTGTTGACTTACGCGCAGGCTCTAAGACATACGGCAAATGGTTTGGCGTAGAACTTACAGAAGAGAACAAGAAGCAATTCTATATAAGCGAAGGCTTTGCACACGGCTTCCTCGTATTAAGTGACGAAGCTGAGTTCTGCTACAAAGTAACTGACTTCTATCATCCTGGTGATGAGGGCGGTCTTGCGTGGAACGACCCAAGCATAGGTATAGACTGGCCACAGGTTACAGGCGAATATCCAGGAAGTGCTGACCCATCTGGATACAAGCTTGAAGACGGAACCCCACTTAATTTCAGCGAGAAAGATACCAAGTGGGAGACACTTGAGAATACATTCAAGTTCAAATAAAATAAAAATTGCGGAAACACTCTACTATATCGGTGTTTCCGCATTTTCACTATCAACCCATAAAGCAATACCTTTCACCCTTTTTTAACTGAACTGCAACGCATTTACTTTCATTTTCCTCACCAATATACGCCTTATTATTAAGTACAAGATTAAAGCTTGTATCCCGTAATGCAGTTAAGTCTGCTTTTACATTTCTCTTATCAACATCCCAGCTTAAATAATCAACTCTCACACCAGCACGTGTTAAAAGTCCGCCTATATTTCCTTCCGGTATCTTTCTGCTTAATGCAGGAAGCAGTTCTACCGTGTTCTTATCCGAATACACCAGCATTTCATTAATAATTCCAGTTATTCCATATAATGTATCTGTGCAGGCGACACCCTTAGCCCTGTTCGTATTATGGTCGGTAAATAATGTTGAATAAAATATATCGCTATGCACAAGCATATTTAATATATTATACACTTCCTCTGAATTCTTAAGCCTTGCCTCAACAAGTGCCTTATGAATCCAGCCGTGTGATGCCGTGTCATCTTTTCCGGAATTCTCCTTATTACGGTTTAATATAGCCTGTCGGCAGACGTTGGCAAGCTTATTATTATGCTGTGTCTGATATGCCGGCCACGCACAATAAAGGTGGCTTATATGCCTGTGTGCATTATTTTCCTGATACTCTTTCATAGCCCACTCTCTTATTGCACCGCTTTCATCATATTGATAATCCGGAAGCTCATTATTTAACTTTTCAGCCTTCTTAATTCTTTCCTTGTATCCTTCATTCTGAAGTTCATTTTCCATATCAATATACATAGCTATAATATCTTTGGCAGCAGCTATATCCATTGAAGCATTGGCTGTTATCGCACTCTTATAACCAAGTGGCTTATTCTCTGGTGAAAATGACGGAATTATAAGATACTTCTCACCAGTAAACAAATGTGTCTTACCCTTTTCATATCTTGCATTGCCCTCAATATCCGTATAGTATTCAGGCGTGCAGAGCTGTTCCCAGAAATTATAAGTTTTTTGAAGAAGCGGCATAAGAATATCTTTCTTTACATTAAAGACCTCTTTGTTATACTGCTTTATTATCTTTTGATCAGTTGTTGTAATTGACACATCACCATAGCAGTCAACCCATTCTGCTATAGGAAGTATCATCCAGCTTGCACCCGTATTCCAATACTGGAACGGATAGTTAATGTCATACTCAACCATCATTGCCCTCTGTCCGTCAGTATTGACAGGTGCTAACAGGGCATTTTTCATTCCATATACCTTTTTAGCATTAATCTCCCAGTCTTTAAGCTGTCTTAATACGAACCAAATATACCCAACGCCAGCTTCATACATATTGCCGCTGTTGATTCCCGATACCTGAATATTAACATTAGCATCCATGGTATACGCATTACGCCACATCAGATTCCACTCTCCAACACCTGGTCCATTAAGCCTTGGTGCTGTATAGCCAGCCCCTGACATAAGCCCATATCTTGCATTATTATATATTCTTTCAAGAAGAGGCATAAAAATGTCTTGAACTTCTTTCTGCTTATCAAGAAGCTCCTCATTAGTTGACCTATTATATATATTGCACCTATCTTCATTATCAGCTATTGTGAATTTACTATTTCCATCAGCTTTAGAGACATTATTATGATATTTCTTTTCTTTATTATTTTTATTAGATATATAATCAGTATTATCGTATAAATGTAATGATACCCTGTTATATCTTTCAGCACTTTTAATACTATGTTCTTTGATTGCAGCATCATAGAAAATTTCTTTACTATTAAAAAACACTTTATCAGCTGTGCCTAAACTATCATTTACCTTTACAAAGCATTTTCTAACAAGCTCTGTATCAAATATACTGCCACTCCCACATTCTGCTTGGAAATCTTCAAGCCTTCCAAGCTTATCTGTCCAATCAAGATATGTTATAAGAATAATCTTGTCCGATTTATTGAATTGAATAATTGGTACTATATTATCTATACAGGTATATGCCTTGTCTGATTTATTCAATTCTATCATATTGACTATACCATCTGTAATAAATCTGGTTGCACCTGCAAACCCTCCATTTGCAAGCTCACTTCCCTCAAATGAAGGATAATGTGCCACAACACCAACTATATCATCTTTAACAAAACGCGAATACTTCATTCCTCTCTCTGAGGTTGCCTGTTTATTCTTATCCATACCAAACTTATGCATTGACTCAAAATCATCAACTGAAATATTAATGGTAAAATCCTTCGCTCCTGTAATCTCTGTAATAACAACATCATCAGTCAAGGATGCAAAAGTTCTTTTAGTTATAGTTCTTCCATCTGCCTTATATTTAACAACAATCTCAGACCTGTTAAAATCTGTATATCGTTCATAATCCGTAATATTTATATCATCATTTTGTGTCATCTGAGGGTGTTTTGCAGCTTCTGATATTAATGCGTTAGTATCTGTTATATCAGCACTCCTGCATAATTCCACCCTGAGCTGGTGTCCTGGATGATAACAATACATATTGGTACGTTTTCTGTTGTGTATATCCCAGGTATCGTCCATATTAATAACTGACTGCCTTGCCTCATCCAGCTGTCCTCCAACCTCTAAAGGCACATATCTTGGCTCTTCTGACGGCATAATATACTCAACATTCTGGAATATAAAGCTGTCATTTAAAGGTGCACACGATGTAATCACACCTATGTGGCCATCTGCCGCTGACATACCATCGTGCCACGCAACATCATACATACCATATTCCTCATAGGGTTTAATTTCTTTATATATTTTTGAATATGACCAGTTATTATCTCCCATAATTACCCTCATTTCTGTATACATTAATCTACAAACATAATTATATTATAATGTATAATTCTCATCTGGATTGATTAAAAGCTTTACCCCTATGTTAAATACACCATCTCCATTTTCCGCAAATAACGAGAACAATGTACCAGTAAATGTCATTGTCCGCGTACCCTCCGTGCTAAGTCCGGCATTAAGTCCTGAACCTATCTGCCTGTATGCCACCCTTGCACCAAGATTAGCAGTGTCAGATATTGCATAAGAAAATGTATACTTTTCCCTGTCTGTATCTATTTTTATCAAAAGCTTTGAATTCATATCTTCATTATTAATGGTAACTCTTTCAAGCTCCACACCCATATCGTGTATATGTTTATAAAATCCTATATACCTGCCATTATCATCATTACCTATGTATATCTCATAGTGATAATCGTTATTGTAATATGCCGCAACGCCACATCTTTTTGCATTACATCTGGCTATATCAAGACATGCATATAAAGTTGTCGTGAATTCCGGCTGTTTAAATGACACAATTGTTGGCGATTTGCCAGCCGTGTTAAGTGTTATATCTGTTCCCTTAAGTGTAAGCACAGCATTTTTATTATCATATATATACTTTGACGTATCAGGATTTCTTGTATATTGAAGCCTTTTATCAAGCAATTCATCTGTAAAATCTATATCCACACTGTGGTCTGCGTACAGAATTGGCTGTCCGGACTGCTTATCAATACGGATATTGGCAGAACTCTCTTCACAATCAAGTCCAGGCAGTGGTGCATCCATTACAAGCTCAATTGTTCCATTGCCATTATAGCCAACAACTGGCCAGCCATTTTCCCACTTTACTGGTGCAAGAAATGTTTCTCTTCCAAGATTATGAAGCAAAGCATGGCTGAATCTTCTTATTCCAAGAAACACAAGCCACCAGTTGCCATTCTCATCCTCTAATAAATCCGCATGTCCTGTCGCCTGAATCTCTGATTTCTTATATTCCTTATGCGATATAACAGGATTATCCGGACAAGCCTCATATGGGCCATATACATTATGCGAACGCTGGATTGTTTCACGATGTGCATATTCCGTTCCGCCTTCTGCTATCATAAGATAATACCAGCCATCCCTCTTATAAATATGTGGACCTTCCGGACACTGTCCACCACAACCTTCACTTATAAGCTTCTTCTCAGATAATATTGCACCTGTAAGCGGATTTATCTCAAATGCAACAATTCCACGTACACCGTCAATTATTCCCGTTGAACAATAATAACATTTGTCATCATCATCAAAGAATAATGACGGGTCAATTCCCCCCTGGTCAATCCACGCCGGCTCAGACCATTCGCTGTTAATATCTTCTGTATGAACAACAAAATTACCTTTATCAGTAACATTTGTTGTTATCATATAAAACATACCTTTATGATATCGTATCGTTGGTGCATATATTCCTCCCGAATTACGACAGTCCTCAAGTTCTAACTGTGAACGCCTGTCCAGACAATATCCTGTAAGTTCCCAGTTAACCAAATTCTTACTATGATATACAGGCACTCCTGGGAAGAATTCAAATGTGGAATTCACAATATAATAATCACTTCCTACACGACATATGCTTGGATCAGGATTATATCCCGGAATGATTGGATTTTTAAATAACATATGGCACCTCCAACTTTTATAAACTTATTTTATAAATGTATATTATAATTATTATTGTATAATTTCAAGGTGAAATATCGCTGTTTCATATTATTTTACAGAAATAATGCCTATAAATATTCAAAACGAAACAATCAATAGAGTATTATAAAGACAGCATTAATCTGACAAAAAATGTAATTATTATATAAAAGCTATCTGTGTCGGAAGAACCAGAAATGTATCATTGAAATATCAAATTATATATATTATAATGAGAGCTAGTATTCTAGGCACTTAAATAACAATATACATCAGGAGGTACTTATGCCTATCAAAATCAAAAGAGAAGTTCCCGAAATGGAACGAAACAATCGTGTAGCTATGCTATCACACTTAATAGAAGTGCTTGTTATCAGCCTTCTTGTTTTTATGCAGACAGCAGTCGGTATAACATCACTCGCCTACGCAATTATTATCTTTGCTATCGGAATTGCGCCTGTAATTGCTGAATTTATTTTCTGGAACAAAAACCACGAAACTAATGCAATCAAGCACTTAGTAGCTATAGGATATGCTGTTTTCTATACCTGCAACATATTTACAACAACAAGTATTACTATGTATGCCTTTGCACTTCCTATGGTATTTATTGTTTCATTATATAACGAATTCCGTCTTATGTTTCTTGTCAATTTTGGCGTAGTTATTGAAAATATTATCACTATTATTATCGGTGCACGAACTGGCGGAATGGGCTATCTTGGAACTGATGCCGCCGTTATACAGCTCATAATTGTATTACTAACTGGTATATATGCCTGTATGCTTGCTCTTACAACAAAAGCTAATGCAGACCAGAAGATTAAGAACATTTCCAAATCAAAAGAACAGAGTGATGAGCTTCTTAGTCAGATATCAGAAATGTCCGCTAAAATGCAGAATGGTATTGCTGAAGTATATGCTGATTTAGAAAAGTTACAGGAATCTTCAAAGATCACACAATCAACTATGTCTGACGTATCCAACGGTGCAACTGATACAGCCAATGCCGTACAGAACCAGCTTACACAGACAGATGCAATTCAGAAAAAAGTTGAACTTGTAGATATGTCCGCTAATGAAATCTCTGCAAGTATGGCAGAAACCCTTGATATTCTTACACAGAGCAGTAAAGATATTGAGCAGCTTGTTACTACAGTTGATATATCTGTTAAGAACGGGGAAATGGTTGCTGATAAGCTTACTTACCTTAACAACCATATTTCACAGATGCATTCTATTATTGTTATGATTGAGGAAATTGCTTCCCAGACAGAACTCTTAGCATTAAATGCAAGTATTGAAGCTGCAAGAGCTGGTGAAGCCGGAAAAGGTTTCTCAGTTGTTGCTTCTGAGATTTCCAAAATGGCAACACAGACAGGTGATGCAACTGAGAATATAACAAAGCTTATACATAATATGTCATCAGCTATTGAAGATGTTGTATCAGTTATCTACACTATGATAGACGGAATTAATACTGAAAAGTCTTCTACTGAGAATACAGCCAAAAGCTTTGATAATATTCAGACTAATACATATACTGTCCGTGATAATGTTTCGAGACTTTCATCAAGTATTGATGAACTCAAACAGGCTAACAGCGTAATTGTTGACTCTATACAGACAATATCTGCTGTATCCGAACAACTCTCTGCACACGCTGCTGAAACCACTAATACAGAAGATGCCAATATCAAGATTCTTGAATCAATCAATACAAGAATGCATAGTCTTATAGACACTATTAAGCACAATAATCAATAATTAATAATCAACATATTACAAAATACCCTGTTATGTAAGGATTAAGAATAAACTTGTTGGAGTTAATCCTTACATAACAGGGTATTTTATATTATATAATATTCTTTAATTATTCCGTCTGCATTCATTGATTGAAGCTGTCATAAGCTCCCTGCTGTTAATAACTTCTGTCACAGAATACCGGTGTTTCAATATATTTCTTAATATCTGTAACTGCATTTTTACCAAAATGCGCCAATGCCCACATAAGCTTCATAACAACCGCTTCTGTCGTCATATCAGCGGCTATGATAACATTTTCTTTAGCCAGCTTCTTTCCCACTTCATATATATCAAGATCAACACCCTCATAATTGCACTGTGTTGTCACAACGACTGCAACACCAGCTTCTATAAGCTTGTGAATTTCCTCTACAATATTGTTATCTATATTCGGAATTCCACCAATCCCAAAGCTTTCAATAACAACACCTTTATAGTGTCCCTTAATAAATTCAAATATCTTATTATCTATTCCCGGAAACAGCTTAATAAGCATCACATCTGAACATAACTCCGGCTCTATTCCGCTGTTATCAGACTTATTATAGTCACCCTGCACAGCCTCATTATGTGTTATACTGCTATGCTTAATATGTGCAACAACTGGATAATTAACACTCTCAAATGCATCATAACTGCGTGTCTTAACCTTTCTTGCATGTGCACCATTAATTATGCACCCATCAAATGCCACATATACACCAGCCATTCCCTCACACGCATATATTATCGCATCTGATAAATTCTTCTTCGCATCTGTATATTCAGCTTCCATTGGCAGTTGTGATCCAGTTATAACAACAGGCTTATAAAAGTTATTCAGCATATATACAAGTGCAGCAGCGGTATAACTCATTGTATCCGTTCCGTGTGCCACGACAAATCCATCATAATCATCCTTGTATTCTTTTATCGTCTTTGCAATATTCATCATAAGTTCAGGATTCATATTGGTACTATCGATATTCATTATTGAAATTCCTGAAAGCTTACATTTTCCTTTAATATGCGGTATATATGAAAGCAGTTCGTTGACATTAGCTGATGGTGTAAGCCCTTCATCAGAGGACGAACAGGCTATTGTTCCGCCAGTAGCTATTAATAATATATTCTTCACGCCAGTTCTCCTTATCTCCTGCCGCCCATTCCGCAGCTCATACCTGAATTATCATCAGGAATTTCAGAAATGTATCTTGCCGTAAATGCTGCATTAACCTCTGAAATCTCCTTAACTCCGTCAATATAATCACGGAAGAATTCCATAAGATCTATTCCACTGCTCTCACAGCCCTCACTTTCCTCCCACTGCTTAACAAGATCTATTCTCTCCGATTTAGTTGTATCCTTAATTAATGTACTTTTCATACTAATCTCCTCTTTTCTGCATATTATATATTTTATTTATCAATATGTTCCCCGATGAGCTTTTCCATCCAGACCATATTGTACCATCTTTTAAATTTATATCCGCAGTCATAGAATTCTCCTACAAGCCTGTATCCTAGATGACTATGGAACTCTATGCTGTTTCTGTTAAGGTATTCATCTTCTTTCTTAGGGCAGGCTATACAGGCGTACATATTAAGGAAACCATTTTTCTTTAACTCATCCTCTAATGCCTTATGAAGTATTCCACCAATGCCAATATGCTTCATATTATTATCAACATATATAGATGTTTCTACACATCTGCTGTATGCTTCTCTTTCGTGGAACATTCCAGCATACGCATAACCAACGATTGTGCCATTATTCAACGCTACAATATATGGATACTTTTCAAGTGTATGTCTGATTCTTTCAATAAATTCTTCCAATGTTGGTACATCATATTCAAATGTTATTGCTGTATTCTCTACATATGGTGCATATATCTCAAGAAGTCTTTTTGCATCTTCAGGCACAGCATAGCGTGTTGTTATCCCATTTGACAATTCACCTTTTGACCATATATCATCTATCGCTTTATTTAATTCCTGCATATTATCTTACGCCTCTTTTTCATACCTATAAACCTATATAACATTTTATTATTCTTTTCCTATTATAATCTTTATAAGTTCTTTATCAAGCATAAGTGTCTTATTCCAAGGGTTAATTATAATACCGCTAATCTCATCAACCTGCAAAGCTGACTTTAACAGCTTATCTATATCGGTTAAAAATGTTGATTTAATATTATCTGCACCTTTTAATTCTTCATCAAAACTTGTATATGCTGTCCACCACATCTGTTCATCTTCTGTCTTTATAACCTGCAAATTAAGCTTACCATCTGGCAATGGTGGCTCTACTGCTATTATCAGCTGACCTTTATCATTCATTCTGTGTCTTACTATAGATAATGCTCTTACAAGATTTTCCTCTGTTGGTGCTTTCTGTATGTTAACAATTGCTTCTTCTATTTTGTCATTACCAATTAATGAAACATCTATCTGTTCTTTATTCCCTGACATATGATTTCTCCATTCTGTTTACATTCATTATTAAAATGCTATATCAACATACCATTAGAATGTGGGCAAGTCAACTTTAATCAGGCAGCCTGGTAAAGTATGTTTATTTATATATTCTTATCAAGTGCCCTGAACACATCACCCATTGCACAATTAAACTCTATGTCTTTATTCATATCCAGCTTGAAATCCAACGGCTCTTTATTCATTACGACAAGATGCTTTCCAGCAAATTCCCATACAAGCCCTGCCGCTGGATATACCTTTAATGATGTTCCTGCCACTATTAACATATCAGCCTTTCTTATAGCCTCCACCGCACTCTCATATGCACCTGCTGGAAGCTGTTCACCATACAAAGTCACATCTGGTCGTATCATATGGTTACACTCAACACATCTGGGAATTGCTTCCCTGCTCTCAAATATATAATCTGCTGGATACTTTTTACCGCATTTTTCACAATAATTTCTTGTAGTTGCACCATGAAGTTCAATCACATTAGTACTTCCAGCCATCTGATGAAGTCCATCAATATTCTGTGTAATAATCTTATCCAGCTTTCCAAGCTTCTCTAATCTGGCAAGCATATAATGCGTTATATTAGGCTTTACATTTCTTGCATCCATTTTCTGTCTGTAAAATTCAAAAAATACCTTAGGCTTATGATGAAGGCACTCTTCACTGAGCAGATATTCTGGCTCATACATATCAAATTCGACATCGTGCTGGTTATATAAACCGTCCTTACTGCGAAAATCTGGTATTCCAGACTCTGTCGATACCCCAGCACCTCCAAAGAATACTATGCTGTTACTCTCACTAATAAAATCTGTAAGCTTGTTTATTTTATTATAAAATTCGCTATCACAACCCATAATAAACCTCTTTTCCAAACACATTACTGTATCACAACTCTGTCCTGCACTAACGAATTTTGTCTGCACTTATCTGTTATTATAATCATTCATTCCGCAGTGTACGTATAAGAACGCTTAGCTAATCTAGCTTATAGGACAGTCTTTTATATGACAGTATACCACATTTCCTGTGCTTCTCCACCTGATTTTTTTAATTCATTCACAATACACTTGACTTTAAGCTGACTCTAAGTGTTAATATAACAATATAATAATCAGCTAAATAATCGGACAGGAATGGAGGATATTATGACAATCAAAGAAGTAAGCCTGAAATATAATATTTCACAAGATACACTACGATACTACGAACGTGTTGGTCTTATACCAACTGTCGCCCGCACTTCCGGAGGCATAAGAAATTACACAGAAAATGACCTTGGCTGGGTTGAAAACGCCATCTGTATGCGTAACGCCGGAGTTCCTATTGAAGCCCTTATAGAATATGTAAAACTTTATCAGGAAGGCGATGAAACATTTGAAGCAAGAAGACAGCTTTTACAAGAACAGCTTGATGCCCTTAAGGAACAGCACGCCCAGATAGAAGCAACTATGAAACGTCTGAAATATAAAATTTCAAGATATGAAAACGCCGTAAAAACCGGTGTATTAAGCTGGGATAACTGTCCTGAAGATATAAATATCAAACATAGCTGATATAAGCATATACGTTATATAATTATTTAATATTCTGTATATTACATGCCAAAAGAGGGTTTCTATAACAAGAACCCCTCCTTTTTATTTATGACAGTTAAAATACTATTTTCCAACCAATATAACATTTTTATACCAAATGTATTGACAGTATATAATATATTATGATATATAATACTACGACAGATGTACTACGACTACCGTAGTATGTCAGTCGTAGTAATTTTTTTGGAGGTTTTATGGCTGGTATAAGTAGTGACATTATCAGAGGTTACAACGACACTATGATACTCTATCTTCTATTAGACAAACCATCATATGGATATGAAATATCTAAGCAGATTAAAGCTCTATCCAATGAAAAGTATATTATGAAAGAAACAACTCTCTACTCTGCATTTACACGAATGGAAAAGAATGGATATATAACTTCATTCCCTGGTGTAGGTGACAATGGTGGAAAGAAAAGAACTTACTACAGCATAACTGATGCCGGAAGAGAGTATTACAAAGCCCGCTGTGAAGAATGGGCACTTACCAAAGAAGTCGTTGAACAATTCATTAAGAAGGAGAATTAACTTATGGAAACAATCAAAAGTTATCTTGAAACTATGTTCGCCAATATGCCGAACACTCCTGAAGTTCTTCGTGCCAAGCAGGAACTATGGGGAATGATGGAAGACAAATACAATGAGCTGATATCAGAAGGTTTAAGTGAGAATGAAGCTGTTGGAACTGTTATATCTGAATTCGGTAATCTTGACGAACTTTCCGAAACGCTCGGACTTAACAGACAGCAGTACAATACACCTTCTGATAACAGAAGATGCCTTTCGATAGAAGAAATCAAGAAATACATAAGAGCTTACAATATGAAAAGTATTCTCATTGCAATCGGCGTATTTTTATGTATTATAAGCCCTATATTTCCTATTATTGGGGATATGATTGGATTTACCTTTATTGAAAACATTATGGTCGCTGTTATGTTGGCAGTAATTGCAATTGCAGTCGGATTTTTCGTATTATCAGGTATTATGCTTAAGCAGTTTGATGATATCAAATACAAACAATGCCGCGTTGACTACCAGTCTGCCTCGTATATTCAGAATGAATGTGACCATATGCGTACAATTCATTCGATGTGTCTAAGCATTGGTGTTGCATTATGTGTCATGAGTGTTATACCTCCAATAATAATTGATGCACTTAACTTTAAAATTCTTGATGACCTTGGTGGTGCCGGAGTATTATGCTTTGTCGGCATTGGAGTGTTCTTAATTGTATATCAGGCAAATGCTTCAAAAGCCTATAAAGTGCTTCTATCACTTAACAACCCTGACACAATAGCCGGCAATTATGCCAAACCAGCTAATAAGTCTGTTGAATATATTAATCCTACAGCCACCGCTATTATGTCCGTGTACTGGTCAACAGTCAGCTGTATTTACCTTTCTATCAGCTTTTTAACATTCTACTGGCACATAACCTGGGTTATATGGCCTATTGCCGTGGTAATCTATGCTTTATTAAAAAATGTTTTAAGAAAATAATATGAGGATCTAAGATAGGAGAACACTATGAATAAAAGAATTTATCTTATTATCATATATATAACAACTGCATTCTGTATAATAGCTGGTATATTAGGAAATATATTTAATGCCGCACCTTTCAACCTAATAACCACTTCCTCTTCTGGAAGCCGTTGCGATTTCTATGAAGAATTAAAAGCATTTTCTAATATTACAATCGATGGCACTGTAGCTGATATCAATATTGTAAAAGACGATACTTACAGCTTCAAATATGAGGGCGGAGAACGTTTTAAAGCCACAGCTGTTGTAAACGGCAGCACTCTTAATGTGACACAATCTACAGAACATTTTCTTGGTAATATTAAAAATGCAGATTGCACAATAACAATCGGAATACCTGAAAATGTGTCTATAAGTGACCTGCATTTATCTTCTAATGTAGGAAATGTTAAAATCGACTCTATAGATATTGATTATTTAACAACATCTTTAAATATGGGTAACTTTAAAGCTACTAAAAGCAATATAGAAAAGATTAACGCAGAGATTAATATGGGTAACTGCAAATTTGATAACTGCACATATAAGTCAGCAATTATTAATGTAGATATGGGTAATTTAACCATCCGTATGCCTGAGAATAAAGATTGTGGTTACGACCTTAGTGTAGATATGGGTAACATCACATTATATAATAATAAATGCTCCAACACATACACTAATAATCTTAGTTCATCTACTCTGCTTAAAGCCACTGTAAATATGGGAAATATATCAATTAATAATTAGTAATAAAAGCTGCCGTATGAAACATTTTATACAATATATAGAAGCTATTGAACTCTATATACTGTAAAAATATGTCTTCTACGACAGCTTTTTATTAACTTCAATAATTATTGCCTAACAAATTGCCAGACGAATTTACTACAAAATGTCAATTAGAAATTAAGGTCAATCTCAATTCCTTTAATATCTTCATTAACCATATTATTATTCTTCATAAGCTGCTCAACCTGCTGCTGTGCTTCTGATAAATGGTCTACAGCCTGACTATTAATTGAATTATCAAGCTCAAGCTTGTCTGCCTGTTGTTCATTTTCAAGAAGCTCTTTCTCTTCCTGACGTTTCTTCTTGGCTTCATCAATCTGCTCTTGCTTCTTTTCCTTCTCTTCTTCTGCTTTCTTAGCTTCTTCCTGCTGTTCCTTCATATTATCATCTATATTCTGCTTACCTTCATTAACAAGCATACCAAATATATCTTTATCAGCAGCTTCAATAATACTGTCTGCCGCATCTCCTGCTTTTAACATATCCTGAGATTTAAGCTGCTCTAACTTGGCATTATTGATAGACATAGTCTTATTCATTGCTTTAAGAGCATTCTGGTCTATCTGAGACCTTATGACATCTTTAGAACTGTTAATCATAAGGGCTTTCTTCTGATATTCTGTTAATGGCTCATTCTGCAATTCTTTTAATCTGTCAATTTCTTCTTTGCTAAACTTGTCATTAGATACACCATTTCTGTTATCCTGATATTTCTTTAATAATTCAAGATCCTTCTGCTCCTGTGACTCTGAATGTACGCCATATAATTCCTGCAAATCCTTCTGACTTTTATCTATATCTTTCAGCTTTGACTTTAAATCAGCATTAATATTAGCAATATCTGCTTTCTCTGACTCCATATCCTTAATACCCTGTGCTGCTTTATTATCCTTATCCCATGCATCTGAAATAAGCTTCATGGCCTGCTTTCTGGCAATCTTTCTTTTCTGGCTGATATTAAATTCCCTATCCGTCATATCGTTAAGATTACCTGCTGATATAGACTTAATATTCTTCTTAGCACCAGTCTTACTGTTCTTAATGCTAATATCTGAATTATTGACATTAATATTAATACTCAAAGCCATACATAACCCCTTTCTCTAATGAAAGAAATATATTTATCTTTCCATTGTACTTTTGCAATAATATTTTACACAGAATAATCGAACTGCTGACCTACCTTCTTTTCATCATCAGTCTTTACATCATCGTTCATATACTTCTGTGTATATTCCTGTATCTTCTGTAACAATTCTTCCATAGAAGAAGCTGTTATAGTTACTGTATCCTCATCTTCCTCTATTCCACTGTTATCATCTATCCTGCTGTCTTTCTTGTTCTCAAGACGTTCCTGTTCTTCCTTCTTCTTAGCTTTCTTTGCTTCTGCCTTTTTAGCTTCTTTTTTCTGTTCAGCTTTCTTGGCTATCCTTTCTTTCTGTGCTGCCCCTGACTTCTTAAGTACAGCAAAAAATGAAGCTGTTCCACCATCATTTACCTGCATACCGTAACCCTTAACATTAGCTCCAGTTGCGGCAATGCTCTGTCCTAGCTGTGAAAGACCACTTGCGGCATTGGCAATTATTCCTTCATACTGCTTGCGGTAATTCTCATCTTCAGCCATTCGCTCAATTTTATCCTCATCAATAAGAACAACCATATTATTAGCATTGGCATAGTTTGAAGCCTGTGCCTTTGCATATTCTTTCTGGTCCTCACTTACAAGAATAAAGTTCATATTAGAATATTTCTTCTTGAGCTGGTCATAATACTTAGATGCCTTCTCACTTAATCTTGGATTGCCAATTGTCTGTCCATTTACAGCAACTTTTCCGTCTGCCTTTGTGTTATTAACTGTCGAAGTATCCTTAATAGATGCTGTGTCGCTTGTCTTCGCAGTATTGCTACCTGTATCACTCTTAGTCTTTACCTTTGAAGTGCCTGTACTGCTGTAAACATAATTCTCTGCTATTGAAGGATAACTTCCATTGTAAATTGTATTACTCATATCCACTCCTCCTTGAATGAAAAATCAATCTGTCAAAATCCGTTCTGACATTATTTACATACAATATATCGGCAAAATATAAAAAAATATAACAATTACTTGCTATATTTTAATAATTCATCTTTTATTTCCTTAGCTAACTCATTATTCTTTTCAGTTAAATCATCAGTTGAGGAAACTGTAAATGGTTTTAAAAATGTTACTTTTAAATTATTTTTAGAAAATCTATACTTCCCGGTTATTGCATAAGGTACAACAATAGCCCCGGTTTTTTGTGCCATTGATACAGCACCATACTTTAAAGGAAGAAGCAAACTATCGTAATATTCATTACTTGTAATAACATTTGCACTTACAAGTTCTAAAAGATATTCATTAACTCTATAAATATTATTTTTTATATCCTCCTTAGTTATTTTATTATCTGCAAGAAGTTTTAACAGTAAATCAGTTTGTGATACTTTTACCATATCCTTTTTCATAATTTTTTTAAACTTTTTAAAAGGAATTTCTTCGTTTACAAATTCATACATTTCTTTTAATTTATCTTTTTTACATGCAAGACTATTTCTAGTTCCTTCAGGATAAATACCTAAAGCATAGCCCTCATTTAAAACCTCAAGTGCTGATGACTTTGCATTATCATCATGAATACTTCTATCAACTGGAATACAACCACTAGCTTTAAAAAAGAAAGCAAATGGACTATCAAAATACTCCTTTTTTGCCATATAATGAAGCATCCTTTTCGTAGATAAAATAGGCAAACATTGATCAAATAAATGAACATGATTTCCACATAATATTATTGGACCATCTTTTGGCACCAAATGTTTATTTTCAAATTTTGGTCTATAATATGCTAAGAAAAATCCTCCGAGTAAATACTTATTTATTGTGTATAAAATTTTATGCTTTTCTTTCATAACTTTTTCCCTCCTTAATTAATTCTATTACTTTTTTTTCTAACTTTTCAGTTTCTTTTACAAAATCATCTGCTGTAACATAATAAGGCTTTCCTATAATTATTTTTGTTTTATAATTAAATGGTTTAGGTTTTCCTACAATTGCGAATGGAACTATTGGTTTACCAGATTTTCTAGCTATTGATACAGCACCATATTTAAATGGCATAATATACTCTTGGGTCTTATTTATTGTTCCTTCGGGAAATACACACACTATTTTATTTTCTTTTAATTTTTGAATTGCCTCATTTTTTGCTTCAGGATTTTTATTTTTTCTATCTACTGGAATAGCTCCGGTACTACGAAAGAAAAAATTTCCTAATTTTGATTTAAATAATTCAATTTTTGCTAAATAATGAACACATTTTTTTGTAGTATATCCTAGTTCAAACGCATCAAAATAACTTGTATGGGTTCCCGCATATAAATAGCCACCATCAGGAATTCTATCTTTATGAACAACAGTTGGCTTCATAATAAGAACAAAAATGACTTTTAAAAATGGTCTAATTATGTAATATAAAATGTTATTGTCTTTTTTTTCTTTCTTCATTTTCAAGTTCCTTAAATGCAACTTTTCCTACAAGTGTTTTAGGTAGTTTATCCCTAAATTCATACTCATATGGAAGTGAATACTTAGCAACATTTTTTTGCATTATTTCTCTTATTTCTTTTTCTATCTTTCCTTTATCTTTATAACCATCTTTTAAAACAACAAATGCTTTTGCAACTTGTCCTTTATATGGATGTGGAATTCCAATAACAGTTGAAGTTAACACTGCTTCATGGGTATTGATAATAGACTCAAGATAAGTTGGGTAAACATTATAACCACTAGATACAATAATTCTTTTAATTCTTTGAGAAAAATAAATTAACCCATCTTCGCCAAGATAACCTACATCACCAGTATGAAGCCACAATCTTCCATCTTCATGATATCTTAATGCTTGCATCGTTTCAGCATCATCATTTAAATAGCCCATCATTACAAGTGGACCTGAAATACAGATTTCACCATCATCATTAACTGGAGCAGTTTCATGTGTATCTGGAATCACGATTTTAAAATACATATCAGGAAGTGGCATACCAACTATTCCATCATTAAATACATTTTCTGGGGAAAGACAACAAGCCCCTGTTCCCTCAGTAAGACCATAACCTACTCTAATTTTTGCATCTGAACCATGCTCATATAAAAAGTCATTTACTTTGTCACGAAGTGTACTATTAAGAGCGTCACCTCCACATATAACTGATCTTACACACCTAAGTTCATTGGGTCCAACATTACTTTCAATTAATGCCTCATAAAGAGTTGGAACTCCCACTATAAAATTTGGTTGATTTTTACGGATTATATCGCCAAACTTTTTAGCACTAAATGTGGGAACCAAAATAACTCCCATACCTTTTGAAAGTGGTGTATGAATACATACTCCCAAACCAAAACCATGAAATATTGGAAGAACAGATAATATTGTTGCTCCTGGCTGTGCTTGTCTAATTACAGCTGTACAATCAATTGCAAGTGCATTAAAATTTAAATTTGATAACAAAATTCCTTTAGGACTACCTGTAGTTCCACCACTATAAAGAATAACTGCAGGATCATAAGCTTTTCTTGGAATATAATAATCTCCTTGATAATTTTTTGAACCATTTATAAAATCTTCCCACATAACAATAACTTTATCATCTTTAGGAATCTTATACTTTCTTCCATTTAATACCCAATATATTCCCGCAAGAGGTAAACTCATATCTTCAGATGCTCTTGCAATAATAATTCTTTTTAAATTAGTTTTATCTTTTAACTTAAGTATTTTCTCAAATACGGCATCTATAACTAGAATATATTTACTATTTGCTGCATTTATATAAAATTCAAGTTCTTTTTCACTTGAAAGTGGATGAACCATGTTACAAATTGCACCAATCATATTAACGGCATAAACCATCGTTATACCCTCTGGAGTATTTGGCATACAAATAGTAACATTGTCGCCCTCTTTTACACCATAGTTTTTTAAGGCTTTTGCACATCTTTTAATTCTTACAATAAATTCCTTATAAGATACCTTGCTACCATAGTATGAATATGCCATATTATTTGGATATTTTTCTGCTGTCTCTATAATTAAATCCACCATAGAAAAGTTAGGGTACTCCATATTTGCTGGAACATCGCCATAATATTTAAGCCAAGGTCTTAATTTTTTATCTAATTTCAACATTTTCGATTTTCTCATTTATATTATCCTCCAATAGTTTAGGGTTATTTAAAATATATTCTAGTAATTTAATTGATTTTGTAAAATAATACCCATCGGCAATTCTTTCATCTATATTAACACCAAATTCAACTATTTTACGAATCTCTTTTTTCCCATTAATCACAACTACTTCATCCTTAATTTCTCCCATGGTGGCAAGTGTAGAACAAGTACCAAAATCATTAATATTATGATATATTGCCCCACATTTAATTGAACCAAGATTTGATACAATCATACTGCTATAGTAAATATTATCTTTTGTAAGTGATGATGGAAGCACACCATGCCTGTCACACCACTTAAATATTCCCACTATAGGAACTCTTAAAATATTTGGTAATTTTCCAAGTATATCAATCGCTTTATTTGCGCCAGCTTTTTCTTCATTACCATGTCGAATAACACTTACTTTCTCCCTAATTTTGTTTGACAAAGAAATAATATTGTCATTTTCTTTAATTGGTAAAATGACCATTATTTCTTCGCTTTTATCTGTAAATTCTAATTTTGCAACAAAGGAAATTGTTAAATCGTTATGCTTATATATATGTCTATTAGCAACGAAATAATTTAATTTTTCTCTATTATATACAACTTTTGCTAATGCAGTTACAAACGCATGAAAATATGAAAGTTCAATTCCATCGGATTTTCTTTTATTTATATATTTCACTAAATTAGTAACATCAACTTTTTGGTTAATATATACATCACTATCACATCTTCTCGGCTTAAGGTCAATACTTATTTGTGATAGTCCACTTACATTTTCTACTCTTTTACCATCTTTTCTATCTATAAATAATTTTCTTTTTTGCATATAACCAACTACTTTCCTATAACAATAATATTATCACATTTGAAATTTTTTAACAATATTTACTTGCAATACTACAAAAATATGATATAATATTTCTTGTCAGGCGATTGATAAAGAAAAATTTTAATGAAAGAGTCGGTTGATGCAGATTTAGTTTAATGGTAGAACCTTAGCCTTCCAAGCTAATGATGGGAGTTCGATTCTCCTAATCTGCTCCAATTATGATTAAAACATATTAAAATGTTTTAATAAAGAGATTATTTTTTTAAAATTGTATGTCAGACAGTCAAAAAAATTAAATCTCAAATCGTTAAGAGTACTTTGTACTCTTTTTTCGTTATTTAAATAACTATGAGTATAAACATCTAAAGTAGTACTTACTTTACTATGACCTAATCTTTTTTGAATCAAATGCAAATCTAAATTTTTATTAAAAAGTAAACTAGCATGACTATGTCTAAACTGATGTAAAGTAATAGGCCTAATATTAGCAAGATCACAAGCACGAAATTTATAACGATTTATTGTAGTAGGTGCTAAAGGTTTAAGACCACCAAAAATATAATAATCATAAAGTCTGTCATTAAATTTAAAAGCATAATATCTTTTTAATTTTAACAAATCACGAATTAAAAACTTATCAAGATAAATATTTCTATAACTAGAAAACGTTTTAGGAGCACCTACAGAACGATTACCATGTGAATCAATAGTTTTATCAATAACAACAAAATCATCTTTTAAATCACTAAATTTTAAAGCCATAGCCTCACCAGGTCTAACACCAGTAAAAAATAAAAAAGTAAAAAATTGTTTATAAACATTATTATCAACAAATTTAATAAATCTTTTAAATTCAGCTAAAGTATAAAAATCAGATTTTTTAGATTCATATTTTAACGGAAAAGAAGAAATATTATTAAAAATAGAATAATCAAATTTATAACGTTTAACACAAAAAGATAAAAAAGACTTAAACATAGAAAGTAAACGTTTATTATAATTATTTGAAAAATTCTTTTTCAAAATAAAATCTTGCCAAGATTCAATATCAGATAAAGTGATATCAAACAAATCATAATTATCAAAATATGATAAAATATTAGCATTAAAATTGTATGTCAGACAATCAAAACTTTGTTTTTTTTGCTGTTTTGAAGCAAAGATTAAATAATTTTCATAAGCCTCTTTAAAGCTCATATAACCACCTCTCGGGCAATTATTATAACGATTTTTTAGTAAATGTCAAATTATCACCTACCTTAGATAACAAAATCATAACAAAAAATTATTTAATTTTCAATACATTAGAACCTAATTTAGACTGCTGAGAGTCAAGTTTATTTTGCTCTTGATAATAATGACGCTTAGAAGTAATATAAGTATTTAAAAATAAAGTATGACTGCAACACACATTCCATAACTCACAAAACTGATTATTAAGTAAATAATCACATAACTCACTATATTCAAGAATATTTAATTCGACAATAAAACTTTGAATTTGTTTCAATGCTTGAAAAACTTCAAAACTATTAAGTACATCAGATACATCAAAACCATTAAATAATTGTATATCAGAATCATTATACTGATATTTTTCAGGATTATCTTTATGAGTAAAATAACGATAATAACCTCTTACTGATTCTAAAGGAATAGCAATAGGTTGATTTAATTCAGACATAATAGAATTAACAGTCTTATCAGTTACAGGACCTGAAAAACTTAAAATAATATGATAATGTGCTTTTTTTAATTCATTACCATTAGAACCATTATCTTTATCTTTATCGTGTAAAGGACTTACTGCAAAAGATATACCTTTTAATTTTAATATTTCAATCCAATCTGCTGGAGCAGATTCAGGGTAAACAACAGCACCCCAATTTCTTTTTTTTAACATTTTATAACCTCCAAAAATATTAATTTCACATTTCACACCATTGGGGGGTCGTAGTACGCCCCCAATGGTGTTTACTTAATTTTACATAAATACAAAGAAGTAAAGCAGAGATGTTATTTAAGGGGCTAAGGCCCCTTAAGACGACATATCGTGTGTTTCCTTAAGGGAAACACAACAAATGTCTAACCCCGATAAAAAATTCCTAAGGGAATTTTTTAATATATATTTAAATATATATTTTTTTTACGCCTACGGCGTTATTTCTTACTTCTAAATAAAGAGAACATACCACCAAATATAGCATTATAAAACGAGTAAAAACAAATAAAAATAATACCAATTACAATACCATCGTGAATAGGTTCGCCAGTAAGCATATTAGATACAATCTCTTCAATATTCATTAAAAACTCCTTTCTTTTGTTACAAAAATAGCAAAAACAATACCAAGAATAACCATTAATAATTGAGTAGAATAAGTTTTATAAGTATAATCTTCATATCTAGAAGAAGATACAGAAAAATTATGTTCTATATTACTAATAGCAATATAACTCAAATCTAAAATAGTAGATTCTTCGTGATAAGTATTATAAGAATAATAACCATAATATGAAGAATCATTATTTCTAATAGCAGATATTATTGTAGAATCACTAAAGATAATTCTATTATTTGATATAGAAATATCAGAAGAACTAATAAGATAATAATTATTATTACTTTGGAAAATGATATATTTTTTAGTAGTAAACGAATTATCTTGACTAATTGCCATTGAAAGTAAATTATTTGCTTGTGTACTTTCAAATAAATCTTGCGTATTAGAGTAACTAGCCGCATTAACTTTTTCAATAAATAAACCTCCTAATAAAATAAATAAAAACATAACATAATATCTAAACTTCATTAAATCCACCTACTTTCACCTTGTTTAGAATTTTTAGAATCATCAGACTTTTTAACTCTTTCAGATTTTGAGCCAACATAATCAACCCCTTTAGCAATAGTTAAAACCACAGGAATAAGAATAGATAAAACTAAAATAGTTAAAATAACACGTAGCAAAGATGTACCACCAAATGTAATAGAATCTAAAGTTTCAAAAGAAAATTTAAAAATATTAACAACTTGATTAATAAACCAAGACATAAAAGAACTTATATCTCTCATTCAGATTTACCTCCATTTCTACCAATAAGAAAATAAGCAATACTTATACAAATAGTAATAAGAGCAAATGCATGTAACCAAGTAGGAAATGTAAGAATTACATCAAAAGCTAAATCTACAATAGTAATTAAATATCGAAATACCATAGCAATAGTTTTGAAAAAACCCATAATAATATCAAATATCATTTTAATAATATTTATAAGAGTTTTAACACCATTAATCAAACCTTTCAAAAAATCACCTTCCTAAAGCAAGCTTAATAATACCAATAGATAAAATAGCAATAAATACAGAGAATACTAAAGAAGAACTTTGAAGAAAAGAAGTTAATGTATCCCAAACAAAAGATGATGCATTTTTATACAGCTATTATCTTTATGTAAAATCAATGCTTATAAGTAATGCAGTATATACTGCGAAGGCTGCCATAG
>ERZ834722.463-NODE-463-length-44568-cov-5.104329_pt1 | contig 44568 bp, 29 predicted proteins | sample MGYA00519576_ERZ834722 | MGnify/ENA primary metagenome ERZ834722 (study PRJEB31850, sample SAMEA3708759) | human gut metagenome | biome: human gut; feature: human-associated habitat; material: faeces | place: China | collected 2014 ...
ATTATAATTATTGGTGAGATAATAATTCCGTATTCTTATTGATATTGAAAATAAGGTTTGAAATATAATTCCAACACCAATAAATTTTATATCAATTTTTTTATATGAAAATAAACATAAAAATAACGTAATACTAATACATATTATGCTGATTATAATTAAATAAAAATGACTATAAATATTTAATTCTAAGAACTGTGGAGTTGTATAACCACTAAGTATATCATTTTTAGTATGTTTTACAAAAGTGACAATTTCTATTATATATGGAATCCAATAAAGTATAATATAAGTAGTACACCATATTATCAATAAAGAAGTTAGAATTGCTTTTTTGTCCAATCTAATCGTGTTCATAAACCCTCCAATTGTTTGATAAAATTACTTGATATAAATATAACCTCAAACATTATAATTATATCTTAAATTAGTATGATATTCAAGACAGTAGACGATGATTCAAACCTATCTGGTCAAAGAATTGTTAATGTTTTTGAAGCGAGAAGAATTGCACAAGAAAAAGTTAATGACTCTCTTAGAGAACATGTGACGCAATTAGAGATTGATAAAGCTGCACTAACTTCTCTTGAGCAAAAGGTCGCTAGTGGTACAACATATGAAGAAGCTTATGCTCAAAGTATGAAAAAAGCAAGTGCAGCAGCAAAAGAACATGCTGTTGCTACAAAAGGAGTTGCTGGTACAACAGACACATTTGTTGCAAAACAAAAAACAGCACAGGCAGCAATGGAATCTACTGCCACATCATCTAAAGTGGCTTCTTTAGGTATAAAAGCATTAAGAACGGCTTATAATATGTTCGCAGGTTTAGCCATTTCTTTTGCTATTACAAAGATAGTGGAAGGAATTCAATATCTTGCAGAGTCAGCAGAGAGAGCAAAAGAGAAATTAGAAAATATTCGCACAGAATTATCTGATAATAGTTCATCTTATGAAAGCAATCGTAATACATTAGAAGGATTAAGAAATGAATATGATGCGCTTATAGATAAAGCCGATAAACTTGGTGGGGTACAAAATCTTACTAATGACGAGTATACGAGATATCAAGAAATTATGTCTAAAATTCTTGGTATTACTCCGCAATTAACAACTGGATGGAATGATGAAGGAGTTGCAATTTCTAATAAAAATGGATTACTCCAGCAGTCAATCGATTTATTAGATGAAGAATATGAAAAGTCTGTTCGGAATAATACAACGAAATCTAAAAATGAAGATATAGCAAATGGCGTTATTGCGGAACTTCATGATTTTAATAATAGTGCAGACACGACAACCATTGGTGGTACAGTATCTGATATGTATACTGATTGGGTATCAGTATTGGAGAGTTTAAAGTCAAAAAATAATTTAAGCGATTATCAAATAGCTAAACAAATGTATGACTATTTGTATCCAGATGGAAACGGTATTAGACTGCAAAACGGACTTGATTGGATACAAAGTTTGCGAAATGAAATCATTAAAAATGATGATTATCAAAAATTAGCTGATAGTTTTATCGATAAGAATAATCCAATGTACTCATGGGCTTCTGATGAAACCATGAATCAAATGATTGAAAATGCAGATGCGTACTATCAGGAAATTCAACGCATTACAGACGACAGAGATACCATATATCAGAAATTTAAAGATCAATTAAATTGGAATGCACAAGCAACTCTTGATGATAGTGGAAAAAATGCATATAAGCAATTGTCAGATGAATCAAAAGCTGCATTAACGGATTATATTAACAACTTAGATTATGCTTCTATTTCTACGTCTGATGATTTTGTTACTATGGCAAATGATGTCAAATCTTTTACAAAATTATTAGCATCTGACACTGATTTACAAGATTCTATTAGTGATATCTATACTCCTAAAAAAGCAGATGAAACAATAGATCAATATGTCAGCAGAATTTATAACGCAATCGATGCATTAAAAAAATATGCTAATGATAATGGAATTGTCATACCATTAGATTTTACTCAACAAAAGGATCAAATCAACAAACTACAAAGTCAATATAATAGTATCGTTAACCGTTTCAAAACAAAAGTCGATGCTAGAGATGTACAGCAAATTAAAAACGGTACTCAAGATAGACCAAGTAATGAAGATGCAAGCAAAATTTCCACTTTCCTTGATATGAACGGAATTAGTCAGGACTTAGACTCTCTCACGGAATTTAATGAAGTAACTGCCGGCATCACAGATGCTGACGAAGCAATCCAAGCATGGACGGATCATGTAAAAGAAGCTGGTGGAGAAGTTAAAGGGCTTCCAACTACTATGGCAGAGGCATGGAAACAGCTTAAAGCTTCTACTGATGATTCTACAAAAGGAGTAGCCGATGCTCTGACTGCTTTAGCAGATAAGGGCGAACTTACGATCAAGACGTTTTCTGAGACTGATGGAGCAAAGAATTACTTTGACGGTTTAAGTATGTCTGCCGAAGAGGCAGTTAAATACATCAACAGCCTATCCGATAAAAATTCTCAGCTTGGACAGATGAGTAAGAACATTCAGGATATTACTGGTGCTCTGGGAACAAAATTATCTGACGGTATCGTTAGCGTAGATGACTTCACAGGATTCGATGCTACAATCAAGGGATTAGATTCATGGGATGAATTCACAAAATTACTTGGTGACTCCTCTTCGTCCATGGCTGAATGTCAGGAAGCTGCAAATAAACTTGCAACTGAGTATGTTAATGAGAATGCGACTCTCTCTTTGTTGAATGATTCGAACAGAGACTATTATGAAGCACAATTATCTAAAATGGGAATCACAAATGCGACCGCTGTAGTGGAAGCCGCACTTGCTAAAAATCTTGGTGAAGAAAAAGTTGCAACTGAAGAAGCAATCAAAGCTGGGTTAAATTTAAATGGTGTAAAAATCACTGCTGAAAATGCAACGGATTTGTTTGCCAATGCTACAGTAAGTGAAATAGCTGAATTAGCAAAAGAAGCACAGCAATCTGGTGTAAGTGCACAGGGTCTTGCTTTGCTTGCATTAAAGAAATTAAACAATCCTACATTAACGACAGATGGAGATATTCAAAATCTTCTTGCTTTATGTGAAGGATTAGATCTAGCTACACAAGCGATTCGAGCATATCAAAGCATCAAAAGTTCTGTATTAGACGACAATGGTAATATTAAAGCAAATAATTCTCAAGAAGCCATTCGAAAACAGGAAGCGTTGGATAACTCTTTTGCTGCCATGAAAAATCTTACTAAAGTCAATATTGAACAGAAAGTTAATACAACGCCTAGTGTTGGTGGATCTGGTTCAAATGGAGGCGGTGGCGGTTCAGGTTCGTCCACCAAAAAGAAAACCCCACTTGAAAAACTTCAAGATTGGCTCTCTACTCTCTTCGACTGGATAGAAATCAAACTGGAACGCCAAACAGATAAGATTAGTAAATACATTTCTAAGGCTGAATCCCAGTTAGACGATAAGAAGTATTCATCCTCTGCTAAGAATTATAGTAATGCTATAGACGCAACAAATGTGCAGGTTGGCTACGAGGAAACTGCTAGAGATAAATACTATGCACAGGCAAGTCAAATTCTGGATAAAGCTGTAGCAGGTGAAGTTATCTCACAGAAAACAGCCGATATTATTGCGACTCGTGTTGCGGATGGTAGCATGAATATTTCAGAATACTCAGATGAGATTCGGGAAGTTATCTCCGCTTATCAGGAATGGTATAACAAAGGCAAGGATGCTTCTGACGCATTAGAAGAACTGCACAAAAATATCCGTACATATATTCAAGATTTGAAAGATGTCCGTGATAAACAGCGTGACGCTAAAATCGATTCAATTACAGGATATAATGATATTGCGACAAGTACAGTGGCTAATTCAGCCAGAGCAAAAAATTCACAGCTTAATGCTTCTAATTCTTCTCTTGGCAAACAGAATTCAGTATATCGTGACTATGTGCAAAATGTAACCCGTGATACAAATGGGGTGGCTGCATCGGCAAATGGCTCAGTTACTAATGCTATTAAAGGAACGAAAGATGCTAAATATCGCCCTGCTCTGTTGAATGCTCAGAAAGCGATTAAAAACAAGACTGCTGTATCTGATGCGGATTTATCTACAATCAGTGCACATTCTACTTATGTGTATAATCGGTTATATGCATACAATGTAGCTCTTGATAATGCTGAAACTGCTAGGATGGAATACGCAACAGCTTACTCTAGTAATTACACCGATGCGATTAAGAATATTACAGAGAAGTATAGTAACAAAGACGATGCAACAAATGATGCTATGGATCTCAATAGTTCGAAGTCTGACAATGCTGTTACAGCAAAGATAAAGAACAAGTATCTTAATAAACAAGCTTCTGGCTATGATACAATTGCTAAGAATAATCAAGCTGAAATTGATCAATATGCTTCATCTGTAAAATCTGCAAGAAAGACTATGAATAAGTCTGCCACAGCAACAGCTTATAAAGGGTTGGGAAGCAAAGGTCAGAAAGCAGTATCAAATGTAATTGAAAAGGCACGTTCACAGGCAAAATCTAAGAAACCAATTTCTGCATCATTAATATCTAAGATCACAGAATACTATAAAAAGGGATATATCTTTCGCTCTTTCTATGAATCGTGTATCCGCTATAATAATGCTCGTGAGTCATTAGACCAAACAAGAAAACAGGCTGAAATAGATAATCAGACCGCTATTGCACAGAAAGCGGAATTGGCACAGCAGAAGTTCTCCAATATCTCGACAGAGATGGATAACAAACGTCATAAATATGAACAAACTGCTACAGAGTTAAATGCCAAAATGTCTTTATATGAGGAGCGTGGCAATGGAGCTTCTGCTAATTGGTATGTTCGTTTACAAAAGACCGAACAGAAAGAATACGATTCTCTTATAGAAAAACGTAAGAAACAGATTAAAGAATTAGACGACAGTGTGGCTAATGGAAGCATCAAAAAAGGAAGTACGGAATGGCATGACATGAAGTCGCAAATTGACGATACAACCAATTCCATTAATGATGCGAAAAAGGCACTTGCCGAATATAATAACCAGATTTTACAGGTACATTGGGATCGTGTAGATGAATATATTTCTAAGTTGCAAAATCTTACAACAGAAACTGACTTCGTTATCAATGAATTGTCTCGTAAGGATTTGACATCCGATAAGACTGGTGGCTTAACAAAAGAAGGTAACGCTGTTGCCGGATTACATGTATCTAACTACAAAGTCTACCAGACGGAAGCCAAAAAGTATCAGAGTGAAATTGAGAAGATCAATAAACAACTTGCGGATGATCCGTATAATCAAAAACTGATTGCCCACAAAGAAGAATTGGTTAAATCATATCAGGATGCAATTGCAGGGGCACAAGATGAAAAATATGCCGTGATTGATCTCATTGAAAATGGCTATACTTCACTCAAGAACCATATTTCTGATTTGATCGACCAATATAATGATCTCATTAATTCTGAAAAGAATGCCTATGATTATGCAAACAATATTAGTGATAAGACTCAGCAGATAGCAAATCTTCGTAAACAACTTGCGGCTTATTCTGGTGATGTTTCTGAAGAAGCAAGAGCAAAAGTTCAGGAATTAAATGTATCACTCAAAGATGCTGAGAAAAATCTCAAAGATACGCAGTTTGACCAGTATGTTTCTGCTACACAGGATATGCTCTCAGACTTCCAGGATGATTTGGACGAAAGTATCCAGAATATCATTGACACATTGGATGATAAATTCAAAGGTCTTATTGATACAATCAACGAGAATTGGTCAAGTGATAATAATGTCATTAACAAGACATTATCTACTATTGGTTATAGTGCTACAAAAGATGGACTTAAAATGTATGCTAATGGCGACATTACCAAGAATACAACGGATGCGGTTAATGGAGTTAGGATCTTCTTAGAAAAGGCATGGGCAAAGTATGATAAAACGGCTCATGATTCACAGACAACAAGTGAAAAAGAAAAAGAACTAAAACAGAAACAAGAACTAAAACAGAAACAAGAACAGATAGATGCATTAAATCAGCAGATTAAAGCACTAAGAAAAGAAAAGGTAACATCAAAAGCACAGAAACAGGATGTTGAGAATCGCATTAAAAATTTACAAGATCAGATTAAAGAACTTGAAGGGAATAAATCTGGTAATTCTTCTGGTGGAACATCAGCTTCTGGTGGTGGAAATGGCTCTGAAAACAAATCTACTTCAAAAACGACAAGTTCTGGAACAGATGCAGGTAAAAAGTTGTCAAAGTCCAGGGTACGTGAGATTCAGAATTTCATAAATAGCAGTTTAATTAATCCTGCCAAGGGTAAAAAAATATCTGATTATGATGCTTTTAATCAAGCTATATGGAAATCGTATGGTGGCAAAACTGGTAAGATTTTGTCAAAGGAAGCATTACAACATCTTGCCAACTTGACTGGTTACGCATTCTCAAATAAAGCTACTTCGCCATTCTGGCAGACACTTCACAAATCTGGTATTAAAGGATTCAGACGTGGTTCAGAGGGAATCCCTTATGATATGATTGCTAATCTCGGTGAAGACGGTACAGAGTTACAGTATGATGTGTCTAAGGGTGTACTGAAATCTGTTGGTCAGAATGATATGATATTCACTGCTGAACAAGCTAAGACATTGATGGATTTTGCAAAGAATCCTATGATGTTTAGTAATATGTATACTGGTAATGCATTTAGAATGCCAAATATGCCTGTTACGAATCGGACGGATAATGACATCAATATCACCATTGGAGATGTAAACTTAGAAGGAGTACAGAATCCACAGCAGTTTGCTAGTTCTATGAAGGACGCTATTAAAAATAATACGGGTGGAGTTCGTAATATGATTAAAGATACTACAGTAGGATCTTTATCATCAAATCACAACTCTCTCGGAATACGGAAATACTAAAAATTAAATATGAACATAGTAAAAGAGAGGAAGGTAACAATTCCTCTCTTTTATTATGCTTATTTCCTCATCAAAACACATTAAATCGGAGGTGGATATTTGTGAGATATAAATCATCCAAGACAAAGAAAATTGAAAAATTAAAGGCAGAAAATGAAGAATTGCGTAAGTATATACGGGAAAATAATGTGCGAAAATTCGCTACACAGATCGAAGCTACTCTCGTAGCGAAGGAAGAATATGAAGACTTATTAGATGAGTGTAAACAGCTCAAGACTGACTACGAACACATGATAAATGAATTACAACTTGACACAAATGAATATCACGAACAGATGAATCAAGAAATGGATAATAAATAAAATTAAAAAAATAAGGAGGCATTTTGTAAATGGCGAAAGTATTATTTAATAGCCAAGGTTTAATAGAGACTCCTACTCTCCTATTACAGCACAAAAATTTTGAAACAATCGGTAATGGAGGAATTACTAATGTCTCTGGCTTAACATATAAAAACAATTTTAATGATGCAAATGAAATATCATTTAAAATACATAAATTTAACAATGGAATAAAACATCCACTATGGGATCAGTTAGTGGATTTTAGAATTATATATATACCTGAACTGAAAGAACGATTTCAAATTGCTGTTTCGGTGAATGAAGAAGATCCAGATGATTTATCAAAATCTGTTACAGGTACAGCATTGTGTGAATCCGAATTATCGAATATTAATCTACATGGAGTACAGATTAATACGGAAACTGACATGACAAATGATTTGTACGATGAGAACTTCCCAACTGTATTATATCGAGATCCTGATGACTATGATTCAGAAGATAATTTAAAAATATGGGCAAAGTCAAAATATGATTATCTTAAAGATAAAATAGCATATCCAACAACTGCTTCTGTGATTGCCAGAAAGAAATACATTCTTACCCATGCTTCTCTTCTGCATCGTGTACTAGAAAAAGCACCACATTACTCAATTGCTCATGTAGATTCTACGCTTAGAGAATTATCAACAGTACACGAATTCACATTTGATGGAACAGATACCTTATCAGCACTAAAAAATGATATTGCCGAAGCGTATCATTGTTTATTCTCTTTTAATTCTGAACAAAGAACTATTTCAGTATATGATTTATATAGCACATGTACTGCATGTAAATACAGAGGAGATTTTCTTGATACATGTCCTGAGTGCGGATCAACAAAAGTAATTAATAAATATGGCGAAGATACAAATGTACTAATCAACAGTACCAATTTAACAAAAAGTATTACTTTGGAGTCAAATCAAGACTCTTTAAAGAACTGCTTTTATGTGACTGGTGCAGATGATTTAATGAATGCTACTATTCGTAATATTAATCCAAATGGATCACAGTATATTTATTACTTTTCTGACGATGTTTTATCAGATATGCCTGACAATCTCAAAAATAAATTAAAGTCATATGATACACTGTATAACGAAATTCAGACAACAAGAAAAATGGCTTTAGATTCTACGAAAGTTGCAAACTACAATAATGTCGTTACTTCCATAACCAAGAAATTTGCTAATGTTGCAGATGATGATAAAGATAAAGCTACTTTTAATAAGTTGGCTAATCCCCTTGTTGGTCATTCATCTCTCATCGCTGCTCGGTATGATGCTACTGATTTATATTACTACATCAATGATAGTATGATGCCAGTAATTGATATAGATGGACTAGGGGTTCAGGATAGTTTAACATCAATAAAAAATGGCATCAAAGCATTGGGTGGAGTTGCGGTCACGAAGGTATCATCAATTGAATCCAGTGTAGTAAGAAATACATTGGAAAAATTATGTCAAGTATTTTGCAGCACAGCATATTATGATATTTCGGTTGAAACGAAATCGCTGTCTGCTTACAACTCTTCCACGAAAACTAAAACATATTCCTGTACTGTTACAATTACAAGTTTAACTCAACAGGACGAAAATGAAGAATATCTGACAGGATCTGTTGATGTTACATGTTCTGTACTAGAAAATAACGAGAAATATATTGAGCAAAAGATTAAGCGTATGACTGCTGAATCAAAGAAGCTAAAAGATAAGCAGATTACAAGTTTTGATTTATCAGATACAGATTTTAAAAAGGAATTGACATATTATTCATTGACTGAGCTTACTAATATGTATACAGAATTCCAAGCTTGCCAAGATATAGTAACAAATGGATTTACAGAAGATTCTGTAGATGTACAATATAATAACAGCGAGCTTAAAAAGAAGTATCAAAAATTCTACGCAAACAGATTAACGTGGATCAATAATGAGATCAAAACAAGAACTAGCGAATTAAATAGTGTTAAAGCTATATTTGATCCAGTCAAGTCAACTGGTGTTCTGCAAACTTTAAAACAGTCAATCCAAAAAGAGTTAGATTTACAGAAATATCTCGGCACTGACTTATGGAATTTATTCTATTCTTATCGGCGTGAAGATGATTATAATAATTCAAACTACTCTTCTACTGGATTAAATAATACGGAACTTATCAAGAGAGCCACCGAATTATTTAAGGCAGCGCAGAGAGAATTATATAAGGCAGGAAACTTACAGTATTCCATTAACACAACAATGGGTAATCTACTTGCTCTGCCAGAATTCAAACCAATTGTAGATAAATTTGAAGTTGGTAATTTTATCAAGGTCGGAATTGACGAGAAGGTATACTCGCTTCGTCTGCTCTCTTATCAGGTTGATTACGATAATCTGTCAGAAATACCTGTAGAATTTTCTACTGTAGAAAAAATCTATTCTGGTTATTCAGATGTACCGTCTGTATTACAGTCAGCAAAATCTATGTCTACATCTTATTCTTCTGTTAAAGATCAAGTAGATAAGTCAAAAGGTACGACAAAAACAGTTTCAGATTGGACAAATAATGGATTACTTGGTGATAATATATCATTCAGTAATTCTAAAGAGCAAACAGTAACACTTACCAAAAATGGTTTATTAGCTCGATCTTGGGATGATGTGTATAATGAATTTTCGTTAAAGCAGTTAAAGATTGTAAACAACGGACTATATCTCACCAAAGACGGTTGGGAGACAATTGAAACAGGTGTTGGACGCTTTACATATAGGGATATCGATGGTAATCTTGTTGAAGATTATGGCATTATTGCTAAGACTGTAGTTGGTAATCTTATAATAGGTAAGGAACTTCAAATCTACAATGAAGACAAATCTATTGTTATAGATGAGAATGGTCTGACTATCAACGGTGGGTATTTGAAAATTACAGGTGAGGAAGTTGGCTCTGATGGAAAGACTATATCAGAGGTCATTATTGATCTTGACACAGCTCAGAAGTTAGTAGCACTTGCTCAACAAGCAGCAGACAAAGCACAGGAATCAGCCGATAAAGCACAAGCATCTGCTGATAAAGCTAACAAAGCTACAGAAGATTTAAAGGTTGAAACAAATGAAATTCGTGAACTTGCCGAAAAAGGTGTTGATCATGTAATAACCTATTTCTACCAATCTGATTCTGCTACAGAATTAGTTGGTGGCGAATGGACAACAAATAGTGTTACATGGATAAGCGGAAAATATGTGTGGCAGAAAGTTATCACATACTACAAGGACAGAACAGATAATTCTCAAACAGCAAAAGCTATTTGTATATCAGGTGCTAATGGTCAAGATGGTAAACCAGGTGAAAATGGTGTAAAGGGTAAAGGTGTAAAATCTATTACTCCTCAGTATGCTATTTCTGATAGCAACGTTTTACAACCAAATGAAGGTTGGTCGGATAAAGAACCAGAATGGTCAGAGGGAAAATATATATGGACAAGAACACTTGTTATTTATGACGACAATACACAAGAGACAACTACTCCTATCGTATCTAATGGATTAAATAGTGCTCTTTCTATTTCTACTGTCGCAAGAAAACAGGCTAATACAGCTAATACAAATGCGTCTAATGCATTGACCACTGCTACTTCAGCTAATACAACTGCAAAAGAAGCCGAAACAAAGGCACAACAGTCCTTGGATCAGTTCTTATGGCTCGTAAAATCAGGCTCATCTTCCACCTCTCTTACTCTTACAGATTCTGCTGTTGCGGCAATCACAAAACAGTTCATCATCAAATCTCCTGATGGTTCAGCAACGATTATTGAAGGTGGAAAACTTAAAACAGATGCATTAAAGTCAAACAATTATGTAGCTGGTAACGATGGAACATATAGTTCACTTGGTACGTTCCTTGATTTGTCTAATGGAGAAATTCACACACCTGGATTTTATTTGGATTCAGTTGGCAATGCTTTTTACCAAGGTACAGTCAATGCTGATGCAGGTTACTTTGGTGATGCCAATAATAACTGGTATATTGGCTCTGCTGAGTTTGATAATATAAGAAATAAAGATGATGCACTTGTGAACGGTGTAGAATATAGTGCATTGATTTCTAAGGGTAACGCTGCTCTTACGGCTGGTCATTGGTATCTTATGTCTCAAGATGGTAGTCTCGGTATTCAATCGGGATGGACAACTATCAATGGTGGCAATTATGTATTCGATAAAGAAACACAGAAATACTATGATATGGGTATGGTTGAACCTATATTCGGCTCTAAGAACGAATGGGATAATAAATTCTTGTATATTCGTAGAGTTAAAGATCCGTCTTCTTCTCAGTCTACTTGGGAATATCTATTCAAGGTAGATAAAGATGGTACTATTTATGAAAATGGTACAAAGCTTTCAGATAAATATGCTCGTAAGGATGCTGTAGGTAGTACATATCTCCCAATCTCAGGTGGTACAGTCACAGGTAATTTAACTGTTAATGGTACTCTCACTGCTACAGCTAGTAAGGCTAACCAACTCACTCATACATTGAGTATCAATGGTAAGTCATGGAATGGTTCGGCTGATTTGACAGTTGGAACTATGGGCGTTGCTTATGGCGGTACGGGTAAATCATCTTGGACTGCTAACGGTATTATATATGCAAGTGCAAGCGGTACATTGTCGCAGTTATCTCTCGGAACTTCGGGCTATGTTCTTGCTAGTAATGGTACTTCTGCTCCATCATGGGTTAATCCATCAACATTGAATGTAGCAACTGCAACGAAGGCAATAAAGGACGGAAATGGAAACACAATTTCAGATACATATCTAAGAAAAGATTTTGACAGTGTTACTCAGAATGTTACGTTTGGTGGTTCTGTTGATGTTAGTGACTTAACTGCTGAAACATTACTTGTGAGTGGTGTTGCTAGATTTAGTAATGGACTTATTGGTAATCTTAAAGGTACAGCGTCTAATGCTCCGTGGAGTGGAATTATAGGTAAACCAGATGCATTCACGCCTTCAGCACATAAGCATGTAATGAGTGATATATCTGATTGGAAAAACTATGTTTATGAGGCTCAAGGTACTCGAACAAAAAATACTGTACTTGCAGCTCCTAATGGATCAGATGGAAAGGCAACATTTAGAACACTCGTTGAAGCTGATATTCCTGCATTGTCGAAATCTAAAGTTGGTCTTAGCAATGTAGATAATACGGCTGACTCAACCAAGAATGTTTTATCGGCAAGTAAACTGACAACTGCACGAAATATTACAATTGGTTCAGCTAAGAAGTCATTTGATGGCACATCAGACATATCATTTTCTCTCTCTGATATTGGAGCGTCTTCATCAAGTCATACACATAATTATGCTTCAAAGGTGACTCTTGCTGGTACGGACTATTCATGTGTAAGCAATGCGATTACTATTACAAAGGCTAATCTTCAGACTGCAATAGGTTCGACTGGTCTTGGTCTTATGACCGAAAAGGAACGTAGTAAACTGGATTCTATCAAGGTTTCTAGCGGTGGTACAATTGACTTCTCAGGTGTAACTGCAAGTGGTGCATTAGCTGCTACAATAGGTGATGATAAGACAGTTGCGATTACACACAATATAAGTGGTGTGAAAGCTGGCACATATAAATCTGTTACTGTTGACACTTATGGTCATGTAACGGCTGGTACTAATCCTACTACGCTAAGTGGCTATGGTATTACTGACGCTTTGAGTTCAAGCACGAAGTATGCTCTAAGTGATAGTGTTGGTGGCAATGCTTTAAAGGCTAATTTATTAGCTAATTTGTATAGTGATCGTCCTACAAATGCTAATATAACCATTACCGGTAGTGGTGGATTAGCTACATTTAAAGCAACAAATTTAATGACTGCAAATAAGCCAAAAGCTGATGGACATATTTTACATTTCTATTGGGATAATACAGCAGGATATGATGGTCAGTTGTTTATGTCTGCTAGTGATAATCCAGAATTACAAATGCGTGGTCAAAAAGCAGGTGTATATGGTTCATGGAAGACTGTTTTATCAAGTAATAATTACACTGATTATGTTCCTAAGAAAGATGGTACAGGTGCAAGTGGCACATGGGGTATTGATATTACAGGTAATGCCGCTACCGCAACTAAGGCTACCTCTGCTGATTCTGCTACTAAAGCAACCCAAGATGGAAATGGTAATGTGATTAGTTCAACATATCTTCCTCTTACTGGTGGAAGTATGACTGGTACAATCGTCTCATCATCTGCGGCTCAAGTTCTCAGATGGACTTCTTCGGCTACTAGTGTCAATTCTACAGGTTGTAGTTGGTACGGACTTGGTACATATAGAGCTGATGATGGGTATAATTGGTTAAATATATCTAATTATTGGGGTATTAATTTTACAACAACAAGCTCAAATAGATTTACTCATAATGGTAATATTATAATTACATCTGCAAATATTGGTTCTCAATCAGTAGCCTCGGCTACTAAAACAACCCAAGATGGTGCGGGTAATGTAATTACATCTAAATATGTCACAATAGATACAACACAAACCATATCAGGAGCAAAAACCTTCTCGAAGGAAACAATGATTTCATCTGCCACAGCTTCAACTAACAAGACTACTGGTGCACTGAAAGTAAAGGGAGGAATCGCTTCTGAGGGGCAAATAAGCGCAGATAAGGCAATGATTGGAGATGCCGTTACGTTAGAATATAACGCCGAATTACAGTGCTTAAATTTTGTTTTTGCATAGGCATATATAGTATATTATGGAGAGTAGTACAGATCACTACTCTCCTATTTTTAGAGAAAGGAGTGTGATAGATTGTTATGTTTATGGCTACCATTTACAGATGGGGTGATAAAAAATCAAGGATTGATTAATGATGAATTTATTACCAGTATTGACCCAACATTTTCTAATGATGGTAAGTTAGGAAAATGTCTTGAACAAGGGCAGTTTGATATGAGTGCTACAATGACATCTAAAATTTTAAATAACCAAGCATTGACAATTTGTTTTTGGATATACATAAATGCAGAAGAAGGGTCACAAGGTGGCACAATATTTGGAAATACTAATAGTAATGTAGAATTTAATAATCGGAAATTTTCTATTTTTCAATATCCTACATGTAATGATTTACATCTCAGTTGGATGAACGATGCTGCAAAAGCATTTATGATGACTCCAATTTACAAGGGAGTATTACCATCTTATCAATGGACACATGTTACCGTAACATATCATAATCCAACTATGACAGTTTATATTAATGGTATCAAAAAATATACATATAGCGGCGTAAGTAATTCATCATCTTTTGAATATCAGACAAGGGTTGTTTGGCAAAATGCTTATAGAAAATTAAACGACTTCCGAATTTATAATGAGTGTTTATCCCCACGTCAAGTCAAAGAAATATCAAAAGGTCTGGTTTGTCACTACCCTCTCGGAGAAATTGACGGAAAGATTGGTGGGAGAAACTTACTTGTAAAAACAAATCAGGGTAAAACCAAATGGACAAATGCTCACGCTGACGGTTCATATTCGTGTGAATCTGTTAATTGGAATGGTATAAATGTTGTAAAAATGAGTTGTGCTACTCCTACTACTTCTTGGAAAATGTTTACTTTCAATGGTCTGTTGGAGAATTTTGATAAACTAGAACCAAGTGCAATCTATACATTGTCTTATGATGTGATTGGAAACATTAAAGTAGGTTTTTCAAACTTATGGGATAGTGATGCAACTCATAGTATTGTGGCTTTAGCACAGGAAACTGTTATAAAAAAAACATATGGTTCCCATTATATTGTAAATATAACTTTGAAAGATGCATTAAATAAAAGTAAACAATTAGTATATTTTAGAAATGACTTAAAAGCAGGAGAATCTGTAATTATCGCAAATCTCAAACTTGAAAAGGGGAATAAAGCAACTGCTTATACTCCATGTCCAACGGATGATCCTGTAATGTATGACAATGTGATTTATGATACAAGTGGTTATTGTAATAATGGTAATGTATCTGGTGATATTTTATGGGATATCAATACTCCTAGATATAAAGGGGCTTATGATTTTAATGGGACTGGCTATATTTATAATGATAACTTAAATTTAACAACGACTGCATTTACAATATCATTTTGGATTAAAATACCTTCAGCTATTACTCATCAGCATTTTGACTTCGCTACTTTTAATAGTTGGACAAGTGAAGGTGTTGGTATTTATTGGGATACAAGTGGGCAAAAAAGTTCTAGTGGTGGTATATTTGGTAAAGATTCAAATGGCGATAAAATTCATGTAAGAGTTCAGTGTCGAGGTAAGTTAAATGAATGGACACATTTTGCTATTACATGGGACGGTACAAACGTGTATAGATATAGCAATGGCATAAAATTTTCTGAATCTGATTTTAATGCAGTGTCTGTTTATCACCCTAGATTATGGCTAGGCAATAGTACATTTGGAGATCGAACATTAGAAAATAGTGAAAGCTGTATGTCTGATTTTAGATTTTATGTTACTGCCCTCTCCGATTCTGATATTCTTGAATTATATCAATCCTCTGCTTCAGTGGATAATAATGGAAACTTAATGTTAGCTGGCGAGGTAATTGAAGAATGAGTAATATAACTAAGCAGGGGGATCTAATTACTACTGAAATATATGAAACAGATGCGGTTGTTGAAGATGAGAATCTATTAAAATACGCAATCAACGATAACATCAAAATCAGAATTGCGAATGATTTTGTCGTTTGTAACGAAATATGGGAAATTTAAAATAGAATAATTTATATACATAGAGTCTACTTCGGTAGGCTCTTTTATTATGCAGAAAGGAGCGTTAAATGCGAAGTTACGTTCTAGTTAATAATCAAGAAACCTATACTCTTGTGAAGTTCTCTGCACAGGATTTTGCGAATGATCCTGTGCTCTATTTGCAGACAGATTACTTACATGGAGTTAAAGAAAATTTCAAGAAAATAACAGCCATACAGGTATTCCAGAATGATATATCCGTTGGCTTATATGAAATATACGATACATACTCTGACATTACAGACTGTGGTGCACAGTACAATGAAGATGTGAACCAGTTTGTAGATTGCTTGGCGGTTAGACTAACAAAGAGTAATCTTGCTGAACAAGTTCAGAGTTTACAGGATATTGTAAATCCTGTTATAGATTTTAATACAATGTCTGATGAGGAAATTAAGACATATAAGAAAAGTGTACTCAATGATACCTGTACGGCAGAAATATCAAAGGGTATACAGATAGAAACAGATCGTGGTACAGAAACATTCAGTCTTGAACAACATGATCAGAATAATATCTCTTCTCTCTGTTTGACTGCAATGCAGAATCCAGCAGTTGCATATTTGCCGTATCACTCAAATGGTAACGAATGTCGTATGTTTCCTGCTAAAGTAATTATATCTCTCTATCTTCAGATGCAGTTAAAGATTACTCAGGAAACTACTAAATGTAATCTGCTTCGTGTACAGTTAGACGGAGAGACAGACAGAGATACAATTATGTCTTATACATATGACACACCTCTTAATGAATCATATCAGGCACAGTACAACGAGATTATAGCTAATACTCTTGAGATCATACAGGGACTTATTATTGGATTTATGGGCGGTTCAGGAACTACAGATGGCTCAGATAATACACCTGACACGGATACATCTACATCAGAAAGTGGTGATTCAGATGGCGGAAATACAGAAACTACTACAGAAGATACTACAGCTCACTAGCATTGGCATAGTATCTGGTTTTATATATTGTGGTTTAGAAATTTTATGGCGAGGTTGGACACATTGGACGATGTTCATACTCGCTTTTATTGTAGGAATTATCATTTCACAGTATAACAATATGTTCACATATGATATGGATTTAGCATGGCAAGTATTATTTGGTGGTTTGACTTCTATCATGTTGGAATATTTATTTGGTATTACATTTAATCAAGATTTTACCATATGGGACTATAGAGGACTTTGGGGAACATTTGCACAGAATCAACTTAATATCCTCTTCTGTTGTGCTTGGTTTGTGATTGTATGTATATCAATTTTTATATTGGACTGGTTTGAATATAAGGTGCTTCATGATGAGAATAAACCTTACTATGTCGTGTTCGGACATATATTCAGACCGTATGGAGAATAAGTTAATGGGCTGTTATATGCCCTAATTTTAGTTGAGAAAAAGGAGAATTTATTATGTCATTTAATAAGAAGATTGCAACAAAGGAATTTTACAACATTGAACTGGTAAATGTTGCAGAATGGTATGCACAGAGTAGACAGGAAGACAAGGAAAAGTTTAATGTTCTGCCATTCAGAATACAGTTGGCACTTCGTACAAATATGCAGGAAGTAAATAAGACTGCTCAAAGTTTAATAGAAATAAGAAACGAATTAGTACAGTCGTTATGGAATAAATACATCGAAGCTGGCAAAACTGAGGAAATTGAAGTAAATGGAGCAAAGCAGATTGAAATTAAGAACGAATTTGCAGAGGAATACCAGACTGAAGCGGCTGAATGTCAGAAGAAATTTGATGAAGTATTGAATGATCGAACTGAAGTGACGCTTTCTGTATTCGATATGGATGCAGTATATGATACTCTTCCTGATGATTGCAGATTAAATATCCGTGATATTGATATGTTGTCCTTTATGGATAAGATTCAGAAAGACGAAGAAATTAAAGAAAATACAGTTGCGGAGGGCAAGTAAATTGCTCTCTTTAGAAAGGGGTGATTTTACTTGGCACAATTAGGAAATTTGCTTGTCACAGGATCGAGTAGATTACTTGGCAAGCTTTTTTGTGAAGATATAAGCGTTGGAAATTCATTGACGGTTAAGACATTGAGTGCCACGAATTTTACGTCAACAAATATAACAACAAGTGGATTGACTGTTAATGGTAATGCTACGACAACTGGTACATTGAATGTTGGTAATTCACAAGCGAATGGAAAGATATCTATTAATGGGAAAGTGTCTATTAGAGATTATGCTAATAATGGTTGGCTTGGTATAAATGATACGGGTGCTTGGACAAGTGGAGTTTATTTTGGTTCTAGTGTAATAAGAACAGACGGTGGCTTTCAAGTAGGCGGCAGTGGCAAGATTGTATTAAATACATCTTCTGCAAAATTCAACGTACCAGTCACAATTAATAACTCTCTCGCTGCTAATAATATCACAGCAACCAATGTAACAGTTAATGATACCCTCAAAGCATTCAAGTATGAGTTAAATACTATTCAAGACTTAGGTGGTGAATTCTGTGTTGCTCCTATAATATATATTCAATCAGGTGCAACAGTTAATGTATCTAAAGCAAGTGCTACAACTATTACTGTTTCTATCTTAGATAAAACAGCAATTACTTCTGATTCTATTCAAGGAGTTCGTTGGGCAGAAAATTCTAAAATTAAATTTCAAGGTAAAATTGATGGATTAAATATTAGATGTAGCGGTGTTATGGCTGCTAAATTGAATGCAACTGCTAATACTATGTCATTAACACTTACTGTTGAATCTTCAATAGCCAATCATTTTTCTACAGCTAAAAATAGCACATCGTACAGTGATATTAGTGTAATGCTCTATCAGAGATATGGTAAAAAGATTGGTTCAACTACTGAGAATGTATATTCCCCTGTCGGTATTAGAATGTCTGCTACGGGTAGTGCAAATTCTGCACCTTATGTAGATATTTGGGGCAGTAAATCAAGCTCGGATCCTGATACGGTATATACTATTCCGAGTGTAAGATTGGGGTATCTTGACGGATTAAAATGTGGTACTTATGATTGTGTCGGTTATGGTTTATATGCGGATAATGTATATCTGAACGGTACTATTATAAGTAATTCAGGAACTATCGGTGGGTTTAATATTACCACTAATGCATTGACTAATGGTACATGGGGAACTGACAAATCTGTATTAATGTGTACGGGCACTGATATAGCCAAATCTGTTGGTGGCTCATCCGCTATTTCTGGTTGGTGTTTCACCGCTGGTTCGAAATTTGGTGTTACTACAAGTGGCGATTTATATGCGAGTAATGCAAATATAAGTGGTACGATAAATGCTTCGAAAGGTACGATTGGTAGATTTAATATTACAGATACATATCTCATAACAGGAAGTGGAGATACATGTACAGGAATGGGTGAAAACCAAGCTTTTTGGGCTGGCAGTAATGATAGCAATAATGCACCATTTCATGTTGGATATGATGGTAGTATCTATTCTATTAAAGGTTTGGTCGGTGGTTGGAACATTGAGAATGGTAAGTTATATGCTGGTGATGGATCGGAAGATAATCCTGTAGCGGTTATGCAGATGCCACAAAAAAATAATCTATGGACATTTGCAGTTGGTGGCAAATCTCATAGTAATTATAGTGATTGTCCTTTTAGAGTAAGTAAAGATGGTAAAATGAGAGCTTCATGGGCAAATCTGGCAGGTTGGACTATAACAGATGGTAAAATATATAGTGGAGATCCTACTAATAGTGGCGAAAAGGTTTCAGTAATGCAAATTCCAACTGCAAACACAACATGGACATTTGCAACAGGAGGAACTTCTCACGCGAATTATTCTGATTGTCCATTTAGAGTAAGCAAAGATGGACACGTGTTTGGTACAGAAGTATGTGTAGGTGCAGATGATGATACAAAAGGTAGGGCATCTACCCTAATTACTAATATGGGAATAACAATTAATGTTAATAATTCTACGACTAATTATGGATTAATTATGGAACAAACAGGGAGTTCTGGAAACCCTTATTTTGGTGTCACATTACAAGGAAAATTATTTGCTAGGTCTAGTTCTGGATTTTGCCAAAAAGGAGCTGTTGTTTGTAAAGCAACTGCAAATACTCCAACAAAAACATCCGTTACCTTTAGTAGCACATTTAGTGCAGTGCCAACCGTTGTTGTTACCCCTATCTCCGCACAACCTGGAACATATGTAAAATGTGTGTCGGTATCAAATGTTACAACTAAAGGATTTGATATATATTTGAATCGAACCGATTCTAATAGTACAAGCGTAGCATGGATTGCTATGTTATAAAGGAGGTGAAAATGTGAAAGTAAATGATTTTACCTTTGCTGATAAAACATTAGCAGATTTTAACTGTATATGTTGTAATTTTGATAGTAACTCAGGAATAGTAGAGGTCGGCGTAGAGTTAAAACTAAACCAAGAAAAATCATCTGGATCGGATTGGTTCAATTTATACTCTGCGACATATGATGAACCATTTACTCTTCCACTCTCTATATGCGTAAACATGTGTAATTCAGATATAGATTATCTGACTGTTGCACAAGCGAGAAAAATTCAAAAGTGGCTTTCTCTCAAAAACAAGAAATTCAGAATCAATTGTTCTGGTTATGAGAATATCTACTGGATTGGTAATTTTTCTGCAAAACAAGTGATGATAAATGATCAAATTATTGGTTTTAATTTGACTTTTACAGCCAATACACCATATGCTTTACAAGATGATTTGCTTATTAATTGTGATTTATCAGCAAATATTCGAGAAACAGAATTTGAAATCAACAGCGATAAATATGGTTATATAAACGCTGACTATATTATTACATGTAAAGAAGCTGGCGACTTAACTGTTTCTAGCTATTATGTAGACCAAGAGAATAAATTATTGATTATTGACAGACAATTTAAGATTGATAATTGCAGTATGGGGGAGGTTATTACTATTAATGGGGTATCTCAACTTGTGACAAGTAACATAAATGGTAGGCAATTAGGAAAGGATTGTAATTTCTTATTACCTAGATTAATCAATACATATCAAGATGTAGACGAAACTGTTAAAAATCGAATTGTGGTTAATCGCCCGTGTACAATTAAAATTACATATGCCCCTATTGCTATGATTGCATATGGATATAAGGGTTAGGAGGACGAAATGGCTAAAATAAATGAAACACAATATATAATACTTGACGTTATGAATCATGTCGCTGTTGGCACTATATATGCCAAGCAAGGTGACATCAATCGTATTGTCAAGTTTAAAATCGTAAATGCTGGAAAACCAGTAGATATATCAAAACTAGATGCTGTTATCAATATTAAAAAGCCAGATAAGACCGTTATTATATCGAATTTAGATAAAGACAAGAGGAATAATCTTCTTGTCTTTTCTTTCGGTAAAAATGCAACGGTTAAGCCAGGTGAAATTGAATATGACATCTTATTAACTGAGCAAGGTACTGCTATCTCTACCGTGGCAGGTAAAATGATAGTTGCTAAAAAAGTTATTCAGGACGGAGATATTAAAAGTTCAAATGAGTTTAATACATTAGTTGATGCATTAGAAAAGGTAACTCATATACCTGAAATTGCCGATGATAACATCTCCGAAAATACAACATGGTCAAGTAGTCAGATTGTTAAATGTATCAAGGACGGTGGTTTTGGTAATATAGATGATGAATTATCATCTGAATCCGAAAATCCTGTAAAAAATAAAGCTATATATGAAAAAATATATCAATATTTCTTGGATAATGCTGTATACCCGATTAATCTCATTGTAAAAGATTTTTATAAGGATGGTATCGCAAAGCAAGGATTGTTGAGTACAAGAACTTGCGATGGTTTCAATTATGCCACAGGTGAAAAAGTTTTAAATACAGATAATAATTATGATGATTCTATCAGTTGCGTTGTATTAAATGCTGATGCAGGAGCTATAGAATTAAAATCTGATCTTGAATATCCATTTGTTGTAATGAGTGATGAAGATGAAATTATTCATGTAGAACATAATGAACATGCAGTAAAAGGAAACATTGTAACAATGACATATTGCGTTCCTTACAATGCTAAATATATTTATTTTAATTATTATAAAGATGAAATAAATGATATCTTTCCTACTTTTGGGAAGGGTGGAACATGTATGGTTAGATGTAAAGCAAGTGGATTGCCTATGATTACCTATTATGATAAGGATTATTATGAAGAACATGGTGCTGTAGATGTAGGCGATTTATCTCAACAAGTTGAAAAATGTAATACCGATATTGAAACGTTAAAAAAATCTGTCAGTGATGGCAAAGATTTGCTTGCGGATGCGATCACTGAGAAAGGTATACAAACCGCAAGTGACGATACTTTTAAATTGATGGCTAAAAAGATTAAGCAAATCCAGTCAGTCGGATATGGTATGTACGGGAAAGTTGATACGACTATTGCAAGTAGCGGAACGGTAAGATATATATATGGAACATGCACGATAGAACAGGAGGGTGAATGATGAAAGGATATAAGGAGTTGATGTTGTCAAACTTGGTTGACAACATCTATATTGTAACAATCACGGATGAAGTGATGCAGCAGATTGCTGATGCACTCAGATGTAAGTTAAGTACAGTCACAAGCGGAAGCAAGTGGATTCTGTATAGCGGAGAGTCTACAAAAGATGGATTCATTTGTTCTATATCCGGCAGTAATTTTACGATTCGGCAGTACATAAACGGTGTAGAACAGACAGGAACAAACAAGCCAGCAATGGTCGTTAACCAGAACATGAATGGGAATAATGCAAAAAATTTCAGATTAAGATATGCAAATGGAAAAAATGGAGCGACATTCTTTGTATTTATTTCAGACACGATGACATCAGGGACACAGTTATCGTTTTTGATAAGCACAGCGACATTGCAGGACAAGTCAAATATCGGAGTATACGGATATATAGGATCTAATTACAAATTCTGGATCGATGGTGGCGAAACATACAATTTGTATGGAGAGGAAACATATGGATATGCGGATGACTATGTAGTTATGACAGTGATTCCATTGCCGGGGAAAAATACTGTTATAAATGGCTTGTATCGGTGCTTGATCAACAAGAATCAGGAAGACAGATATGTATTTAGTATTGATGCTAAAAAGTATCTTGCATGTGATGATCAGACAGGCTATGGTAAATGCGTCATTGAGCTTGACGATAATATGTTAGCATAAAATTATAGGGTATACAGATTAATTTCTGTATACCCTATTTTTTACGATTTGCAAAGATTCTTTGTCTCTAGTTCTTTATTATTTTGTCTCCACGCATTTTGAAGAGTCTCCATTTTGTCTCCATTAATACATCAAAATATACCAATTTATATCAAGATATAACAACTTATTCAAGTTTTCTCGATTTTACGATTTTGCCTTAAACATTTGATAACACAAGATTTTTCAAGGTTTTCCTTGCTTTTCTGTCCATAAATACGGGGTTATCTGGTATACGTAATAATTCAGCCAATTGGCATATAATGTATTAGCATGGCAACGCCAAGATTTGATCGGTGTCTTGCTTGGATCGTTGTCCGGATAATAATTTACCGGAATATCCGGATTCAGTCCCTTTGCAAGATCACGCTTATATTCTTTATCAAGCGTCAGAATATCATATTCCGGATGTCCGGTTACGAATATATTCTTTCCTTCATCGCCAATGATCAGATAAGGACCTGCCTCATCGGACTCCGCTACGATCTCCAGATGCGGATTTTTTACGATCTCATCTTTGTCTACACCTGTATATCTGGAATGCGGTACATAAAAGATATCATCAAACCCACGAACAAGCGGTGTCTTTCTGTGGAAGGTATGATGCATATAGATTCCTGATAATTTCTTATCCAGCTCATGCTTCTGCACCCCATACCGATAATACAGACCTGCCTGTGCGCCCCAGCAGATATGGATCGTGGAGGTTACATTTTTCTCCGACCAGTCCATGATTTCTTTTAATTCATCCCAGTATTCTACATCTTCAAATTCCATCTTCTCGATCGGTGCTCCTGTGATAATGAATCCATCCCATTTCCGATCTTTGATGCTGGAAAAATCGGTGTAGAACCGTTCCAGATGGCCTTTTGGTGCATGCTTGGATTCATATGTCATCGTACGGATCAGGGAAATATTCACTTGAAGCGGCGTATTTGACAGACTTCTCATAAGCTGTAATTCTGCATCCTGCTTTAAAGGCATCAGGTTCAATATCAATATATCAAGCGGACGGATATCCTGACGGATGGCTCTGTCTGAACCCATCACAAAGATATTCTCATCCTCCAGTATTTTCTTTACCGGTAAATCATCGTCAACTCTAATTGGCATTTTCTATCAAGTCCTTTCTGTTTCAACTGCCATTTTTCTGTTTCTATATTATCAGGAAAACTGTTCCAGAAACTGCGCTTCTGAAATGATCGGTATTCCCAGACTCTGTGCTTTTTTATTCTTCGAAGATGTGGATGTCACATCGTTATTGACCAGATATCCGGTCTTTGAAGATACAGAACCTGCTACCTTTCCGCCCCGGTCTTCGATATACTGCTTCATCTCATCCCGGTTTGCAAATTGTACCAGACTTCCGGTTATTACAAAGGTAATACCTGCAAGCGTCTGTGGTACCGTTTCAGTCTCTGCTTCAAACTCTAATTCACGAAGCAACCTATCTATAATAGCACAATTCGACGGATTTTTAAAATATCTTACAATTTCCTCTGCAATCACTGTTCCAATTCCATCAATCTCTGTATATGCTTCTACATCCGCATGCATGATCTGATCCAGGTTATTTTTAAAATGTTTGCAGATCAGCTTCGCTGTTGCATCTCCGACCCCAGGAATTCCAAGGCCATAGACAAAACGGTTCATCGTTGTGTGTCTGGATGTATCAACAGCCTGAATCAGCTTCGCATAAGACTTCTCTCCAAAGCCTTCCAACTCAACGATCTCTTCTTCATGACGATTCAGGTGATAGAGATCATCCAGATGATCCAGATATCCCTGTTCAATAAATTTGTCTATCGTGGCTTCTGAGAGACCGTCAATATTCATAGCATTTCTGGATACAAAATGAGCAAATGATTTTAACTTCTTTGCAGGGCAGAATTCATTGGTACAATAAAGGGTCTCTACCTGATCTACACCCTCTCCCTCCGTCACGATCTTTGTCAGACCACCACAGGCAGGACAGGATTCCGGAATCGATACATTTCCACTTCTGGTATGATTTTCGGCAATCTGCGGAATGATCATATTTGCCTTATAGACCGAGATCTCATCTCCGATCCCAAGCTGCAACGACCGAAGGATACTGACATTATGGATACTTGCACGGCTGACTGTTGTTCCTTCAAGGGACACCGGATCAAATACCGCAACCGGATTGATAAGTCCCGTTCTGGAAGGGCTCCACTCCACATACTGCAGATGGGTCACTGCCTGTTCATCCGCCCATTTGAATGCCATACTGTCTCTTGGGAACTTCGCTGTTCTACCGAGACTCTTTCCATATGCAAGATCTTCTAACACCAGTACCAGACCATCCGAAGGAAAATCGTTCTGCTCAATCTGTTCTGCAAACTTTGCTACACGCTCCGGCAGCTTATCAGCATCGATCAAATAATGCTCTACGACATCAAAGCCCTGCTGCTCCAGCCAGTCTAATTCATAGGAAAAGGAATTCTTAAAGTCCACATCTTCTCCATCCACCAGATTAAAGGCAAAGAAATGTACGTTTCTCTCTTTTGTAATGCGGTTATTCAACTGTCTGACAGAGCCGCTGCATAAGTTTCTCGGGTTTTTATATTTTGCATCTGCATCTGTGATCTGCTCATTTATCTTCTCAAAATCTGAATACTTGATAACTGCCTCTCCACGGATCGTCAGCTTACCCTTATATGGAATCTCTTTCGGAATATTTGCAAATACTCTTGCGTTGTTCGTTATAACCTCGCCCTCTAAGCCATTTCCTCTGGTTACTGCTTTTACAAGCGTGCCATTCTCATAGGTAAGGACAACGGTAAGACCATCTAACTTCCATGAGATCACACCCTGATGTGTGCCAAGCCATGCTGCCAGTGCTTCCACACTCTTGGTCTTATCAAGAGAAAGCATTGGATGCTCATGAGCCTCTTTCGGAAGCTCACTTACAATCTCATATCCGACATGAACCGTCGGACTGTTCGACATTACAATTCCTGTCTCTTTTTCAAGTTCTACCAGTTCATCATACAAGGCATCATATTCCAGATTGCTCATGATCTCGGTATCTTCCTGATAATATTTCTTTGATGCCTCATTCAGTTTTTCAACTAATTCTTTGATTCTGTCTCTCTTTTCCAACTGACATACCTCTTATTTCCAACAACATTCTGTTCATTTTTATTATCCGGCTGTGCTTCTTCCCGCTTTGTTTTTACTTCTTCTTTTCGTTCCACTAAACGTCTGAGTTCTGTTTCTTCTTCCTTTGTCAAATGGCGGTACTCACCCGGTCTCAGATTCCCCAGACGAATATTGATCACTCGAAGCCGTTTCAGATTTACGACCTTATATCCAAAATATTCGCACATTCGGCGGATCTGGCGATTCAGCCCCTGTGTAATTATGATCTTAAAGGAATAATTATCGATCTTATACAGACGACATTTTTTTGTCACCGTATCAAGAATCGGAACACCTGCCGCCATCTGTGTTAAAAATTCGTCCGTGATCGGCTTATTCACACGGACACGATATTCCTTCTCATGATTATTGACTGACTTCTGGATACTGTTTGACAGGTCTCCATCGTTTGTCAAAAGCAGTAATCCCTGTGAATCCTTATCTAATCTTCCTACATACTGCAATCGGATCGGATACTTAATATGATCAAAGATGTTATCCGGATCATCATGACTTGCCGTGCAGGTCAGTCCCAGTGGTTTATTGTATGCAAGAATAACTGTCTCTTCACGCTTTCTTACAGGCTTTCCATCGACCATTACCCTGTCATTTGCCTCTATCTTCTGTCCCATTTCCGCAGGCTTCCCATTTATTGTGATCCTGCCTTTTAATATATATTCATCTGCCGCACGTCTGGAACAAATGCCAGCTTCGCTCAGATATTTATTAATTCGAATGCCTTCTGCCATATCATGACCCTTCCTGTTCTGTCTCTCTGCTGCGACTGTTTTGCCGCTCTTTTTATCTGTTTTCTTTATAACCATATCTTTTTAATCATACCATTCTGATCATTAAAAGTAAACAATTACAACTTTTCAATTTCGGGGCTTGTTTTTTCTCTTTTTCCGACGTATAATAAGGCAAACGCAAAGGTGTGTTTCTACGGAAACGCACCTTTTTTTGTATTTAAATTTAGAAGCTGAAGTTATAACATTTTATAAAGGACGTGAATATATGGATAATATCGATAAGAAAATATTACATTTATTACAGCACAATGCCAGAACCCCTTTAAAGTATCTGGCAAATAAAGTATTTCTCTCCTCTCCTGCGGTATCTGCAAGAATCGACCGGCTGGAAAAGGCAGGTGTGATCACCGGATACCATGCAGGCATCAACCCGGAAGCTCTGGGGTATCACATTACCGCATTTATACACATGGCACTCGATCCAAAACAGAAACCAACCTTTTATCCCTTTATCGATGCCTGCCCCAATGTACTAGAATGTAATTGTGTGACCGGTGCCTACTCTATGTTGATGAAGGTTTGTTTTCCAAGCACAATGGAACTGGATTCTTTCATTGGCCAGCTACAGCGATTCGGAAATACAGAAACACAGATCGTATTCTCCACTCCTGTTCAAACTCGTGGAATCGACATCGGTATTGTATCTCCTGTAAATGAAGAAAATGCTATCTAGTATGTCTGCGGACGGTCGTCTGTAACTTCTATATTATATAAGGCAAATAATAAAACAAAAAAGTTCCGTATCAGAATTCTGTCATATCCGAAGAATTCTTTTATGGAACTTTTTTATGTCTTGATATCTGCTTACAAACCTACTGCTAACTGGTTCACACATTTGCAGAATCAGCTAAAATATCCTTCCTATTGTGCATCTTCCGGTGTAGCTGCAGTATTCTCTGTTGTAGCCGGTTTGCTGATCAAATCATAAAATGCCCGGAATGTTTTATCTGTATCCAGAAGATATTCTGTATTCTCTTTTACATGAACATAGATATCCTGAATATCCTTTGATGCCTTAAAGCTGTTCAGATAAGAAAGCTGTGCATTTGACAGCTCCCCATTAGCGATCTTATACGAACCGTCCTGGTCTGTTATAATATAGAAGGTCACGATATCAAGCGGCTTTGATTCTACGTCCGCAATGTCCATATAGGACAATTCAACCACAACATATTCTCCTTCTGCATAACCATCTGCCAGATAACAGGTCGTATCTTCAAAACCTTTTAGGTATTTTGCAGAGTTTTCCAATACTGACATATCATCAAACTCGGTTGGATCCGTCACCAGTGACTGTAACGTTGCCTGATCACAGGCTGCTTTTGCCGTAAGATACTTACTAACCAGATCATTGATCTCTGAAACATCACTTTTCTTATATGATGCATTCTCCGGAATCGTCAGCTCAACCGTATTATTTTCTCCCGGCACAATTTTGGGTTTTCTGATAAAAAATGCGTACACATAACAGGAACACAATAATGCAAATATCACCCAGCCAATCGCAAGCTTCATTCCAGCCCGGATCACGATCTCTCCTTCTTTTGTCTTTATATATGTATCACCAAGAAAACTGTTTTTTTTATGATTCAATTTTCCTATGCTCCTTTTCATATTTTATATCGACAAAATTCTACCATTCTGTTCTGTATTTTGCAAGTTCATCCAGGAGGTATTCATAATTCAGCGAAGAAATATAAGAAAATATTTGATTATTTCAGCGAAATATTGTATTATATATAAGTCATGCACCAGTAGCTCAGTGGATAGAGCAACGGCCTCCGGAGCCGTGTGCGGTGGTTCGATTCCACTCTGGTGCATATTTTTTATGCATAAAAATACCGGCAGCCACTTAAAAGGAATGTGGCTGCCGGTATTTTCTTTTAATAAAATGATGATATTTTTACATTGTAACAAAGATGAACTTTACAACGAATAACGCTGCGATGATCGTTACAACGATATCTTTCTTCTTGTAGTTACCTGTGAATAAGGTAATCAGAACGTATGAAATTGATCCTACACCGATACCATTTGAGATAGAATAGGTTAATGGGATCATAAGGAAGGTAAGGAACGCAGGAACTGCTGAACGCATATCATCCATATCGATCTTGGCAAAGTTCTTAGCCATTAATACACCTACAAAGATCAGTGCCGGAGCTGTTGCACATGTTGGGATCACACCTGCGATCGGGCTTAAGAACAGACATACTGCGAAGCAGGCTGCTGTAACTAAACTTGCAAGACCTGTTCTACCACCTGCTGCGATACCGGATGCTGACTCAACGAAGGTTGTACATGTCGATGTACCAAGAATAGCACCTGCTGCTGTACCGATAGAGTCGCACATCATACTCTTATCTAAGTTGATCGGGTCACCATTCTCATCTAACATATTTGCCTGTGATGCGGTTCCGTATAAGGTTCCGATCGTATCAAACATATCTACCAGACAGAATGCAACGATCAGCATGATACCTGAGAATACGCCACCAACATATGGGCTTTCAAATGCATTTCTCCATGCATCCGCCTTGAAGCATCCAAGGAAACCGATCTCGCCAAAGTCTTTGAAAGACTGACCGATGCTGGATACATCAAAAGATGGTGTCTCCAGATTAAATACATAATAAAGGACTGTGGAAACAATGATACCGATTACGATATTTCCCTTTACATTTAACTTTGCAAGAACTGCGATCAGGATAATACCGATGATAGTTACAACCGGTGGAATAACTGCTTTCCATGCAGCTGCCGGTGTCTCTGCGCCTGAAATTGCTCCATGGAAATCAAAGATCTGTACCAGTGTATACTTATTCGCCTGTACAAGACCTGAACCCTTTAAACCAACCAATGCGATGAACAAACCGATACCGGCCGGTATTGATTTCTTCAGGCATTCCGGCATGGCTGTCGCAATGTACTTACGAAGTCCGGTTACAGACAGGATCAGAAATACGATACCTGATAACAGGATGATAACAAGACCTGACTGATAACCTTCAATCACGCTGCAGCCTGCAAAGAATGCACCGGACACAAATGAGGTACAGAAGAATGAATTCAGTCCCATACCACATGCCTGTGCATACGGCATTCTGGCAAGGAATGCCATAAGAAGTGTACCGATAACAGCCACAAGAACGGATGCGATAAATACTGCATTCCAAACCCTGCCTACTTCTGCTGCGCTTGCGCCTTCTGCAACAAGCCATCCAGCCTTACCATCTGCTGCTACCTGATTTGGGTTTACCAGGACAATGTATGCCATGGCAAAAAATGTTGTGAGTCCGGCCATAATCTCTGTACGAACATTAGAACCGCGCTCTGAAATGTGGAAAAATTTATCCATATTTCCCTTCCTTTCTTTTGTTTATTCTTATTAAAAGCATTGGTTGTCTACCTGTCCCTCACTACAGATATATGCCATGCTTTATAATCAAAATTCTGTGTGCCGTTACCGCACTGTTTCTTCCAGAAATTCGGCTACACTGTCATCCAGATAATCACCGATCACAAGATCCGCCGCTTCCTTGCAACGCTCTGTCGCATTTAAAACCGCAACTCCAAGTCCGGCTTCTGCTAACATCTCACTGTCATTATCTCCATCGCCGAAAGCAATTGTTTCTTCCATTGATATTCCAAGGAATCGTAAAACTTCCTTTAACCCATTATGTTTGCCGGAATGACGATCAGATATCTCAATCAATCGCGGCGCTCCGGATGTTACATAAACAGTATGGATATTTTGCGTTAATTCATGCATGATACGGTATTTTTTCTCTGTCGGTCCTACAATTGAGATCGAATCCAACTCCGTATTATGCTGTAAAATAAACTGCCTTATATCAGGCACCGGCGTTCTGGTGCTTCTTACATAAGCACTGATATCCTCTGACTCTCCAAAATTCATTGGATTCTCATAATATATCTCAGATGTATATCCTCTACCGTCTATAAAACATTCAAAGAATACATCTTTATCCGTAACCAGATCAAATATCTGCTCCGGTACTTCCGGTCGTAATTTTAAATTATATACTGAATGATCATCTGATAAATCATAGATTGCTGCCCCATTGGATGTGATCGCATACCGGACACCCCGAATCTCCCGGATGCATTCTGGAATGGAATAAACAGATCTTCCACTTGCCGGAATAAAAATAACGTGGCTGTCTGCCAGTTTTTCAAGAACTTCCTTTGTTCTATGGGAAATCCCATCCCGTCTTAAAATCGTTCTGTCCAAATCTGAAACCACGCATCTGTACTTCATATGCTTTTCCTCTGTTTTCGAATTTACTTTCATATGTTACCATATTTCGTAAGGGAAATAAAGATATTATAAACTTTTTTACATAAATACAGAAAAAGGAGCTATTTTCATTACATTTTTACCCGGTTGTATAAAAACTGTGATAAAATAAATACACATCAGAAAGGAGACCACTATGTTGCATGAAATATCCGATGAACGCTACTGCTTTATTGAAGATACCATTTGTGATGCATTTTTATTGGTATTGAAAGAAAAAGGAATAGAAAAAATTACCGTGACCGACATCATAAAAAGAGCCGGAATTGTTCGCAGTACATTCTATAACCACTACGAAAATATTCCAGCTCTTATAACTGCTGTTGAAGATAAAACTATCCAGGATATTTTCACCCTCATGGAAGACTTTCATCCTGAAAACAATCAGGATATATGCAAATCTTTCTTTCTGACAATTTGTAATTATACCAAAACGAATCCGTTTCTGGCAAATATTCTCCGGAGTCCAAGAGGCGATGAATTCTTTGAAAAGGCTTTAACTATGTTCCATCGTTATGTAACAGATGCCACCCGGAAAACAACGCCTTCCATGCACTCCAAGGAAGAGGTCTCCTATATGATCGCATGCAGCATTGGCAGTACCTTGGGTGTTCTCCATAAATGGACAAGAGAAAATTTTGAGAGTTCCGAAGAAATCATTGCCGGGATACTGACACAGTCATTTCTCACAGGTATACTTCCTTATCTGTCTTAAAGTGCTTCATCAATCAGAACTTCCTGCCTTTTTATCTTCTTAGTTGCACTCTTGATAAATGGATATTTACGAATAATCAACCCCGTAATCCGACGATAGGTCGGCTGCGTATTATTATAACTGTCAATAAATGCCTGAAGCTCTGATCTGATTGTTTCCTCGTTCATCCGTTTTGCCGAGACAGCATCCTGATCCGGATAGATTCTTGCAATTAGGCCATTGTTCTCTCCTGTCACAATCACCTCTCCCACCAGTTTTCCAAGAGCAAGTTTATTTTCTATTTCCTCCGGTGATATATTTTCTCCGTTTGAAAGAATGATCAGATTTTTTATTCTTCCATTGATAAATAAGAATCCGTCTTTATCCAGATATCCTTTATCTCCCGTATGCAGCCATCCACCTTTTAAGGTCTCTGCAGTCTCTTCCGGCATCTGATAATAACCCTTCATAACGCTGCTGCCCCGTACCAGAATCTCGCCATCCTCAAAAGAAATCTCAACATTGGAAAGCGGTCGTCCTATAGAACCGGTCTTATGATCTTCCGGTACATTGCTGCTGATAACAGGCGAACATTCCGACATTCCATATCCCTCATAAATATTTACACCATATTCTGCAAATTTCTCAATATAAAACGGATCCAGATGTGCTCCACCTGTAAATATTGTTTTCAGCTTTCCCCCAAATGCCTTGGCTGCAACTATTTTCTTTGGGATCAACGGGTTCATTGCCGAAAGACGTTTGTAGATTGTTTCTACCATCAAAGGTACCATCAGCATAATATCAGGATGAAAGACGCCCATATTTTTTACCATATGCAACAGAGAATCATTAATACATACCGTTGCTCCAAAGGAAAAACCTTTGAGCCAATCCATAACAAGGCAAAATGCATGATGAATCGGTAAAACACTTAATACTATGGTTCCGGGCTCTGCAGTATAATTAACAGATTTTACATTTTCTGCCAGATTTCTCTGTGTCAGCATAACACCTTTACTCTTTCCTGTAGTTCCGGAGGTGAAAATAATCGTAGCAATATCTTCCGGATCCGGTGCTGCAAAATCATCTGTACCGTTTATACCTGACGTCATTAATTCTGCTACAGATGCAACCTTTTTCTGATTTGTTTCGATTTTTTCTTCCTGTAATATCCAGATTTTTTTCAGTTTTGGACATTTCTCCAGTATCCGTTCCGACAAGGTCTGAATTTTAGGACTTAAAAAGAGTGCTTCCGCATCTGAACGATTCAGAAGATCTATCAAATCCTCTACCGGAAGTCCTGCATCAAGAGGAACGGCTACTGCCTGACCTGTTATAATTCCCAGATAAGCTTCTATCCATTCCACAGAACTACTACCGATCAATGCTATATGCTTTCCCTGAAAGCTTTCCTCACACAATCCTTTTCTGACAGACTTGGCATTCTCCATCAGCTCCCGGTAGCTTCTATCACAGATTTCCTTTTTCTTCAACCATTGCACTGCCTTTATTTCTGAAAACTTTTTTTCGCTTTCTTCCAAAATATCACGAATCAACATATCTTATTATACCTCCGCACATACTTACTGCGATCATATACTTATATTCTCTGATTATACAGTTTCCTGCTGTAATCGCTCTAACAGATCAAGTGCTTCTACAATTGTGAATACATGCAGTGCATCGTCTTCCTCCAGTTCAATGTCAAATGTGTCTTCGATTTCTCCCAAGAAAGACATAAAATCAAGCGAACTAAAGCCCAGATCTTCTCTGAACTTCATATCGTTTGTCATCTCCTCCGGCTTAACATCACAATACTGTGCTATGATTTTCTTAAATTGCATTTCCTGTGTCATAATAATTTCTCCTTTATATGTTTTATTTTATACCTGTTCCATGATTTCTCCGATACTCATATCAGGTTCCGCGATTCCTTTAAACAATATCCGCATCATATAGTAATATAACAATTCCATATCATGTTCTGCCAAATGTGCGGTCTGGTAATGATATGAAAAATTCATACCTCCATTATCTGTATGAGATACTGTCAGATACATTTTCTTTGTAGCTGCACCATTTGCAAACCATTTTGCATGCTGTGGAATTTGTACCAGATGAGGATTATCCAATTTTACCGGCATCGGCTGATAAGTAAGGTAACAGCTTTCATAGGCTGTATTCTTCGGTGTATGATATCGTTTCTGCATCTCCTCTCTGATCAACGCCGGATCATAGTTACTGTGCATATAGATCCGATTCTGCATATTCTGGATCTCATATGCTGCCGACAGGAAATCAGTATCTGCCGAAATCACAGTTCTACATGGAAACATAATAGTCCGACTACCACCGGAGGTCCATTCATCATGAGTAGACCGTCTTGAAATGAAGTTTTCTATCGTAATATCTTCCTGTCCATGATTCATCTTTGACAGATATGTACGAATACCAAGCAACAACAGATTTGTCATTGAAAGCTGATGGTTCATACAAAAATCTATCAGATTTTTCGTTGGCTCCGGCTCCAGTTGATAATCCTTTACTGCCACAAACAACTGATCTAATTCTATATCGGCAGCCCTGAGTGTTTTATTCCTATGTAACTTTCTTGATGCTTCCAGTACATCTAAACCCTGGATATCAGAATAAAGGGGTTCCCCCCATGCATCCAGCTGATCATCCCAGAACTTTTTATCTTTGGCAAAACGTTTTTCATTATTTGCACGATTCAGATCTTTAACCAGCACTTCCTCAAAATCAGCTAACTTCTGCGGATATGGTGTATTGAATTTATAATGCGTATATAACTGCATCAGGTCATTGATCATCACAACCAGTCCACAGGAATCAATCAATCTATGATCCATATGGATGAAGAAACCATTATATCCATCTGGCAGTTTAACCATCACTACATCGCAAAGCGGAATATCATCTCCGTCAAATGTCTCATATGCCCACTGCTGCATTAGATAGTCTGCTTCTTCCATATGCATTCCTGATAAGTCTTTTAAAGGAATATCACGGGTTTCTTTTTCAGTAAGATATTGCTTCACATCACCATTTTTATCACGTTTCGTAAAACGAATACGCATACATCCATATCTCTCATATTCCAACTGAATACATTTTTTTAAAAGTCCGAAATCCAGTTCTGCTTTTAAAGATGCCACAACACTGACACCGGACACCTGCTGTGTTTTATATTTTTTTATCCAGTCATCATGCATTTTTTGTGCTGCTGTTAAGGGATACTGTTTCATCATCATGGATAACCTCCTGTATTCTTTATTCTTTTGTGAACTTATCACATTTCATTTTTGAATTCCACCCCTTGTACAACTTAACAAACACTTTACATGAAATTGACCGAAACTTTAAAAGTAATCTATGGATCAGAATTATCCCAATATAAAAATCCCCCTTAAACAGATTCGGCATTTACCTTATCTGCTTAAGAGGGATCCTGTTACTTCTGATGATTCTATTTTAATTATCATATTTTTCAAAAAAATCAAGCAGCTTTTGTCGATAAAGCTCTGGAGCTGCATATGGCGCGCATAGATGCCGTGCTTCCGGTATAATGACCAGTTCTTTGGGAGCACTGCATAATGCATAATTATATACAGAATTCTCCGGAACTACATAGGTATCTGCTTCCCCATGAAAAAACAAAACCGGACGTTTATTTTTCTTCATTGCATCTATCGTGTCAGCATCACTCATACGAAATCTTCCAAACATCCTGCAAAACAGATCTACACGGAACAAAAGCAGCTCTACCCAACCCAAATGAAACCAGTTAGCTGCGATATCCTGAAGCTGCCGTTTCATCGAGCAAAATCCACAATCTGCAATCAAGCCTTTCACTTCTTCCGGCAGTTTATGTCCGGAAGCCATAAGCACTGCCGCAGCTCCCATGGATTCTCCATAAAGATAGATTGGGAGCTTCTCTCTGTTTCTTGCAGCAATATAATAACTCCATTGCTGTACATCCCATTGCTCTTTTGCACCAAATGTAATATATTCACCCTCGCTCAAACCGCAGCATCTCTGATCAATAAACAATAAATTACACGCATTCTCATGAAGGAAACGTGCTGTATATGCAAAATCGCCAAAGCCGCTACCTTTATATCCATGACTTAACAAAACAAAACGTTTCGCTTCTTTTGTCGGAAGATAATAAGCATGCAGATACAGTCCATCTCTGCTTCTGATAAAGCAATCCTTCATCTGCTGTTCAGCACACCACAGTTTTCCTTCTTCATATTCTTTTTCATATTTGTCTCTTGGATGATTTTTCTTTATATGAGACAGTTGAAACCATTTCTTTTTTTTCTGTCGTTTTTTCCCTTTGCAACGAACAAGCATATCAAAGAAAGACCAACCAAATGCAACAAACAGACCAAATGCACCGGCTGTTATTTCCAGTAATCTTAATATTTTCTGCTTATTCCCTGTATCATTCATAATCGTTATCTTCTCCGCTTCTTTTTCGCGTATTTGTAAAACAGCCCTTGAAAACATAATGTTTTCAAGGGCTTGAAATACTTTATTATCATTCAACAAATAAAATTATACATTCATCTGCTTAGCAACTTCTGCTGCGAAGTCTTCATTCTTCTTCTCCATACCTTCACCAACTTCGAAACGAACGAACTTAGCGATCTTAAGAGCAGGATTTACAGACTTCAGGTATGCTGCAACTGTCTGCTTGCCATCTTCAGCCTTAACATATACCTGATCAAGAAGACAGATTTCCTTCATCTGCTTGGAGATACGTCCTTCAACAAGTCCTGAGAAGATCTTGTTGCCTGAGATCTCTTCCTTATCAGCACAAGCGATCTCTGCTAACTGAGCCTTAGCTTCCTTTGAAAGGAAGTTAGGTAAGAAGTTCATATTTGACTTCTTCTCTTCGTAGATAGCTACATCTTCTGCGCTCCATACACTGGCTACAGCCTTCTCGATCAACTTGGAAAGAACCGGCTTTGGAAGTGAGAACGGATCATTTAATGCACTGTCAATTGTGATCTCTTTCATCTTAGCAAGCTCATCTGCTGAAATCTCGTCTCTTGAGATGTACTGTGGGTTCATAGCTGCGATCTGCATTGCAATGTTTGTAAGTGCTTCCTTAGCTGCATCATCTGAAGCACCGTTACCGGCTACAAGAACACCGATTCTTCCGCCACCATGGATATAAGAAGCAACAACATCTGCTGTAACCTTCTCAAATCTTCTGATGGAGATTTTCTCACCAATCTTGAGAATCTTATCATCAAGATCAGCCTTCATATCAAGGATTGAAACAACGTCTTCGCCATCTCCAGCCTTTTCTGTATCTACTGTAAGTGCCTTATCTGCAACTGCCTGTACAAATTCCTGGAAAATTGCATTCTTTGCAACGAAGTCTGTCTCTGAGTTAACTTCAACAACTACTGCTGTATTACCATCAATTGCAACCTTAGCGATACCTTCTGCTGCAATTCTTGCTGCTTTCTTCTCAGCCTTAGCTGCACCACTCTTTTTGAGTACTTCCACAGCGGCATCCATATCGCCGTTTGTCTCTGTAAGTGCTTTCTTACAATCCATCATACCAGCACCTGTGAGTTCTCTTAACTCTTTTACCATGCTTGCTGTAATAGCCATCGTAATAACCTCCAAAATTCTAGTATTTATATTCTAAAATATTACTCTTCTACTGCTGCATCCTCATCTGCAACTTCTTCAGCATCTGTTGCATCAGCACCCTGCTGAGCTTCGATAACTGCATCTGCCATCTTTGAAACAATAAGCTTTACAGCTCTGATAGCATCATCGTTACCAGGAATAACATAATCTAATTCTTCCGGATCACAGTTCGTATCAGCAATACCTACAAGCTTGATTCCAAGTGAATGAGCTTCCTGGATACAGATTCTTTCCTTCTTAGGATCTACAACGAAGATCATGTCAGGAATTTCCTTCATTTCCTTGATACCGCCAAGGTTCTTCTGAAGCTTCTCCATCTCCTTCTTGATCTGGATAACTTCCTTCTTAGGAAGAACATCAAATGTTCCGTCAGCTTCCATAGCTTCGTACTTCTTAAGAGTAGCGATTCTTGTCTGGATTGTGCTGAAGTTTGTAAGCATACCACCTAACCATCTCTCGTTTACATAGTACATACCGCAACGCTCTGCTTCACTCTTGATTGAGTCCTGAGCCTGCTTCTTTGTACCAACGAAAAGAATCTTTCCACCATTTGCTACGCAGTCACCGATTGCATTGTAAGCATCGTCAACCATTCCTACTGACTTCTGAAGGTCGATGATGTAGATACCATTACGCTCTGTGTAGATGTATGGCTTCATCTTAGGGTTCCATCTTCTTGTCTGGTGTCCGAAATGTACACCTGCCTCTAATAACTGCTTCATTGAAATAACGCTCATTTTTTCTACCTCCATGGTTAAAATCTTCTGCCGGCATCAACTCTTTGGACCACCCGAGCACAGGCACCACGCCAACTATCAACCAGCATGTATATTTGTTATGCGCACTCACGCAATCGACATTGTAACACAAAAAAAAAGTGCATTCAAGCACTTTTTTCTTGTGTTTTATATATTTTTATTTACTGATGACCTAAAAGGATCCATACTATTCCGCCATTTGTCTCATTGCCGGTGAATGTATATGTTCCAGGCACAAGACTGCCTGAATATCCTGACCTGAGCAGCCAGTCATAATACTCATCCGCATCCCTTATCCCTATCTGTGCCAGGAGCTGACATATCTCGTATGCAGATGTTCCAGATCCAAATGTGATCTCTCCGCCGCCATTGTCATACTTGATGGCACTCGCTTTCACAGCCTCTGTCGCCGCCTCGTTAGTCTTATTTGTGCTGCTTCCTGAACCGGTCTGCGAATTCTTATCCTCTGTATAGCCGTTGTCCTTGGCAGATGGAACTCTCTCTGTCTTATCAGAAAGGCCTCCGTTGTTATCTGTTGTGCCGGTTCCATTTGACTTGTCGGAGCTTCCGGTCGTACCACTGTTGCTTCCACTGCCGCTCTCTGCATCGCTCTTGCCATTTTCTGACTTGCCTGTCTCTGTTGTAGTCTTATCGGCATTGGCATTCTTTTCCGTGGTTACTTTCTCTGTCGTTGTCTTTTCTGTCGTCTTATCCTCGGTCTTCTTCTCTGTTGTCGTCTCTGTGGAAGAATCCTCTGTGCTCTTATCCTGCTGCTGACTTACGACCGCCGTCTTGCCCTGACCTGAATCAGTTTTTCCGGCATTTCCAAAATTAAACGCAACAGTCATGGTAAGTGCTCCTATCACCAGCCCTGTACCAAGGCCTCTGAAATAACTTTTTTTATACATAGCTTACCTCCCGGACTGATTACTGTTTGTCAGCCTCATTGATCTTGTCTATCATAACCTTAGCCTCTCCAACTCCTATTCCAAGTTTGTTTGCGATCTCCATGATGCTGAGTCCCTTCTTGTGCAGGTCTGCAACCTGTGACTCTACATCTGTGCCTTCATCCCATATATCAACAACCTTGTTCTGAGCGGCTTTCTTCTTTTTTCTCTTCTTTGAACGATTGTTTCTAGATCTGGCAGCATTGTTATTCTCAGCGATTGCTGCGGCTGCCTTCTCAGGATTTTCAGCCTCTACCACTGTAAATGCACTGTCTGTTACCGGTGCATCCTCCACACTGACTGCTTTCTCGGCAGCCTCTGCATCTGCAGCAGCCTCAGTGCTGCTCTCTGACTCGGTATTCTCTGTCTTTACGTCATCTTCTGCTTCAGCATCAGCTTTAGTCTCAGCTCCATCTGCTGTCTCTGTCTTATCTGCTGCCTGAGAATCATTTTCTGACTGAGCTTTCTCTGCATCCGGCTCAGTCTTCTCTGATCCGTTATCTGCCTCCGCAGGCTCTGACTCGGAAGTCTCTACAGTCTCAGGCTCATCGTATGTCACAGGCTCTTTCTCGCTGGTGTCATCCGGATCATATGCCTCGTATGCATCCTTAAGGCTCTGGTTGATGTAATCTATCATCTGCTTCTTGGCCTTCTCTGACAACTGTTTCTCACAAGCCTCAAGCTCTGTCTGCATCTTCTTCTTTGCAGCCTCTATACCCTCCTCGTATGCTTTGACTGCATCATCTATCTTCTTCTGGGTATCAGCCTGGGCTGTCTCATTTGCCTTGACTGTGCCGGCTCTGAATTCATCCAGCTCCTTCCTTGTGCTGTCCATGAGCTCACTCATTTCCTTCTTTGAACTCTCTCTCATCTCAGCAAGCTCTTTTTTCGATGACTCCCTGACCTCATCAAGGCCCTTTTTCATGTCTGATTTCACAGCTTCGCCCTGTTTCTTCAGCTCATTCTTCTTCTTCTCTACAAGGCTGTCACAATACTCATCAAGCTTCTTCTCCAGATTCTCCCTGCTCTCATCCATCACGGAATTCTCTGTATTCTCTTTTGGACCGTCAGTAAGGAAAAAGCTTACTATCACTATCGCTACACCTACTATCAATGTCACTATTGCCGGTATCATATATGTCTCTCCTTTTCGATGTATTTATAATTCTGTTCTCAGGCATTCTTCAGTTCATCAAACACCACATCATTCAGCACTTTTATGTACGTGCCCTTCATTCCCGATGATCTCGCCTCGATAACACCTGCGCTCTCAAACTTTCTGAGTGCGTTCACTATAACCGATCTTGTTATGCCTACCCTGTCTGCGACCTTGCTTGCCACCAGTATTCCCTCTTCGCCGTCAAGCTCGGAAAAAATGTGTTTGATCGCCTGCAGCTCTGAAAACGACAGAGTGTTGATTGCTGATCTCACTATGGCCAGCTTGCGGTTTTCCTCAGCATTCTCCTCATTGAGCGCCCGCATCATCTCAAGTCCCACAACGGTGGTTCCATATTCGCCAAGAATGATGTCATCTATATCGTACTCAGTCTGAAGTCTGTACAGAAACAGAGTTCCAAGTCTCTCTCCTGCTATATCAATAGGAAGGAGCAGACCATGATACTTGTCTATATCCTTTCCATCAAATCCAAGTGTCGTCAGATTAACATTCTCCTTAGTGGACAGGACGAGAAGAAGACGCTCGTTGAGCATGTTGTCTATGAGACTTCCTACCTTACCCTCAATGAGCTCATGGATCTCCGGAATATCCTCTCTGTTCTTGAGTCCGAGTATCTTGCCCTTCTTGCTTATTACCATCACGTTTGAAGCAAGAATGTCGCTGAGCACATCACAAATGTCATTAAAAACAACCTTATGTGAATTGTTATTGTGCAATAACTTGTTGATTTTTCGTGTTTTATCTAACAATTGTACACTCATAAGTTATCCTCCATTTTTTTATGTAACAAAAAGTATCTTTTGCTCGAAATATTATGACTATTTGTGATTCTACCACAACAAGATTGACATAACAACCATATTTTATGTAAAGTTGTCATAAAAACAAAGATTTAAGAAAGTGTTGATTTTACTGGATTTTTCAGCCACAACATATAGTGGTCAGTCTTTTTTTCGACACAATTTTAATAATTATGACAACCATACACTTCTTTTAATTTTTCTACAATTCAACAAAAAAACAGACAAATTCACTAATTGTCTCCAATTAGGAATCTGCCTGTCACATATCTTATATCTTAATTATTTATCAGCAGTCTCCGCCGCCTTGTTGTTGCAGGTATAACCACACTCCTGATCTGAACATACCAGCTTATTGCCCTTTACTATCATGTACTTTCCACATTCAGGGCATTTCTCATTGCTTGGCATTGCCCATGACATGAAATCACACTCAGGTGCATTGATACATCCATAGTATCTTCTGCCCTTTCTCGTCGTCTTGATGACCACGTCTCCGCCACACTTAGGACAGGTAACACCTATCTTCTCGTAGAACGGCTTTGTAAATCTGCACTCAGGGAATCCAGGACACGCCAGGAATTTGCCGTGAGGACCATACTTGATGACCATGTTTCGTCCGCACACGTCACACACTTCCTCGGACACCTCATCCTCTATCTTGATGGACTCAAGTTCTGCCTCCGCCTTCTTCACCGCCTCGTCGAGATCCGGATAGAAATTGCGGACAACCACTTTCCAGTCCACGGTTCCCTCTCCTATCTTATCGAGAAGGGACTCCATGTTAGCCGTGAAATTCACATCTATGATAACCGGGAACGCCTGCTCCATGCTCTGGTTAACCGCATCACCTATGGCTGTCACATATAACTTCTTCTGTTCCTTCGTTATATATCTTCTCGCAAGTATGGTCGATATGGTTGGAGCATAGGTACTTGGTCTTCCAATTCCAAGCTCCTCCAATGTCTTGACAAGCAATGCCTCTGTATATCTTGCAGGCGGCTGTGTAAAATGCTGTTTCTCCTCAAAGCCGTCAAGCTCCAGCACATCGCCCTCAGCAAGATTGTTGATTCCCGCAACTGTCTCTCCTCTGTCATTGTCCAGATTGTATACAGCAAGGAATCCGTCAAATGCTATCTTTGATGCAGATGTCTGGAATGTCGCATCGCCGCAGCTTACCTTTACACTCTTGACAGAATATACCGCCCCCGCCATCTGGCTTGCAAGGAAACGATTATATATGAGCTGATACAGTCTGAACTGATCCCTTGAGAGCTGTTCCTTTACCATGACCGGTGACAGAGTCACATCTGTAGGTCTGATAGCCTCATGAGCATCCTGTATCTTCTTGTCTGTCTTGGCGCGTCCATTTGAATCGCCAATATATATCTCACCGAAATTGTCCGTTATATATTTGTCAGCAGCAGCAACTGCTTCCTCTGATATTCTAGTGGAATCTGTTCTCAGGTATGTTATGAGACCTATCGTTCCACGGCCCTTGATATCAACTCCCTCATAGAGCTGCTGTGCGATTCTCATCGTCTTGGATGTCGCAAAATTGAGCTTCGATGAAGCCTCCTGCTGCAGCGTACTTGTTGTAAATGGCAGCGGTGCCTTCTTGTTTCTCTCACTCTCTTTTATGGACTTTACAACGTACTCTCCATCTTGAAGACCGCTGAGTATCTCATCGAGTGCCGCTCTGCCTGATATCTCTTCCTTATTCTTACCATCTCCGGTAAACTTGAACGTGATAGGCTTCTTGAGCTTGCCGCCAGTCAGATTCGCGTCCAGTGTCCAGTATTCCTGCGGGATAAAATCATTTATCTCCTTCTCCCTGTCACACACGAGCTTGAGTGCAACAGACTGTACACGTCCGGCAGAAAGACCTCTCTTGATCTTTGCCCAGAGAACCGGGCTGATCTTGTAACCAACAAGTCTGTCGAGCACTCGTCTCGCCTGCTGGGCATCCACAAGGTTCATGTCTATGTCCCTTGCCTGCTTTATAGAATTCTTTACCGCATTCTTTGTGATCTCATTGAACGTAATTCTCTTGTAATCCTTATTCTCCAGCTTAAGTGCTTTCATCAAATGATAGGATATAGCCTCTCCCTCACGGTCCGGGTCAGTTGCGAGATAGATCTTGTCGGCCTTCTTAACCGCTTTTCTCAGAGCGGCAAGGATATCACCATGGTGGTCAAGTCCGGCATTGCCAACAATAAGAAGGTTCTGGACCTGGCCGTGACTCTGGACGAAAACAAGGAGATCAACGATATTGTGGTCGACTACGCCGCAGGCCCCGAGTATCTGGCCTCTATGGATATCTTCGTCACCACCAAGAAGTGGCTGATCTCCATGGTCCGGGAGCGCATTGCCCATAACTTCTTCCACATGGATCGGGACCTGATCCTGGGCGGCTGGAATTCCGGCAAGGTCAGCGTCAACGCCTATGAGTTCGAGGGCGTGGCCTTGTACAATGACAGTGTGGAGGAGTACTTCAAGAACTCCATGGCGCTGCTGAAGCCCGATGTCCACAAGTCCATTTTTGACCGGAAGCATCCCATCTATACCAAGGTCCGGGACCGCGTGCCTGCCTACTATGGCGAGGAGAGCAGCATTGACAACTGCATGGTGGCCGACGGCTGCATGCTGGAGGGCTCCGCCAAGGATTCCATCCTGTTCCGCCAGGTCACTCTGGCACCGGGGGCCCATGTGGAGGACTGCGTCATCATGAACGATAC